>Ga0247821_10002308_pt1 | contig 10468 bp, 5 predicted proteins | sample 13C_Glycerol_Day_FD_192481 | JGI IMG/M metagenome (GOLD analysis project Ga0247821, IMG submission 192481) | Soil microbial communities from agricultural site in Penn Yan, New York, United States - 13C_Glycerol_Day14 | ecosystem: Environmental > Terrestrial > Soil > Agricultural land | place... | reverse complement strand
AGGGCCTGGTCGTTGGCCAGGCCGAGCAGGCCAAGTCCACGGAGGAAGATATCGACCCCGAGCGACTCAGGCGTCTGGAAATGTTGCATCAGATGATCGAATTGATGCCTAACCCTATTCATTTCCGCGACCTGGAAGGACGGTTGCTGATGTGTAATCAGGCTCTTCTGGACATGATCAAGGCCACCCCGGAGGAGGTACTGGGCAAAACCATCCTGGAAGGCGACTGGTATCCAGCCGAGCAGGCGCAGTTTCTTCACGAGTCGTACCTGAAATGCGTCGAAGAAGGAAAGCCCTGGCGGGGCGATTTCATTGTCGACCCCAAAAGCGGCCACCGAGTGATGCATGCGTGGTTGAGCCCCTACCGTGACACAGATGGCAAATTGCTGGGAATGATCGGCGGTGGCGTTGATATCACCGGCAGAACCCAGTTATTGGTCGAGTTGCGCAATGCCTATGAGTCGCTTGAAGCCGGTCAGCGCACCCGAAGTCAGTTCCTGTCGGCGATAGGCCGGGAAATTTCTCTACCGCTGAATACCGCTGAAGCCTTGCTCAAGCTCGTACTCAGTGAGCCGATCATGAGCCCGGAACTGCAGGATCGACTTAACCTGATCCAGGCCTCCATCACTCAACTCACGACCATGCTCTGGGACTTGCAAGAGCTTTCCCGACTGGAATCCGATAAACGCAATTTCGCACCGCAAAGTTCGGACCTGCGGCTGCTGGTCAATGAAGTTTCCAGCGAGTTCCATGAGCTCGCCATCAGTAAAGGCCTGGAGTTAATCGTCGAGCAGCGCCAGGTACTACAGCCAGTGGTCTGGATTGACCCGGTGCGATTCAGGCAGTTGCTGCGTAATCTGTTGAGCAATGCGATCAAATTCACCGACACCGGCTCTGTCGTCTGTACGCTGCGGGCCATTGGCTGTGGGGAAGGCCTGGTGAAGGTCCGTCTGCTGGTTGAGGACACTGGAATAGGCATCTGCGAGGCTGATCAGGGCAGGATTTTTGAACCCTTTGTGCAAATCCATGCCGCCGGGCGATACCGGCAAAGTGGCACGGGCCTGGGCCTGGCACTGTGCCGTCAGTTGGTTGTGCAGATGAAGGGCGAGATCCTGCTAACCAGCCAGACAGGGAAGGGAACCTGTGTTCGGGTGGATTTTGAGGTGCCGCAGGCTTTGAACCCGTAGAACGCCGTCATTCCCTCCCGAAGCTAAGGCACCCGCCGCGTTTTACCGCAAGGCTGTATCGATGATGCGTACGCGCTTTCTCGTGAGAAACGCGCAAAGCAAAAAACAGGTTGACCTTCCTAATGTGGCAAGTCGGATAACCGATCCGGAAGCTGTTTCGTCTCAGCAAATCCAAGTCGACTCCAGCCCAGGAAGGCTCAATGATGAAAGTCAAACGCGTAGTTCCGGTCATTGCGACGTTAGGTGTCGCGCTCATTATCGCGGGATGCAAGGAGGCGGCGCCGACTGCCGCACCCGCACCACCACCGAGCGTGCCAGTGGCCGAGGTGGTCGTTCGTCCGGTGACACCCTTTGTCGAGTTCACCGGCTCGTTGACCGCAGTCAAGCGGGTCGAGCTACGGCCGCGCGTTGCCGGCTACATTCAGGATGTCAGCGTGCCGGAAGGGCGTCTGGTTGAAAAAGGCAGCAGGCTTTTTCTCATCGATCCCCGGGTATTCCAGGCCGCGCTGGATGCCGCTACAGCGCGCCTGCGCGAGGCCGAGGCAGCATCGATGCTGGCTCAGGCGGAGTACGCACGCGCCGAGCAGCTGTTCGCGAAAAAGGTCGTTGCCCGTGATCGCCTGGACAGCGCAATCGCCTCACGCAATGCGGGTAAAGCACAGGTCGACGCGGCAAAGGCCGCGTTGGAGGCTGCGCAACTGGATATGAGCTTCACCCGTGTTACCGCGCCAATCAGCGGACGGGTGGGCCATACCCTGGTGACAGAAGGCAACTACGTCACCAATGGCGTGACTCCGCTCACGACCATCGTCTCGGTCGATCCGCTGCATGTCTATTTTGATGTCGACGAACGCACGTACTTGCGCTCACTCGCCCCCGGCAGAGCCAAGGCTGGTGCACAGAATGCGCAGGCGCCCACGGTCAGGGTAGCCCTGCTCACAGACACAACTTATTCACGGCTCAGCCGTCTCGACTTTCTCTCCAACGCCGCCGACCGGGGAACCGGAACGGTGAGGGTTCGCGCGGTGGTCGATAATCCCGATGGGCAGTTGACGCCGGGCCTGTTTGCCAAGGTCAAACTGGAAACCGGTGCTCCGCAGGACCAGGTTATGGTCTCCGATCAATCGATAGGCACCGACCAGGGCAGTCGCTATGTACTGGTTGTCGGCGAAGGCAACAAGACGCAATACCGCCCTGTAGAGCTTGGCCCGATAGTCGATGGCTTGCGCGTCATCAATCAGGGCCTGCGAGCCGGTGATCGCATCGTCGTCAAAGGCCTGGTGCGCCCGGATATGCAGATTACTCCCCAGTTGGCTGCGATTGATGGAACGCCGATCGACATGTCCCAAGCCCTGGGAGTCGCGCCATGAGCTTCCCACGCTTCTTTATCGACCGTCCGATCTTTGCCATCGTCCTCTCGATTCTGATGGTGATCGCCGGAATCGTTGCTTTCTTCCAGTTGCCGCTCAGCGAATATCCTTCGGTCACACCGCCCACCGTGCAAGTGACCGCCGCCTATCCGGGCGCCAATCCCAAGGTGATCGCGGAAACCGTCGCCGCGCCGCTTGAGCAGGCGATCACCGGCGTGGAGGGCATGTTGTACATGTCTTCGCAGTCGGCCACTGATGGCCGCATGATCCTGACCGTTACCTTCGCCCAGGGGACCAATGCCGACATGGCCCAGGTCCAGGTGCAAAACCGCGTATCGCGGGTGCTGTCGCGGTTACCTGCAGAGGTGCAGCGCCAAGGCGTCGTCACCCAGAAGACCTCGCCGGACATTCTGATGGTGGTTCATCTGCTGTCGCCCGATAAGCGCTACGACCCCCTGTACATCTCCAACTATGCCTATCTGCAGGTGCGCGACGAGCTGTCGCGTATCCAGGGCGTCAGCGATGTTCTGGTGTGGGGGGCTGGCGAATACAGCATGCGCCTCTGGCTCGATCCGCACCTGATCGCCGCACGCGGACTGACCGCAGGCGATGTGATTGCCGCGGTGCGCGAACAGAACGTTCAGGTAGCGGCTGGCTCGGTTGGCCAGGCACCCGATTCCACTGCGGCATTCCAGGTGACGGTGAATACCCTTGGACGGCTGAGCGACGAGGAGCAGTTCGCTGACATCATCATTCGCACCGGTGACAACGGCCAGGTGACGCGCTTACGCGACGTCGCCCGCATCGAGATGGGCGGCGATGCCTACGCCTTGCGCAGTTTGCTTGACGGTGAGCCGGCCGTGGCCTTGCAGATCATTCAGAGTCCAGGTGCCAACGCACTTGACGTTGCACAGGCAGTGCGCGAAACCGTGCAGCGGCTTGAAGGCAACTTCCCTGCAGGACTCACATCACGAATTGCCTACGACCCTACGGTATTTGTCCGCGCCTCCCTGGAGACCGTGGCAATCACCTTGCTGGAGGCGATTTTCCTGGTTGTCATCGTGGTCGTGGTGTTCCTGCGCAGTTGGCGAGCTTCGCTGATTCCGTTGATGGCTGTGCCGGTTTCACTTATCGGTACCTTTGCGGTTATGCACCTGATGGGTTTCTCGCTCAACACCTTGTCGTTGTTTGGCCTGGTGCTTTCGATCGGTATCGTCGTCGACGATGCGATCGTCGTCGTCGAGAACGTCGAGCGCCACATCGAGAACGGCGAGCCACCTACCCAGGCCGCACGGCGTGCGATGGACGAGGTGACCGGTCCGATCATCGCGATCACTTCGGTGCTCGCTGCGGTGTTTATCCCTACCGCATTCCTGAGCGGTTTGCAGGGTGAGTTCTATCGTCAGTTTGCGCTGACCATCGCCATCTCGACCATTCTCTCGGCGGTCAATTCGCTTACCCTGAGCCCGGCACTCGCCGGACTCCTGTTGCGCCCGCACAAGGCCGGCATTGTAGCGGACCCGCACAGCCTGCGTGGCCGCGCCACGAGGTTGCTGCAGGCACTTGGCCGGCCGTTCCGGCGCGCCCCGAATGCCTATGGCAACACGGTCCGCAAGGTTGTGCGGGTCAGCGGTGTGGCGCTGGTGGTCTATGGCGGGCTACTCGGGCTGACGTATTTCGGCTTCCAGGCCGTGCCGCCGGGCTTCGTACCGATGCAGGACAAATATTACCTGGTCGGCATTGCCCAATTGCCGAATGGAGCCTCGCTGGACCGCACCGAAGCGGTGGTCAAACAAATGTCTACGCTCGCGCTTGCCGAACCCGGTGTTGAAAGCGTGGTTGCCTTTCCGGGGCTGTCGATCAATGGCTTCGTCAACGTACCGAACGCAGCCGTTATCTTCGTCATGCTCGACCCGTTCAAGGATCGCGCGACGCCTGATCTGGGGGCGAATGCCATTGCCGGACGCCTGCAAGCGCAATTCGCCAGTATCCCTGATGGCTTTCTCGGCGTGTTCCCGCCGCCACCGGTGCCGGGCTTAGGTGCTACGGGTGGTTTCAAGCTGCAGGTTGAGGACCGCAACGGTGCCGGGCTTGAAGCGCTGATGCAGCAAACCCAGATACTGATGATTAAGGCAACCGAGTCAGGGCAGGTCGCCGGGCTTATGACCAGTTTCGACATCAATGCACCGCAGCTCGATGTGGTCATTGATCGTACCCAGGCCAAAAGCCAGGGGGTTAAGCTGGCGGATGTCTTCGAATCGCTGCAGGTTTATCTGGGCTCCCTCTACATCAACGACTTCAACCGCTTCGGCCGCACCTACAAGGTGACGGCTCAGGCCGATGCCGATCATCGCATGCAGGCCGAAGCCATCGGCCGGTTGCAGGTACGCAATGAGGCCGGGGCGATGTTGCCGTTGTCCTCGTTTGTCACCGTTTCGCCGAGTTCCGGGCCGGACCGGGTGATCCGCTACAACGGCTATCCATCGGCCGATATCACCGGCGGGGCGATGGCGGGCGTCAGTTCGGGGCAAGCGGTTGCGGTCATGGAGCGTCTGGCCAGGGAGGTGCTGCCTGAAGGCATGAGTTTCGAATGGACTGACCTTACCTACCAGCAAAAGCTGGCCGGCGATTCGGCACTGTTCATTTTCCCGCTGTGTGTGCTGCTCGCCTATCTGATCCTCGCCGCGCAGTACAACAGCTGGTTGCTGCCCCTGGCGGTGTTGTTGATCGTGCCGATGTGCCTGCTGAGCGCAATCATTGGTGTGTGGCTGGTGGATGGCGATAACAACGTTTTCGTCCAGATCGGGCTCGTGGTACTGGTCGGTCTGGCGGCCAAGAACGCCATCCTCATCGTCGAGTTCGCACGAACACTTGAAGCCCAGGGATCGAGCACGCTGGAGGCGGTTGTCGAAGCGTGCCGATTGCGTTTGCGGCCGATTCTGATGACCTCGCTGGCCTTCATCGCCGGCGTTGTTCCACTGGTACTGGCCAGCGGTGCCGGAGCTGAGATGCGTCAGGCCATGGGCGTTGCGGTGTTCGCCGGGATGCTCGGGGTGACCTTGTTCGGCTTGTTCCTGACCCCGGTCTTTTATGTGCTGGTCCGCGGTCTGGCGGCGCGATTCGAGCGGCACAGCACGAAACTGGAGCTGGGTATGGAGGAGAGCAGGTCATGAGAGGTCTTTTTCAAGCAGTTCTGTTGCCGCTGAGTGCGCTTATTTTGCTTGGCGGATGCTCGGCGGTGGGGCCGGACTACGCACGGCCTGCGCCGTCGCATATCCCGGCCATCTTCGGCGCGGCTTCCACAGGCTTCGGTCCAGGGGGCGTGGAGATCGAGTGGTGGCGGGCCTTTGACGAGCCGGCGCTGACGACCTTGATCCAGCGCGCGCTGGCAGCGAACCATGACATTGCCATCGCCGCCGCGAGGCTTGACGAGGCCAAGGCCATTCTGCGCGAGAACCGCCAGGACTTCCTGCCGCGCGGCGGACCTGCTTTCGGTTACGAGCACGCGCAACGCAGCGAAGTCGAGACGCCGCCTGGGCAGACGCGTCATATCGAAACCTATCGCGGCGCGGTCGATGCGTCCTGGGAAATTGACCTGTTTGGCCGCGTGCGACGTTCGGTGGAGGCCGCTCAGGCGCAAGCGGGCTCGCGCGAGGCACTGTTGCGCGGGGTGCAAGCAGGCGTTGCGGCCGAGGTGGCGGCTACCTGGTTCGAGTTGCGCGGTCTCGAGGCTGAGCTCGCCGTCGTTGACGACATCAGTCAAAGCCAGCGCGACAGCCTGGAAATGGTCGAACGTCTCATCAGCGCCGGTTCTGCCCACGAGTTTGATCGTCTGCGCGCCGAGGCGTTGCTACGCAATGTCGAAGCGGTCGCACCAGAGCTTGAACGCCGCCGCGCGGTCTCCAGCAACGCCTTGGCGGTCCTGCTGGGGGAATCGCCGCAGGCGTTCAGGTCTCCCGTTGCCACTTCCGCAGGTGAAACGCTGGCGGTGCGAAGCATCGGGGTAGGCGACCCTGCCGGGTTGCTGTCACGGCGCGCAGATATTGCCGCAGCTGAGCGCAACCTCGCGGCCGCGACTGCGCGGATTGGCGTAGAGACGGCCGGGCTGTATCCCGAGGTTCAGGTACGCGGCTCGCTCGGTCTGGTAGCCGGGAGCCTGGATGCCTTGAATGATGATGGCGCACCGTCCAACTTCATCGGCCCGGTGATTCGCTGGTCGCTGCTTGATCGCGGGCGCGTGCGCGCCCGGATTGCCGCCAGCGAGGCACGCAGCCAAGAGGCCTTGATCCTCTATGACCAGACGGTGTTGCGTGCCTTGCAGGAAACCGATAACGCCTTCCACAGCTATGGCGCTGCGGGCCATACCCTTGGGCTGCGCCTGCTGGAGTCGGCGGCGAATCGCGAGGCGGCACGTCTGGCGCGGGCACGTTTTGCCGAAGGGGAGGGCCTCTACCTGGATGTGCTCGAAGCCGAACGGTCCGACTTTACCAGCCGGCGAGCGCTGACTATCGCGCGGACCAATCAGCGGCTGGCCATTGTCAGCATCTACAAGGCCCTGGGTGGCGGTTGGGAGATTTGCGCGCAGCCTGCTCAGGACTGCAGTGGAGCGGATGGCCTTGAAAACCGGCCTGCGACAAAACAAATCAGCTCAAGGTCTTGACCTTCCCCTCTTGGGAGGCTTCAAGCTCTTGCTCAACAGACACTGAAAGGGGTAGTTCAATGGCTTCCGTTGCCGTCCAACCAGCTTCCAATCCGCCCTCGTCGGCAAGCAGTCGCTTGAGCCTGCCGGTCGAAGGCATGACCTGCGCTTCCTGCGTGGGCCGGGTCGAGCGCGCGCTGAAAGCGGTACCCGGCGTGCATTCGGCCGCGGTCAACCTCGCGACCGAACGTGCCGATATTACCTTCAGCGCGGTGGCTGACCCGCAGGCGGCCGTGCGGGCTATCGAGGGGGCTGGTTATAACGTTCGCGAAGAGGCCAGCGAGCTTGCGATTGAGGGCATGACCTGCGCGTCATGCGTTGGCCGGGTCGAGAAGGCGCTGGCAAAAATCCCGGGTGTGGTTGAAGCCAACGTCAACCTGGCCACTGAACGCGCCCGGGTGCGTTACCTGGCCGGCGTTGTGTCCACCGCTGACCTTGAAGCTGCGATCAAGCACGCGGGCTACAGCGCCCGTAGCCTGTCTGCGGAAAATGCCAATGCCGGCGAACAGGACAGCGAGCGCCGCGAGAACGAGTCACGTTCGTTGCGGCGTGCGTTGCTCATTGCCGCGATCCTGACCTTACCGGTGTTTATTCTCGAGATGGGCTCGCACCTGATTCCCGGCATGCATCACTGGGTGATGGAAAATGTGGGGCAGCAGACCAACTGGTACATCCAGTTCGCCCTCGCCACCCTGGTGCTGTTCGGTCCGGGGCTGCGTTTCTTCCAGAAGGGTGTGCCGGCGTTATTGCGCGGTGCCCCTGACATGAACTCGCTGGTCTCGGTAGGTACCGCTGCAGCCTATGGCTATTCGGTGGTCGCCACCTTCGCACCGCAGGTGTTGCCGCAAGGCACGGCTAACGTCTACTTCGAAGCGGCCGTGGTCATCGTTACCTTGATCTTGCTCGGCCGTACCCTCGAGGCGCGGGCCAAGGGCAAAACCTCGCAAGCGATCAAACGCCTGGTCGGGCTCCAGGCCAAGACCGCGCGGGTCGAGCGCAATGGCAACAGCATCGAGATTCCGCTCGATCAGGTCACCATCGATGACATTGTGTTCGTGCGCCCGGGCGAGAAAATTCCGGTCGACGGCGAGGTCGTGGAAGGCGCCTCGTATGTTGACGAGAGCATGATCAGCGGCGAACCGGTGCCGGTGTCGAAAGGGGTGGGCGCCGAAGTCGTCGGCGGTACGCTGAACAAGACCGGCGCGTTCAGTTTCCGCGTCACCAAGATCGGCGCCAACACCGTGCTCGCGCAGATCATCCGTCTGGTCGAGGAGGCGCAGGGCTCGAAACTGCCGATCCAGGCCCTGGTCGACAAAGTGACCATGTGGTTCGTACCGGCGGTAATGGCCGCCGCCACTCTGACCTTCCTGATCTGGCTGGTGTTCGGTCCGGACCCGGCGCTGACCTTCGCCCTGGTCAACGCCGTCGCAGTGCTTATTATCGCCTGCCCCTGCGCCATGGGGCTGGCCACGCCGACCTCGATCATGGTCGGGACGGGCAGGGCGGCCGAGCTCGGCGTGCTGTTTCGCAAGGGTGAAGCCTTGCAAGCGCTGCGTGACGTGAGTGTTATCGCGCTGGACAAGACCGGTACGCTGACCAAAGGCCGCCCCGAGCTGACTGACCTGATTACCGCCGAAGGCTTTGCCTACGACGAAGTCCTGGCGCTTGTCGCCGCCGTCGAGACGCGCTCCGAACACCCGATTGCTGAAGCGATCGTTGTCGCCGCACAGCAGCGTAACCTCAGCATCGCTGCCGTCGAGGGCTTCGACGCAACCCCGGGCTTCGGCGTGTCGGCCAAGGTCGCCGGGCGCACCGTCGCCGTCGGCGCGGATCGCTTCATGACGCACCTGGGGCTTGATGTGGCCAGCTTCCTTTCGACTGCCAAGCGTCTTGGCGAGCAGGGCAAGAGTCCGCTCTATGCCGCAATTGACGGCCGTTTGGCCGCGGTGATCGCGGTCGCCGACCCGATCAAAGAGTCGACGCCTGAAGCGATCAAGGCGTTGCACGCACTCGGCCTCAAGGTGGCGATGATCACCGGTGACAATGCGGCTACGGCTGCGGCGATTGCCAAACAGCTTGGCATCGATGAAGTAGCGGCCGAAGTCTTGCCCGATGGCAAGGTCGCGGCGCTGAAAAAATTCCGCAGCGAGGGTGCACGGGTAGCCTTCGTGGGTGACGGTATCAACGACGCGCCGGCGCTCGCCGAAGCGGACGTCGGGCTGGCCATCGGCACGGGTACCGATGTGGCGATCGAAGCAGCTGACGTGGTGTTGATGTCGGGCGACCTGCGTGGCGTGCCGAATGCCATCGCCCTGAGCCAGGCCACCATTCGCAATATCAAGCAGAACCTGTTCTGGGCCTTCGCCTACAACGCAGTGTTGATCCCGGTCGCGGCGGGGGTGCTGTATCCGCTGAACGGCAGCTTGCTTTCGCCGATTTTCGCCGCAGCCGCAATGGCGCTCTCCAGTGTGTTTGTGCTTGGCAACGCACTCCGGCTCAAGCGCTTGCAAGCCCCCATGGCGGTTGCCGCATAGTCAGGCTCTATTTTTCGACCTAGTAAATAGCCAGGAGACGATGATGCATAGTTTCTATATTCCCAACATGACCTGCGGCGGCTGCGCCAAATCTGTTACCAAAGCGCTGCTGAGTGTCGACCCGCAGGCCCGTATTCAAACCGATCCCCCAAACCGCAAAGTCACGGTCGAAAGCACGCTGGACGAGAGCGTGTTCCTTTCAGTACTGAGCGAGGCCGGGTACCCCGACAGGCAGTGATCCATTGGTGCCGGGATTCAAGGGTGTAATAGGCCTTTGAGTGACAAATCGGTCAGATATCTGACCGATTTTTACCAGCAGCCATGGGCTGGGACTTGTCGGCCGCTTCATGGCACATGGCGTCATCCATAGGCGCTGAATATGGAACCGCCCGTCGGTGGTTTTTCCCGAAAAATGAACGATCGGTAAATACAGCTCTCTTATTTTCCAGCAGGCCGGTCCTCAGTGATCACGCCGTGCACTCCCTCGTAAAAAATGGACGTTCATCCTCATCTGCATCGTATGGAATGCACGTGGGGATTTTTTTTACCTGAAACCTGGAGTAACGCTATGCCCTCATCAATGGCTCGCTGGGCGAGTCACTGCATTCTTGAAATACCGGTTTACTGATTTAGTTTGTTCAAGTGAGTTTGATCCTGTAGTTGCGATCAGGTCGTTCG
>Ga0247821_10002306_pt1 | contig 10472 bp, 9 predicted proteins | sample 13C_Glycerol_Day_FD_192481 | JGI IMG/M metagenome (GOLD analysis project Ga0247821, IMG submission 192481) | Soil microbial communities from agricultural site in Penn Yan, New York, United States - 13C_Glycerol_Day14 | ecosystem: Environmental > Terrestrial > Soil > Agricultural land | place... | reverse complement strand
CCTCCAGATGGCCCACCATGCCCCGGCCCTTGAAATCCTCCAGCACCGCCCGCGCATCCACCCCGCCCCCAGGCTCCAGCCGCGACGTTGTGCATCCCGCCAAGACGAGGCCGATCGCAAGCACGATCGCCGCAGCGGAAGTCCTTCCTGGCCTTTTCGTCATGTGGGCATCCTCCAAGTTACGAAGATAGCGCCCAAGCCGTTCCAGAGAAAGACCTTCCCCCTCCAGCGGCGGCTCTGTCTCAGCTTTCCCGAACCTGGGACGGGAACCGATCACGCCATCTGGCTAGTGCGAGCCGGCCGGGAGCGGGACGGGGACAGGATCGGGGTCGGAGAACGCCAGCCTCGGTACCAGGACCAGCACCGCGGCGGCGGCCAGGCCCGTCACTCCGCAGATCGTCCACACCGTGAGGTAACCGGCCAGCGGCGCCGCCGTTTCCCCTGCCTCCGCCGCAACGGCCCCGGCCTCGCCGAGGACGTGGCTGAGCAGAGCGATGCCAAACACCGCGGACGCGAAGGCCCCGCCGATCGTTTTGGTGGTGTTGGTCAATCCGGTGGCCATCGCTGTCCGGTTGAGCGGTGCGGCAGCGGCAGCCGCCGATGGAAGCGCGGCGACGAGGGCTCCGGAGCCGATGCCGGCAATCGCCATGTTGATCAGGGCCTCGGCGAGACTGCCATGGAACGGCAGGAACAGCAGATAGCCCACACCCACCAGGGCGGCTGCGCAGACGAGGGTCCAGCGCGGTGTCAGCCGCCGTGTCACGAGCGGGTAGAGCAGTGCGCCCACCAGCAGCGCCAGCACGTAGACGCCGATGATGATGGAGACCTGGCCCGCTCGCAGGCCAAGTCCGTAGCCGTGGACCGCCGGGTCGGTCCGGGCGAAGGTGGACAGCGGCGCCTGCGCGCCGAGCACCGAGACGCCGAACAGGAGCGCCGTCAGCTGGACCGGCCACATGGACTTGCTGCGCAGCATCCTGATGTCCACCAGCGGATCCTCACGGCTTAGCTCGAAGCGCGTGAAGGGGATGAAGACAAGAATCCCGGCGGCCACCAGAGCCCATGGCCACCACGCGCCGGGGCCGTTGAGCCGCATAAAGGTCAGGCCCGATGTGATCAGGAGGAGTCCGACGGCGAGCAGGCTGAAGCCGCGCGTGTCCACCCGTCCCCCGCTGCGTTCGGTCGACTCCGGCACGCCGAACCGGATGGCGAACCAGCAGGCTGTGACGGCCACGGCGGGGATCATCAGCACGAGCTGCAGCTGGCCGGCGAGCGCCTCGACGAGCGCTCCCGCCGCAAGGGCACCCGCGATCACCCCTAATTCCAGCGCTCCGACAAGGAGCCCGGCGGCGCGGCGGGTGCGGGCGGCACCGTCGGGCAACCGGTGCACCCGGCTGAAGATCAGGGCGATCTCCAGGGGCAGCCAGACCACGTAGAACCCCTGCAGGGACCATGCCGCCAGGAAGGTCCAGAAGTCCGGTGCGAGCGCCACTCCCCAGGACGCCGTTGCGGTCAGCACCGTGGACACAAGCAGGATTTTCCGGTGCCCGTACATGTCGCCGAGCTTGGCCAGCACCGGGACGGCCAGTGCGCTGATCATCAACTGCGCGGCCTCGAACCAGTTGACGTCGCCGTCGTGAATGTTCAGGTGCCGGGCGATGTCGGTGAGGATGGGCGTGTAGTAGCCCTGCAGGATCCCGCTGGTGATCTCGACCAGACACAAAAAAGCAAGGACGCGGCGCATGGCAACCTTCCGGGCGGGCTGGACTGCTGCTGGCCAGCCGATTCCTTGCATCCTAGGGCCGCGGCGCGCCACAGGCGGGCAACACGGCAGTGGCAGGACGGGGGAATATTTGGCCGTGGCGGGCGTTGTACCGGTCGATAGATGCAAATGCATGTAAATCGGTTATAGTAGGAACAGCTCCCGGAAGTCTCCGGCCACGGAAAGGCACATCATGCAGATCGGCGTATTCAGCGTCAGCGATATCACCACCGACCCCACCACGGGCCGCACCCCGACGGAGCACGAACGCATCAAGGCGTCCGTGGCGATCGCCAAAAAGGTCGAGGAAATCGGTATGGATGTCTACGCCATCGGCGAGCACCACAACCGACCCTTCTTCTCCTCCTCCCCCACCACCACCCTGGCCTACATCGCCGCCCAGACGGAGCGCATCATCCTGTCCACGGCCACCACGCTGATCACCACGAATGACCCCGTGAAGATCGCCGAGGACTTCGCCATGCTCCAGCACCTGGCCGACGGCCGCGTGGACCTGGTCCTGGGCCGCGGCAACACCGCCCCGGTCTACCCCTGGTTCGGCAAGAACATCCAGGACGGGATCGAACTCGCGATCGAGAACTACTCCCTGCTGCGCCGGCTCTGGGACGAGGACACGGTCAACTGGTCCGGCAAGCACCGCACCCCGTTGCAGAACTTCACGTCCACCCCGCGCCCGCTCGACGGCGTTGCCCCCTTTGTCTGGCACGGCTCCATCCGCACGCCGCAGATCGCCGAAGTGGCCGCCTACTACGGCGACGGCTTCTTCGCGAACAACATCTTCTGGCCCAAGGAGCACTACCAGCAGCTGATCGGCCTCTACCGCGAGCGCTACGAGCACTACGGCCACGGCAAGGCAGACCAGGCCATCGTGGGCCTCGGCGGCCAGTTCTTTATGCGGAAGAACTCGCAGGACGCCGTCAAGGAGTTCCGCCCCTACTTCGACAACGCCCCGGTTTACGGCCACGGCCCGTCGCTGGAGGACTTCACGTCACAGACCCCGCTGACCGTCGGCAGCCCGCAGGAAGTCATTGAAAAGACCCTGACCTTCCGCGAGTACTTCGGCGACTACCAGCGCCAGCTGTTCCTGATCGATCACGCCGGCCTGCCGCTGAAGACCGTGCTGGAGCAGCTGGACCTGTTCGGCGAAGAGGTCCTGCCGGTCCTGCGCAAGGAATACGCCGACAAGACCCCGGCCCACGTCCCCGAACCGCCCACGCACGCCGGGCGTGTGGCAGCGTCCCTCGCCGCAGCCGCGCAGTCCGTCAGCGAATCCGCCGGCCCCGCCGGCAATACGAGCGCGTGATGTCCGCGAAGACCGAATCACCGGTGCGCCTGGCCGCGGAGACCTGGGAATCCTTGTTCCGCGCCCAGGTGGCGGTGATGCGCAGGCTGCAGGCCGGCCCGGCCTTCAAGGGCCTCGCCATCAACGAGTACGACGTGCTGTTCACGCTGTCCCGTTGTCCGTCCGGCTGGCTCCGGCAGAACGAACTCAACGACCATGTGCTGCTGAGCCAGTCCAGCCTGAGCCGGCTCGTGGAGCGGCTCGAAAAGCGGGAACTCGTGGAGCGGCGGCCCTCCCCCGACGACGGGCGCGGCGTCCTGGTCAGGCTCACCGAGGCCGGCCGGGAGCTGCAGAAGCAGATCGGCCGGGAGCACGTCCGGGACATCGCCGCCCTGGTGGTTCCGGCGCTGACGGTGGCCGAGCAGCAGGAGCTGCTGCGTCTGACGGAGAAGCTGCGGGCTTCCGTGGCGGCTCGCTGAGCGGCGGCTTCCGTGGGGTGCCTCAACCGCTGATGACCTCAATGCCCACTAGCGGCGTCAGCTGTGCCGCCGCTGATTTTCCGGGCTGGAACCGCCGACCGTCGAGGCCCAGGTCAACGGACCAAGTTCGTCCTTCCGTGGCGGATTGGCTCCCTGCCTGGAACACGTGATCGCAGCGGCGCGGTTGGCATAGGCAGCCAGGGTCTTCAGTTCCTCCGGTGTCAGGCTGTACAGCCGTGTTCTGCCTCCCTCCGCCCCGAGGGCGCCCAGTTGGGCGAGTCCGGCGATGAGCCCTGCCATAAAGGAGTCGCCGGCGCCCACGGTATCCGCCACAGCGGTGGATTCGGCAACCATCTCCACCCGCCCGTTCCGGGACAGGATGACCGGCCCCGCGGCACCCCGCGTCACTGCTACGACCGCCGGGCCGAGTTTCAGCCACGCTGCCAGGGCTTCATCCGGGGTCCGGTCCGGGTAGAGCCAGCGAAGGTCTTCGTCGCTGGCTTTGACGACGTCGCTCGCCGCTACGAAGAGTTCAGCCTTCTGGCGCGCCACGGCCGCATCGGGGCTGATGCCCGGCCGGCAGTTGGGATCGTAGCTGACGGTCGCGTGCTCGCGGGCTCCCTTCACGAGGGCGAGCGTGCCCTCGTCCCCCGGCGGCAGCACAGTAGCAATCGATCCTGTGTGGACGTGGGAGGAACCTTCGACGGCGGCCACGGCAGGCAGGGCGGTCCCATTGAATTCCCAGGTGATGGAAAAGGTGTAGTCGGCGGCCCCGTCGGGACCCAGCGTGGCGAGCGCCGTCGACGTCGGCGTGGTTCCGCCGTTGATTACCTGGACCCGGTTCGTATTCAGGTGTTCTTCGATCAGGAGGCCGTTCCGGTCATCGGCATAGTGGGTCACCAGGCTCGTCCGCAGGCCCAGACGGGCAGCCCCCACCGCCACGTTGAGGGGGCTGCCGCCCGGGTGGACCTGGACCGCCTCAGGCTGGCGGGGGTCGCTGATGATGTCCACTAGGGACTCGCCGATAACGACCACCCTCAATTCATGTGCTGGCATGGCCTTTTCCCTGCTGTCTTCTTCTCAGCGGCCGGGGTAGACGACAGCCTTGAGCTGGCCGGGCTGCTTGCCGGCCTTGAGCGCTTCTTCCGCGTCGGCCAGGTCAAACCTTCCGGTGACCAGGATGTCCAGGTCCACTTTTCCGTCGGCGATCAGCTGAATGGCCAGCGGCCAGGTGTTCGTATAGCGGAACACTCCGGAGAGCCAGATCTCCCGGTTCTGGATGTACGAGACGGGCAGTTCGACGTCGTCGGCCCCGAGCCCCACCAGAATGACCCGGCCGGCCGGTCCAACGGCCTTGATTCCGGAGCGGACGGCCTGCGCGGCGCCGGACGCGTCGATGAACGCATCGACGTCGAGCCCTTCAGTACTGTCCGTCCTGGCGTTCAGGGCATGGGTGGCGCCGTGTTCGAGGGCGAAAGCCAGCCGGTCTTCGGCGATGTCCGAAATGTAGATTTCGGTGGCGCCAAAAGCCCGGGCGGCTTGGGCGGCGATGATGCCGATGGGGCCGGCCCCGGCGATCAGGACCCGGCTGCCGGGCTTGATCTGGGCGCGTTCGCAGGCCCAGAGGCCGACGGAGAGCGGTTCGATGAGGGCTGCGGCCTCGTCACTGACGTTGTCCGGGATGTCGTAGGCGAAGTCGCTTTGGATGGTGACGTATTCGGCGAAGGCACCGTCGATCGGCGGGGTGGCGTAGAACTCGATGTCGGGGCACAGGTTGTACCGGCCGGCTTTGCACTGCTTGCAGGTGCGGCACGGCCGCTGGGGTTCGACGGCGACCCGCTTGCCGATGCGGTCGGAAGCCACCGCACTTCCGACGGCGGCGATCCGGCCGGAAAGTTCGTGGCCGAGGATCAGCGGGTGGTCCACGACATAGTCGCCGATCCGGCCGTGCTCGTAATAGTGGACGTCGCTGCCGCAGACGCCGACCGCGGCGACCTTCACCAGGACCTGGTCCGGGTCCAGCCGCGGGACGGCCACGGTTTCCAGAGCCATCTCGTCCTGGCGTTTGAGGACGGCGGCGCGCATCGTAGTGGGGACCTCCGGGTGTCCGGGGGTGCGGGACTGAGTGGTTGAAGTTGTCATTGCAATGATCCTAAGAATGGAAGGGGCAGGGCCGGTTATTTGACGGCGCCGAGGGAGAGGCCCTGGACCAGTTTGTCCTGGGCCGCGAAGCCGGCGAACAGCACCGGCAGGGAGACCACGACAGCGGCCGCGCAGACCTTGGCGAGGAACAGGCCCTGGCCTGAGACGAAGCCAGTGAGGAAGACCGGTGCGGTGCCGGCAACGACGCCGGTGAGGACCCGGGCCAGGAGCAGTTCGTTCCAGCTGAAGATGAAGCAGATCAGGGCGGTGGCGGCGATGCCGGGCATCGCGACGGGAGCGACGACCTTACGGAGCGTCAGCAGCAGGCCCGCGCCGTCGATCTGCGCTGCCTCCAGCATTTCGACTGGCACTTCGTCCAGGAACGAGCGCATCATCCACACGGCGATGGGCAGGTTCATCGACGTATACATCAGGACCAGGAACCAGATGTTGTCCAGCATGCCGATGTTCTTGGCCACGAGGTAAAGCGGAAGAACCGCGGCAACGACGGGCATCATCTTGGTGGAGAGGAAGAAGAACATGACGTCCGTCCACTTCTTCACCGGCCGGATGGACAAGGCGTAGGCGGCAGGGATCGCCAGCAGCAGGACCAGGATGGTGGAGAAGATCGAGGCGGTGGCGGAGTTGATCAGGGACGGCCACGGGCTGACCCCGGATGTTGCCCCGAAGAATTCTTGGTAGGCGTCCAGCGTGAGGGGGGCGGCGATGGAGGGCGGGTTGGTCGCGGCGTCCGTTTCCGAGTGGAAGGACGTCAGGATCATCCAGAGGACCGGTACCGCGAAGAACAGGGCCAGCAGCCAGGCCGCGATCCCGGCGGCCGTGTTGTTCCGGGTGGGGTCCATGCGCGACTTGCCCCGGCGGCGTGGCGTGGTGTTGAGGGCGGTCGGGCCGGGGACGGATGCCCGGGCCTTGGTGGGGTTCAGCGTGCTCATCGTGCTGCCTCCTTCTTGAAGAGCGAGAATACGGTGCGGAGTGCGAAGGTCGCCACGATGATGGTGCCGATGACCACCACGACGCCGGCGGCGGAAGCCAGGCCGTATTCGTTGGCGTAGTAGAACGTCTCGTAGATGGCGTAGGGCAGGTTGGCCGTGCCCAGGCCGCCGGAGGTGAGGGTGAAGACGGCGTCGAAGTTCTGCACGATGTAGATGGCCCCGAGCAGTCCGCCGAGTTCCAGATATTGCCGCAGGTGCGGCAGTGTGAGGTGGCGGAAAATCGCCCCGGGAGTTGCGCCGTCCATTTGGGCGGCCTCGACTGTGTCCATGGGACGGGACTGGAGACCGGCAAGCAGGATGAGCATCATGAACGGTGTCCACTGCCAGACCAGGGAGATGATGATCGCCAGCAAGGGCGCCGAGGACAGCAGGTCCGTCTGGGGCGGGGTGTCGCTGCCGAAGAGTGACCAGATCCAGGTGAGGGTGCCGTTGATTAGTCCGTAGACGGGGTTGAGGATGGCGTGCTTCCAGATCAGCGCCGCAGCCACGGGTACCACGAGGAAGGGTGCGATCAGCAGGGTCCGCGCCAGTCCGCGGCCGATGAACTTCTTGTCCAGGAGCAGGGCCAGGCCCAAGCCCAGGGCCAGGCTGGCTAGGACCACGGAGACAGTCATGACGATGGTGGTGACGATCGCCTGCAGAAAGTAGGGGTCGGTGAGGACCTGGACGTAGTTCTCGAACCCGGCAAACCCGGTGGTGTCCGGGCTCAGGCTGTTCCAGTTCATGAACGAGATGACCAGGGTCACCACGAACGGGAGCTGGGTGACGATGATCAGGAAGACCAGGGCCGGCAGCAGCGGTGCACGCCGTACCCAGGCCACAGCCCGTTCCCGCGCCCTGGTGTCCCTGGTTTCCCTGGTGTCCCCGGAAGGTTTGGCTGTGGTGCTCCCGTGCCGGGAGACGCGCGCCGTTGCGTTAGTCATGATGTTCTCCTGCGGTTAGGTTGTTACTTCTTGTACTTGTCGCCGATTTTTTGTGCGGCTTCCTGGCCCTTGGCCACTGCGTCGGCGACCGTACCCTGGCCGGCGATGACGGAGCTCACCCCTTGGGACACCCGGGTACCCAGGGCGGCGAACTCGGGAATCCCGACAAACTGGATGCCCACAGCCGGACGCGGCTGCACGCCGGGGTTGGTCGGATCGGCGTTCTCAATGGCGAAGCGTTCGGCCTCAAAGAAGGGAGCGGCACGCTGGAATTCGGTGTTCTCGTAGGTGGAGATGCGCTTGCCGGACGGGACCTTGGACCAGCCGAGCTTGGATGCCACCAGTTCCTCGTACTTCTTCGAACTGGCCCAGGCGATGAACTTCCCGGCGGCGTCCTGCTTCTTGGAGGCCGCCTGCACAGCCCAGGACCAGGTCCACAGCCAGCCCGAGGACTTGGTCTCCTTCACCGGGGCCTGGGCGTAGCCGATTTTCCCCTTCACCGGGGAGGCCTCGGCCTCCAGGGCACCGGCCGCGGAGGTGGCGTCGTACCACATGGCGACCTTGTCCTGGCTCATGTTGTTCAGGCACTCGGTGAACCCGGCCTGGGCGGCCCCCGCCGGACCGTGGTCCCGGACCAGCCTGGTGTAGAACTCGACTGCCGCGGTGAATTCGGGAGCGTTGACCTGCGCGTTCCAGTCCTTGTCGAACCAGGTTCCGCCGAAAGTGTTCACCACCGTGGTCAGCGGTGCGAAGACCTGGCCCCAGCCGGGCTGGCCGCGCAGGCAGATCCCTTTCATACCCGGGGCGGCGCCATCGGCCTGGGCGGCCAAAGCTGCGACCTCATCCCAGGTGGGCTTCTCCGGCATGGTCAGGCCCTTGGCGTCGAAGATGTCCTTCCGGTACATCAGGAAGGACGATTCTCCATAAAACGGTTCGCCGTAGAGCTTGCCGTCCTTGCCGGTCAGCGAGGCCGTGTAGGCCGGGAGGATGTCCGCCTGGTTGAACCCGGGGTCCTTGGCCACATGATCCAGCGATGCAAGCCAGCCGTTGGCGGAGTAGAACGGGATCTCGTAGTTGGACAGCGAGGCAATGTCGTACTGGGCGGCCTGGCTGGAAAACTCTTGGCTGATCTTGGCGCGGACGTCGTTTTCCGGCAGGACGGTGTAGTTGACCCTGATGCCGGTTTCCTTCGTGAAGTTCTCCGCTGTGAGCCGCTGCAGGTCCTCCATCTGGGGGTTGTTCACCATCAGGACATTGATGGCGTTCGGGTCTCCGGCCGAATTTCCTCCGCCGGCACCTGCACAGGCCGAGGCGCTGAGTGCCACGCAGAGGGCACCTGCGGCCAACGCGGCGACGCGTATTTTTGCGCGCATTCAAGGACTCCTTTGTTCTTCGGGGGATGCAATGCGCCCTGCACTCCGACTGCTGTGTCGGGGTGCGGCGCCGAAAGCGGGACCGGGGCTTTGAAGCCGGGTGCCTCGTTGATGTTCCTCAAGATTAGGCTTGTGGGATGGGGCACAACTAGCGTCGTGGTTGCCATTTTCTGATACTAATTTTCCTGACCGGTTCCCGGTCAGGCGCTACTCTGGGAGCAGGCAGCCCAGAGTCCGTCCATATTTCATAACCCGAGCCACGGAGAGCCACGATGAGCGCAGCGGACCCCAGCGACGGTCCAGTCCCCGTTGACAGCGCGGCGGCCCGGCTTGCTGAACGGCTGCTGGGGATGCGCGCCAACCGGGAGGTCATCCCGGAAGACCCGAACCATTCGGTCCGGTGGCATGAGCACGACTATCCCAGTCCGGTGGCACGCTGGAACTACCATCCTGAATACGAGCTGCACCTGATCCGGAAGGGCACGGGGAAGTTCATCGTGGGAGACCACATCGGGACGTTCGAGGCCGGACACGTGGTGCTGGTGGGATCGGGGCTGCCGCACGACTGGGTCAGCGACCTGGAGCCCGGAGAAGTCCTCCAAGGCAGGGACGCCCTTATCCAGTTCGACGGAAAGTGGGTTGAACAGGCGGCTTCGATTATTCCGGAACTCGCCGAAGTCAAACCCCTGCTGGAGCAGTCCTCCCGGGGAATCGAGTTCTTGGGACGGTCGGCCGAGACGGCCGCCGCATCCATCGACGCCATGGGTACCTCCACCGGGTTGGAGCGGCTGCACCATCTCTTTGAGCTGCTTGCGATACTTGCCCGTGCACCGCAGGAGGAACGGCGCTACCTGGCCGACGAATGGTTCAGGCCCCAGCTGGACGGCCAGGCCGCGGCTGTGGTGGACATAGTCCTCGAATACGTCTTCAGCAACCACGCCGGAAGCGTCAGAATGTCCGATGCCGCTGCGCTGGTGGGAATGTCAGAGCCGACATTTTCGAAATACTTCAAACGCGCCACAGGTCAGAACTTCAGTGACCTGGTCCGCAAACTTAGGCTCGCCCATGCGCGCCGCCTGCTGCAGCACAGCAACAAAGCCATCTCCGATATTTGCTACGAAGTCGGCTTCTCGAACCTCTCCAACTTCAACCGGCATTTCCTCAACGACGCCGGCGTTACCCCGCGCGACTACCGCCAGCGCGTGCAGCCCTGATCGGGCTGGCCGGGAACGCAGCCTGTCCAGCCGGACACCCCTAGTGCAGGGTGACGAGCTTCGCCGGATCCTCGTCCGGCAGTTCGCCCTCGACGACGGCGGTCACCTGGAGCTGTGTCAGCGACAGGCTGCCGCCCACCGTCGACAGGAAGGCCGTATCCGAGGAATCCCGGCCGGCAGTGATCCGCAGCATGCTCTCCCGCGGGGCCAGGCCGGTGGGATCGATGACGTGCCAGGCACCGTTGACGTGGGCCTCGGCCACCGCG
>Ga0247821_10002305_pt1 | contig 10477 bp, 10 predicted proteins | sample 13C_Glycerol_Day_FD_192481 | JGI IMG/M metagenome (GOLD analysis project Ga0247821, IMG submission 192481) | Soil microbial communities from agricultural site in Penn Yan, New York, United States - 13C_Glycerol_Day14 | ecosystem: Environmental > Terrestrial > Soil > Agricultural land | place... | reverse complement strand
GTGTGGTGGCCAGCCGAGCGTTTAGGTGTGGTGGCCAGCGGACCGTCTAGGGTGTCTCGAGCGGCCCCAGCCACGCGTTGGCGACTGTGTTGTGCGCCGATTCGTCGTCTGAGGGGTGGAACATTCCCGCCAGCACGTCACGGTACAGCCGTTCCAGTTCGGAACCGCGAAAATAGCTCGATCCCCCGGAGACCCTGACCGCCAGGTCCACGACCGCGCGGGCCGTCTCCGTCGCACTGACTTTCACTCCGACGAGCTTCGGGAACCACTGGACGCCGTGATCGGCCAGCGCATCCACATCCGCGGCGACGCTGGACAGCTGTGGATACAGCGCGTCCATCGCCATCGCCGCCTCCGCCACCTTCCAGCGGATGTCCGGATCCTGGGCGTAGCTGCGCCCGCCGTTCTTGAACGAAGTCCGCCGCTTCACCGCCTCGACCGCCAGATCGAGGGCCCGTTCGCCAAGGCCCGTGTACACCGCGGCCAGCAGTGTCTCGAAGCAGGCGAAGATGGCGAAGATCAGCGGGTCCGCGTTCGGGCCCACCGGAAGCTTCCGGAAAATACGGTCCGCCGGCACCACCGCACCATCCAGGACCGTCGTGTTGGACTGGCTTGCCCGCATGCCGAGCGTGTCCCAGTCGGCGAGGATTTCGTACCCCGGGGTGTCCCTGGTGATGAAGCCGTGGACCAGCTGACCCTCACCGTCCCCGGCCGTGGTGTCCTTACCGAAAATGCCCAGCCGCGTCCACGCCGGCGACAGGCTCGTGAAGATCTTGCGGCCGGTGAAGGAGTAGCCGCCCCCGGCGTCCGGTACGGCCGTGGTGAGGGAGTCGAAGAGCACAGAATCGTTCCCCGCCTCCGAGTTGCCGAACGCGAAGATCTCGCCCTGCGCGGCCTCCTTGAGGACGAAATCCAGCGAGGAGTCACCGCGGGCGGCCAGGACGTGCGCGACGCCGGTCCACACGAGGTGCATGTTGACGGCCAGCGCGGTGGCCGGAGCCGCCGTCGCCAGCCGCCGCTGCAGCTGCGCCGCCGCTGAGAGCCCGAGTCCCAGTCCGCCGTCGGACGCCGGGACGAAGATCTTCAGGTAACCGGCCGCAGCCAGCTCCTCAAGGTCCTCGTGGAAAAAGGCGTTGTCCCGGTCGTAGCCGGCGGCGCGGCCGCGGATCCGTTCGAGCAGGGCATCGGGCAAGACATCGGGCAGGGCATCTCCAGGGCGCATGGGCGGTGTCTTTCAGGGCTCAGTAGTTGGTAAGCAGGGTATCCAGCACGCGTGCGCCGAATTTCAGGGATTCGGTGGGGACGCGTTCGTCCACCCCGTGGAACATCCCGGTGAAGTCCAGTTCGTCGGGGAGCTGGAGCGGGGCGAAGCCGTAGCCGGTGATGCCCAGCCGGCTCAGGGACTTGTTGTCCGTGCCGCCGGAGAGGGTGTAGGGCAGGACCTTGGCTCCCGGGTCCTCGGCGTGCAGCGCGTCGATCATGGAGTCCACGAGGTTTCCCGCGAACGGAACTTCAAGCGAGACGTCGTTGTGCACGTAGCTCACGTCCACACCCTTGCCGGCCAGTTCGCGGACCTTCTCGAGGACGTGTTCCTCCTGGCCGGGCAGGGTGCGGCAGTCAATGAGGGCCTCGGCCGACTCGGGGATCACATTGTGCTTGTAGCCGCCCTTGAGAAGGGTGGGGTTCGTAGTGTTCTGCAGGGTGGCGCCGACGAAACGGGCCACGGTGCCGAGCTCCTTGAGGATCTTGTCCGGATCGTCCGGATCGAACTCGACGCCCGTGAGTTCCGTCACCCCGTCGAGGAACTGCCGGGTGGTGGGGGTGAGCTCTACCGGCCACTGGTATTCCCCGATGCGGGACACGGCGCTGGCAAGCCGCGTGACGGCGTTGTCCGTGTTGATCTGGGAGCCGTGACCTGCGCGGCCGTGGGCGACGAGGCGGAGCCAGGACAGGCCCTTCTCGGCGGTCTGGAGCAGGTACGTGCGCTGGCCGCCGATGGTGGCGGAGAAACCGCCGACTTCGGAGATGGCCTCCGTGGCGCCCTCAAAGAGTTCGGGCCGCTTCTCGATCGCATAGCGGGCGCCATACGTGCCGCCGGCTTCCTCGTCGGCGAAAAACGCGAAGATCAGGTCCCGCTTGGGTTTGCGGCCGGTCCGGGCAAACTTCCGCAGCACGGAAAGGATCATGGCGTCCATGTCCTTCATATCCACGGCGCCGCGGCCCCAGATCATGCCGTCCTTGAGTTCAGCGCCGAAGGGATCCACCGACCACTGTTCGCGGAGCGCGGGGACTACATCCAGGTGCCCGTGGACCACCAGGGCACTGGCAGTGGGGTCCTCGCCTGCCAGCCTGGTCACCACGCTGGTGCGGCCCGGGGCGGACTCGAAGATTTCGGCGTCCAGTCCCACTTCCGTCATCAGCCCCGCGGTGTATTCGGCGGCCGCCCGTTCGCCCGGGCCGGAGCCGTCGCCGTAATTGGACGTGTCGATCCGGATCAGTTCCTGGCAGATTCTGACGACTTCGTCCTCGGGCCTGATATCAGTCATGTTTCACTCCTCGTGGCGTCGGCTCTGTTGCTGGCTTCAGCCTACCCACATGCCCGATCCGGCCCCGATTATTTGTTTCGGGAAAGTTCATGCTAGAGTCTTTCTCGCTGCTTCGGAGAAATCCAAAACGCTGAAAGGCGAAAAGGTTCACCGAATACCACCTGCGCGGGTGGCGGAATGGCAGACGCGCTAGCTTGAGGTGCTAGTCCTCGAAAGGGGGTGGGGGTTCAAGTCCCCCTCCGCGCACAACAGGAAAAGGCCCTGGAATCCTATGGATTCCGGGGCCTTTTTTCTGTCCTGCGGAACTTCGGCCCGGATGCTGCCCCCGAAGCGGGACTGCAGCCTGCCGGGGCTTCACTGAAGCCACGGCAAGCTACCTGACGCACGTGATCGCGGCGGTCGCGCCGATGATCGACCAGCAGTACGGGGTGGTGAACCGCCCGGCCGCCTTCAACTACGTGACGGCCGGTTTGACCGGCTCCAAAACCTGCCTCAAGGGTGAAGGAACGCCGGACCAATTCAGCAGCCAGGACTTCTCGTACTGCACTGTGGACCGGGCGGCCCGCTACTTGTAGGCAACCCGCTGGATCTGCAGGACCTCCGAGTTGGAGACGACGTTGACCCTCACGTATTCATCCACGTAGGCTTCGCCCTCGACTGAGACCCTGGTGAGGTTGGACGCCGCGCCGGAAATCCCGTAGAAAGACAGCCACTTCTCGTTGTTGAGCGGCTTGTCCTTGGCGTAGATGTGAGTGTCGCCGTTGAAAAGGAACACCGGCTTCTTGAATGCCTTGCTTTCACTGGCGATGGCCCGCACGATGCTCTGGAAGGCGTTGCGGAAACCCGAGTTCTGGGTGCCGGGAGCAAACATGTCCGCCTGGGTCATCAGGACCACGGCCCTGCTGTTTTTGGCTTTCGCCGTTGCGAAGGCGCTTTGGATCTGCGCGACGGCGGCTTTCACCCGGGCCTTCTCCTCGGCCACCTGTGCAGTGGTGGCCTTCGTGAAGCCGAGGCCGCTCCACGGCCGGAGGTCATTCTCCGAACCAACGATGTGCAGGGTCGAGATGGTCAGCCCGCCGGTGGCGAACTTCACGTTCTCCTTGTAGCCGAACTGGGCCGTGACGGAGATCGGATTCTGGCCCAGCGTCCGGCCGCTTCTCGGGAAGAAGACCGAGCGGATGGCAGCCAGCCGCTGCAGCGGATTGGCTTTGCCTATGGTGGCGCTGTGGCAGTCCGCCCACTCGTTGTCACCGGGGGTGTACACCAGCGGGTCGACAAACTTGTCGAAGCTTGCCTTGATCTTCTGGTAATAGGCGTTGGAGCAGACACCCGTGCCGATATCGCCGAGATGCCCGACCATGCGCACATTCGGATCCGCATTTATCTGCGCAATGCGTTTCGGAAAGAGGCTCAATTGGGTGCTCCCGTAGGGCGTGTCGCCGATGACGGCGAAGCTGTAACTCATGGCGGCTCTTGCAGGGCCGGCTACGCTTCCAGCGATTCCCATTGCGAAAGCCAGACCGGCACCAGCCACCCGCACAATGCTTTTCATTTGTTCCTCCCACAAACATCGGATATGCATCGGACACGCCTGCGCGACGATAGTTTCTGGTGCCTTTGGCGATCAGATTAGATGGAGCGGACGTGGAAGGAACGAGTAGTCTTACTTGGCCCCCCGGTCAAGTAACACCTCTACAGCAGGCGGTACGCTACTTGAGCAGGTCACTCGTCTGCGGCGTGTCCCACTCATGCCCGTCAGGGCTGCAGTCCCCAGGCGTTTTCGATCGTGTGCAGCATGGCAAAGTGCGTGTAGTGGTTGGTGGAGGTGTACTCTTGTGGCGGCCGGGCCGGCGAACCCCGTGACCACGCGGTTGTCGTCATCGCTGCTTTCGTTCAGGCGACCACCAAAAGGGGATTCTCCACCTCGTGAAGGCTGGCGAGTTGAGGATCTTGCTGGCCTCCTGGAAAGCCAGTCGTCGCGGGTCTGCTGGCAGTTGGCGGCCAGCGCGCGCTAATCCCCGGCGTATAGCGCAGTACGGATGGTGCTGAACGCCAGCCTATAGGCTGGTGCCGTGACCCCGCCCGCAGATCCCGTCGACGTCGTCGTCCATACCGGCCCCGCAGAATGGTGGCAGGTACTTGCCGCCCTGGGACCGCTGGCAGTACTGCTCGCGGCCCTCATCGGTGCCGTCATCAGTTTGCACACGCTCAGGCAGCGCGCCGGCGCTGACACAGCCGCCCTGGCCCAAAAACGCGAGGCGGACAACCGGAGCGAGTGGTGGAACCGCACTCAGTGGGCCCTGGACAGTTCCCTCTCCGCCGACCCGCGGCGGGCCGAATTGGGCCTGGGTGTCCTGGCGGTCCTGGCCGAAAGCGGACTGGCCAGCCCTGAGGAGCTCGAGATCATCACCGTGGCATGGGAGGACCCGCTCGCGCGGGCGCCGGGGGGAACCGCCCTGGCGCCGGAAGCGATCCGCCCTGGACGCGAGGCCGTGGCGGGCGACCGCAGGGTACAAACCGCAGCCGCGAAGCTCCGCCTCGTCACCGACCGGCGCCTCGGCCGGGCCAGCCCGGACTGGGTCAGGGATCTTGCCGGTGGGAGGCATCACCGCGTCCCCTAGGACACCCGTGGTCCGGCCGGCCCCGAGGCGTGGACACGGGGCGCGGGCGATCCTATCCTTGTCCCCTGAGCGGAACCCGCCGCTCTGCGTCGGAACCAGCAGCACTTGTGGTCTCACTAGTCTTGTAGGAGTACCCCCATGCCCCGTCGTCCAGCCGCAGCGTCCGTGCTGCTCGCCGCGTTAGTGCTTTGTACCTCGTGCAGTTCCACACCCGGCGGCCAAGGGGCCGGTTCCACGCCGGCCACAAGCGCCTCCTCCCAGGGCGCTGCCAGCGCAACCCCCTCCCCCGTGACGACGGACGCCACCCTCGCTCCCCGTCCGGCGCCCGCCGCGCTGGAGGCAGCAACACCGGTGCCCACCCAGGAACTCGACGCGAGCAGGGGCCGGCTCTACTGCCCGAAGGGGGCCCAGGAAGGGTGCCACGGTCCTGCCGACATGCCGAGCTACCTTGGCCACGTGGTCGCGGTGACGGCGCCGCTGTTCGATGCGAACTACGGAGTGGAGAACCGGCCGGCGTCGTTCTTCTTTGTGCCGGCCGGCGTTACCGGCCCGACGGCCTGCGTCAAGGATGACGGCACCCCGGAGGAGTACACCAGCCAGGATTACTCGTACTGCACGGAGGACAAGGCAATTTACGTCGGCCAGGACGCCCTGTGGGAGCTCTACAACGGCGTGGGGGGCGCTGCGCCCGCGGTCGGCTACGCCCACGAATGGGGGCACCACATCCAGAACATCAGGGGCGTTCCGGCTCCGGAGACCGAAGAGGAGAACATGCTGCTCGAGAACCAGGCGGACTGCATCTCCGGCGCCTGGGTGGCCCATGCGGCACAGGCCGGTAACTTGGCGTATCCCGGCGACCTGGGCGACGTCAATGCCCTGCTGGCGGGCATTGCACCGCCGGGTGAGGGCGAAACGGGAAGCCCGATAGCGGACCGGGCGAATGCTTTTATGCAGGGCTACACAAACGGACTCCCGGGCTGCAATTCGTTCTTCCCGGAGACGCCCATCTACTCCGGATGACCTGGTCGGGCAGCTCCGCCGGGGCCATGGCCACCCGGGCGTTGTCCGTCGACGGATCCGGGCCCAGGGCATCTGCGACCGTGCGGAGCAAGGCATCATGGACGGCGTTCCGACCGGGACGTTCCTAAGCCTCCGGACGCAGCGAGGACCGGAAGTTGCCGACCAATGAGCGGAACGCCGGGTCTTCCTGTAGCCCGTCGAGCAGGACGGGTCCGCGCGGACCGGCGAGCGGTATGCGCCAGTTGGGGTACTCCGTGCTGGTTCCGGGCTGGTTTTGCGTACGGGTTTCGCCCACCGCATCAACCAGCGCGACGCCCAGCAGGGACGACGGGGTCAGGGTGGTGAAGGCGTACAGCGCCTCGACGGTGCCCTGCACGTTCTCGTGCCCCGGCTCCGGCAGGAGGCCGCGTTCCCGCAGCATCCCGAGCACAGCCTGCTGCTCCGCCACGGCCTCGGCGCGTTCCTCGTCCACCGGGCGCCGCAGCAGGCCCAGGGATTCGCGGAGGGTGACGTGCTCGCCGGCCAGATATCCGGCCGTCGGGGGCAGGTCGTGGGTATTGACGCTGGTCAGGCACTGCTGCCGGTACCTTTCCGGCGGGATCGGGCCGTCGGCGTCGTGCTCGAACCAAAGGATCGAGGTGCCGAAGATCCCGCGCTCGGCGAGGTAGTCCCGGACCCACGGCTCAAACACCCCCAGATCCTCCCCGATGACGATCGCTCCGGCACGCTGCGCCTCCAACGCAAGGATGCCGATAAGCGCCTCATGGTCGTAGTAGACGTAGGTGCCCTCCCCCGGCCCTGCCCCTTCCGGGATCCACCACAGCCGGAACAAGCCCAGGATGTGGTCGACCCGGATCCCGCCGGCATGGCGAAGCACGGTCCGGAGCATGTCCCGGTAGGCGGCGTACCCTGACTCGGCGAGCCGGACCGGGTGCCAGGGCGGCTGGGTCCAGTTCTGGCCCTGCTGGTTGAACATGTCCGGTGGCGCGCCCACCGTGACGTTCCGGGCCAGCACCCCGGCCAGGGTCCAGGCGTCCGCGCCGCCCGGTTTCACGCCGACCGCCAGATCGTGGATGACGCCGATTTCCATGCCTGAGCGCCGGGCCGAGCGTTGGGCGGCCTCCAGCTGCTGGTCGCAGAGCCACTGCAGCCAGCGGTGGAATTCGATCCGGCCGGCGAGCAGGGACCGTTGCTCCCTGCAGTAGTCGGTGTCCGGAGTCGACGCCTCCGCGGCCCATTGCGGGGCCTCCGGCGTCAGCTTCTCGGCCAGGGCGCACCAAAGGGCGAAATCGTCGAGCCCCTTCCCCTGTTCGCGGCTAAATTCCTCAAACGAGAGGGTGCGGGCCGGGTCGCGCGGGACTGCGAACACCAGCTCGAGGGCCGCCAGTTTTGCCCCGTAGCTGGAGTTCCGGTCCAACAGCCCGGTGGAGTGGTTGGCGGGGTGTTGTTCGTTGGCCAGCCGCTCCACTTCGGCCCGGCCGGCGGGGCCGAGGTAGCCGTATTCGGGGATTTCCTCGACCCGGAGGTAGAGGGGGTTGAAGAACCGCCTCGTCGTAGGGAGGTACGGCGAGTCCTCGACCGGCGGACGCGGCTCGGCGGCGTGCAACGGGTTGACCAGGAGGAAACCGGCGCCGTCCTGTCCGCTCATGGTGGCCAGGTTCGCGAGGTCCGCGAAGTCGCCGATGCCCCAGGACCGGGACGAGCGCACGGAATAGAGCTGCGCGGTCAGTCCCCAGTTCCGCCGCCCCGCGAGCGCCTCCGTCGTGCGGAGCCTCCGCGGCGTGACTACGAGCGGGCACCGGGCCACGGTGCCGGCGTTGTCTGCCAGCAGCGTATGCCAGCCGAGCGGCACCGTCCCGGGCAGCGCGAAGGTCGCCCGGCCGGTGAGGACGCCGTCGACGTCGACCGGAGCGTCCCAGTTTTCCCGCTGCGCTGCCCTGTGCGTGCTGCCGTCCTCGGCGGCGATCCACACGCTGACGGCGCTTCCGTGCGGTACGTGGACGTTGATGAGGAGTTCCTGTCCCTCACGGGCGACGGCGACCGGCGGCAGCAGGCGCCGCCACGGAGCCAGCCTCGCCTCGTCCAGGGACCGCTCCATCGCGTCCTTGTCTCCGGCCGGGACTCCCAGCGCGGCGAGGACGCCGCGCAATGTGCTCTCCGGGACGGAACGTTCGACGCCGTCCCAGCCCCAGTAGGAAGTCCCCACCCCGTGGGCTGCCGCGAGTTCCCTCAGCTGTGCGGCTGTGCCGGGAGAGCTGTCGTGGTGCATACCATCGGCCATGGGGCAACTCTAGACGCTGCCCCCGTGCGCCGTCCCGTGTTGGTGTGCGTGGGTTTCGCCGACCAGCTCCTGCAGTCCCTCGACAGCGCGCGCCAGGGACAACCCGGGCGACGCAGCGATGAACGGCAGCAGGAACCTGTTCTCCTTGTCCAGGTGGAGGGCGAAGATGTTGCGGATGGAGCCGGCCGCCACGGCGGCGTCCACCCCGGCGGATCCGCGCAGTTTCTCGACGAGACCCACGATCACCTGGTGCTCGGCCAGCATCCCGTCCACCAGCAGTGTGCACTCCGGCATCTTCCGGGCCCCGCCGTACAAGGGCCCCTCCTCGGCGAGCGCGTGCGGGACGAGTTCGGTCTCGCACCACTCCACCAGCACCCCATGGGCATCGTGCTCCGCCGGGGCGTCGCCGGTCGTCACGGCGCGCGTGAGTTTCGAGGCCAGGGCGTCGAGCCGCTTGAGCATGCCCGCATGGTGCTGTTCCACCGCGGCGAGGGCCCGTGCCTCCTCGTCGGCGTTCTTGTCCGGAGTCTTGGCCGCTTGCTGATCCATGAGGCCTCCTGGTTCTTCTGACCGAATTCTTACGGCCACAGTCTCTTCTCCCCACTGTACGGCGGAGCCTCCCCCGGGCGCCGGGGACTTTCGGCCCGGCCCGGATGCGGTGCGCCCGGCGCGCTTTACGACGTCGTCTCCGGACGCCGGCTTCGACGCCGGCCGGTCAGCCGCGCTAGCCTTGCAGTCTATGGTCGACGTCGAACGGTTCCGCAGTCTCCTCCAGGAGGAGCGCCACCGGAAACTTGAACTCCTTCCCGCGCTTCGCCGGGACATCACCGCGGTGAATGCGGCGCGGCAGGACTCGAATGTCGACGACGAACACGATCCCGAGGGCGCGACCATCGCGTTTGAGCTCTCCCAGGCCTCAGCCCTGCTCGAGCAAAGCCGGACGGGCCTGGCCCAGATCGAGGCGGCCCTGGAACGGATCGAGGCCGGCACCTACGGCGTCTGCGCCGTGTGCGGGGAAGAGATCGCGGAGGGCCGGCTGGAGGCCAGGCCGTGGACCCCGTATTGCATCCGGCACAGCGCCGGCCCCTCAGGATCCGCGGGATCAGCTGCGCGGGCCCGGGGATGACCAACGCCGCCGAAACCTGGTGGAACCGGATTGCCGCCGGATTCACCCAGTCCCCCGTCCCGCACGTCACCGGCACCGAGCTGGCCCTGGTGATCCTCCTCGCCGTCGCGCTCTCCCTGCCGCGCGTGACCTGGCGGTATTTCGGGCTGCTGGCCACCGTGACCCACGAACTCGGCCACGCCTTCGCCGCGCTCATGACCGGGCAGCGCGTGGGCGGCATCCGCCTGGGCCTTGACCACTCGGGCACCACCACCACGTACAGCAGGCGGCCCCTGGCCGCCGTCTGGTCCACGTTCTGGGGCTACCCCGTGCCGGCCGTCGTCGGCGCCGCCATGGTCTGGAGCGGCTTCAACGGCTGGGGTCCGGCGGCGATGTCGGTCGGGACCCTGATCCTGCTGGGCTCGTTCCTGTTCATCCGCAACGGCATCGGGCTGCTCATCACCGCGGCCGCGGTGCTGGCCGCCATCCTGCTCGTGCTGTTCGTCCCGCCGGAATTCAATGGCCACGTCATGATCGTGCTGGGCCTGGCGCTCCTGGTCGCCGCCGTGCGGGACCTTGGCAAGCTGGCCGCCGTGCACGTTCGACGCCGGGACCGGCTGGCGACGTCGGACGCCTACCTGCTGTTCCGGGCCACCCGGATCCCCGCGGCCGTGTGGATCGTGCTGTTCGCCGCTGTCGTCGGTGCGGCCTGGTGGTTCGCCTGGCAGCCGCTGTCGCAGGTCGTCGCGTCACTGCCGCATCCACCGTGGCAGGGACCCGGCGCCGCCCCGGCATAGGCTGGGACCATGAGCCAAACACACACGGACGACCCCGGATTCAGCACGAAAGGTGCCTACGTCACCGGCGGCGAGGAGTTCACCCGGGACACGAACTACATCGAGGA
>Ga0247821_10002304_pt1 | contig 10479 bp, 10 predicted proteins | sample 13C_Glycerol_Day_FD_192481 | JGI IMG/M metagenome (GOLD analysis project Ga0247821, IMG submission 192481) | Soil microbial communities from agricultural site in Penn Yan, New York, United States - 13C_Glycerol_Day14 | ecosystem: Environmental > Terrestrial > Soil > Agricultural land | place... | reverse complement strand
GGAAGCCACCCGGGAGCACGTCCGCACGACCGCGGACCGGCTCGGCTTCCGGCACAACGCCCTGGCCCGCTCGTTCGCCCGCGGCCGCAGCCAGACGATCGGCGTGCTCACCCATCGCGCCTCGAACCCGTTCACCCGCGTGGTGCTGGCCACCGCCGCGACCGAGCTCGGCGCCAAGGAGCAGGCCATCCTGCTGTACGACGCGCGGATCGGCGACCGCGACGTCACCGAGTCGATCCTGCAGCTGCGGGCCCGCCGGATCGACGGCGTGATCGTGATCGGCACCGGCACGTCGTTCCCGAGCCCGTCGCTGACCAGCCGCTTCGACGTCCCGGTGATCTACGCGTTCACGTTCACCGAGGACCCGGACGACGTCACGATCACCGCCGACGACGAGGAGATCGGCCGGCTCGCCGTCCGGCACCTGTTGTCGAAGGGCCGCCGGCGGATCGCCCACATCACCGCGGAGCCGCACGACAACGCCGCCCAGCGCCGCGCGGCCGGCGCCGCGGAGGTCCTGGCGGAGGCCGGACTGCAGTGGGCGAGCCCGGTGCGCTTCGGGCGCTGGCGCGAGGACTGGGGCGAGGAGGCGGTCGCCGAGCTGCTGGCCGAGGCGCCGGACGTGGACGCGATCTTCTGCGGCAGCGACGCGATCGGCCGGGGCGCCGAGCGTGCCGTCCGGGCGTCCGGCCGGGACGTGCCGGGCGACGTCGCACTGATCGGCGTCGACAACTGGGAGCAGCTGATGCACGACCAGCGGGTCTCCCGGCACCTCACCACGATCGACGTCGGCCTCGAGGAGATCGGCCGGCAGGTGGCGGCCCATCTCCTCGACCCGGACCCGCAGCCCGGCGTCCGCTACGTCACCCCTCAGGTCGTGACCGCGAAGACCACCTGATCCTCGTCGTGGATCGAGTACTGCGGCACGAACCCGAGCAGCTCCCGGGCTCGCGTGGTGTCGACCAGGCCCGCACGCCCCCGCACCGGCCGTCGCAGCGGCACGTTCGGGGCGTACTCGCGCAGCAGCTCGCCGGTCGGCCGGTCGACGAGGATGTCGTCCGCCGCCAGGCCGACCACATGGGCGCCGGCGGCCGATGACTCCAGCGCGGCGACGACCGCCCGGATGCCGTCCCGCAGGTCCAGGTACGCCCAGCCCTCCCGGGCCATTCCGGACGGATCGCGCTCGACCATCGTGCGAAACCTGAACAGCTCCTCGCGGCTCTTCACGAGCGGGAAGCGCAACGCGATCACGTTGGTCCCCCAGCGTCGCCACGCCATCCGGGCGCTCTGCTCGTCGACGCTCTTGGACAGCGAGTACGCGTCGGCGATGTCGGCCTCCACCTCCTCGTCGAGCGGGTAGTACGCCGGCTCCACGTCGTTCACGTTCATCGGTACGCCGAACGCGTTGATGCTGCTCGCGATCACCACCCGGCCGACACCGGCCTGCCCCGCCTGCGCCAGGACGTTGAAGGTCGCGGCGACGTTGTTCTCGAACACCTCCTCCGGCGTACCCAGGCTGGGATGCGGGATCGCGGCCAGATGCAGTACGGCGTCCACACCGTCGAGCGCCGCGGCCACATCACTCGCCGACCGCGCGTCGCCGACCAGTGCGCGGTCCGCCGTACTGCTGTGGTCGTAGCGCAGCGACAGGCCGGTGACGTCGTACCCGGCGGCGTGCAGGCCGTCCACCGCGGCACGGCCGATCGAGCCGTCCGCCCCGGTGACGAGAACGCGTTTCACGCCTTGATCCCCCCAGACAGGCCCACGCCACGCAGAAATGCTCGCTGGAAGACCAGGAACAGCAGGACGGGGATCAGCAGCGCCAGGAACAGGCCTGCCAACTGGATGTTGAGCTCCGTCACCTTGGCGATCTTCGGCAACGCCACCGAGACCGGCTGCAGATCCGGATTGGTCAGCACCAGCAGGGGCCACAGGTAGTCCTTCCAGGAAGAGATGATGCTGAGCAGCACGACCACACCGAGGATCGGCCGGGACAGTGGGAGCACCAGCGAGGTGAACACGCGCACCGAACCGGCGCCGTCGATCCGGGCGGCTTCGAAGTACTCCCGGGGGATGCCGTCGAAGAACCGCTTCACGATCAGGACGTTGAACGCACTGGCCGCGGGCGGCAGCCAGACCGCCCAGAACGTGTTGGTCAGGTTGGTGTGCACCACAGGTACTTTCAGCACGGTCAGGTACAGCGGTACGAGCGAGACGATGTGGGGTACGAAGAGCGTGGCCAGGATCGCTGCCGAGAGCAGTGCGCCCCAGCGCGGCCGCAGCACGCTCAGCACGTAGCCGGCCGTCGTACAGACGATCAGCGACGCCAGCGCCGTACCTGCCGCGATCATGGCGGTGTTGCCGAGGTAGTAGCCGATGTGGCCCTGTTGCCAGGCGGTGGCGAGGTTCCCCCACTGCACCTGACCGGACGGGAACCACGCGAGCGGCGACCGGATGCTGTCCTGCGTCGGCGAGATCGCTGCCTTCAGCAACCACAGCAGCGGTCCGAGTCCTGCCACCAGCAGTCCGAGCAGGACGACCACCTGGCCGATGACGAACGGCACACGGATCCGGGTCAGCTTGCGGTCCGAGTCCGACAGCACACTCATGCGGTACTCCAGCCACGCGTGGCCAGCTGGAAGACCGCCGACAGTACGGCGAGAGCCAGCGCCAGCAGGACGCTCAGCGCAGTGGCTGCACCGTAGTCGCCGTTGACGAAGGCGTAGTTGTAGATGAGCAGCAGAATCGTCATCGTCGACCCCTGTGGCCCACCGCCGGTGAAGAGCAGTGGCTCGGTGAACAGTTGCATCGTTCCGATCACCTGCAGGAGCAGCATCAGCAACAGGACGCTGCGCAGGTGCGGCAACATCACGTGCCACACCCGGCGTACCACTCCGGCACCGTCCAGCTCGGCTGCCTCGTAGAGGTCTGTGCGCACAGAGGTCAGAGCTGCCAGGTAGATGATCACCGCGTTGCCGGCACCGGCCCAGGTCGCTTCCAGCACGATCGACGGCATCGCCGAGCCCGGGCTGTCCAGCCAGAGGAACGGTCCGAGTCCGACGGCGCCGAGGATCGAGTTGAACATCCCGTTGGGCGACGGGTCGTAGAAGAACCGCCAGAGCAGGATGGCGACCACCGGCGGCGTGATCACCGGCAGGTAGGCCAGCGTCGTGTAGAGCCAGGACCGGCCGCGCAGCTCGGACAAGAACATCGCCAGCAGCACCGGGACCGGGAAGCCGAACAGCAACGCCAGCAGGGTGAACCAGAGCGTGTTGAGGGACGCCTGCCCGACCGCGGGGTCGGTCAGCACGTACCGGAAGTTCTCCAGCCCGACCCACTTCACCGGGTCGACGAGATTGGTCTGCTGGACGCTCATCACCAGGCCCTTGACGATCGGGCCCCAGGAGAACACCAGGAAGACCAGGAGCACCGGCAGCGCGAACAGCACGGCCGGGACGCCGTTGCGGACTCGCTGCAGGTACTTCCTGGTCAACCGTCGCTGCGCACCGGCGTCCCGGCTGCTCGCCGGGACGCCGGTGGGACGGGCGGTGGTTGTGGTCGGCAACTCAGCGCCCGAGCTTGGCGTTCACCGTGCCGGCCGCCTTGGTCAGCAGTGCCGGGATGTCGGCCTTCGCGTTCCCCAGGACGGTCTGCACGACCGGATCGAGCGCGGCGTACACCTCCTGAGCCTTCACCGGCGGCTCAGGGATGATCTTCTGGTCGGCCGCCACCTTCGTGTACGGCGCGAAGTTCTCCAGCGGCACGTTGACGTACGGCTTGATCCAGGACTGGTACGTCGACCACTGGTCCGCGTTGACCACCGGAAGACCCGGAGTGCCGACCGGCAGCTTCGCCGCCACGCCGTTCTTGGCGCTCGTCACGGCCGCGTCCTGGTTCACGTACTTGTTCAGGTAGGCGAACTTGATCCACTTGATCGCCGCCGCCTTCTCGGCGTCCGTCGCGTTCGGGCTGACGATCTGGACGCTGCCGCCGCTGAGCGTGCCGTGGTCGCCGCCCTGCTGCGGCATCGGGCCGATGCCGAACGCCGACGCCTTCAGGCCGTTCGTCTGGACCAGCGTGCGGTAGGCGTCCGGCGCCGACATGAACATGCCGATCTTGCCGGCCGCGAACGCCTTGGAGATGCCGTCGATGTCGTAAAGCACGGCCTGGCCCATCGACTTGTCGGTCCACTTCATGTCGTGCAGCAGCTGCAGCGCGGCCTTCGACGGCGCGTCGTCGAACGTCGCCTTGCTGCCGTCCTCGTTCTCGATCGAGCCGCCGAACGCGTACGTCTGGGTGGTGAACATCCAGCCGCCGGTGTTGTTCGTGGTCATCTGCGCGTAGCCGGCCTGGCCGGTCTTCTGTGCGATCTGCTTGGCGTCCGCCCGCAGCTCGTCCCAGGTGGCCGGCGGCTTGTCCGGGTCCAGCCCGGCCTTCGTGAACAGCTCGCGGTTGTAGACCAGGCCGACCGAGTAGGCGGCGGTCGGCACGGCGTACACGTTGCCGGACTGGTCCTGGCCGATCTTGAGCACGTTCGGGTTCAGCTCGTCCAGCAGGCCGTCGTCCTTGAGCACCTTGGTCAGGTCGGCGACCTGCTTGCGGGCGATCAGGCCCTGCGGCTCGGTGAACGGCACGTTGAGCACGTCCGGCAGCTGCCCGCCGGCCGCCTGCGCCTGGAACGTGGTCGCGTCCCAGATGGTCTCCACCGGGTTCAGCTTGATGTCCGGGTTGGCCTGCTGGAAGTCGGCGACCTTCTTGTCGAAGGACGCCCGGTTGGCGGGATCGGAACTGCTCGGGCGGTCACCGACCGTGAGCGTCACCTGCCCCGGGGAACTGGAACCGCCGCCGGACGACGGCGCGCTGGAGCAGGCCACGAGCAGGAACGGCACGGAAAGCCCTGCAGCACAACGGATGGCAAACCTGTTCATCGGAACTCCTCTGCGGGGATGGCGATCGGCAAGCCGACCGTTCCGCAGAGTAGCGCAAGCGCTTTCGCAAACACCAGACCTCGAGCGAAACTGGTTTCGCCCAGGGTTTGTTTGGCCTGAACTCAGCCCTGGCGGGCCCGGTACGACGCCACGCGGGTGCGGCTCGAGCACCGCGGCGTGCAGAACCGGCGCGGCCGCTTCTCCGCCGCATTGGCGAAGACCTGCTCACAGTCGGCCGCCGCGCAGACCGCGAGCGCCTTGAACCCGTGCCCGGCGACGAAGCTCGCCAGTCCGAGAGCGCTCGTCGCGGCCAGCCACTCCGCCCACGTGGCCCCGGGTTTGGCCACGTGCAGGTGCCACGGCGATCCGTCATGGTCGGACAGATACGGGCGTACGGCGTACTCCTCGAGCAGCTCGTTGAGCACCCGGGCCGCCGTCGCGGGATCGGCGTGGAACACCGGCCGGATCCGCTCCCGGACAGCCCGGACCGCCACCAGATCCGCGTCGTCGAGCGTGATCGGGTCGGCCTCGCCGTGCTCGAGGAGGAACTCGCGCACCGCGGCCGGCGACGTCAGGCGCTCCGGCGACAGCGTGCGGGTGTTCACCAGGTCGACCGCGAGCCGCACCAAGCGGTCGGGGGCCGGAATGTCCACGGCTTCTCCTCGTCGTAACGTATTTGCTAGCGTAACGCGTAACACTGATCTTCACGTAACAGGAGGGCCGCGGCGTGTTCAGCTACTACCTGGCCGCGACCCTCGCCCGGCTCGCCGACGAGATGGTCGCCTTCACGCTCGTCCTCCTCGTGCTGGACCGCACCGGCAGTCCCGCACTCGCCGGCCTCACCGGCGCGGCGTACGCCCTCCCGGCGATCGTCACCGGCCCGCTGCTCGGCGCCTGGCTCGACCGGACGCCGCACCGCCGGAGCGCACTCGCAGCCAACCAGGCAACACTGGCCGCCGTCATGATCGCGCTGTTGCTGGTCGTCGGGAACAGCCCGCACTGGATCGCGCCGGCCCTCGCAGCGGTCGCCGGCGCCACGCTGCCAATGGTGAGCGGCGGATTCACGAGCATGCTGCCCAGCCTGTTCCGTCCGGATCACCTGGCCCGCGCCAACTCGTTCGAGTCGGTGAGCTTCAGCGCTGCCGCGATCGCGGGACCGGCCACCGCTGCCACGATCACCGCCGCGGTCTCGGTCGACGCGGCCGTCGTGGTGATCGTCGTCGCCGCCGGACTCAGCATCGTCGCGATCGGCCGGCTGCCCGCCCTGCCACCGAGCGGGGCCGGTGGCGAGCCGTTCCTGGTGTCTGTCGTCGGCGGTCTCCGCCACCTCGCACACACCCCGCGCCTGCGTGCCTCGACGATCACGACGACCCTGCTCATGGGCTTCACCGGCATGCTGCTGATCGCACTGCCCCTGCACATGGTGGAGCTCGGCCGGCCGGAGTCCGCGGCCGGCTACCTGTGGACAGCGGTCGAGCTCGGCAGCGTCACCACAGCCCTCCTCCTCGGCCGGCTGCAGTCGCGCTGGCCACCGGAGTACGTCGTGATGCTGTCCGTCAGCGCTTACGGCCTGGCTCTCATCTCGTGGCCGCTCGCGCCGTCGCTCGCCGTACTGCTCGTGCTCGCGCTTCTTGCCGGGCTCCTCGAAGGTCCCACGTTGCCCGCGATGTTCGCCGCGCGGCAGCGGTACAGCCCGGAGTCCCTGCAGGGCCGGGTCAGCACTACGGCGGCCAGTCTGCGCGTTGGCGCCTCTGCGCTGGGCCAGGCCACCGCCGGCCTGCTCGTACCGAGCCTCGGTGCCAGGGCAACCCTGCTGGTCGTAGGCGGCGGGCTCCTGGTCGCCGCAGGCATCGGTCGTCTGTCCGTCCTCAACGCGAAGGTTCCTGCGCATGCTTGACGCCTGGGTCCATGGCTGGACCATCTCCCGCAACACCCCGGCGCCAGTGCCGCTGCCAAGTGGCTACCGCGTCGACGTAGGCCTCCCTGGCCACGCGGTCCGCTACGTGTTGCACGCGTACGACGCTGGGTTGGTCGACGGGCTGCGCAGTCCTGACACCTGGCTCAAGATCCGCGGCGAGGTCGCCCTGGATGCTCGCTGGGAGGTGCAGCCAAGGGAGTACCTCATGACAACCCGGCTGAGCACCACGCCGGCCGTGGTCCCGCCGTCGTACGAGCTGACGCACACGCAGCGAGGCGCGATCCTCGATGTGACCGTGACGGCTGCTGACGGCTCGGTCGCCGCGCGCGGAAAGGCGGCGCTCGCCGGAGACGCTGCCGTGTTCGACCAGATCGAGACGTCACCGGAGCATCGCCGGCGTGGACTTGGCCGCAGCGTCATGACCGCCTTGGCGAGCGCTGCGCAGTACGCCGGCGCGACGGCCGGCGTACTGGTGGCAACGGAGGACGGACGGGCGCTCTACAGCGCCTTGGGATGGACGCTCGACGCGCCCATGACCGCTGCGGTCAGCCGAGGATGACCGAGCGGGACAGGCTGCGCGGCTGGTCCGGGTTGAGGCCGAGAGCCAGGGACTTGGCGACGGCGACGCGCTGAGCGACGACGAGGGACGCCATCGGGTCCAGGTCGCGGTGGTGCACGACCGTCGCGCCGGTAGCGGCGACGTCGTCCAGCAGACCAGCCGGCGCCTCGCCGAAGATCCAGACACCGCGGCCGGGCTGGGCGATGGCGATCGGACCGTGCCGGTAGTCCATCGCCGGGTAGGCCTCGGTCCACGCCGACGCGGCCTCACGCTGCTTGAGCGCGGCCTCGTGCGCCAGGCCGACGGTCCAGCGCGTGCCGACGTACGTGACCTGCTCGAGCTTGGCCAGGTCGTCGACATCGACGGTCAATGCGGTCTGAGCGTCCGCAGCGGCCTTCGACAGGTCCTCACCGAGCGACGCGCGCAGCAGCGCCAGCGTCGTGGTCGCGAACCGGGTCTGTACGACGGACTGCTCGTCGGCGAAGTCCAGCAGGATGGTCCGGTCGGCCAGATCGAAGATCGGCGAGCCCGCGGTCGCGGTGATCGCCACGGTCGGCAGGTCGGTGGCCCGGATCAGGTCGAGCACCTCGGTCGTCGTCCCGGAGCGGCTGATCACCACGATCGCGTCGTACGACCGGCCGGCCGGGAACTCCGAGCCGGCGAACGCGTCGGTCTCACCCTGGCCGAGGTCCTCGCGGAGCGCGGCGTAGGCCATCGCCATGAACCACGACGTGCCGCACCCGACGGCTGCGACGCGCTGGCCGGCCTTCGGAAGCGCACCGCCGTACTGCGCGAAACCGTCCGAGACCTGTCGCCAGAGGTCTGGTTGACTGGCGATCTCAGTGCTCACAAAAGGCGTCTGGGTCATGTCGTCTCCGCACTTGTCATGGTCGAAACTGCTCGAACGTGATCGAATGGTGCCAACCAGCCGCCATCCGGCTGACCGATTGTGTGAAGGAGGAGCCCCGGGTGAAGCGTTATGAACGCCTCAACACCTTGCTCGAGTCGCTCGCCGAGAAGGGCGCCATCGACGTCGACGAGCTCGCCGAGCAGCTGCACGTGTCCGCGGCCACGATCAGGCGTGACCTGGACCATCTCGGCAAGCAGCAGCTCCTCACCCGGACCCGCGGCGGCGCGGTCGCCAACGCGGTGTCGTACGACCTGCCGCTGCGCTACAAGACTGCGCGTTTCGCGTCCGAGAAGCAGCGGATCGCGCAGGCCGCGGCCACGCTGGTCCGGCGCGGCATGGTGATCGGCATGAACGGCGGCACCACGATCTCCGAGGTGGCGCGGACGCTGGCCACCCGGCCGGAGCTGTCCGCGGAGCACGGCGAGCCGGCCTTCACGCTCGTCACGAACGCGCTGAACATCGCCAACGAGCTGATCGTCCGGCCGCACGTGAAGATGGTGCTGACCGGCGGCGTGGCGCGGCCGCAGTCCTACGAGATGATCGGTCCGCTGTCGCACCGGATCCTGTCGGACCTGTCCCTGGACATCGCCTTCATCGGCGTCGACGGGATCGACGAGACCGGCGCCACCGCCCACCACGAGGGCGAGGCGAACATCAACCAGCTGATCGTCAGCCGGGCCGCGAAGGTGGTCGTGGTCGCCGACTCCTCCAAGCTCGGGCAGCGCGCCTTCGCCCGGATCTGCGAGCTGAGCGAGATCGACACCCTCGTCACCGACGCCCAGGCCGACGAGACCCAGCTCGCCGTCTTCAAGGAAGCCGGTATCGACGTCATCCGCGCCTGATCTCACTCCACACCTCCCTCACCAGGTGAGTCGCGTCTCGTTGAGACGATCATATCTGATCAGGGCAAGGTTGTTATGAGCAAGACTGCGCAGCCTCCGCGCGTGCGTCACGGAAAGCGGACCTCCAACCGCTAGGCTTCGGTTCAGCATGGGTACCGCAGCCGCACATCACTTCGCTGACCACTGGGAGGACGCCATCGCCACCGGCATCGACCCGACGTCCTGGGCGTACGCCGAGGACTACACCGGTGAGGACGAGGTCGTCACCGGTGCGCGGGCGAGCGCCGCGGACAGCGGTGTCGCCCCGATCGGCCCGGGCGCGTCCGCCGCGCTGAGCCTGCTCGCCGCCGGCGTGGGCGCGAAGGCGGTCGTCGAGATCGGCACCGGGACCGGCGTCTCCGGGCTCGCGCTGCTGCGCGGGATGCGGCCCGACGGCACCCTCACCACGGTCGACATCGACGCGGAGAACCAGCGGCTGGCGCGCAAGACGTTCCTGGACGCGGGCGTCGCGTCGAACCGGTTCCGCCTGATCGCCGGCGCCGGGCTGGACGTCGTCACCCGGCTCACCGACGGTCACTACGACCTGGTCTTCTGCGACGCGGACCGGCGCGAGAACACGGCGTACCTGCACGAGGCGCTCCGGCTGCTCCGCCCCGGCGGCATCGTCGCCTTCGCCGGCATCCTCACCGGCGGCCGCGTCGCCGACCCCGCCCACCGCGACCCCGACACGATGGCCCTCCGAGACCTGATCCGCGCCGTCCGCGACGACGACAACCTGGTCTCCGCCCTCCTCCCCACCTCCGACGGCCTCCTCACCGCCGCCAAGCGCCTCAAGTAACCCCGAAAGGCACCAGCGGAACCAACAAACGTACTAATCGTCGGCCTGATTGGTACGTTTCCAGTGGCGGATACGGGGCGTGGGACAGGAAGTGGGGTCTGTGCACAGGGTATTGCGTGTCTCCAGCCACCAGTTCCTGTCCGCAGCTACCCACCTGAAATGTGCGGCCGGCATCCCCAGTCGCTGCGGGTCTTGTGCAAGGTCGACAGGACATATACGTCCACTGCCCGGCGAACCGGTCCGCCGCCCGGTGCGCAGTGGCAGGTAGTACAGGTATACGTCCTGTCGACCGTGCACGCCCCACAGTTCACCCACACATGCGGCAGGAGAGCCGGTATTTCCTGTCTCCACCCGCCGGATCCGGTCGCCACCCCCGTGACCTGGCTAGCTCGTCAGGCGGGTTAGTTCGGTGGTTACGTCGTGCCAGGGGTCGGACTGGGGGTCTATCAGTTCGTAGTGGCCGCAGTGGGGGACGCGGTGGAGG
>Ga0247821_10002303_pt1 | contig 10480 bp, 9 predicted proteins | sample 13C_Glycerol_Day_FD_192481 | JGI IMG/M metagenome (GOLD analysis project Ga0247821, IMG submission 192481) | Soil microbial communities from agricultural site in Penn Yan, New York, United States - 13C_Glycerol_Day14 | ecosystem: Environmental > Terrestrial > Soil > Agricultural land | place... | reverse complement strand
CCGACCAAGAACCTGGTGCGCCTGACCCTGCTCAAGCTGCAGGCGGAAAAGCTCGGGATCAAGAAAGTCGATGCCGGCCCCAACGGTGGCAAGCTCGAATTCGAGGCCCAGACGCCGGTCGATCCGCTGGTGCTGATCAAGCTGATCCAGGGCCAGCCCAAGCGCTACAAGTTCGAAGGCGCCACCCAGTTCAAGTTCATGGTGCCGATGGAGCGCCCGGAAGAACGTTTCAACAACCTCGAGGCGCTGTTCGAGCGCCTGACCCCACAATCTGCATGAAGGAAGACCCATGCGTGCCATTCGTTGCCTGACCCTGCTGCTGGCCCTGTTCGCCCCGGCAGCCTTCGCTGAAGGCGTTTATCAGGTAGAAATGATCCTGGTGCGGCAGAACGCCGTGCCGGCCATCACCAGCCAGTTCGCGCCAGAAGACTGGCGCAACAGCGCACAGACGCCCGCCGAAGGGGATATGCGCCAACCGGCGATGACCGAAGAGGCGGCCAAGCTGACTGCCGACAGCCGCTACACCATCCTTTTGCACAAAGCCTGGAAACAGGACGCCGGCACCGTCGCCATCAGCGATGGCAAGGAGCAGTTCGGGCATTTCCCTATCGAGGGCAACCTGATCCTGAATGAAGAACGCTTCATCAGCGTCGAGGCCAACGTCTGGGTCAACCAGTTCGACAGCAGCGGTGCCGTGTCCCAGAGCGAGCAACTCAAGCAAACCAACAGCACGGTAAAAAATGGAGAACTGACCTTCCTTGACGGCGGCCACCTGGCCCTGCTGCTCAAGGTCAGCAAGCCCTGAAAATGCCCGAGCACCTGGTAGACAACCTCCAGCCACAACCGCGGTTGTGGCTGGGCAGCATCGAATTCAGCGCCTTCGAGCCACGCAACGGGCGCATGCAGCGGCACATCCAGCACCGTGCCGCCCTGGCCTTCGGCTATGCCGGCGAATACGTCAGCGGCAGCCGCACCAGCACGGTCATCAAGCACGACGCCGACCAGACCCTGCGCATCCAGCGCCAGCCTGCCGCCGAACGCAGCCTGCGCGACACCTTGCTGGGACTGGGTTTCAAGATCGCCACCCGGCAAAGCAAGGCGCTGCCGGAAAGCGCCGGCGACCCCTTCGAACTGCCCAATGACAGCGCCTGGCTGCGCTTTGTCCTGAGCGAGCTGCCAGCCCTGCGCGAGCAAGGCTGGCAGATCGAATTCGCCGATGACTTCGCCTTCGACCTGACCCCGGTGGACGACTGGTACGCCCAGGTCCTGGAAGCCCCGGAGCGCGACTGGTTCGACCTGGAACTGGGCATCGTGATCGATGGCGAGCGCCTGAGCCTGCTGCCGATCCTGCTCAACCTGCTGCGCACCCATCCGGAGCTGCTCAACAGCAACCAGCTGAACAGACGGCGCGACGACGAACAGTTGCTGGTGAGCATTCCCGGCCACGCCGGCGGTCGGCGCCCCCTGCAGATCGCCCTGCCCTACAGTCGGCTAAAACCGGTACTGGCCACCCTGGGTGACTTCTACCTGCGCGAGCCGGGCGAAACCAGCTTGCGCCTGGCCACCCCCGACGCCACACGCCTCAACGCCCTGCAGGATATCCCCCTGAACTGGCAAGGCGGCGAACGGGTGCGCAACCTGGCCGAGCGCCTGCGCGACATCCGCCTTTCGCCGGTGCAGGTACCCGAGGGCCTCAACGCCACCCTGCGCGCCTATCAGCTCGAAGGCCTGAGCTGGATGCAGGCCCTGCGCGAGCTGGAAGTGGGCGGCATCCTCGCCGACGACATGGGCCTGGGCAAGACCCTGCAGACCCTGGCGCACCTGCTGACGGAAAAGAACGCCGGACGCCTGACCTGCCCGGCCATGGTGGTGATGCCCACCAGCCTGATCCCCAACTGGCAGGACGAAGCGGCCCGCTTCGCCCCTGGCCTGCGGGTGCTTGCCCTGCAAGGCATCGGCCGGCGCAAGCACTTCGGCAATCTGGCGGACTACGACCTGCTGCTGACCACCTACGCCCTGCTGCCCAAGGACCTGGCGCACTTCAAGGGCGTGATGCTGCATGTCCTGATCCTCGACGAGGCCCAGTACATCAAGAGTCCCGGCAGCAAGGCCGCCCAGGCCGCACGCCAGCTCGAAGCGCGCCAGCGCCTGTGCCTGAGCGGCACGCCACTGGAAAACCACCTGGGCGAGCTGTGGTCGCTGTTCCACTTCCTGCTGCCCGGCTGGCTGGGCGATGCCAAGGCCTTCAACCGCGACTACCGGGTGCCGATCGAGCGCCAGGGCAACGATGAGCGCCTGCAGCACCTCAATGCACGGATCAAGCCCTTCCTGCTGCGCCGCACCAAGGAGCAGGTGGCGACCGAACTGCCGGCCAAGACCGAAATGATCCACTGGGTCGAGCTCAGCGACGCGCAACGCGATGTCTACGAAACCATGCGCCTGGCCATGGACCAGAAAGTGCGCGCCGAAATCGACCGCAAGGGCGTGGCACGCAGCCAGATCATCATCCTCGAAGCCTTGCTGAAACTGCGCCAAGTCTGCTGCGACCTGCGCCTGGTCAACAGCGACGCCTCGACGGCGCGCGGCGCCCATTCGGGCAAGCTCGCCAGCCTGATGGAAATGCTCGAGGAACTGCTCGCCGAAGGCCGCCGCGTACTGCTGTTCTCGCAGTTCACCAGCATGCTGCGGCTGATCGAGGCCGAGCTGCAGCAACGGGGCATCGCCTATGCCCTGCTGACCGGCGAAACCCGCGATCGCCGGGCGCCGGTGCGCGACTTCCAGGACGGTCGCCTGCAGATCTTCCTGATCAGCCTCAAGGCCGGTGGCGTGGGCCTGAACCTGACTGCCGCCGACACCGTGATCCACTATGACCCCTGGTGGAACCCGGCGGCGGAAAACCAGGCCACCGACCGCGCCTATCGCATCGGCCAGGAGAAGCCGGTGTTCGTCTACAAACTGATCACCCGGGGCACGGTGGAAGAGAAGATCCAGCAGTTACAGCAGGAGAAGTCGGCGCTGGCGGCCGGCGTGCTGGATGGACGGCAGGCCGGGGACTGGCGCCTGGCGGCCGAGGATATCGATGCGCTGTTCGCGCCATTACCCGGTAAGCGCAAGGCGTCGAAAACCGGTTGAGTTCATCGCAGGCTCCCACAGAGTTCCAGACCTGCCAGATCCCGGTGGGAGCGGGCGAAGCCTGCGATCGGCTGCAACTCAATCGATCAGCTGGGCTTCCTTCAGCGCCCCCAACGCCTCCAGCCAGCGCGGCTGCTGACGATAGTCGGTACGCGCAAAGCCCTGCCCGCGCATCTGCGCGATACGCGGCGAAGGCTTGACCTTCAGGCGCTGGGCGGCACTCAAGGCCAGCTCGGCTGCCGCCCGGTCATTGCACACCAGACCCATGTCGCACCCGGCAGTCAATGCGGCCTCGATGCGGCTGGCAGCATCACCCACCACATGGGCGCCGGCCATGGACAGGTCGTCGCTGAAAATCACCCCGTCAAAGCCCAGCTCGCCGCGCAGGATGTCCTGCAACCAGCGGCGCGAGAAACCGGCCGGCTGGTTGTCGACCTGCGGGTAGATGACATGGGCCGGCATGACCGCCGCCAATTGCCCGCTCAGGCGCGCAAAAGGCACCAGGTCGACAGCGCGGATCTGCTCCAGGCTGCGCTCGTCGGTGGGGATGGCGACGTGGGAGTCGGCCTCGGCCCAGCCATGGCCGGGGAAGTGCTTGCCACAGGCCGCCATGCCGGCCGCGTTCATGCCGCGAATAAAGGCACCGGCCAGGGCCGTGGCCCGCTGCGGGTCACCTTCGAAGGCGCGACTGCCGACCACGGCGCTGCGTTGGTGATCCAGGTCGAGCACCGGAGCGAAACTCAGGTCCAGGCCGACCGCCAGCACTTCGGTCGCCATCAACCAGCCGCACTGCTCGGCCAGGTACTCGGCGTTGTCGTTGTCGGCAATCGCGCGCATGGCCGGCAAGCGCACGAAGCCCTGGCGCAGGCGCTGGACCCTGCCGCCTTCCTGGTCGACGGCCAGGATCAGGTCGGGGCGAATGGCGCGGATCGAGGCCGTCAGCTCGCGCACCTGGCGCGGACAGTCGATGTTGCGGGCGAAGATGATCAGGCCGGCCACTTCGGGCTGGCGCAGGAGCTGGCGATCTTCGGCGGTCAGCCAGGTACCGGCGATATCCACCATCAGGGAGCCTTGCAGGCTGGCACTCATAAATAATCCTTCAGTAGAGGGGCGCGTCAGCCCATTGGGGGCACGCGGCTTCGTCGATCCGCACCGGGCAATGCAGCGGCACCTGGTCGAACAGGTGCAGCAGGTCGGCATTGCGCAGGCGCACACAGCCATGGGACAACGCCACGCCCATGGGTTCGCTGTCGGGCGTGCCGTGCAGGTAAATGTAGCGGCGGAAGGTGTCAACCGGCCCCAGGCGGTTCAAGCCCGGTTCGCAGCCGCTGAGCCAGAGGATGCGGGTAAGGATCCAGTCGCGGCCGGGGAACTGCGCATGCAGCACCGGCGTCCAGATCTCGCCGGTCCAGCGCCGTCCGCGCAACACTGCGCCTTGCGGCAAGCTGGCACCGATCTTCGCCCGCACCTGGTGCAGGCCACGGGGCGTGCAGCCCGAACCATTGCGCTCGCCGGCGCCGTTCATCGCCGTGGACACCGGCAGGCGCAGGCACAACTGCCCCTGGGCGAACCCGTAGAGGCATTGATCGGCAAGGGAAATGTGCAGTAGATCGAGCATGGGCGCTAGCTTAGCCGATGCGGCTCGCGGCGCCCAGCCATGGCATCAGGCCTTGGCAGTGACCGTATGGTTGGTCGACTTGCTGCGCGGACGCAGCTGCGCGGTGGCCATGGCCTCGTCGGTGACGCCGCTGTCGGCGCGCATGCCGGCGGCAAGGAACGGCACCATCAGGCGCATGACCTGCTCGATCGAGGTGTTGACGCCGAAATCGGTCTCGGCGATGGCCCGCAGGGCCTTGATCCCGGACATGCTGAACGCGGCGGCACCGAGCATGAAGTGCACGCGCCAGAACAGCTCGATCGGCGGGATACGCGGCGCGGCTTCGTTGACCAGCAGCATGTAGCGGCGGAACACCTTGCCGTACATGTCTTCCAGGTAGCGGCGCAGGTGGCCCTGGCTCTGGCTGAAGGCCAGGCCCAGCAGACGCATGAAGATGGAGAGGTCATTGCCGCTGCGTGGCTGCACCACCAGTGCCTGCTCGACCAGCATCTCCAGCAGTTCTTCCAGGCTGGGCTTGTGCTCGGGACGGGCCTGGCGACGCTCCAGCTCGCGCTCGAGGCTGGTGCAGAAGGGACCGAGGAAACGCGAGAAGACCGCCTGGATCAGCGCCTTCTTCGAACCGAAATGGTAGTTCACCGCCGCCAGGTTGACGCCGGCCTTGCTGGTGATCAGCCGCAACGAGGTTTCGGCAAAACCTTTTTCCGCGAACAACTGCTCGGCAGCATCGAGAATGCGTTCAACGGTTTCCGACTGGGCCATGACTACTCCGCCTGACAAACACTTGTTTGAAACATACGTTTCAAAGCACCGATTTGTCAAGTCCACACAGCCGTTTTGCGTCCACCCGGTCACCTATTAAATCACAGCTGTAGGCCACGTGCTGCAAGCCGCTGGCACTGTTCGACGTGCTTTTTCTTGAAGCGTGCCGCTTGCAGCCCACCACTTACTGTATATAATTACAGTCACTGTATAAAAAGACAGAGCGATCGACATGCTAAAACTGACGCCACGCCAAGCTGAGATTCTGGCTTTTATCAAGCGCTGCCTGGAAGACAACGGCTTCCCGCCCACCCGTGCGGAAATCGCCCAGGAGCTGGGCTTCAAGTCGCCCAACGCCGCCGAGGAACATCTCAAGGCCCTGGCCCGCAAGGGTGCGATCGAGATGACCCCTGGCGCCTCCCGTGGCATCCGCATCCCTGGCCTGGAGGCCAAGGCCGAGGACAACGGCCTGCCGATCATCGGCCGCGTCGCTGCCGGCGCACCGATCCTCGCCCAGCAGCACATCGAGGAATCCTGCAACATCAACCCGGCCTTCTTCCACCCTCGTGCCGACTACCTGTTGCGGGTTCACGGCATGAGCATGAGAGACGTCGGCATCGTCGATGGCGACCTGCTCGCCGTACATACCTGCCGCGAGGCCCGCAATGGCCAGATCGTGGTCGCCCGCCTGGGTGACGAGGTCACGGTCAAGCGCTTCAAGCGTGAAGGCAGCAAGGTCTGGCTGATTGCTGAAAACCCCGAGTTCGCCCCGATCGAAGTCGACCTGAAAGAGCAGGAGCTGGTGATCGAAGGCTTGAGTGTCGGCGTCATTCGCCGGTAAAGGAGGCATCATGCAGTTCCCCCCTGCGTCACAGAAAGCATCACAGCCAGCGCAACTGCCCCTGTTCGAGGCGTTCCTGGCCCAGCCGGTCCTGCCCGGACTGAAAGCCACCAAGCCCGCGCCACACCCTGGAGCGGCGCAGGTTTTCAGCGAGCTGTCCTTTCGTGGCGCACTGGGTAGCTGCCAGAGCCTGCTGGCGCCCATGCTGCGTGAACTGAGCGAGTTGAGCGAAGAGCAGGACGCCCGCTGGCTGACCCTGATCGCCCCGCCCGCCAGCCTCACCCACGCCTGGCTGCGCGACGCCGGCCTGAACCGCGAACGCATCCTGCTGTTGCAACCGCGTGGCAACCAGAGCGCCCTGCAACTGGCCTGCGACGCCCTGCGCCTGGGTCGCAGCCACACCGTGGTCAGCTGGTTGAGCACGGTCAGCAGCAGCGCCCGCCAGCAACTGAGCAATGCCGCTCGCGCCGGAGACGCACAAAGCCTGAACATCCGCCTTGGCTGATATTCAGGGGTGCTTGAAATAGTGTTCGCCAGGCTTCCTCAGGACGAGGAAGCCGCGCCGGACGATCAATGCAGGACGCGTGGTCCTTCGTCCCGCTCGATGTCGCCTTCCACCAGTTTGCCGGCCATCTGCACGCCAACGCTGAGCATGGCCTTGGCCACTTCGACGTGTTGGCCTTGCAGGAACGCCTTGGCGTCCTCGGAGAAATCCAGGGTTACCAGGGAGCCTTCGTCCTCGGCACGGCGCAGCTCGATCCGGCCATCAGGCAACTCGACAATTTCTAGAAAGGACGTTGGCATAAGGGGCAGTTCTCCACGAAAGGTCGCCATTGTACCAGCGACCGCTTCGATCAGCACTCACTCAAGCCCTCGCGAAAACGAACGGTCAGGCCCTTGAGGTTCTGCCGCCAGCTTTCCAGCTCTTCCCGTGAAAGCGGCGTCGCTTCGGGCTCGTCCAGGCTCACGGCCTGAATCAGCGGCTGGGTGACATCGGTTTTCGCCGGTTTTTTCGCGACCGGCGGTCGGAACAAATCGGCATAAGCTGCTAGCAGTTGCGCCAGCCAGGTCTCACGCTGTTCGGCCAGTTCGACCAGCTCGGCCATTTCCGGAATGGCCACGGCCTCCAGCACTTCACGGGTCAGCAGCAGTTCGGCACGCGGGGCACCGGCCTGGGGCAAACGGTAGAAACCGGCAATTTCGTGGCAAAGCCCGAGCAGCGCGCCGTACAGGTGAAACAGCGCCGATTCGCGCTCGGCCTGGATCAGTGCCTGGGCGTTCATGGCCCGGCTTTCCTGCGCCTTGCCCAGCGCTTCGAGTGCAAGCCCGGCAAAGTAAATTTTCTGATTGGTGCGGGTGTAGAGTTCCTGGGCCATCTGGGTGCCCTCCGAAAGGCTGCAAGGCGGTCTGACAGTGTCATGGATCGCCCTGCCCTACTGCAAGCTCTGGATAGCGACCGCCATGCGGTCGATCGCCGGCTACGCCGACTCCCACAGTTTTACACAATCCTGTGGGAGTCGGCGTAGCCGGCGATGAGCTTGAAATCAGCGCTTGTCTTCGACCTTCCAGGCATTGCCGTCGTAGAAGGCGCGCCAGCCGGTCGGCTTGCCGTCGACTTCGGTCTGAACGTACTGCTCCTTGGTCTTGCGGCTGTAGCGGATCACGGCCGGACGGCCTTCCGGATCCTTCTTCGGCGCTTCGCAGAGGAAGTGGTACTTCGGATCGATCTCGTCCTTGTGCGGGATAATCTCGATGACCAGCGGCGCACGGGTTTCACGGTTTTTCGGGAACTGGCTGGCCGCCAGGAACAGGCCCGAAGCACCATCACGCAGCACGTAGGTGTCGTTGACCTTCTCGCACTTGAGCTCCGGCATCTTCACCGCATCCATCTTCGGTGGCGCTGCCTCGCCGCTCTTGAGCAGCTTGCGGGTGTTCTTGCACTCGGTATTGGTGCAACCGAAGAACTTGCCGAAACGGCCCGTCTTGAGCTGCATCTCGCTACCGCACTTGTCGCACTCCAGGCTCGGGCCTTCATAGCCTTTGATGCGGTAGTTGCCCTCTTCGATCTCGTAGCCGGTGCAATCAGGGTTGTTACCACAGATGTGCAACTTGCGCTTCTCGTCGAGCAGGTAGGCATCCATCGCCGTGGCGCAGATCGGGCAACGGTGCTTGCCCAGCAGCACGCGCGATTCCGACTCGCCTTCGTCGTCGGCAGCGATTTCATCGCCCGGCACCAGGTTGACGGTGGCCTTGCAGCGTTCCTTGGGCGGCAGGCTGTAGCCCGAGCAACCGAGGAACACGCCGGTGGAGGCGGTGCGGATCATCATCGGCCGACCGCAATCCTTGCACGGAATGTTGGTCAGCGTCGGCTGGTTGGCACGCATGCCCTTTTCGCTGTCTTCAGCGGCCTTGAGCTTATTGCTGAAATCGCCGTAGAACTCGTCCAGCACGTTTTTCCAGTCGCGCTCGCCCTGGGCCACGTCATCGAGGTTCTCTTCCATGCCGGCGGTGAAGCCGTAGTCCATGAGGTTGGAGAAGCTCTCGGACAGGCGCTCGGTGACGATGTCGCCCATCTTCTCGGAATAGAATCGACGGTTGTGCAGGGTCACGTAGCCGCGATCCTGAATGGTCGAGATGATCGCCGCGTAGGTGGAAGGACGGCCAATGCCGCGCTTTTCCATTTCCTTGACCAGGCTGGCTTCGGAATAACGCGCCGGCGGCTTGGTGAAGTGCTGGCTCGGGTCGAGCTCAATCAGCTTGAGCACTTCGCCCTGGTTCATTTCCGGCAGCACGTCGTCATCGCCCGGCTTGCTCTGTTGCGGCAGCACACGGGTGTAACCGTCGAACTTGAGGATACGACCCTTGGCGCGCAGCTCGAAGTCGCCGGCAGTGACGCTGACGGTGGTCGACAGGTACTGCGCCGGCGGCATCTGGCAGGCCAGGAACTGGCGCCAGATCAGCTCGTACAGGCGCTCGGCATCACGCTCCATGCCGCTGAGCTTGGTCGGGTGGGTGTTGACGTCGGAAGGACGAATCGCTTCGTGCGCCTCCTGGGCACCCTCTTTGCTGCCGTAGACGATCGGCGCTTCCGGCAGGTACTTCTTGCCGAACTCGTTCTCGATATAGGTGCGGGCCATTTCCACCGCATCGACCGAGAGGTTGGTCGAATCGGTACGCATATAGGTGATGTAGCCAGCTTCGTACAGACGCTGGGCCATCATCATGGTCTTCTTCACCCCGAAGCCCAGGCGGTTGCTCGCGGCCTGCTGCAGGGTGGAGGTAATGAAGGGTGCCGACGGCTTGCTGCTGGTCGGACGGTCTTCACGCTTGGCAACGCTGTAGCTGGAGGACTTGAGCTTCTCCAGGGCAGCCATGGCCTGGGCTTCATTGAGCGGCTTGAAGGCTTCGCCCTTCTCGCGCGCCACTTCGAAGCGCACCTTGGCATCCTTGGCGGTGCCAAGGTCTGCGTGCACTTCCCAGTATTCTTCCGGGATGAAGGCGCGGATCTCGCGCTCGCGCTCGACCACCAGCTTCACCGCCACCGACTGCACGCGACCGGCAGACAGGCCACGGGCGATCTTGGCCCACAGCAGTGGCGAGACCATGTAGCCCACCACGCGATCGAGGAAGCGACGGGCCTGCTGGGCATTGACCCGGTCGATATCCAGCTCGCCCGGCTGCGAGAAGGCTTCCTGGATGGCTTTCTTGGTGATTTCGTTGAACACCACGCGCTTGTAGCGGCTGTCGTCACCACCGATGGCTTCGCGCAGGTGCCAGGCAATGGCTTCCCCCTCGCGATCCAAGTCGGTTGCGAGATAGATGGTGTCGGCATCCTTGGCCAGGCGACGCAGTTCGTCGATGACCTTTTCCTTGCCCGGGAGGATCTCGTACTTGGCTTTCCAGCCGTGATCCGGATCGACCCCCATGCGCGCGACCAGCTGCTTGCGCGCCTTCTCTTTAGGCGACAGGGCCGGCGCCTCGCCAGCGGCGGCCTTGCCACGCTTGGCGGCAGGTTCCTTGCTGGCGCTGGCCGAACCGCTGGTGGGCAGGTCTCGGATATGGCCGATACTCGACTTCACCACGTACTGGCTGCCCAGGTACTTGTTGATGGTCTTGGCCTTAGCCGGGGA
>Ga0247821_10002302_pt1 | contig 10481 bp, 9 predicted proteins | sample 13C_Glycerol_Day_FD_192481 | JGI IMG/M metagenome (GOLD analysis project Ga0247821, IMG submission 192481) | Soil microbial communities from agricultural site in Penn Yan, New York, United States - 13C_Glycerol_Day14 | ecosystem: Environmental > Terrestrial > Soil > Agricultural land | place... | reverse complement strand
CGGAGGACCCCCATGCTCAAAGGATTCAAGGACTTTATCCTGCGCGGCAACGTGATCGAACTGTCCATCGCCGTCGTGGTCGGCACCGCATTCACCGCCCTGGTCAGCGCGTTTACCTCGAACATCGTCAACCCCATCATCGCGGCGGCCGGCGGGGTCGAAACCGACGGCCTGGGCTTCCGGATCTGGTCGGGCAACGACAAGACCTTCGTCAACTTCGGCGCGGTCATCACCGCGTTCGTCACGTTCCTGATCACGGCCGCCGTCGTCTACTTCATCTTCGTGGCGCCGATGAACCGGATCAACCACATGGTTAAGAAGCGCCTCGCCACGGCGGAGCCGGAAGAGAAGCCGCTCCCGGCCGACACGGCCCTGCTGGCCGAAATCCGTGACCTGCTGACCCAGATCGCCGGCCCGGAGCATGGCCGGACGGGCGACCACACCGCCCCGGTGCGGGCGGGAGACCTCGCTGTCCAGACCGCTGGTGAGCGCAGCCGCTAGGCCGAACGGAATCGTCACCGGCCCGCAATAGGCCCGTAACAGCGGGCGGACATCATGGGACCCATGAAGCCCTTAGCCCGTGGCAGAAAACACGGCAGCACACCGGCCCCGGCCGCCTCCGAGCTGAGCTGCGAAGTCTGCGGCCAGATGCCCGAACCCACCAAGGCCCGGCTGACCCTGGCCAACATCGCCGTGATGCTGCCCATCGAGCTCCTGGTCCACGCGGCGGTGGTGGGAACGCACCTGCCCTATGTGGCCAAGGTCCTCGTCCTGACGCTGACCGCCACCATCCTGGTCATCTGGGTGGCGGAACCATCCGCGACGCGGATGCTGCGGACCTGGCTGCATGCCCCCGCGTTGCGGCACCGCAGCCGGCTCGGCGCCGCACCGGCCCTGTGGCGGGCCCGCACCGTGCTCAAAGACCGGCCCGGCTCGCTGCAGAAACTCACGCAGTCGCTGGCACGGCTGGACACCAACATCCTGAGCATCCATGTCCACCCGGTCCACGGCGGCGTGCTGGACGAGTTTGTGCTGTCCGCGCCCGGCGGACTGCGCGAAGCGGAACTGCTGAAGGCCCTGCGCGCCGGCGGCGGCAGCGATCCGCATGTCTGGCCCACCACGGCGCTGGCCATGGCCGACGGCCAGACCGGGGCGCTGAGCCTCGCGGCCAGGATCGCGGCCAACCCCGAGGAGCTGCCGCTTGCGGTGGCTGAACTGCTGCACGCACGGATCGTGGCCAGGCCGGATACGGACACCGTGGCGCCCGTAAAAGGGGGCGCGGTGCTGCCAACGGACGGAAGCGTGCTGCGGATCCCGACTGCCTGGCACGGTCCGATCACGTTCAGCCGCCCCGGCGAGCCGTTTACTCCGGCGGAATCCGCCCGGGCCCACCGGCTGGCTGAACTCGCAGAGATCCTCGCGCACCGCCCCGTTTCCGGGCGGTGACGGCCGGCACCGCCCCGCGGCTTTCAGCGTCCGCCGCGTCAGAGCCGATTGCCGCCCGCGGACGGCTGCCGGGTGCTGGTGTCGCGTTCCCATTCCCCCGGGCGCCGGCTGCCCCGGCGGCCGGCAAGGGCAAATGCCACGTACACAAGTGCATGGGCGGCGGACAGCGGGCCGCGGATTGAGCGGGCTACCTCGGACAGCGTGCGGCCGGCCGTGCTGTGCCCTCCGCCCTGCCCGCCGTTCTGCTGGGCGTTGCCGCGATAAACGCGGTGCAGCACGGCCACCTGGTCCCTGGGCGTCCGGGGCGGCCGGACCACCACGGGATCCACATCCAGAACGGCCTTTTCCGCGGGTTCGAAGAGTCGGTCCACGAACAGGTCATCCGCCGTCAGCCCGGGGAATTGCTGGAAACGCTGCCGCCCGTCCCGGGAAAGGCCATATACGCCGGCCCCCCAGAGAACACTGCGGGCGGACGGAAGGCGGAGTTTGGTCCGGTAGTACGAGCGGATCAGCGGGTGGGCGTCCTGCAGGTCGAAGCGGGCCGCCGGGCGGGCGGCCAGTACCTGGCCGGAGCTGAGGGCAGCAAAGACGGCGCGCACCGCGCCCGGACTGATCTGCACATCCGCGTCAAGGTAGAGCCGCGGCCACTGTGAGGCGGCGGCGTCTCCCGCATTGAGCGCCGCAGCCTTGGACGACTGCCCCAGTTCCAGCACGGTGACGCCGTCGAATCCCCGTGCGATCGCGGCGGTGCGGTCGGTGCAGCCGTTGCAGGCCACAATGACCTCCAGCTGCCCCGAGGCGGCCGGCGGCGCCAGCGGCGCGAGCGTCCGCGCGATCACGGCGGCCTCGTTGTGCGCCGGGATAATGACCGAACCCTGCGGATACCCGTCGGAGTCCGAACTGTCCGCAGCGTCTCTGCTCGGGCCGGGCAGGGCGGTCCAGCTGCCCTCATCGAGCACCGCGCCAAGCACACCCCTGCGCTCCGGCTTCCAGCAGCGCAGGAGCTCGGCGAAGACAACGATCCCGTGGAACACCGTGGCGTACGCCGGGGAATGGTATTTGCGGATGTAGCGGATCCGGTTCACGGACATCAGGGCGTTCAGGCCGGGCGACGCGCCGGAGCCGCCGCCCTCATGGGTCACTGTGGCGGATGGTTCGTACCAGACCGTCCCGCCGCAGACCCGCAGCCGGCGGAAGAAGTCCGTCTCCTCCGAGTAGAGGAAGAAGGACTCGTCCCAGGCCACAGCATCGGCCAGCCGACGGCTGACCATCAGCGCGGCGCCGCTGGCCCAGTCGACGGTGTGCGCGTGGGCGTAGCTTTCCGGGTGGAAATCCGTCGAGGCGAGCCAGCCGGGGCGGCCGGACGCCCTCCGCCCCAGGAGGGCGTCGCCAAGGGCGCGGCTGATGCCCGGTTCGCGGTGCAGCGTCGGGCTGGTTGCCCCGTCCGCGGCGAGGATCCGGGGTACCACGGCGCCAGCGTTCGAGCTGCGCATACGCTGCAGCATCGCCTTCAGGCAGCCGCGCGCCACCGTGAGGTCCGGGTTGAGGACCACAATGGCCTCGGCGTTGCCGGCTCTCTGCAGGGCGGCGTTGATGCCGGCGGCGTACCCGAGGTTGCCGCCGGTTGCGAAGGCGATAACATCCGGGTGCCTGTCGCGGACGGTTTCCAGGGTGCCGTCGCGGGAGGAGTTGTCGGCCAGCAGCACCCGCAAGGTCAGGTCGGCCGTCTCCGCCCGCAGCCCGTGCAGCAAGGCGTCAATGTCGCCGGCGTTGTTGTAGGTGACAACGACGACAACGGCATCCGCCGGGCCGTCCGGTCCGGTGAACCGCCCTGGGGTCCGGGGTGTGGCGGCGGGCCCGGACGTTGCCTCCGGCACGTCCTGCGGCACGGTGTAGGAGCCGGTTCTGAGCCTCAAATAGGCGGGCGGTCCGGCCAGCAGGTACCGGCCGGCGAGCCGTCTGGGCTCAAGGGCCAGGCGGTAGCCCCATTCGAGCCCTCGCCGGCTGACCCACTCGGGGGCGCGCTGCACCCGGCCGGCCAGGAAGTCCACGGCGGCGCCGAAAGCCAGCAGGACCCCTGCTCCGGTGAGGGCGGCATAACGGTCTATCCAGAGTTCCTGGCGTGGTTTTCCCAGGCCCACAAAGAGGATCTGGGCGCCGGAGTCTTCGATCTGGCCGGCAATCCTCTCAGAGTCGGGGACCGATTCCAGTTCGCTGCGGGCCGGCGACCACATCCCAGCGACCTGAAGCCGCGGGCGTTCCCTGGCGAGCTTCCCTGCCAGCAGGCGCTGGTTATCTTCCGTGCCGCCCAGGAACCCGACTTTCAGGCCGAGTTCCTCGGCACGGGCCAGGAGCGGGGAGGCCAGGTCGCTGCCGGCCAGACGGGGCCAGCGGCGTCCCGTCAGCCGCTGGGACTGGGACACCAAAGGGGCGCCGTCGACCAGGTAGACCCAGTCCACGACGCTGCCGGGATCGGCATGCAGGGTTCCTGACCAGCGGGCCCCCGTGCCGAAGTGGTTGAGGTGGTCGAGGTTGACCGAGGCCACGGCCAGTGGCCGGGGGCCGCGGCGGGCGGCGCGCCGCAGAATAAGGTCCAGTGCGGGCCCGGAATCCATCAGGTCAACGGGCGTTCCGCCCAGGACCACCTTGCTGCCGGCCGGTTGCTTCATGACTTCCCCCTCAGCCCGCCGCAGCGGGCGCCAGTTGACCGTTTTTCTCGACATACCTGCGGCCTGTGGCGGGACACAGCCAGCGGCCGGCGTCGTCCTGTTTCAGTGGGTGCCCCGCCTCGCCCACCCAGCCCGCCTGCCGGGCGGGAACGCCGACGACCACGGCATAGTCCGGCACGTCCCGCGTGACAACCGCCCCGGCGGCCACCGTGGACCATGCGCCGATGGATACCGGGGCAACGCACACGGCACGGGCGCCGATGGACGCGCCGTGGCCCACAGTCACTCCCACGGCGTCCCAGTCCTCGGAGCCCTTCAGCGTTCCGTCGGGAGTCACTGCCCGGGGGTGCAGGTCGTTGGTGAGCACCGCCGCGGGGCCCACGAAGACTCCGTCGGCGAGGCGCGCCGGTTCGTAGACCAGCGCGTAGTTCTGCAGCTTGCAGTTCGAACCGATGACAACCCCCGGACCTACGTAGGCGCCGCGACCGATGTTGCAGTTGCTGCCTACTGTGGCGTCCTCGCGGATCTGCGCCAGGTGCCAGACCCGTGTTCCGTCTCCAATGACGGCGGCGTCTGCCACGTCTGCGGTTTCGGCGATGGTTCGCATGGCACTCCTACTGATAAGGGATTCTTGAGCGGGATCTGTCTCGGGGTCAGTGGCTGGGTGCGGCGCTGTTTTACGGGCCGGGTGTGTCCGGATGATCCGGACTGCCGCCGCCCCCAGCAGTGCGCCCAGCGAGTTGTTCAGAACGTCGCCGAGGCTGGCCTGGCGCTGGCTCAACGCCAGGTACTGCACGGTTTCGATCGCAGCCGAGGTCAGCGCGCCGCCGACCGCCGCCAGCCACCACCGGCGGGTCGGCAGGATGAGGGCGACTATCACCCCAAATGGAACAAAGAGGAGTACGTTGGCGGCCCCCTCGACGTGCATGTACGTGATGCCGGCCGTCAGGGGGTGGCCCAGCACAGCGTCTATGACATCCCTCAGGAGCCCCGCCAGGGGGCGGTCCACCGGCGTCGGCCAGACGCCGACAAACGCAAGGCCCACCAGGTACAGGGCCAGCGCGGTAAGGAGCAGCCCTCTGCGTGTCTTCGGGTTCATTGTCTGGTCTTCATTCGCGGGTCGCACGGAATCCGGGTATTCATGACCGGCCCAGGGCGGCCCGCAGCTGGTCTGCCACATACTGCTGTTGCGCTTCGCTGATGTGCGGGAAGATCGGCAGTGACAAGATCGCGCCGGCGGCCTGCTCAGCGACAGGGAAGGATCCGGGGCCGAGTCCCAGTCCCCGGTAGGCGCCGCTGAGGTGCACCGGAACCGGGTAGTGGATGCCGGCGCCGACGCCCGCATCGTTCAACGCCGCAAGCACGCGGTCCCGTTCTGCGACGCGGATGACGTACAAATGCCAGACGTCGATGTTTCCCTCGGCGCTGCGGGGTAGGACGACGCCGGGCAGGTCCGCCAGCAGTTCCCGGTAGCGGTCCGCGGCCCGCCGCCGTCGTTCGTTCCAGCCGGCCAGTCTGCGCAGCTTGGCGTTGAGCACCACCGCCTGCACGGTGTCGAGACGCGAGTTCATACCGACCACGTCGTGGAGGTACTTCTGTTCGCTGCCGTGGGCGCCAAGCAGCCGCACCCGGGCCGCAATGTTGTCGTCGTCCGTCACCACAGCTCCGGCGTCCCCCGCGGCACCGAGGTTCTTGCCCGGATAGAAGCTCGTTCCGGCCACCCGTCCCAGCGTGCCGGCGAAGCGGCCATTGCGCGTGGCGCCCTGGGACTGGGCGGCATCTTCGATAATGACGGCTCCGCAGGATGCCGCAATCGGCACCAGCCGCTCAACAAAAGCCGTTTGACCGAACAAGTGGACGGGGATGATGGCCTGGGTCCGGGGTGTCACAGCCGCAGCCACCCGGCCGGGATCGATCAGCAGGTACTCCGGGTCGACGTCGACGGGCATCGGCACCGCACCGATCCGGCTCACTGCCTCGGCAGTTGCGATGAAGGTGTTGGCGGGGAGGATGACTTCCCCGCCTGCTGTGACCCCGGAAGCGCGCAGGGCCAGTTCCAGGGCATCGGTTCCGTTGGCCACCCCCACGCAGTTCCGGGCGCCCAGGAACCGGGCATAGGACTGCTCGAATTCGTCCACGGCGGGGCCTGAAATGAACGAGGCCTGCGCGAAGACGTCCTTCAGCCCCGCCTCGACTTCATCCGCAATCTCGTCCTGCTGGGCGCCCAGGTCGACCATCGGGACGGGGACTTTGACACCCAGGGGCCGGGTCATCGCGCACCGCCGGCTGCGGCCGCTGCGGGTTCGAGCACACGAGCCGGGACTCCGGCCCAGGTCTCGCCGTCGGGCACGTCGGCCAGGACGGCGGCTCCCATGCCGACCCTGCTTCCGGCCCCCACCCTGGTGCCTTCCCGCACGGACGAGTTCATGCCCAGATACGCTGCGCGCCCGACCCTGACACCGCCGCCCAGCGACACGCCGGCAGCGAGGGTGGCGAAGTCCTCCACGACATCGTCATGGGTAATCGTCACACCGGGCATCATCACAACATGGCTCCCCACCGTGATCCCGGTGGTCAGCGTGACATTGCCCAGCAGGATGCTCCCGGGGCCGATGTCGCAGCAGGACGGGACCCGCACCGAAGGTTCGACCACCGTCGCGAAGCGGTAGCTCGGAAAACCCAGGCCGGCGAGTCTGGCGACAACCCGTTCACGGCCCTTCCCCGCACCGATGCAGGCGACCACGCGCGCCTCCGGGTAGCGCAGGGCGTGGCTGGCGGGACCAAGGATCGGGGCGCCGTCCAGGCTTGACCCCATCCGGGATTCGTCGTCGTCGAGGATGCCGACGACGTCGAATTGGCCGTTTTCGCGCACACAGGCCAGCACTTCGCGGGCCAGGCCGCTGGCCCCGATCAGCAGCAACTCAGTCATCAGATGTCCCCCGCAGCCTGCAGAATCGATTGGATGACCCGGGACTGCTCGTCCACGGTCAACTGGTGGTAGACCGGCAGGATCACGGTGTGGTCCGTGAGCCGCTCCGTCATGGACAGGTCCGCCCCGCCGGTGTCCCGACCGGCGTAGGCGGGCTGCCGGTGTGCGGCCATGATGCCGCGCCGGGCCGAGATCCCGTCCTGCGCCAGGTGTTCCAGCAGTTCCTCGCGCCCGAGGGCGAAATCCGGCAGGACTTCGACCCAGAAGGACTGGAAGTTGCTGGTGCCGTAGAGCGGGTCCTCACTGAAGCGCAGGCCCTCCACGCCGGCGAGTGCCTTCCGGTAGGCGGCGGCGATTGCCCGGCGTCGTGACACCGCCTCCCCCAGCCGGTCCAGCTGCACGAGCCCGACGGCGGCCTGCATGTCCGTCATCCGGTAGTTGAACCCGATCTCCCCGTACTCCTCCGCCGGGGCCAGGACTGAGGCGTGCCGGTCGTTCGCCGAGACACTCATGGCGTGTTCGCGGAGCTTCCGGGCACGGTCCGCCCAGGCGGGGTTGTGGATCGTCAGCATCCCGCCTTCCCCGGTGGTGAGGATTTTGCGCGGGTGGAATGACCATGCCGCGAGTTCGGCGCCCGCTCCCACGGGCCGGCCCCGGTAGGTGGAGCCCGCGGCGCAGGCCGCATCCTCGATGACGGTGATGCCCAGTCCGTCGCAGAGCGTCCGGATCGGATCCAGGTCGACCGGCATGCCGCCCTGGTCCACCACGATCACAGCGCGGGTGGCCGGCGTCAGGGCGGCGGCGAGGGTCCGCACGGACACGTTGCCGGTTTCCGCCTCGACGTCGGCGAAGACCGGCCGGGCACCCACGTAGGTGACGGCGTTGGCGGTGGCGATGAAGGAGAGGGAAGGCACAACGACGTCGTCCCGGGGTCCGATGCCGGCCACTTTCAGCGCCAGGTGCAGGGCCGTGGTGCAGTTGGAGACCGCGACGGCGTGGCTGGCCTGCTGCGATGCGGAGAAGGCATCTTCGAAGCGCGCCACGCGGGGTCCCTGGGCCACCCAGCCGGAGGCGATCACTTCGGCCACCGCCTCGGCTTCCTCCGGTCCGAGCCACGGCTTCATCACGTTGATCCGGCTCAGCGCCCGGTCCTGGTTGACCGTCACAGCGCACCGCCAACCCTGGCGTCCGCGATTTCAGCGCGCAGCGGCCGCCACCAGTCCACGAGTTCGCGCAGGCCCTCCTCAAGTCCGGTTTCGGCGCTGAAGCCAAGATCGTGCCGGGCCGCGGTGGTGTCCGCCTGGCGCCTGACGACGCCGTTGACGCCCCGCTCCGGACCGTGCTCCACGGGCAGTTCCGACTCCATGGCCCGCAGCAGCGCCCGGGCCAGTTCCAGCAGGCTGGTCTCTGCGCCGCTGGCGACGTTGTACACGCCCTCGGCGACCCTGCTGCCCGCGGCCAGGATATTGGCCCGGGCCACGTCCTTCGTGTGGACGAAATCCATGGTCTGCTGCCCGTCGCCCAGGATCAGCGGCGGCAACCCGTCCTCGATGCGTTCCATCCAGCGCACCAGCACCTCGGTGTAGAGGCCATGGACGTCCATCCGGGGCCCGTACACGTTGAAGTAGCGCAACAGTACGTAGTCCAGGCCGGACATGGCACGGAAGCTGCGGGCCATGGCTTCGTTGAACGACTTCGCCGCGCCGTAGAACGTGTCGTTGTTGTGGTGGTGATGGCGTTCCGGCGTCGGGAACGTCTCCGCCATGCCGTAGACCGAGGCGCTGGAGGCCGCCACGAGCTTGCCGACCCGCTGCGCCACCGCGGCTTCGAGCACGTTGAAGGTCCCGTCCACCAGCACCTCGAGGGCGAGCCGGGGTTCTTCGGCACACTGCGTGATCCGGATCGCTGCCTGGTGGAAGATGATGTCCTTGCCCCGGCTCAGGTCATGGACCAGGTTCCGGTCCCGGAGGTCCCCTTCGACGAGTTCGACCCGCCCGCTGGCGATCGCCGGGTCGAGGTTGGCACGCCGGCCGCGGACCAGGTTGTCGAGCACGTCGACCCTGCCGGCGCCGGCATCGAGCAGGTGGTCCACGACCGTGGATCCGATGGTCCCTGCTCCGCCCGTGACCAGGACCTGCGCTCCCTGCAGGATGCTCATCTGCTTGCCTCCAGTTGGGGTTCATTTCCGACGACGATGCTGGCTTTCCCGTCCGCGCTGAGGCTGTCGCTGACGGCCTCCAGCACGGACAGCACGCGGAGACCGGAGGCTCCGCTGGTCCGGGCGGGCCGCTGCTGCCAGATGCTGTTGGCGAACTCGGCCACCATCTCGCCGAGCGCCTCGTGCTCGGGCAGCGCCGGCGACCACGTGTCACCCAGCCGGTAGGAGATGGCGGAATTCTTTCGGTCCGCCGCCGACGGCGACTGCCGGTCAAGGCTGACCCCGCGGTCGTAGACGCTGAGCCGCTGCTGCGGATTCAGGTCATCCCAGACCAGGGTCCGCCGGGAGCCGCCCACCACGAGCTGACGGATCTTGGTCGGACTCAGCCAGTTGACGTGGACGTGGGCCATGGCGTCGTTGGCGAGGGCAAACGTCAGGTGCCCGACGCAGGCCTGGCCTGTTCCCAAGGGGTCCGCGCCGTGCGCTGTCACCTCCACCGGCCGCAGCCCGTCGGGAAGAATGAAGTCGAGGATGGACAGATCATGCGGGGCGAGATCCCAAAAGACGTCCACGTCCGGCTGCACGAGTCCCAGGTTGATCCTGACCGAGTCGATGAACAGGATGTCGCCGAGGGACCCGTCGGCGATCAGCTCCCGGATCTTCAGCACCGCCGGGGTGTAGCAGTAGGTGTGGTCCGCCATCAGGACCAGACCGCGTCCCTCCGCCTCCTCGACCATCTCCAGCCCTTTGGTCCGGCTGTCCGCGAGGGGCTTCTCGACCAGCACATGCTTCCCGGCCTTCAGCGCCGTCAGGGCGATGCCGTGGTGTGTGTGGGCCGGCGTCGCAATCGCAACGGCGTCGACGTCGGCCATGTCCAGCAGTTCGTCGATGGACCTGAAGACGGGAACCCCGCCCTGGGCAGCGGCGAGCTTGGCGGCCCTTCGCTGGTCCAGGTCCACGATTCCGGCCAACTCCCAGTCAGCGCTTGCCGTGAAGTTCCGGGCCAGGTTGGGCCCCCAATAGCCGGCGCCGATGACGGCCACCCTGAGCTGCCTGTTGGATGCGACCTGGTCCAGGCCGCGGGAGTACCCCGAACGTGTTTCAGTCATTTCGTATCCTTACTCAGTCAGTACGCGCCAGCGGGCGCGAACATTGCCCTGAAGGTGCGCCACATGATGATGACGTCGCCCATGATCGACCAGTTTTCGACGTAATAGAGATCCAGGCGCACGGCCTCATCCCACGGCAGGTCCGACCGGCCGTTGACCTGCCACAGCCC
>Ga0247821_10002299_pt1 | contig 10487 bp, 14 predicted proteins | sample 13C_Glycerol_Day_FD_192481 | JGI IMG/M metagenome (GOLD analysis project Ga0247821, IMG submission 192481) | Soil microbial communities from agricultural site in Penn Yan, New York, United States - 13C_Glycerol_Day14 | ecosystem: Environmental > Terrestrial > Soil > Agricultural land | place... | reverse complement strand
TCCTCTGACCCTTCACGTGCTTGTTGCCGAACTCCTGCGGTGCGGCGGCCTCGTTGCGGTTCCGGACCTCGTACGCGGCGCGCGGGTTCCCGCCAGCCACCACGGGCGTGACGTCGTTGACCTCATAGCCGGACGCCAGGTCGCCGGTCTTGACCGGAGTGTTCGCCTCCGCGTCCAGGGCGATGAGGCGCGCGATGTCCTCCGTCGGCCGCTTGATCTGCTGCGACAGCATGAACTTCCCGAAGTCGCCGTGATTCGGCTGGTACCGGCTCATACGACCGCTCCGAGCTGGACGATGACGCCCTTCCGCCGGCCAGACTTGCGCAGGTCGGACGGGCGGCCGTCGATGCGGTACCGGACACCGCGCAGGGTGATGTTGTCCTTCGAGGTGATAGCCGCGCCGGCGTCGCCCGGGATAAACACGTTCTCCCCGACGATCGTGCCGCCCTCCTCCAGGTCGCTCGAGCTGCGCGGGTACGGGATGCCGGCGCGCGCCAAGACGACGTCAGCACCCCAGGAGTCGACCCCCTCGCGGTCCTTGCCGGCGTACGGGTGAACGATCACGTCCTCTGCGCCCCTCACGGCAGCACCTCCCAGGTTCCCGGACTCGTCTCGGACTTCACGATCAGCGGCTCGCCGGTCGCGGTCTTCAGCGGTACGGGAGTCCAGACGCCCGGCGCCGATTCGTACTTCAGTCTACCGCCCTGCGCCGGCATCTGATCGGCCGGCAGCGGCATCCACGCATTGATCTCCTCGACGGTCAGTGCGCCGTCGAAGATCCTCGCGTCGTCGATGATGATCCCGGACCCGGTCCGGTACAGCATCCGGAAGCTGTTCGCGGTCGTCAGCATCGGGCCGGCGAACGGCGTGGTGCCGGCCAGCGCCCCGTCGACGTAGAGCCGGATGTTCGCATCGTCGTACGTCGCCGCGATGTGGTGGAACGCGCCCGGCTGGCGGTCGATGGTGACCCGCCCGAACGTGGAGGCGTTGACGACCTGGGCGTGCCACTGGGCTCGCAGGCCGAACCGGAAGATGCTGTTGTCCCCGACCGAGTCGTACCACTCGAGCGCGCGGCCGTCGGACGGCGCGGCAGAGTCCTTCAGCCAGAACATCATGGTCCGCATGACGGGCTGCGTCGGGACCCCCAGGCCACCGGTGAAGGACTCGGTGGTCGAGTTCATGACCAGGCCCTTCCCGGTGTGGCCGGCGCCGTCCGCCGTCTGCACAGTCGACCCGGACAGCGTCAGGTTCCGGCCGTTCCCCGAGTGGTCGAGAAGGTCGTCGTACGTCCAGGCCCCGAGGAGCGTGCCGGGCATCAGGCCTCCGAGGTGTCTGCCCAGAGCTCGCCGGAACCGCTGGCGGGCGCAGTGTCGCCGACGTGGATCTGCGGACCGAGGTCGGCCGTGTCGGCCTTCAGGGCCAGCTCGGCGTTGACGTCCCCGAACAGGTCGTCGACGGCGGTCTGGTCGGCCTTGCCGGCGACCGTGGTCTCCAGGGTGTTGATGTCGGCCTCTGCCGTGTCGAGCCGGGAGTCGAGCGACGCGTCGGCCGTGGAGGTCGTGCTGGCCAGAGCGTTGACCTGCGCAGCCAGCGCCGAGAAGGCGGCCATGGTCGGGCCGTCGTACGACGCCAGGGTGTCGGGCGGGTCGCCGAACGCAGACGTGTCGCCTTCCACGGCGTACGGGATCAGGTCGCCGGCCTCGGTCGGCAGGAACACCAGAGGCAGCTCGGCCTCGATGTCGCCGCGCGTGGTGCGCTGCACCCACAGGCCGTTGTTCGGGTCGCCGTCCGGCGCCACGGTGAGCAGTTGCTCCAGCTCGGACTCGGTCAGCGTCATGCCGGCCGCCGCGTCACGCAGGACGGACGCCGAGATCGGGCCGACAGAGCTGGACAGCTCCTGGTCCGGGTTCAGGTAGGTGCGCCGGGCGACGCGGAGCGCGATCAGCTTGGCGATGCGCGGGGTCGTCGACGGATCCAGCTCCCAGCCGGGCGCGGCGGCGGCGTCGACCACGAGCGCCGTGGCCTGCTCCATGACCATCGTCGCGAACAGGTCGTCGTTCGCGATGGTGGTCTGGCACCAAATCGCGAACTCCTCCCTACTGAAGAGGTTTGCCATGATCCAATCCTATCGGTACGGCGAGAGGCCCCGACCCTACTGGGTCAGGGCCTCTCTGGTGGAGCGGGGGTGGATCAGGGGGTGAAGACCGGGCCGGCCGCGCCGGTCAGCTTCACGATCCGGACGTTGTGCCGAACGATGTCGTCGGCGTTGCCCTCGATCGTGTCCGGGCCGGGGCCCTCCTCGAGCAGGGTGCCGTCGGCGTTCCGCTCGTCGCGGACGTCGTTGACGCCCAGGAACGCGGAGACGATCGAACGGTCGACGAGCCGGTTGGCGTAGTAGTCCTGGATCCACCGGACGGCGAAGCCGTTCCGGGAGAGCCGAGCACCCTGCACCGCACCGCGCGGGACCACCGGGGCGACGCTTCCCAGGACCACACCGGTCTTGTGGAAGTAGTAGCCCTCCGCCGGGTCCAGCTCGCTGGAGACCACGACGTCGCTGTTCGCCAGCCGGCCGATGACCGCCTCGCGCACCGCGCTGTTCGCGCCGTCCGCGCCGATCGAGTCGGCCCGGGAGAGCCGGTCGCTCGCCAGGAACTGCGCGGCGATGTCGGTGCCGACCAGGAACGTCCGGCCGCCCTGCGGCGCGACCTTGTCGGAGTCCATCAGACGCTTCGCCTCGAGCGCCACCAGGTGCGGGTCGTCCCCGGCGCCGAAGGTGAGGCTGTGCTTGACCAGGGCGCCCCGGAAACCGGCGATCGTCTTGGCCTCGAAGCGGTTGGTGACGGCCGCGACCTGCGGGGCCAGAACCTCGCGAGCGAAGTCGACCTCGTCCAGGGTCATGTGCTCGTCGCGGAGCTCGGTCGCCGAGTAGCTGTGGGTGTCCAGCTTCACGGTGACGCCGTCGCCGCCGTAGATGTCGTCGAACTGGATGTCCGCCGACCGGGTCCGCCACTCGTAGTCGCGCGCCGTGGCGTACAGCCCCGGGATGCGCAGGGTGACGGTGTCGTCCTTGGCGCCCACGAAGAACTCGTCGCCCACGCGGGTCACGAGGTTCGGGACCACCAGCTCACGCTGGAGCATCGCCAGGAAGAAGTCGACAACCTTCTCCGGCTTCGGCTTGATAACAGCCATTTCTTAGCCTCCGGGGCTTCTCAACCCCTCGGCCTGGTGCCTCAGGGAGCTTGTGGATCAGATGCGGGGGATTTCCTTCAGGAGCTGCTCTGTCGAGATGCCGGTGTCGCCGCCGCCCGGGTTCAGCGGGTTCAGGATCCTCGCCGGCCGCACGCGGCCGTTCGGGGTCTGGTCCTCGCCTCCACCGTCGTTGGCGTCGTCGTCCTTCTTCAGTCCCAGGTCTGCGATGAGCTCCTCGGCGTCCGCCTTGAGCTCGTCCGGCGTCTTGCCCACCAGACGCTTCGCCTGCGACTTCGTCAGACCATGCTCGAGGGCCAGTTCGAGTCGAGCGATGTCGAGGTCCTTGTCGCTGGCACTCGCCAGCCTGGACTCCAGTTCCGCCTTCTCGCGTGCGGCCTTCTCCGCGTCGGTCTCGTTGGCCCGCTCGGCCTCCGTGACCTTGGTCTGCAGTTCGGTGTTGCTGGACTTCAGCTCCGACACCTGGTCGGTGAGCTTCTCGGCGTCCTTGTGAAGGTCGTAGATGAACTTCCGCGCCACGTCGGCGTTGAACTCCGTCTCCGACTTCTCCCAAGGTGCCTTCCAGTCCTTGAACTCCGGCAGCTTCGGCATTGCGGCCCTCCTAGGGCGATCGGTGGGTGACCATCTCGATCACCCCGCTGGCACTAGCATACATGAGCGCTGCGTGTCAAGGAGCCGCTGAGAAGAAAGTCAGCGGTTGTTCCACGCCGTCCGGAAGGCGTTCATCGCCCGCCGGCCCGACTTACCGCTCGTCGACGCACCCCAGATCTCCTCAGCCTCGCGCGCGCCCGGGGTCCACTCGGTGTCCCGGCTAAACACGGGCTCGAGGGTGCAGGCGCAGTGGTCGTGCGCCTTGGCCGGCCCGTCGCCGGTGAACAGGCTGTTCGAGTTCTCGAAGCTCTCGCCCTTGTAGACCGGGCCCCGGCTGGCGAGCATGGCGCAGAAGAAGCACGGGTCGGTGCTCTTCATGACCCGCATATAGCCGAGAGCGACCTTGTCGGCCTTGGCGTCCGTCAGGACCTGCTGCCGGCTCCCGTCGATGACGTGCCGCATCATGGCGGCAGCCACCCCGTTGCCGGACTTCTTGTACGCGTCGGCCAGCAGCGCCTTCTCGACGGCCGGGTCCAGCTCGACGGACTGGATCGCCTTGACGCGCTCCTTGTACGCCACCGGGCCGGTCACGCGGATGGAGGTCTCGATGACCTGCTTGTCCAGCGTGACGAGGCCGCTGTCGGGCTTGAAGTCGCGCTGGCCGGTCTCGAGGATCCGGAACGCCTCGTAGTACGTCCGGCCGTTGCGCGCCGCCTGGCCGCGCGCCTTGGTGATCTGCGGGATCAGCAGCTCCAGCAGCCGCTCGTAGCCGGCGCCGTCGATGTCGTCCGGCTTCACGTACGCCTGCCAGAGGCGGTAGGCGAGCGCGGCGTACAGCACGCCGAGCTTCTGCTCCGCGCGCTGCTCAGCGGCCGTCAGGGTCGCCGCTGCTGCCGTTGTCGCCATTGTCGTTCTCCTCGTGGACCTGGGAAGTGGTCAGGATGTCGATGGCGGTCAGGGTGATCGCCAGCCAGGAGAGCCCCAGCACGAACTGCGGCTCGCCCTTGGCCCACGTGAGCGCGGACAGGGCCCACAGGACCAGTGACCCGGGGATGGCCCAGAAGGCAGCCACCACCCGGATCCGCCGGCCGCGCGGACTGTTCAGGGCCTCCAGGATCCGGTCGATCATCAGCTCTTCTTCTTCGTCTGCTCGTCCGGGTTGTTGTCGGAGCCGCCCTTGCCGCCGTTGTCGGCCGGCTTGGTCGCCTGGGCGACCTCGATGGCCTGCTGGGAGGCGATCTCAGCCAGGATCTGGTCGATGGCGTCGCCGGACTCGATGAGCCGCTTGGCGCGCTCGCTGTCCGCGTCGTCCCAGCCGGGCAGCTTCTCCCACAGCATCTGGGACGGGATGCCGAGCCCGGACGCCAGCAGGGTGAGCGCGTTAGCGGTCTGGACCAGACTGCGGGCCTCGGTGTCGCGCCAGCGGACCTTCATGCCGGTGGCCATGGCCTCCTGGGTGTTGCCCATGATCATGGCGACGAGCCGGAACATCTGCTCGTGGGACTCGCCGGCCAGGGTCTTGAAGTCCTGCGACTTCCGGTGCAGGCCCTTCTCGGCGGTCTCGAGCGCCTCCGCCTGGAGGTTGTCGGACAGGCCGAGCAGGTGGTGCGGCGGGGTCTGGGTGATCGCGGCCAGGTACCGCAGGTCGGTGTCGCCGCCCGAGATGTAGTCCGCCGTCGAGCTGGCGTCCAGCGTGCCGAACTTGGTGTCCTTCGAGCTCGAGATCAGGATGTCCATCATCGACAGCTCGAGCGCCTGCTGGTTCGCAAGCATCTCGTCCGAGGGCTTGGCCAGGCCGGCGATCCAGCGGACCTTCCAGGCGCCGAAGCGCTGGACGATCGTCCGGTCGTAGGTGGTCTGGTCGACGCGGCGCAGCATCGGCAGGACCGGCTCGATGACGCCGGTCGCGACACCGTCCAGGTCGAGCGTGTTGGCGTACCGGACCACCGGCGGGACGCGCAGGCCGTGCGACTCGGCCTCGATGAAGGTCCAGTCCTTCTCCTCCCGGCCGTTGTTCTTGCACGACAGGTGGTAGATGGCCTCCTCGTCGTACACGCGGACGGTCCAGTCGCCGATGAAGGCGTTGACCTCGGCGTTCTTGACCGGCAGCGCCTCGATGGCGTGCAGCGGCCACTCGTCGTCGTCGTCGTCGTACCAGGCGGCCATGCGCTTGGCGGAGACGCCCTTCATGAGCGCGGTCTTCTTGCCGGTGAGCCGGCCGACCGCCGGCACGGCGACGCCGTACGACAGGCCGTGGCCGATCGCGGCGCGGTGCAGGGCGATCTGCTTGGCGTCCCAGCGGTTCTCCTGCCAGACGTCCCAGGACTTCATGTTGTCCTCGGAGCCGGGGAGCCGGACGCCCTCGACGTACGCGGTCTGGACGAGCTCAGTGACGAGCAGGGAGGCGAAGTTGTTCGGGGCCAGCTTGGCCAGGTCGGCCAGCTCCTTCGTGGCGCCCTCGGGCACGTTTACACGCCCGGTCAGGTCGTCCTCGTTGGTGACCTCGTACTGCTTCCCCTCCATCCACTTGTCCAGGAGGAGGGCCTTGTCGCGCTGGGCCCGGAAGTCCGGGAAGAACTCCACGCAGAGCCCCTTCACGGCGCTTTGGCTCATCATGTCGGTGGTTCTCCTCCGGGTAGTCGTGTACGAGCCCATGGTACCGGACCGGCCCCAGTCAGGACCGCCGGAACCCCCACACGTCGCCGGGCTGCTCCTCTTCCTCGAGCGGCCGGTTCAAGGCAACGCGACGCAGCATCCGGGCGCCGACGGCGCAGACGGCCGCGTCGATCTTCTTCAGCGACTCCCGGCCCTCCTTCATCAGGCTGATGCCGTCGTCGGTCGGGAACCGCTTCGCGTTCTTCATGTGGCTCATGAACAGCGGGTTGGCGTCGTGGGTGAAGAGCGGGTCGAACTCCTCGATGTCGTTGAGGTTCTCGATCTCCTCGACGAACTGCTCGGCGGCGCCGACGAACAGCTTGCGGTTGGCCGGCGCCGCCATGTCGAACAGGACGCCGTGCGTGTTGTTGCCGGTCTTCAGCGGCCAGTACGCCGGATCAAGCTCCTCACGGTGCTCCCGGAAGATCTGGTCGATCGTGCCGTCCCAGTACCGGCCGCCGTCCTCGTCGTCCGAGGTGTGCGACGGGTCGAACCAGAACGCGACCACCTTGAACCGCTTGAACGCCTCATTTACACGGCTCATGACGGCGCCCCGGGGAGCGAGCCAGTTCTCGCCGCGCTTGCCGTGCGGCTTCTCCCAGATCCCGACGGTGAACACGTAGCCGTCGGACAGCCGGCAGCCCATCACAGCAGTGGCGTCGTGCGACTTCGAACCGTCGCCGAACAGCACGACCTCTTCGTTCGGGAGGATGACGTCCCAGCCGACCTTGGTCGGGTTGTGGCCCGGGTTCTTCCGCAGCTCGGCGACCTCTGGGTCGATGGCCTTGGCGATGGCCATCGGGTCGACCCAGGCGTCCTCGGCCGCAACGACCTGGTTGAACCAGAACCGCCGGCTCCGCGACGGCTTGTTCCGCCGGTTCAGGATCGACTTGGTCATGTTGACGACGTTCAGCCAGATCGAGTCGCCCCGGACCGCCTCCAGGATCGCCCGGAAGTTGTCCATGATCTCCTCGCGGGTCGGCTCGATCTTCGTGCCGTCCGGGAGCTCCTTCGTCGGCGGGCGCAGCTTCGCGTCCGGCGGCGCCTCGAGCGAGTCGTAGCACATGCCGGAGTCGATCAGGTCGTCGCCCTGCTCGGCCTCCCAGGCCTCGCGCATGTGCTGGGCGACAGAGTCCTCAGAGGGCTCGTACGCGTTGGTGATCGCGAGCGTGCGGGCGGCGCCGTCCTTCGACTTCGTGACGTTCCGCTCGATGACGTCGGCCATGTCGTGGCCGGAGTTGTTGGCCTGCCAGTGATGTGTCTCGTTCATGATGACGAGCGTCGCCCGGTTGCCCTCGAGCGACTTCGGGGAGCTGGTGACCGCGTTGATCACGCGCTGCCCGTGGTAGGCGTAGACCTTCTCCTTGCCGATGTCGATCGAGTGCTTCTGGATGCAGTCCTTGGTGAAGAGGCCCTGGAAGAGCTTCATCGTGTTGCCGGTCTGCTCCAGGCTGACGGCGGCCACCTGGATCCAGGCGCGCGGATGACCCTTGCCGACCGGGTCACCTTCCTTCAGGCCGAGCTCGGGCAGGTCACGCTTCGCCCAACCGGCGAACCGGCACGGGCCGACGAACTCGATCGCGGCGATGACGGCCGCCAGCGGGTCCTTGCCCCAGCCCTTCAGGCGCTGCAGCACGTACTCCCGGTACAGGAAGTCGCCGTTCTCGTCGATCGCGTAGAACCACAGGATGAACCGCGACTGCTCGAAGGTCGGCTTGAACGGCAGCGGCCGGTCGTACTCGTCGAGGTCGTCGGACAGCAGGTTGTCGCGGATCCACCGCAGCGCCTGCCAGCCAAGGGTGCGCTCGGGCAGGACGTACTGGTCGAGCGGGTCGGCGCCGTCCCAGTCCGGGTTGCGCTGCCACGTCGGGCCGTAGATCTGCGGGACGCAGACGAGGCCGTCGGGGTCGTGGTACATGCCGGGAGGGCGATCCCAACGCGGGTCGTAGAGCATCTACTTGCTCCAAGGGTCGAGTAGCTCGACGACCTTCTCCAGAGCCGTTTCCATCTCGTCGAAGTCCTCGTCGAGCGGGTACGGGCCGCCGCCGTACTGGAACTCTCCGTTTACACGGGAGTTGCCACGACGGATCTCGTTCAGCGCGGTCCGGGCGCGCGAATGCACTGTTCGGACCGAGGTGAGAGAGGTGGTCTCCTTGTCCTTGCGGCGGTCGCGCATCAGTCCTTCGCCGCCTTCGCCGCGCCGGTGTTGATCTGGATGTGGCGGATCTTGCACGCGAACGTACCCTCGAAGTAGCCGCAGTCGTGCCGCTCGTGGCCGAGCGCGTCGGCGATCTCTTCCCAGGTCATGTGCTTCGGCTCGTCGCTCATCCCAGCAGCCCCCGCCGTGCGTCGTTGATGTCGGTCACGCCGGCCGGCAGGTCTCCAGCGTCCTTCTCCGGCCGGGCACGGGTGAGCTCGATCGACAGGCGCCGGCGGGCGCCCTCGGTCATGCCCAGCTCACCGAGGATCTTGGTGTACGCCGCCAGACTCGCGCCCTTCATCGGGATGAAGTCCTTGATGACCTGGCCGGTCTCCGTCGTGCCGACGACCTGCTCCTCGAGATCCCGGCTGATCGACTCGCACACCAGGTAGGCGGCGGCCCAGTCCGACGGCTCGAAGAACATGCTCTGCCCGGACTCCGGGAGCGACTCGTACACCATCTTCGCGATGGGGTGCCAGCGCTCGTCGGCCGGCGGCATCGCGACCGGCTTGGCCGGCAGGTCAGCCTCGAGTCGGGTCTCCACCCGCTCGTCGGGCAGGTCCGGGCCAAAGAGGTCGTCGACGTCCCCGCCGATGGCCACCCGGTCGACCGGCTTGTCCGGCAGGTTCCGCCGGCGCCTCTCCTCCGACCGCTTCCCGATCGGTCCTCTCGTCCCCGCCATGATCAGGCCTCGAACGGGTCATCGGCCGGCGTGGCCCTGGCGGGACGGATCGGGTTGCTCGGCTTCCGGGCGCGCTTTGTTGCCGTGGGCGCCTTCCTGGAACCACGTCCGGATCCCTTATTTACAAGGGGTTCCGCCGTCTTGGCGTCGTTTACACGGTCCACCTCGGCGCGCTGGGCGTCGGTGAGCTCCGGGGTCAGCTCGTCGGCCTCGGCCGGCGTCGCGCCGGCCATCAGCCAGTCCTCCCGAGTCATGCGCGACAGGACACCGAGCGGGGACTCGTCGACCGGCTCGACCGGCGCCACGTACTCGTCCTGGATCCACTCGCCGCCACGCGCGACAACGCGCCGAGCGACGGCGTTCAGGGAGTGCTTGTCGGCGCGCCGGGCGTAGCCGGGCAGCTCGACAACCTGCTGAGCGTGGAAGTTGGCCACGGCGGCGGCCGACGATGCGAACCGGTAGTGACGGAGCCCCTTGCCGCGCGCGTACCGCGCAGCCTCTCCGAATGATCCGGCAAGGATCAGGGTTCGCATGTCAGCCTCCTAGGCATCGGGTCAGCACATCTCGTGCTGGACCTATGGTATCAGGCCGGCGCGGTCGACCGCAATGATCGCATCGCATGCGCGGCACGGCTCGAGCCACCAGCAGATGCAGTCCCGGACTCCGACCCCGGGCTGATGCGCCTCCGCCGGACAGCCGGCCGGACAGACGGCGTCGGCCGGCCTAACCCGGACTGACTCATACCACGCCTGCGCCTCCGCGCTGCTCATCAGCGCGGAGGGGGGATCGAATTTACCTCTCATCGTAGGCCTCCGAGTTTGAGTAGGCACCAACCGGGGCCGATACGCCGACGCCGAGGAAGCAGCGCTGCTGTTTGCCATCGACGTACTTGCGGGCCCTCAGGATCTTCCGCTCACCAAGAGCAGCCGACAGGTCGTTCACGACCATCGGCTGACGAATGCCGGATCGCGTGCACCACGCCTGGTAGGCGTTGTAGACCTGGTTCACCGGCGTACTGATCGACTCTGGCATTCCGACGACCAGGCACTCCTTGATGAAGTCGCCGAGCAGATCGACATCTTCGCGGTACTCCTCGAGAGCCAGACGGCACGATTCCGGGATCGACAGACGCTTCTCCTGGTAGTCCTGAGC
>Ga0247821_10002297_pt1 | contig 10497 bp, 11 predicted proteins | sample 13C_Glycerol_Day_FD_192481 | JGI IMG/M metagenome (GOLD analysis project Ga0247821, IMG submission 192481) | Soil microbial communities from agricultural site in Penn Yan, New York, United States - 13C_Glycerol_Day14 | ecosystem: Environmental > Terrestrial > Soil > Agricultural land | place... | reverse complement strand
GGTGCAACGGCGTACTTACTGGCTTCTTATTGGCCGACATGGTTTACCTCCTGGCTGACGAGAGTGCGGCTCATACTATGCTTCTGCTGCTACCGCCGCTAGGGCATGTTGACAGTATTAAAGACGCCGCGTTGCATGCCTGGGCAAAGTTGTTATCGCTGCAGCTGGAAACAAGTGTAGATGCTGCACAAAGTGTTGCTGATATTTACACGAAGTAGCGAGTGAAGGCTGGCATACTTTATTTCCGCTGAAGCAGGAGTGAGCCAGTGTCGCGTTATCTAGTATTTGCTCTTTTTCTATTGCCGGCGTCGCTCATGGCAGCGCCTGCTGACACCCCTGAAAGTGACCACGACCTGGCCTACAGCCTGGGCGCCAGCCTGGGTGAGCGACTGCGCACCGAAGTTCCCAACCTGCAATTGGAAGCCCTGCTGGAAGGGCTGCGACAGGCATACCAGAACAAGCCGCTGGCCCTGAGTAAAGAACGTATGACGGCAATACTCGGCGAACATGAAACCCGGGCCAACCAAGCTGCGTTACAGGCACACAACGAACAGTTGCTGACTGCGGAAAAACGCTTCATGGCCACAGAGCGAGCACGCGCAGGCGTGCGCGAATTAGCCGCAGGTATTCTGGTGACCGAACAGGTCAAAGGGACTGGTGCCAAACCTTCAGCGCAGGGAAAAGTCCAGGTCCGCTATGTCGGCAAGTTGCCAGACGGAACAGTCTTCGATCAGAACCAGCAAGCGCAGTGGTTCAACCTGGACAGTGTGATCGAGGGATGGCAACTGGCATTGCCAGAGATGGCGACGGGGTCGAAATGGCGCCTGGTGATGCCTTCAGCCCTGGCCTACGGTGCCGAAGGCGCGGGCGACCTGATTGCGCCCTATACGCCATTGGTGTTCGAGATCGAATTGCTGGGTGTCGCCGAATAAATCGTCGGCACACCCATCAAGCCTGAACGGCAGCTTCTTCGCTATGTGCGTTGTGCAACACTTCGATCAGGCAGTCTTCAAGCTCGAAGCGCTCGTGCAACAAGCTACCCAATTCGTTGAGCTTCTTTGCGAAGCGCTCTGGGTCGTTGCAGTCGCCTTTATCGCAATGATCGTTGAAGGCAGAGGCAATCTCAGTGGTCGCATCAATCCGCGGGCTGATCTGCGTGGCCAGCTCCAGGCCTCGCGTATCACCAAAAGCCTTGGCTTCGCTGACCAACTGCTCGCTGACTTCAAAATGCCAGGCCGACACATAGTCGATCAGCACGGCACAAAAGTCGCGACTCTTGTCCTTGTCGGCGAAGGCCGGCTTGGCATCGCGTAACTCACGAAAGGCTGTCACCAGCTCTGCACGCTCATCCAACCAGCGGTCAATGAGCTTATGAACCCCACCCCAGCGTTCCTGAGCATTCTGACAACTATCTAGCATGGCGATCTCTTCCCTTCTGGGTAATGCCCCCGCTCCTCGCTCGCAAGTGTGCAAAGCAAAGGTGACTTCAGCAGGGCAGCATCGAGCAGCTGTTTTTTCGGTATGCGTGCAGGGAGATTATTCCCGTGCGCCCTAGGCTTCAAGGTACGCAGGCGACAAAGTTCATACAAGTGTTTAATCCTGCCTTGACCTGCCGCCGGTCGTTTGCAGAGGGAAGGGATCGCCTCAGATTTTCGCCGGACGATGGAACAACGCAGCCCTCCCCCCAAACAGACGCGCTAAAGCCAACACTGCCAAGAGGACAAATGCCAACAGGCTCCATTCGGGAATCGTCAAATCAAGAAAACTCCAGTTCAACCGCACGCAGTCAGGGCTACCGATCAACATCAACTTGAACTGATGAGCCAGCGGCATGCTGTCGAGGGCAGGCGGGCAGTCGCCAGCCACGGGCCACGACACGCCCTGGAGCCACACATGCCGCGCGGCGAGGAGGGCGCCGCAGGTAGCGCATAGCAGCGCCAGCACCGCGTAGATTCGCGCCCCCAGGTACCCAGGGCTATGCAGCACCGCACACACGCTTACCAGCGAGAACGCCCCCAGGAACAACCGTTGGCTGTGGCACAAGGGGCAAGGTTCCAACCCCACTTCCCACTCGAGGTAAAACGCAGCCGCCAGCATCAGCACCGAGACCACAAAGGCCAGAAGGAACATTGAGCGCGAGAAGGCCGACGGCATGAGAGATCCGGAGGAGTAGAGAGACAGGCGTCAACGGTAGAGGAAGTTCGTGCCTTGTTTCAAGCTACTACAACTGAGACAAATCACTGATTAGTAAGGGAATAATCCCATGTTAGATATGAGTTTTCTTTGACCATTCAAAGAAAAAACTGATGCGTATGTAGGATATTTCGACAACGGCTTGGGCTCGCGGCTTGGCGCGAGCCCAAGGGTTACTCAAGCACGTACCGTGTCTGGCAATGGCAATGCCAGCAAGCGGTCATCGAGCAGGCCCAGGCCTTCCTGGAACAACTGATTGCTTCGATCCGTATCGCCCAACCCGGCCAGCAAACGGGCCAGTTCGGCACACGCCTCGGGATTGCGCTGCAGCCGCAAACTGCTTTCCAGATAGTCGCGGGCCTTGCCCCACAGGCGGTTCTGCAGGCTCAACCGGCCTAACGTGAGCAACAAACTGGGGTCATCGCCATGTTGCTTGAGCCACCCCTCGGCCGTCTGCAGCTGGCGCGCCAGGTCGGCGCCGCGCACCAGGCCGTAGAGTCGGGCAAGGTGGCTTTCATACTGACGCTTGAGTGCCGTGCGCAGCGCCTCTTCAGCCTCGCTTTCGGCGCCCAGCTGGCGCAGTTGCTCGGCATAGGCCAGCACCAGTTGCGGCTCCTGGCGCTGGGCGGCCGTCAGCTGCTGCCAGGCACGCTCCAGGGACTGACGCGCACTTTGCTCTTCCCCTTCACGACTGGCGGCAAGGGAGAGGTTTTCCCCCCAGGAGCGCCGTTCCAGTTCTTCCAGCTCGGAAGTCGGAAGCACTTTCCCCTTGCGCAGCTCCGGCAACAGGCGGATGAGCGCCGACCAGTCACCCCGCTCGCGGTACAACCGCTGCAGGAGTCGCAACACTTGGGCGTTATGCGGATGGCGCTCCTGCATCGCCTGCAAGGTTTCCAGCGCTGCTTCGCTTTCACCGTTATCCATCTGCATTTGCGCATGGCTCAGTGCGATAGCCAGCTCTGCTTCTGGCTGGCGCTCCAGCGCGCGTTCAAGCAGTTTGTCGCGGTCTTCGGTACGCCCCAGTTCATTGGCAGCCCGCGCCGCGCCTAGGTAGTACAACAGCGGTTGACGCTCGGCTTCGGCAGCACGATGGAGGTGACGCTGGGCGCTGGACCAACGCCCTTCGGCAAGGTCCAGCTGGCCCTGCTCTATGGCCAGCCGCGTGCGACGGCTGCGGTTGCGCCGCGACCAGGGGTTGACCACACCGCTGGAGGTCAACACCAGGCCAACCAGGTAGCGCACCAGCAATACCAGCAGCAGGATTGCCGCCAGCGCCGCCAGCGCCGCCCACAGGCCAGACTGATAGCGAAAGCTGCCATAGGAAATCAGCACGTAGCCGCTGTGCTTGGCGATCGCGACCCCGAGTGCGGCAGCGGCCGCAATGGCCACCACCATCAACAGGTACACGCGCTTCATGGCTTGGCCTCCTCGGCCGGCAGGTGTCGACGCTCCAGGTAGGCCTGAACCGCACTGAGGCTGTCGGCCAGGTCTGGCACCACCACCGAGACCGGCTCTTCGGCCAGGGCGTTGAGGCTGTCGAGCATGGCCTTGCTTTGCGGGTTGTCCGGGTTGAAGTTGGCCAGCAACACGCTGCGTGCATCATCCAGGGCCTGGGTGTAGACCTTGGCCTCGCCGTTGAGCGCTGCCCACTGGGCCTGCTCGATGGTCAGGCTAAGGGCCAGGCGCAGCTGGTTGAGCGACTGCCCGGCAAGCAGCGGACGAATGTTGTCGTCGGCATTGAAATCGACCTGGAAGTACTTCGATAGCTCCGCCCACCATTGTGACCAGCGACTGGCGCCATCACCGTCGGCGGTCAAGGCGCCCAGGGCATTGGCATTGCTTTCGAATTCCGGGGACACGGCGCTGAGTTGCTGGACTTGCTCGCGCTGGGCGGCGAGCTTGAGGAACAGCCCGGTGCGATCCGGCTGCTGGACGCTGTTGAGGGTGGCCAGGCTCTTGGCCAGTTGCTCCCGGGCGGCAAACGCACCCGGGTCGCTCTGCTCACGCAGGATGTCATCGGCGCCCTGGACCAGCGCACGGGCGCTGACGATGTCCTGCAAGGCCGACAAACGCAGGCTGGCCAGACGCAGCAAGTGCTCGGCTTCAGCCAGGCGCCAGTCCTTGCGGCTGGCACCCAGGATGGTCTCCAGGCGCTGGCTCAGCCGCTGCTGGTCACCCTGCAGTTGCGCCACCAGGCGGCGGCGGTCTTCAAGTTCGGTGGCCGCAGGCAGGCTGGCAAGCTGCGTCGAGATCTGTTGCTCACGCAACTGCAGCGCCTGAGTTTTCTCTGCCAGGCTTTGCAGATACTGACCCTGCCCCTGTTCGGTGCCCTGAAGCTGGCGCACCTGCCAAACGCCCCACCCTCCTACAGCAACACCCGCTGCACCGAGCAGCAAGGCCAGGATCGCCAAGCCGTTGCCCGAGCGTTTGCCCGGCGTGGCGGCGGTGGGTTCAGACGCCTCGGGCGTCGATTGCAGGTCATCGTTGGGCAAGACAGTTTCGCTCACGTATCCATCCTTTGCATTGGGCTCGTCGCCAATCAGCTTAGCGCCTCAGGGGGCAGGTGCAGGTGTTTGCTGCAACGCTGCCAACAAAGCCGCGGCGCTGGCACCGCGACAATCCACTACATTCTGTGCCCCGGCATCGCGGGCCTGCGCGGCCACACGAGGGCTGGGCACGAACAGCGGCAACAGCGCCAGCTGCGGCCAGTCTCCTGCAGCCAGCTGTTGCAAGTGTTCAAGACCCTGCCCACTGCTGACCACCAGGCCATTCAGGCGTTCCCCGCAAACACGCGCAGACAGCGCATTGCTCGGGTAAACCGGCAGGAAACGGCGATAGAGTTGCAGATATTCGACACTAGCACCTAGTTCAGCGAGACGCTCTGCGAGCAATTCACGCCCCCCTTCGCCCCGCATGATCAACACCCGCGGTGCCGGGCAGGCAATGGCCTGGTGCAGCGCCGGCAGCATGAGCAGCGCCTCGCTGTCGTCACCCGCCTGGGGATAACTGACCTGGCAACCATGGTCCTGCAGAATCTGTGCAGACGCAGCCCCCACCGTGAACCAGGCCTGGGCCGGCAGTTGCGGCCAGAACGGCGAGAGCGCGGCCAGTCCGAGGCGGGCCGCCGGCTTGCTGACCACGATGATCGCGGCATACCGATCAAGATGGCGCAGCATGTCGAGCTGGAGGTCATCCAGGGGCAGCGGCTCGATGTCGAGCAACGGCAGGCTGCTGCTGGCCACACCTTGTTCAGCGAGTGTCTGTGCCAGCGCAGTGCATTCTTCGGCCGGCCGGGTCAGAAGCAGGCGCCAGGTGCTCACGGGTGGCCGGCCTCGCCATACACTGCCTTGAGAATGTCTTCGGCACCTTGCTTGAGCAGGTCTTCAGCGACCTGGACACCCAAGGCCTCTGCATCGGATCGCGATGCACGCGCCTGGGCCGTCAGCAGCTTGCCGCCGCTGGGTTCGCCTACCAGGCCACGCAGCCACAATTGATCGCCTTCGAGCACGGCATAACAGGCAATCGGTACCTGGCAGCCGCCATTGAGGTGCTTGTTCAGCGCGCGCTCGGCAACCACGCGGTCAGCGGTGTCCTGGTGGTGCAGCGGCGCCAGCAGCGCGTGGATCTCGGTGTCGGCACTGCGGCATTCTATACCCACGGCCCCCTGGCCACCGGCGGGCAGGCTGTCGTCAACGCTGATGCCGGAAGTAATGCGATCTTCAAAGCCAAGGCGAATGAGGCCAGCGGCCGCGAGGATGATCGCGTCATACTCGCCGGCGTCGAGCTTGGCCAAGCGGGTGTTGACGTTGCCGCGCAGGAAGCGGATCTCAAGGTCCGGGCGGCGAGTCAGCAGTTGGGCCTGACGGCGCAGGCTGGAGGTGCCGACCACGCTGCCGGCGGGCAGGTCGTCGAGGCTCTTGAAGGTATTGGAAACGAAGGCGTCACGCGGGTCTTCACGCTCGCAGATGCAGTACAGGCCCAGGCCTTGCGGGAAGTCCATCGGCACGTCTTTCATCGAGTGCACGGCAATGTCGGCCTGGTTATCCAGCAGTGCGGTTTCCAGTTCCTTGACGAACAAGCCTTTGCCGCCGATTTTCGACAGCGGCGAGTCCAGCAGCTTGTCGCCACGACTGACCATCGGCACCAAGGTCACGATCAGACCGGGATGCGCCTGCTCCAGACGGGATTTGACATATTCGGCCTGCCACAGGGCCAAGGCACTTTTGCGGGTGGCAATGCGGATTTCGCGAGTGGACATGGAACGATCCGTACGAGATAGATTCGCCCGATGATAACAGTTCAGCCCAACCCGCTTGCAGATCTAAATCACGAGAGTAGCCGGCCATCCCTGGCCGCACGCAGCAATGTCAAAGCTGCTGCATCATCTTGCGCACGCCCGCCACATGGCGGCGGCTGACAATCAGGGCGTCGCCATTGAGGCCCTTGAGAAACAACTGAAAATGCCCGAGGGGCGTACGCTGCAGGCGCTCGATGCGACTGCGGGCAACCAGGGCATTGCGGTGAATACGCACGAATCGTTCGCCAAACTCGTCTTCCAGCGCCTTGAGCGGCTCATCCAACAGGACTTCGCCACCTTCATGACGCAGGGTCACGTACTTGTGGTCAGCGATGAAATAGATCACCTGGTCCAGTGGAATCAGCTCGATGCCCTTGCGGGTCCGGGCACTGATATGACTGCGCGGGCCGCTGCCGCTTTCGGCGGCAGGGCGAGTCAGCGCCGCCAGCTGTACCCGACTCGGCCGCTCGGCCTTTTTCAAGGCTTCGCGCAGGTTGTCCGGCTGCACCGGCTTCAGCACATAGCCCAAGGTGCTGTCCTTGAACGAATGCACGGTGAATTCATCGTCACTGGTGCAGAACACCACGGCAGGCGGGGCTTCGCGCTCACACAGGCGAGCGGCGACCTGAAGGCCATCAAGGCCCGGCATGCGGATGTCCAGCAAGACCACCTCGGGCTTGAGGCTGTCAATCAGGGCCAGGGCCTCTTCGCCATTGGTGGCGCTGGGCTCCAGCACGGTATAGCCCTCCAGTTCACCGAGCAGTCGGCTCAAGCGTTCCCGGGCTTGGGGTTCGTCATCAACGATCAGGACATTCATATAGCGCTGGATTCCTGCGTGAGTCTCGCACAAGGATAGCGTAGACAGGTGAGGTGACGACCGTCACGGCGATCCACGCTCAGACTCGCACGATGGCTAAAGATTCACTGGCGCGGCAGGAAACATGCCGGGCCTCTGTCCAACTGTAGACGGTTGCCGGAACGCTGCCGTTCAATCGTTAAATATCCTGTTACCCGCCTACCCTGTGACATAAACCCGCATTAACCCGTATTTGCCCCGACCGCCGTCCTGCGGTGCGGGTGCCAACCCTGCTATTATCGGCACCACTTTTCCGTTCACGCCTTCAACGAGTGAATCCATGAGCACCGACAAGACCAACCAGTCCTGGGGCGGCCGCTTCTGTGAGCCTGTCGACGCCTTCGTCGCCCGCTTCACCGCCTCCGTCAATTTCGACCAGCGCCTGTACCGCCACGACATCATGGGCTCGATCGCCCACGCCAGCATGCTGGCGAAAGTCGGTGTGCTCACTGACGCCGAGCGCGACACCATCATCGATGGCCTGAAAACCATCCAGGGCGAAATCGAGGCCGGCGCCTTCGACTGGCGCGTCGACCTTGAAGACGTGCACATGAACATCGAAGCACGCCTGACCGATCGCATCGGCATCACCGGTAAAAAGCTGCACACCGGTCGCAGCCGCAACGACCAGGTCGCCACCGACATCCGCCTGTGGCTGCGTGACGAGATCGACCTGATCCTGGCCGAAATCACTCGCCTGCAGCAGGGCTTGCTGGAGCAGGCCGAGCGTGAAGCCGACACCATCATGCCCGGCTTCACCCACCTGCAAACCGCTCAACCGGTAACCTTCGGCCACCATCTGCTGGCCTGGTTCGAGATGCTCAGCCGCGACTACGAGCGCCTGGTCGACTGCCGCAAGCGCACCAACCGCATGCCCCTGGGCAGCGCCGCACTGGCGGGCACCACCTACCCGATCGACCGTGAACTGACCTGCCAGCTGCTGGGCTTTGAAGCGGTGGGCGGCAACTCGCTGGACGGCGTTTCCGACCGCGATTTCGCCATCGAATTCTGCGCCGCGGCCAGCGTTGCGATGATGCACTTGTCGCGCTTCTCCGAAGAGCTGGTGCTGTGGACCAGCGCCCAGTTCCAGTTCATCGACCTGCCTGATCGCTTCTGCACCGGCAGCTCGATCATGCCGCAGAAAAAGAACCCGGACGTCCCGGAGCTGGTACGTGGCAAGACCGGCCGTGTGTTCGGCGCCCTGACCGGCCTGCTGACCCTGATGAAAGGCCAGCCCCTGGCCTACAACAAGGACAACCAGGAAGACAAAGAGCCGCTGTTCGACGCCGCCGACACCCTGCGCGACTCGTTGCGCGCCTTTGCCGACATGATCCCGGCGATCAAGCCGCGTCATGCCGTCATGCGCGAAGCGGCGCTGCGTGGTTTCTCCACCGCCACCGACCTTGCCGACTACCTGGTGCGCCGCGGCCTGCCGTTCCGTGATTGCCACGAAATCGTCGGTCACGCGGTCAAGTACGGTGTCGACACCGGCAAGGACCTGGCCGAGATGAGCCTGGACGAACTGCGCCAGTTCAGCGACCAGATCGAACAGGACGTGTTTGCCGTGCTGACCCTCGAAGGCTCGGTCAACGCACGCAACCATATCGGCGGTACCGCGCCTGCCCAGGTACGTGCAGCCGTGGTGCGCGGCCAGGCCCTGCTGGCCAGCCGCTAAGCCCTCATGCCCCAGGCTCGTCGGCGTCCTGCCGCGAGCCTGTTGCATCAGCCGTCAGCGCTTGCCGCTGCGTATCATCTCCAGGAATGCAGGCATCTGCGCTTCCTTGTCTGCCGTGATTTTTTCCACGTTCGGGTTTTGCTTCAGCTGCTTGAGCAACACCTTGGCCTCGGGGAAGTCCGCCAGCAGGTCCATGTCGAACACTTCCCTGCCCACCGCACTGGCCAGATCAAGGCTGAAGCAGAACTTCATGTCGGCAATCGTCAGTTCGTTGCCGGCAACGTAGGGCGAGAACTTGCCATTGCGCTTGAGGGTTTCGACACCGGCCAGCAGTTCGGTCTTGGCTTTGTCCTTGATCGCAGGGTCGACCTTGGCGCCGAAGAAGGCCTCGGGATAGCAGGCACGGGCCGGCAGTTCGATATACAGCTCGATGTGCTTGGCCAGCTCACGCACCTTGGCCTGGGCGAACGGGTCTGTCGGCAACAGGGGTTTGCCAGCCTGGGTCTGCTCGATGTACTCAAGGATCAGGTTGGTTTCGCTGAGAAAGCCATGCTCGGTTTCAAGCACCGGCACCTTGCCACGCGGGCTGACTTTCAGCGCTTGAGGGCTCTGGCCGCCAAAAAACAGCACCTCTTCAAACGGGACGCCCTTTTCCAGCAGCGCCAGTTTGACCATGTTGTAGTAGTTGCTGACTGCGAATCCATGAAGCTTGAGCATGAAAACAGCCTCCAGGCCGTAAAGGGGGTTGGCGGGGCAGTTATAGCCCCCGCCAGAGGTACTGACCAGCATCATGGCGTTTGTCGATAGCCAGGCATTGCCGATAACGCCGTGGCAAACTGAGCATCCATCCCGAGGAGTCCGCCCATGAGCGAGCACAACGAAATCGACAACGATGAAGAAGAATTCGCCGAGTCGACCCTGATCCAGGCAATCGAAAACCAGATCGAAAGCGACAACCCGCCTGCTGCCAAGGCCACCTTCAACAAGCTGACCCTGGTCGGCTACGAACGTGACGACATTCTCAACCTCATGGCCCACGTCCTGGCGATCGAAATCGACGCCATGCTGGATGAAGACCGTGCGTTCAATACCGAATGGTATGAAACCGCCCTGCGCGCCCTGCCCGAACTACCGCCGGAAAAGGACTGAAGCAAAAGCGGATTTCCCTGACTACACTGCAAAGCCAGGCACCGGCGACGGTGCTGCCCTCCTTGTCTGGAAGTCGGAGTCTCTATGTCGTTTACCCCCGATCTGATTGCCGAGCTTGAAGTCCTTGCCCTGTTCAACCTGGATAGCAGCCAGGAAGGAATCAAGGTCCATAACACTGCCTCCAAAGAGCTCATCGCTGCCGCCCAGCGCCTGTACGACAAACAACTGACCGACCAGCCCGATGGCGGCTACCTGACCAGCCTGGGGCATGATGCGGCGGAGCACGCGCAGCAATTGCTGACCATCCTGAACGTCGCCCAGCCAGCC
>Ga0247821_10002296_pt1 | contig 10498 bp, 12 predicted proteins | sample 13C_Glycerol_Day_FD_192481 | JGI IMG/M metagenome (GOLD analysis project Ga0247821, IMG submission 192481) | Soil microbial communities from agricultural site in Penn Yan, New York, United States - 13C_Glycerol_Day14 | ecosystem: Environmental > Terrestrial > Soil > Agricultural land | place... | reverse complement strand
CACCTTGTATGCCAAACCGTCAGCGGGTATCAGCAGTTTCGAGCTGGCTTACGAGCTTAACCCGGGCGACGAAGCCTACCTGCATATCCATGGCCTGGCCGGCGAATATCCGTTGAATGACAACGCGGCGGTCCTGGATTTTTCGGTGATGAGCAACAAGAAACTGACAGTCACCGCCAGTTTGTTCGACGGCAATCACAAGCAGGTGGGGTCCGTGGTTCATGCCGTAGACAAAAACACGGTGCCATTCACCTTGGAAGCGCAAAGCACTGCCGGTGAGCATCTGCTCAAGCTGGTCGGTATCTCCGAAAATGGCCGGGTGGTTCTTCAGGAAGAACGTACGGTGCGGCTTGTCGATGGACAGGGTGGCCACGACTATGTTTTCCCTCAAGGTATAGAGTTGTACCGAGAAGGTGTCCGGGTCCTGCAGCCCAAGAATGGTGTCGTTTACCAGTGCAAGCCGTTCCCCGCCGAAGGTTGGTGCCGGATCTATTCAGCGAGCAGCAATAACTACGAGCCTGGTGTCGGTGCCCAATGGCAAGATGCCTGGGATGCCCTCTAACGTCTGCGCACTCTAGTGTAGCCCGTCATTATAAATGACGGGCTATTGGCTGCTATTGATTCGGGGTGGTCGTTTTGAATAGGACGTCTTACAGCGTGTGGCAGGTGCTGCTTCACTGGCTGTCTGCGCTGATTATTATCTGGGCAATGTTGACCGGTTTTTATCTGGTGCTATTTGAAGTGGACAGCGCTCTTGCAACGGAGCTTGCTGCTTTTAATGTGGCGATTACAACGCTATTTATTCCGTTGTTTGTTTTGCGTTGTTATTTTCGCGTTCGCAGACCGGTGAGTGCTGCTTATATTGCCAGCGCTCATCATGAGCGAATTGTGAGCGTTGTGCATAACGCGTTGTACTGCCTAACAGCACTTGTTCTGGCAACAGGTGTTTTGATGATGGACAGGCCTATTGAGGTTTTTTCCTGGTTCAGTTTTGCGCAGCCGCTTCATGATCAGACCCTGCTGCGGATTTTCAGTGCGGTTCATGGCGTAGCCGCGGCCATCTTGGCGCTGCTGATCGCCATTCATGTGGCAGCTGTCGTTCGCCACATGATTGCCGGACGTCCTGTGCTCAAACGCATGTGGTTTTCATCATGACTCTGCTAAACGGCTTGTCATTGCTGCTGGTGATGGCTGTCGGAGGGGGGATGGCCTGGAAGGAGGTCATGTTTCGCCGAGGGTGGCAGCCCCCTGAAGTGACAGTCGCTCCTTTGCCGAGCACTCAACCGTCCACACCGTTGGACGTTCGAACCTCTGCGCTGGCCTTTGGCTTGAAGTCTTCAGAGCAAGCGCCATCAAGTACTGAGCAATTGCTGCTCAAAGCCATCGTGCTTGCGCCTCAGGGGGAATCGCGCGCGCTTATCGGTGCTCAAGGGCGCGAAGCGGTGTACCGCATTGGTGATAGCGTGCCCGGGGGAAGCGTGCTGCGGCATATCGAGGCGCAACATATCGTACTTTGGCGTGCCGGGCGCGAGGAGAGGCTGCCATTGGTGCCACTTCATCGCCATTTGCTTGCGACTGTGGAAACCTCTGTTGTACCCCAGGTGCGGCATTTTCTTCCTGGCCAGCAGGTGCAGCCATGAACCGCACATGGCTGCCATCAGCATGTTGGCTGATGATCTTTAGCCTGTTCGCTGTGCAGGTAAAAGCTGAGGCGCCTACCTGGCAACTGGCAATGAACGATGCCGATATTCGTGATGTCGTTCGTGAGGTGGGTTCAATCCTGCGGCAGACCGTTGTTCTCGATCCGCGGGTACAAGGCAGAGTAACCGTGCATTCCGATGAACCGCTGACGGATGAACAGGTGCGTCGGCTTTTCTACTCGGTGCTCAACGCGCAGGGTTTCGCCGCCATAAACGACGGTGAGCGATTACTGATTGTGCCGGGCAGCGAGGCGAAGACCTGGGCCAATCATCAGGCCTCGGGTCTCCCCGAGGCGATGACCACCCGGGTGTTCGAACTGGGCAGCAGCGTTGCGGCAGATATCGCCGGGCTTTTGCGTCCCTTGGTATCCAGCGGTGGGTATGTTGGGCCTTCGGCTTCGGCCAATGCCCTGGTGATCACCGATTCGGCAGCCAACCTGGAGCGCCTCGGGCATCTGGTCGAGCAACTGGATGCGGGCCAACAGCATGAGTTCAGTCTGGTGCAGCTCAAGCATGCGACGGCTCACAAGGTGGTCACACTGCTAAGCGCTGCGGCAGATCCGAATAGCTCGTCTCATAAAGTGCTGGCCGATCCTGGCAGTAATCGAGTGTTGATTCTCGGGCCGGCCAAAGTCCGTGAGCGGCTTGTACGCCTGGTTCGAGCATTCGACACGCCGGCCCTTCCAGAGGGACAAAACTGGCGTGTCATCCGCCTCGACTATGGTGATGCGGGGCAATTGGCCAAGGTGCTGGGGAATATCGGCAATGGGCTCGCAGAACCTGGCAAGGCAGAGGGCGCGCGCAACGCCGAACTTGCTTCGCAGGTAAGGATTGAAGCGGATGAAAGCCAGAATGCATTGGTGCTGGTGGCTGATGCGGAGCGCCTGCGCACTGTGGAGCAGATTGTCCGCAAGCTGGATCAGCCTCGCGCACAGGTTTTGATTCAGGCGGCAATTGTCGAGGTTTCCGGGGACATCATTCAAACCCTGGGGCTGCAGTGGGGCGTGAATACCGGCAGTCTGACTGGCGCAATCAACTTTCCCGGTGCGGGGGTCTCGATTCCCGAGCTGTTGTCCGGTGTCGAGCCCGGGGTTGTTGTCGGTGCAGGCCTGGCAGTGGGTTCGGACCGTTTCGCCGCGTTGATTTCAGCCTTGGCCAGCGATACCCGTAACAATCTGCTTTCCACGCCGAGTCTGCTGACCCTGGATAATCAGGACGCTGAAATACTGGTGGGACAGAACGTCCCTTTCCAGACAGGCTCCTACACCACATCCGGTAGTGGTGCCGACAACCCGTTTACCACTGTCGAGCGCAAGGATGTCGGGATCAGCCTGAAGATCCGTCCGCACATCAATCAAGGAAACAACCTGCGTCTGGAGGTCGAGCAGGAAAGTTCTGAGGTTGTCCCTGGTTTGTCGGGGGCAGATATCGTCACCAACAAGCGCGTGCTCAAGAGCACGATCCTCGCCGAGGATGGACAAATCATTGTGGTTGGCGGCCTGATCAAGGACGGCATCCGTCGTGAGCGTAGCGAAGTCCCTGGTCTGGGGCGTCTGCCCTGGATTGGCGGGTTGTTCCGCTGGAGTCGCGACACGCAAATCAAGACCAACCTGATGGTGTTCCTGCGACCGACCATTATCCGCACGACCGCTGAGCGAACGCAGAGTAATCAGCAGCAGTATGACCGGCTGCGTCAGGATAATGCTGACTGGCTGGATCAAGATCCTCGGCACTTGTTCGAGCGCAATCCGGAGAGCGACCGGTGAACGGGCGATTGTCATTCGGTTTTGCCCGGCGCAACGGAGTTTTGCTCGATCTGCATGCCCCGCAACCTTGCCTGCTGATGCGCGCAGGCATGCCCTTGAGTGCGCTGGGAGAAGCCCGACGAATAGTGGGTGCCGATTGGCCACTGCGCCGTGTCGATGCCGCGGTCTTTGCCGAGCGGTTGGCCACCTGTTACAGCTCGGATCAGGATGAAGCGCAATCGGTGGTGCAGGGCCTGGACGAACAGCTGGATCTTTCGCGCTTGGCCCAGGACTTGCCCAAATCCTGCGACCTGCTCGAACAACAGGACGATGCCCCCATTATCCGCTTGCTCAATGCATTGCTCAGTGAGGCGGTGCGTGCAAAGGCGTCCGATATACATCTGGAAACCTTTGAACATGATGTGCGTGTTCGCCTGCGCATCGATGGCATGTTGCGTGAAGTGCTGCGTCCCCGGCGCGAGCTTGCCGCGTTGCTGGTGTCTCGAATCAAGGTCATGGCGCGGCTGGATATTGCCGAGAAGCGAGTGCCGCAGGATGGGCGGCTGAGCTTGCGTCTGGCCGGTCATGAGGTCGATGTGCGGGTCTCAACCCTGCCTTCGGCTCACGGTGAACGTGTGGTCATGCGCTTGCTGGATCGTCAGGCCGTGCGCCTGGAGCTTGATACCTTGGGAATGCAGGGGCAGGTGAAGGCACATTTCCAGCAGGTGTTGCAAAGGCCCCACGGAATCTTCCTGGTGACGGGACCCACCGGATCCGGCAAGACCACCACGTTATACACCGCCCTCTCAGTCCTCAACGACAGTTCGCGCAACATCCTGACCGTTGAGGACCCCATCGAGTTTCACCTGCCGGGTATTGGTCAGACTCAGGTCAACCCCAAGGTCGAAATGACTTTTGCACGAGGCCTGCGCGCCATGTTGCGTCAGGATCCGGATGTGGTCATGGTCGGGGAAATACGTGACCGTGAAACAGCCCAGGTGGCTGTGCAGGCGTCGCTTACCGGGCATCTGGTGGTGTCGACGCTGCATACCAGCAGTGCGATCGGGGCCATCACCCGTCTGCTTGATATCGGTGTGGATAACTGCCTGCTGGCTTCATCGCTGACCGGAGTGCTGGCGCAACGCCTGGTCCGGGCACTGTGCCCGCATTGCCGTCTGCAGGTGCCGGTCTCTGCGCAATTGGCCGCTCGTTTGCAGGATGCGAGTGTGCAGCGGGTCTTCAGTGCCCAGGGCTGCGAGCATTGCCTGAATGGCTATAGCGGACGCTTGGGGATCTACGAAATGGTCCTGATTACTCCCGGCCTGGCCGACGCCATTCATGCCGGTGCTGCTCAGGCGCAGTTGTCAGCACTGGCGCGTCAGCAGTCCACCAGTCTGTTTGAAAACGGTCTGGAACTGGTCCGCCAGGGGCGCACCAGTGTTGAAGAGTTGCTGCGGGTCACCGTGCAGGACCCGTTATGAAACACTTCAGTTACGCTGCACAGGACGCGCGGGCAACGCGCAGCCGCGGCACGCTCGTTGCTCGCGATGCAAGGCACGCCCGACAGTTGCTCAGGGCGCAGGGCCTACAGGTGCTGGCCCTGCGGCCGGCCTTGACCCCAAACCTGCTGGTGCGGCTGCGCGGATCGCCATTGACTCAGGGGGAGCGGGTGTTGATCACTCGCCAGATGGCGACACTGTTGCAGGCCCAAATGCCACTGACCGAGGCGTTGCAGGCGGTCGCGTCACAGCATGAGAAACGTCGGGTCCGACAGTTGATGGTGGATATTGCCGGTGCTGTTGCCGAAGGCAACTCCCTGGCTGCAGCGCTGTCGGCTCATCCCCAGGCCTTCGCGCCCGTGTATTGCGCCACGGTAGCGGCTGCCGAGCGATCCGGCTATCTGGAGCAGGCATTCGATCATCTGGCCGAGCATACCGAAGCCCAGCAACTGGCGAGCCAGCGCATTCGCCTGGCAATGGTCTATCCACTGATACTGATGGTCGTTTCCTTGGCCATCGTCGCCTTTCTGCTTGGCTACGTTGTCCCGGATGTGGTCCAGGTGTTTGTGCATAACCAGCAGCAACTGCCCGGGGTAACCCTTGCCTTGATGGCGATCAGCGAGGGAGTGCGTCAGTACGGACTCTGGATGGTCATGGTGGGTGCCGGCGCAATACTGGGCGCAAGCCGGCTTTTGCGAGAGCCCGGACGTCGCCGCTACTGGCACGCCTTACTCCTGCGCCTGCCTTTGTTCGGGCCGTTGCTACGTGGCAGTGAGGCGGCCCGTGCTGTCCGGACGCTGGCAATTCTGACACGCAGTGGTGTCCCCCTCGTTGAGGCATTGGAGATCTCGGCAGCTGTGGTCGGCAATCTGCTATTGCGTCAGCGTCTGCAGGAGGCAGCGAAGGCTTTGGGCGAAGGCCTCAGCCTGGCTCGCAGCCTGGAGCAAAGCGCGACCCTGCCGCCGTTGATGGTGCAGATGATTGCCAGTGCCGAGCGGGCGGGTGAGCTTGAGCACATGCTTGAGCGCGCCGCCGAACTTCAAGACAAGTTGCTGGCCGGGCGCATTGCCCTGGCTCTCAGCCTGTTCGAGCCGCTGATGCTGGTGGTGATGGGCGGCATGGTGCTTTTCATCGTCCTGGCGATTCTCATGCCGATCCTCAATCTCAACCAACTGGTGAGCTGACCATGTCTCTTCGTACCACCTGGCGATACCGCAAGCAGCGCGGCTTTACCCTCATTGAAATCATGATTGTCGTGGTCATCCTCGGCATTCTCGGGGCGCTGGTGCTCCCCAACATCATGGGCCGACCCGACCAGGCAAAGGCAACGGCTGCACGCACGGATATCAAGTCCATCGCCACCGCACTGGAAGTCTACCGCCTCGACAATGGCCATTACCCGAGCACCACGCAAGGGCTGCAAGCGCTGGTGCAGCGCCCGCAAGGCTTGCCGCAACCGCGACACTGGAGTGCCCAGGGTTACCTGAAGACGTTGCCACAGGACCCTTGGGGGACACCTTATCAGTACCTGAATCCGGGATTGAGATCGACTTCCGGTTTTGAGTTGTACTCCTTTGGCGCGGATGGTCAGCCTGGTGGTGACGGGCTGGCGGCCGAAATCGGTAACTGGGAGCCTTGAATGCGGAGGCGCGCTGAGCAGGGCTTTACATTGCTGGAGCTGCTACTGGCACTGGTGGTGATGGGCGTGGTGTTGGGCATGGTGGGGCCAGGCACGTTGCAGGATGAGTCCCGCGAAGCGCGTCAGCAGGCACGCGGTGTTGTCGATCTGCTGTTCCTCGGCCGGCAGTTGGCAGTGCTTGAGGGGCGAGAATATGGCCTTTGCATCGCGCACGGGCGTATCCGCTTGATGCGATGGCAAGGCGTCAGCTGGCAGCTTCACGGGCAAGGGGTGGGCAGCGATTTCGAGTTGAAGCTACAGATGGACGGACGCTTGTTGCACTTGCCAGAACAGTGCGTTGAGCCTCAGGTGCTCATCGCAAGCAGTGATGAAGTGGCGGCCTTTACCTTGCTGTTCGAACGCCAGGGACAGCGCCTGGCGCGCGTTGTCGGCGATGGTTTGGGTCAGGTCTACAGCAATGGCTGAGCAACAGGGGTTTACCCTGCTGGAAGTCCTGATTGCGTTGGCGGTGTTCGCCTTGCTCTCGACGGCAGTGGTTTCCGCCTCTGGCTATGTGGTTAGCCAGCAAGCGGGCCTGCACGACCGATTGTTGGCGGCGTGGCTGGCGGACAACCACCTCAGCGAGTTGCTCCTTGAGCCACAGGTGCGTGCCAGTGAGTCGATGACGCGGCGTATGGGCGAGCGCGACTGGACCCTGCAGGAAACCTGGCGCGATGCCGATGATGCAGGCCTGGTGTGGGTGGAGGTGAGCGTCGTACTGAGCGGCACGCAGCAGGTGTTGGCGAGCAATCGTCTCGGGCTTGAGGTCGATACCGATGAGCGCCAGTGATCAACGAGGATTCACCCTGCTGGAGTTGTTACTGGCGCTGGCCCTGTTTGCCTTGTTGGCCGTGGCTTGCTGGCGCTTGTTCGACGTCTTGATGCGCACCGAGGCTACTGCAAGCAAGCATGCGCAAGAATTGCGCAGTCTGCAGCGTACCCTGGCCATTCTCGAGCGCGACGTACGTCATGGTGTGTTTGCGAGCAATAACGCGGCTAACGGTTATGGCGTGAGTTTGCGTGGCGCGCACCTGCAATGGCTGCGCGCCGGGGAACGTAACCCTCTGGACCTGCCACGCAGTGGCTTGCGGTTGCTGGATTACCGTCTGGAGCAGGATGGCCTATGGCGCAACAGCCGCGAGCTTGAACAGGGGCATAGCCATTCCCAGCGCCTGCTGGCCGGTGTGACGAAAGTGAGCTGGCGACTCTTTCACCGCGAACTTGGTTGGCAGGCCGAATGGCCTGTCAGCACAGATTCCAGAGCAGCACCGCAAGCGCTGGAGGTGGTGCTTTCAACGGAACGTTGGCAAGACCTCAGACGGGTCATTCTGTTTGTGCAACCTGCCTATGAACAGTAAGCGACAACGCGGCATGGCGTTAATTACCGTACTGCTGGTCATGGCCTTGGCCGTGTTGATCGTATCGGGGTTGCTGCGCAGCCACGAAATGGTGGTGGCCAGTATCGGCCAGCAGGTGCGTTTTCTACAGCAGTGGCAGCTGGCTGTAACTGGCGAAAACCATGCTCGCGCGCTGTTGGCCGCAGAACATGGACTTGAGCCATCGACAACTCACCTGGCCCAGCCTTGGGCGCAATTACAGCGCTTGCAGCTTGATCAGGGACAGGTACTGATCAAGATCGAAGACCGGGCCAGCCGCTTCAATCTGCAAGCATTGGCGGCAAGGGGACAGATAGACCGCGTGACGTTACAGCGCTGGCAACGGCTACGCGATGCGCTCGCTATCCAATCACTGGAGGCGCAGGACTTGCAGGGTATGAGCCTGTTGGAGGTGGAACAGTTGCGGGCGCTGCCTGGTGTGGACCGGGCGCTGATGCAGCGCTTGCAACCCTGGGTGACCCTGCTGCCAGTGTCGGCCGGACTGAACATCAACACGGTTTCTGCAACAGTGTTGTCGATGCTCGAAGGCGTGGATGAGCGCGATATGGACCAGCTTTTGCGCCAACGCCCCGAGCATGGATATGCCAGCGTGCAAGCTTTTGTCGACCAGGCCAATGCTCAGCAGCTTGCGATCACAGGACATGGTCTGGCGGTCAGCAGCAATTGGTTTGATGTCACTGTCCAGGTGCAGCAGGACGGACAAACACTGTATCTGTTCAGTGCGCTGGAGCGAGAGCCGCAGACAAACCGGGTGCGGGTGGTACGGCGCAACATCTCGCGCCTTGGCGCGGATCAAGCATTATGAGCGAACGCTGGTTGTATCTTTTGCCCGCAGGGCTGGCTCAGTGCTCGGGTGACTGGCCGGTGATGCTCTGGCAGATAGGGCAGGCGGCAGCCACTTGCTGCGATCTGAATGCCGCAAGCTCGGCTCTGCAAGGTGTTGCGGTGAATGTGGTGCTGCCTCAGGAAATGATCGGCTGGATCCTCTCACCGCCACAAAAGCGCCGCCTGTCGCCCCAGGCGATTGCCTTTGCCGTGGAAGAGCAACTGGACGTTCCGTTGGAGTCTTTGCACCTGGCGCTGGGTACCCGAAGCGCTGATCACCGCTGTCCTGTAGTGAGTATCGACAGACAACGCTTTGCCCGGATCGTTGAATTGCTGGGCGACAAAGGGATTGTGATGGCTGCGGCCTTTGCCGATGCAGACTTGCTGCCAGACACTGCACCCTGTGCACTGTGGATAGGCGGGCGTTGGTTGCTCGGTGGGGCACTGCCGGCGCGGCTTGCGCTTGGTGCAGCCGATGCCAAGGCGCTCAAGCCCGAGTTACCGGATATGCAGTGGTACTGTCCGGCGGACGCGTCACAGGCACAGCTGGGCAGCAGCCCGGTACCGCGTGCTGAAGCGCTCTTCTCGATCCGAAACACCTCGGTTGATTTGCTTCAGGGGGCGTTCCGTCGTCGGCGTACCTCGCTTTCCTGGCGAGGGCCTGTAGGTGCATTGCTGCTGATGCTTTCGCTTGCCTGCCTGTTCGATTTTTCGCGTGCCCAGTTTCTGCAATCCCGGAGCGAAGCGTTGCATCAGTCGAGTGTCGTACGGTTTCAGCAGTTGTTTCCCGGCCATAGGCCAGGCCCAGACCTGCAGGCGCAGTTGCAAGCCTTGCAGCACAGCCAGGTGCCCAGCGAGACACTGATGCAACGGTTCGAGGCGTTGAGCGAGACGTTGGTGGTGACGGGCAATGTGCACCTTGAGCGTGCCCAGTGGCTGGAAGGGCAGGACTGGCAATTGTGGGTGCTGGCGCGGAACCTGGGTGATCTGGAACGCCTGCGTGCAAGCGCCGGGCTCGTGATCGAGCAGGCAACGCAGACTCAGGAGGGTATTCGAGCCACTGTGGTGTGGTCGGGGGGCAGATGAATCGAGTCCGCAGAGGTTTTGCCGCGCTGCGCAAGATGCCAGGCCGCAGGTTGTCAGTGCTGGGGCTGTTGCTCCTGGCAGTGCTGATCGGGCTCGGCGTCCGGACAGCCGGGCTTGAGCGGCTGGCGCTTGCCGAGCGCGCCTATGCCCAGCAAGTGTCGCTGGCGCAAGCCATTGGCAGCGTCCAGGCGAACGCGGTTGCTCCCAGCGCCACCCAGTTCTCCACGGCATGGTTGAACAGCAGTGCGATCGCTGCCGGGCTGAGCGTCCAAGGCCTGGATTTCAATCTTGAGCACATTCAGTTCAGTGCCCGTGGCGATGGCCCCGCCGTAGTGCAGTGGCTGCATCGGCTGGAACAGGAAGGAGGGAAAATAGTGTCGCTGTCCCTGGAGCGCATCGGACAGGCATTGGAGGTGCGTATGAGCCTCCAGGCGCCGAAAGTCCAGGTACACGAGGGCGAGGCAAATTAAGCTTGAGTTCAGCGCAGCGTTTTATCGTGGGTGCATCTCTTCTCTGCATTGGAATACGACCATGAAAACCCGCTACCTCGCTCTGCTGCTTGCCCCGC
>Ga0247821_10002295_pt1 | contig 10498 bp, 6 predicted proteins | sample 13C_Glycerol_Day_FD_192481 | JGI IMG/M metagenome (GOLD analysis project Ga0247821, IMG submission 192481) | Soil microbial communities from agricultural site in Penn Yan, New York, United States - 13C_Glycerol_Day14 | ecosystem: Environmental > Terrestrial > Soil > Agricultural land | place... | reverse complement strand
ATCCGCCTCCCCGCCCGTCTCGGTCGTCATCCCCGCCTACAACCGCGAGGGCTCGATCGTCGACGCGATCGAGAGCGTGCTCGCCCAGAGCTTCGGCGACTTCGAGCTCGTCGTCGTCGACGACGGCTCGCGGGACGGCACGCTCGCCGCCGCCCGCAGCGTCGCCGACCCGCGGCTCCGGGTGATCGCCGCGCCGCGCAACGGCGGCGCCGCCACCGCCCGCAACCTCGGCGCCACCGAGGCCCGCGGCGCCTGGATCGCCTTCCAGGACAGCGACGACGAGTGGCTGCCGAGGAAGCTCGAGAAGCAGATGGCGCGCCTGCTCGCGCCCCCGGGACCCGCCGCGGGCGTGCCTTACGTCGGCGCCTACTGCGGGCTCCTGACCCTCGGCTGGCTCGACGAGCGGCCCGGCGAGCGGCTCAGGCTGCGCTACCGGCCCGACCCGGCGATCGCGGCCGCCGACGGCGCCATCCTCGCCGAGCTGCTGGTCGGCAACCTGATCTCGACCCAGACGCTGGTGGTGCGCCGCGGCCTGTTCCACGCCCTCGGCGGCTTCGACCCGGACACCACCCCGATCGAGGACTGGGACTTCGTGATCCGCCTCGCCGGGGCCGGCCCGATCGCCTTCGTCGACGAGCCGCTGGTCATCCAGCGCTTCTCGCCGAACTCGATCACCCGCGACCGCGACCGGGCGCTGGCCTCGACCGAGCGCGTCGTCGAGAAGAACGCCGGCGTCTTCGCCCGGCACCCCAGGGCCTACGCCGAGCAGTGCTACCGGATCGCCGGCGGCCACCGCCGGGCCGGCGACCTCCGGGCCGCCCGGGCCTGGCTCGCCCGCGCCCGCCGCGCCGACCCCGGGACCCCCAAGCTCTGGGCGATGAGCCTCGGCGTCGGCGGCCTGAGCCTGCTGCCCGGCCGCCGACGAACCGCCCGCCCGGGCGAATAGCCGGCCGGCGCGGCGTCAGGCGCGCGCGTCGAGCCGCCCCGCCAGCAGGTCGTCGAAATAGCCGATCGTCCGCTGCAGCCCCGCCTCGAGCGGGATCGTCGGCGCCCAGTCGAGCAGCGCCTTGGCGCGGCTGATGTCGGGCCGGCGCTGCAGCGGGTCGTTCTCCGGCAGCGGCCGGCGCACGATCTCCGACCTCGAGCCGGTGAGGCGCAGCACCATCTCGGCCAGCTCGCGGATGGTGAACTCGCCGGGGTTGCCGATGTTGATCGGGCCGGTCACCGCGTCCGGGCTCGCCATCAGCTTCAGGAAGCCCTCGATCAGGTCGTCGACGTAGCAGAAGCTGCGGGTCTGGCTGCCCTCGCCGTAGAGGGTGATCGGCGCGCCCTTCAGCGCCTGCACGATGAAGTTCGACACCACCCGCCCGTCGTTCGGATGCATCCTCGGCCCGTAGGTGTTGAAGATCCGCACCACCTTGATCCGCAGGTCGTGCTGGCGCAGGTAGTCGAAGCACAGCGTCTCGGCGCAGCGCTTGCCCTCGTCGTAGCAGGAGCGCGGCCCGATCGGGTTGACGTTGCCCCAGTAGTCCTCGGTCTGCGGGTGCACCGCCGGGTCGCCGTAGACCTCGCTGGTCGAGGCCTGCAGCATCTTCGCCCGCACCCGCTTGGCGAGGCCGAGCATGTTGATCGCGCCGTGCACCGATGTCTTCGTCGTCTGCACCGGGTCGAACTGGTAGTGGATCGGGCTCGCCGGGCAGGCGAGGTTGTAGATCTCGTCGACCTCGACGTAGAGCGGGAAGGTCACGTCGTGGCGCATCAGCTCGAAGCCCGGGGCGTCGAGCAGGTGCGCGACGTTGGCCCGCCGCCCGGTGAAGTAGTTGTCGACGCAGAGCACCTCGTGGCCCTGCGCCACCAGCCGCTCGCAGAGGTGGCTGCCGAGGAAGCCGGCGCCGCCGGTCACCAGGATACGCTTCGACGTCATCGCACTCATCACCAGGAACCCTCGGCCACCCGCGTCGCCCCTGCCTTAGCCGCCAGTTCCCCGGGGGTAAAGTTCCGGCGCCGCGCTGCCGTTCCGCGCGCGGAACGCCCCGCCTCCGGCCGCCGCCTCAGCCGCGGGCGGCGCGGGCGCGCACGAAGGCGAGGAAGGCCGCGTCCGGGCTCCGGAGCCGCGGCCGGCCGCTGGCCGCCCAGAAGCGCCGCCAGTCGGCCTCGAGCGCATGCACGTCCGCCCCGGACGCCAGCCCGCGCGCCGCCGCGTGCACCCCGGCGCCGAGCACCGGCCCTTCCGCCGCCGCCCCGAGCCCGCCGGGCTTCGGCCGCACGAAGACGATGTCGCCGCCGTCGAGGGTCAGCCGGTAGTCCGGCAGCCCGTCCTCCTCGGCCATGTCGCGGATCATCCGGCGGAACACCCGGCGCGGCGAGGTCGACCCGGTCTTCCTGGCGAGCGTCTCCAGCCCGATCTTCCACTCGGCCTGCCGGCCGCAGTGCTTGCGGGCGATCTCGTAGACCCGCCGCTCGAGCGGCTTGCGCAGCCGGAAATAGTCGCGGGAGAGGGTCAGCACCGAGCGCGACACCACCGAGCGGAAGATCCAGTCCGACAGCGTCACGGTGACGAGGATCATCCGCCCGCCCTTCGCCCGCCGGAGGATCTCCCAGCCGTCGATCAGCCCGAAGCCGCGGGTGCTCTCGATGCCGCCGGTCGCGACGTTGGTGACGATCCGCGTCCCCGACAGCCGCTCGAACGCCTCCCGGAGCCGCCGGTAGCCGTCTCCGCTGGCCTCGCGGCCGGTGGCGGCCAGCAGGTCGTGCGCCTTCAGGTGCAGGGTCGGCGCCACCGGCCGACCGGCGTTCAGCGCCGCCATCAGCTGGCTGACGCAGAAGATCAGCACGTCCTTGTCGTGGACGGTGGCGAGCCCCTTCACCGACGGCGTCACCTCGATCGTCGCGTCCCCGTGCGCATAGCGCAGGATCCGCCGGTCCGGCCGGGTGGCCAGCGTGAACAGCGGATGCTCCATCGACGCCATGTCGTCCTTGGGCACCGCCCAGGGCAGGTCGCAGATGAAGTAGCCGGTCGCCTCGACGGGCCCCGGAAGCGCCGCGCGCCCGGTCCCGATGCTGCTCTGCCCCATGAAACGGTGGTCCCGTTTTCTATCGTGGTTTCGGTGACACCCGAGCCTAGGCAGGCCGCCTCCGTCTGTCCACGACAGTTTCGCGGTTCCGGAATCGCCACCGCGTGGTTCCGGAATCGCCCGATCGTGGTTCCGGAATCGCCCGAGGTCCGAAATGCCCGGAATCCGCCTTGTGCCGAAAGCACTTGGCGCATCGCCGCCCGGGCCGTAACACAGTCTCTAACACCCAATAACACCGGCGGGTTTTTTTCTGCCGCGTCAGCCCCTGCCGGCAGCCCCCGGAAATCGCACCGAAAGCCGGCCCGCATGCCGGTTCCGGTTCCATATGCCGCGAATCATGCTACATTGCGGAAAACGCGGCACATGAGGCCTGGAGCAGAGGCGAGCGGATGTCCCGAGACCCCGACGCGGCGCTGCCGCCCTATTTCAGCATCGGCCCGGACGCGGCGCTGGCCGAGCTCGGGCCCCCGGTCGGCACCGGCGACTTCGCGGCGATCGCCGAGGCCTGCGGCCGCGGCCGCGCCGACCTCGCCGCCCGCGGCCTCGGCCAGGGGGAGGGAAAGCGGCTGCGGCTGTTCTCGACCTGGGAGATCACCCGCTACCTGATCCCGCTCGCCCCCGCGCACTTCCGCCGGGTGCTGCGCGCCAACCCCGACCTGCCCCAGGGCCGCACGGAAAAGCCGGGCGCGGCGCAAGGCGGCGCCCGCTGGTTCACCCTCGACGAGGTGCTGCGGCTGCGCGCCCACTTCGCCGCCGAGGGCAGCCGCTCCAAGGAATACCAGCCCTGGCGCCCGCCGGGCCTGCCGGCCAAGGTCGCCGCGGTCGCCAACTTCAAGGGCGGCGTCGGCAAGACCTCGACCGCGGCGCACCTCGCGATGTCGGCGGCGCTCGACGGCTACCGGGTGCTGGTCGTCGACCTCGACAGCCAGGGCTCGATGACCTCGCTGTTCGGCGGCCGGGTGGCCGACGAGTGGGGCACGGTGTTCCCGCTGATCGCCCGCGACTACGCCCTCGGCCTGCGCGAGGAGAACCGCCGCCGCGTCGAGCGCGGCGACCAGGCCCAGCCGCTCGACGAGATGCTGGAGACCGCGCTCGACAAGACCGCGACCGACGTGATCCAGCCGACCCACTGGCCGAACATCGACCTGCTCGGGGCGCAGCTCAACCTCTACTGGGCCGAGTTCCAGATCCCGGTCTGGCGCATGGCCTTCCGCGGCTGGAAGCTCTGGGACGCCCTCGGCAACGCGCTGGCCCGCGACGGGGTCCTCGACCGCTACGACCTGGTGATCCTCGACACCCCCCCTGCCCTCGGCTACCTGACGATCAACGGCCTCGCCGCCGCCGACATCCTCTTGGTGCCGCTCGGCGCCTCCTTCCTCGAGTTCGATTCGACCGGCCGCTTCTTCGACATGCTGGCCGCCACCTTCGCCTCGATCGAGGACGGCGAGAACCTCGCGGCCCGCGCCCTCGGCCGCCCCGAGGTGCATTTCGAGTGGGACGCGGTGCGCGCGGTCATCACCCGCTACGACCCGAGCCAGCAGGCCGAGCTGGCGTCGCTGATGACCGCCTGGATGGGCCGGGTGCTCGCGCCCTGGCGCCAGGACTTCACCGCGCTGGTCGGCCAGGCCGGCGAGCAGGCCGGCGGCATCTACGAGGCCGACTACCGCGACTTCAACCGCGAGACCTACGCCCGCGGCCGCCAGACCTTCGACGAGACCTACGCCGCCTTCAAGCGGCTGCTGCTGGCCAGCTGGCGCCGCGACGAGAAGGCCGCCGCCATGCCCGTCCGGGAGACCGCCTGATGGCCCGCCGCCGCCTCGCCCCCGCTGCCGACCCGGCCAGCGTTCCGCGCGCGGAACACCCGCTCGCCCCCGGCCTGCCAGCCGCCCCGATCGCCCGCGTCGCCGCCGAGGCCGCCGGATCGGCGGCGCTGCAGGAGATGGCCGACACCCTGAAGCGCGCCCGCGACACCGGTCGGCTGGTGCTCGACCTGCCGCTCGACGCCATCGCCCCCGACCACCTCGCCCGCGACCGGATCGGCGACCGGCTGCCGCCCGAGGACGCGGACATGGCCGCCCTACGCGAGAGCCTGCGCGCCCACGGCCAGCGCACCCCGATCGAGGTGGTGGCGCTCACCGGCGCCCTGCCCTACGGCCTGCTCTCCGGCTGGCGCCGCCTCGCGGCGCTGACCGCGCTCCTCGCCGAGACCGGCGAGGCGCGCTTCGCCACCGTGCAGGCGCTCATCCGCCGCCCGGAGACCGCCGCCGACGCCTACGTCGCCATGGTCGAGGAGAACGAGATCCGCCTCGGCCTCAGCCAGTACGAGCGCGCCCGCGTCGCCGCCCGCGCCGCCGAGCGCGGCGTCTTCCCCGACGAGGAGGCGGCGCTCCGCGCGCTGTTCGCCAGCGCCTCGCGGCCGAAGCGCTCGCGGATCCGGGCCTTCGTCGCGCTCTACCGCGGCCTCGACGCCGCCCTGCGCTTCCCGGCCGCCATCCCCGAGCGGCTCGGCCTCGCCCTGGTCGAGCGGCTGCGCGAGGGCCGCGGCCCGGCGATCGCCGCGGCGCTGGCAGAGGCGGCGCCGGCGACCGCCGCGGCCGAGCTCGCGCTGCTCGAGCGCCTGGCCCGGCCGGCGGCCGGGCCGCGGCCGGCGCCGGCGCCCCGCCGGCTCGCCGGCGGCGTGGCGCTGGAGACCCGCCACCGGCCCGGCCGCCTGACCCTGACCCTGCAGGGCGCGGCCCTCGACGCGGCCCTCGCCGCCCGCATCGAGGCGGCGGTCGCCGCGGCGCTCGATGCGGCCCGCGACGATCCCCCCGGCGACCGGCCGGCGCGGAACGACGCCTGAATTCCGCTGCGGAACGACGCTTACTCGCGCTTTCGCAGCGGAACCACCGTGGGATCGGGATCGGCCACCAGCGCCGCCACCAGGGCGATCAGCGCGTCCGGCCCGAACGGCTTGCCGAGCAGCGGCCGGTCGCGGAAGCCCTCGGGCAGCCCCGAGGGCCCGTAGCCGCTGGCGAAGGCGAAGGGCACGCCGCGGGCGTCGAGCGCCGCCGCCAGGCTGTCGACCGGCTTGCCGGCGAGGTTGGCGTCGAGCAGCGCCGCGTCGAGCGCCTCGGTGGCGATCAGCCGCGCCGCCGCGTCGAGGGTGCCGGCCGGGCCGACCACCATGGCGCCGGCCTCGGCGAGCTCGGTCTCGATCTCCAGCGCCACCAGCGGCTCGTCCTCGACCACCAGCACCCGGCGGCCGTCGAGCGTCGCCGCCGACGGCGGCACCGCGGCCCGGCCGCCGGGCTCGGCCGCCGCCGGCGGCAGCGCCGCCGGCAGGTCGGGCAGCGGCAGGCCGATCTCCCAGACCAGGCCGCCGTGCTCGACGCGGCGGGCCGCGGTGCCGCCGTTGGTCGCCAGGCTGCGCTCGATCAGCGCGAAGCCGAAGCCGGTGCCGGCCGGGGCCGGGGCAGGGGGCCCGCCCTGCTCGCGCCAGTCGAGCACCAGCCGCCGCCCCCGCGGCCCGGCCGCGACGTGCCAGCCGACCGCCACCCGGCCTCCGGGCCCGCTGAGCGCGCCGTGGCGGCGGGCGTTGTCGGCGCGCTCGTGCAGCACCAGCGCCATCTGCACCGCCACCCGCGGCTCGAGCATCACCGCCGGCCCGTCGACGGCGATCCGCGCGTCGCCGAGCTCGCCGCAGGCGGCGAGCTCGGCGACGAGGATCGCCGCGAGGTCGGCGCCGGCCATCTCGCCGGCGACCAGCAGGTCGTGGGCCCGGGCCAGCGCCTGCACCCGGCCGCCGAAGCTGCGGACGAAGGCCTCGGGGCTCGGGCTGCGCCTGAGCGACTGGGCGGCGATCGCCTGGATCGTCGCCAGGGTGTTCTTCACCCGGTGGTTCAGCTCCTCGACCAGCTGGCGCTGCGTCGCCTCGGCGCGCCGGCGCGCGGTGACGTCGCGGGCGATCTTCGAGGCGCCGACCACCCGGCCGGCGGCGTCGCGGATCGGCGAGACGATCAGCGATACCGTCAGGCGCCGGCCGTCCTTGGTGACCCGCTCGGTGTCGAACGGCGCCACCCGCTCGCCGCGCCGCAGCCGGGCGAGGATGTCGGCCTCCTCCCGCAGCAGCTCGGCCGGGATGATCCGGGTGATCGACCGGCCGATCATCTCCTCGGCGCTCCATCCGAAGATCCGCGCCGCCGCCTGGTTCCACGAGGTCACCTGGCCGTCGAGCGACTTGCCGACGATCGCGTCGTCCGACGAGGAGACGATCGCCGCCAGCCGCGAGGCCAGCAGGTCGGCCGGCTCGGGGCCGGGCGCCTCGAGCATCAGCTCGACGACGCCGAGGACCGCGCCGTCGGCGTCGCGCAGCAGGGCAGGGCGGGGGGCGAAGGCGACCCGGACGCCGTCGGGCCGCACCGCGAGCAGCACCGCCGGCCCCTCGGGCGGCCGCCCCTCGGCGAGGGTGCGCGCCGCCGGGCTCGCCGCCGGCTCGACCGGCCGGCCGTCGGCGTCGAGCAGCCGCGCCGCGCCGCTCCAGCGCGCCTCCGGGCCGGGGTCGCAGCCCCAGAGCGCCGCCGCGGCGGGGTTGTGGCGGACCACCCGGCCCTGCGGGTCGGTGACGAAGGCCGCGACCGGCAGGCTGTCGACGAACGCGAATTCGGACCTCATGCGCCTCCGGTGAACCCGCGTCTGGTTGGCGTCAACGCGCTCCGCGCCCGCAGGTTCCCGCGTTCCGCGCGCGGAACCCCGAGGCCGAAGACCGCTACTACGCCGAGCTGGCAACCACGCATGTCGCGGCGTAGGACTCAAGCCAACCTGCCTCCGGGAAACCCGGCGCGGTTCAGTGCGCGAGGAGGGTCGATGCTCAACAAGCTAGTGGAGGCAGAGATTAGGCAGGCCTGCAAAGAGCGCCTTGAGTCGCTGGAGAGGTGGTTGCGACGACTGATTCACGACAAACTGGTAGAAGCCTATGGCTCAGACTACTTCAAAGCCAAGAAAAATGGTTCTCAAGTCATAAAGACTGAAATATCCAAGAACGTCTTTTCCAGATTGGAAGCCGAGCCGGATCGATATGCTCGGCCAGTTGATGCTCTGATCTTAGAGGAAGAAACTAAGATCATCTGTCGGGCTGATTTGTATAAGGATCATTTTAGCGAGGCACTCAAGTTCGCTTTTCCTCAAGGGAACGAAGTTGCAGCGACATTTCTGGGTAGGTTGCATCCTCCTAGGAACAAACTATCTCATGCTCACGCAATAAGTGAGCGTGAGGCCGAGCAGGTACTTTGTTACTCTGGGGATATAATATCATCTCTGAAGCAATACTATGTAGAGTGCGGGATGAAATCTGAGTATAATGCGCCATCTATCACAAGGATTGTCGATAGTTTTGGCAACGAGATGCTGAAAGGTGGTGGCAATTACTGCAAAACCCCTAATAGTTATCTTTGGCCTGGCGATCAGTTGACTCTCATCTGCGAGGTCGATGCGGCGTTTTCTCCCGAGGAGTATGAGGTCAAGTGGTATACATCACATGGAATGTACGCCATGGGCTTGGGAAATGGCCCCGTCTTAACTTTGAAGGTTGATAAGGTATCTGAGATATATCCCATACTGTGCAGAGTTATTTCGAACAAGTCGTGGCACCGGCATGGTGATTGGGACGATACATGGACCCTCCATTATAAGGTCCTTCCCCCACCAGAGGGCTGACCTTTCCAGGACATGGGCTACCCAGTTTTGGGTGGTAATCCTAGGTGGTAGAGAGTTTCTCTTCCTTGGATAATCCAATGAAAACAGACTTTTAGTCGATCACTAAGTGTCTGGCGGAGAGAGAGGGATTCGAACCCTCGAGACGGTTCCCCGCCTACACACTTTCCAGGCGTGCGCCTTCGACCACTCGGCCACCTCTCCGGGCGGGGCGGACCAAACCACCTCTCGCGCCGCGCCGCAAGCACCCGCAAGGCGCGCCGGCGATTGAACGCGGCGGCGATTTCGCCTATGGCTGCCCGTCGCTTGAGAGGTGCGAGGCGTTCCCATGCAGGCTCCCGTCGCCGAGGCCGGCGCGCCGGCGCTGACGGTGCAGATCGTCAGCTACAACACCCGCGCGCTGACGCTGCGCTGCCTCGAGACGCTCACCGCCGCCACCGCCGAGCCCATGCGCGTCGTGGTGCTCGACAACGCCTCCGACGACGGCTCGGCCGACGCGGTCGCCGCGGCCTTCCCGCAGGTCGCGCTGATCCGCTCGGCCGAGAACCTCGGCTTCGCCCGCGCCAACAACGTCATCGCCGGCACCGTCGCCACCGAATGCGCCACCGAATGGCTGCTGCTGCTCAACAGCGACACCGAGGTGCTGCCAGGCGCCATCGACAACCTGCTGGCCTTCGCCCGGGCGCACCCCGAGCACGGCATCTACGGCGGCCGCACGCTGTTCGCCGACGGCAGCCTGAACCCGGGCTCCTGCTTCGGCCGGCTGTCGCCGTGGAGCGCCTTCTGCGACGCCACCGGCCTCGCCGCCGCCTTCCGCGGCTCGCGGCTGTTCGACGCCGAGAACATCGGCGGCTGGGCCCGCGACAGCGTCCGCGAGGTCGACATCGTCTGCGGCTGCTTCTTCCTGATCCCGGCCGCGCTCTGGCGCCGGCTCGGCGGCTTCGACCCGCGGTTCTTCATGTACGGCGAGGAGGTCGACCTCTGCCACCGGGCGCGCGCCGCCGGCTGGCGGCCGGTGGTGACCCCGGCGGCGACGATCGTGCACCTCGGCGGCGCCTCGCGGGCGAGCCCGGCCTCGAAGCGCATCCAGGTCGCCCGGGCCCGCGCCTCGATCGTGGCGCTGCACTGGCCGCCCGCCTGGCGGCCCTGGGGCCGGGCGATGCTCTGGCTCTGGGCGGCGAACCGCTACGCCGCCGCGGCGGCGCTGGCGCGGCTCGGGCAGGGCGCCGGGCAACGGGCGCTCTGGGCCGAGGTCTGGGGCAGCCGCCGCGACTGGCTCGCCGGCTGGCGGCCGGCCCGAGCCCGACCGGGATCCCCGCCGGATCCCGTCAACGCTTCGGCAACCAAGCTTTCCTGATGCTTACCCGCGCCGAATCCCTCAGTCGTTTCAATCGCTTGATTTCGTATCGCACGCGATAAGGCCGCGGGCCCCGGGGATGCGGGCCGGGCGCGGAGGCCCGGCCCGCATCCCCGGGCCTCCGACGGCGTCAGAGGACGAAGTCGGCGGCGGCGTAGTGCGACGCCAGGGTCTGGGCGTCCTCGATCACCAGCTCGAACTCGAAGGCGGCGTCGCCGTCGGTGTTGCCGCGCACCAGCGTGGCGGTGTTGCCGACCTCGACCAGCGACAGCTGGCCGGCGCCGGCGCCGCCCCAGGCGAAGCCCTGGTCGCCGCCGGCCGCCGTGTTGGCGTCGATGCCGGAGACGTCGATCAGGTCGCCGCCGCGCAGCAGGTC
>Ga0247821_10002294_pt1 | contig 10501 bp, 9 predicted proteins | sample 13C_Glycerol_Day_FD_192481 | JGI IMG/M metagenome (GOLD analysis project Ga0247821, IMG submission 192481) | Soil microbial communities from agricultural site in Penn Yan, New York, United States - 13C_Glycerol_Day14 | ecosystem: Environmental > Terrestrial > Soil > Agricultural land | place... | reverse complement strand
TGATGAATCTCTACCGCACCGAGGTCCTCCCCGAACTCCGTCTCCGCAAGGAGCAGTCCCATGACTAGCCACCAAGCCTGGACCACCGTCGACGTCGCGCCGAACGTCCTGTTCGACCGGCTGTCCAACCTGGACCATCTCCCCGACTACCTGCCGTGGCTGACCTCGCTGCGGCGTACCGAGGCGATGCCTGTCGAGGCGCAGGGCCCCGAAGCACGCCGGCCGCACCAGGCGGTGCGACGGTACGTCGAAACTCACCGTCCAACTGGACACCACCGCCGCCACGGACGTCGATCGCGAACTCGAACAGGCCCTGGCCGACATCAAGACCTCGTTCGAACAGCACCCGCCCACGGAACGGTCGTGATCCGGTAGAAGCGCCGGGCGGTGGCCGAGTAAATCTGTTCGCGGTCGTCGTCCGAGAGTCCGGACAGCGCCGCGGTCAAGCCCTCGAACACCTGGTCGTAGCCGCCCGCCGCCGTCGAGATCGGCCAGTCGCCGCCGTACATCAGCCGGCCGGGACCGAAGACGTCGAGGGCCCGGTCGACGAACGGCTGGATCGATTCCCGATCCTCGGGATAGAGACCGGAGAGCTTCGCGTGCACCAGCGGGTTCTCCGCTGCAGTCTCGATCAGGCTCCACCACGGCTCGCGGCCGGCCTCGCCGATCGGCGGCTTCGCGAGGTGGTCGATGACGATCCGCAGCCCGGGATGCCGCTCCGACAGCGTCGGGACGTGTTCGAGATGCCGCGGAAGGACGGCGACGTAGTCGAAGGTCACGCCCGCGCGCTCGAGGACGCCGAGCCCATCGTCCACGTCGGGCCGCAGGATCCAGTCCGGGTCCGGGATGTCGTGGATGAGGTTGCGGATCCCGACGACGCGAGGATCCTTCCGCAGCTGCGCGAGACGGTCCGCCGCGACGTCCGGCCGGTCGAGCGGCACGTATGCCACGATCGCCGCGACCTCCGGCTGCCGATCCGCTACCTCCAGCATCAGGTCGGTGTCGCCGTCGTGGTCGTCCGACTGGACCAGCACGGTCGCATCGACACCGTTGCGGACCAGGTGTGGCCGCAGTTCGTCGAAGGTGAACGTGCGGTTCCACTGCGGCACGTGCGGTCCGAGCCACGCGTACGGCGAGCGGTCCAGATCCCATACGTGCTGGTGGGCGTCGATGATCATGCCTGACCTCGCTTGTCGACCAGGTAGAGATGGGTGAGGACGAGCACGGTCTCGCCGCGCTGGTTGGTCACGCTGACCTGCTCGTGAACGTACCCGTGGGTCGCGGGTGTGCGCCGGTGGTCGGACTTCTCGGCGATCACCGCGGTCACCGTGATGGTGTCGCCGATGAACACCGGTTTGATGAACCGGATCTTGTCGTACCCGTAGGACATCGACCGTGGATTGATGTCGCCCGCGGTCATGCCGACGGCGACCGACAGGATCAGCGTGCCGTGCGCGATCCGCTGCCCCGCCGGCTGCGTCGCCATCCACTCGGCGTCCATGTGGTGCGGGAAGAAGTCGCCGGTCTGGCCCGCGTGCAGCACGATGTCGGCCTCGGTGATCGTCCGCCCGACGGTCGTCCGGGTCTCCCCGATCTCGTGGTCCTCGAACCAGCGGTCCGCAACCTTCATCGATCCCCCAGCAGTCGTTCGGCCAATGCGTTCGCGCGCCGTACCAGCTCCGTGTCGGTCGACTCGCCCCGCAAGGCCGCGGTGACCCACGGCGAGACGACGTCCTGGAACTCCATGTAGCCCGCCGTGCGGGGCCGCACCCACGCACCTTCCAGCGTCTGCCGGGTGCCTCGGAAGAAGTCCCACGAGTCCTCGTTCAGCCGGGCGTCGTCCCACGACGCGGCGTACCCTGGCTGTCCACCGGCGTCGTAGTACACCCCCGACTGGACCTCCGGCGACGCCAGCCACACGGCGTACGCGCGGGCCGCGTCGAGCTCCTTGCTGTACGCCGACACCGCGATGCCCGCTCCGCCGAGCTGCGATCCCGCGACGCCGCGCGGCCCGGCCGGAATGTCGACGTACTTGAGCCGGTACGGCCGGAAGCCGCGCCGCGAATAGTTCGTGTATCCGTACGCCAGCGGCGCGTACGCCCAGCGCTCCTCGCGCGCCAGCGCCTCGGCGACCTCGATCGGATTCGCTTCGAGGCACCAGTCAGGTACCCGCTCCGCGAGCCGGTGCATCAGGTCGAGGACGGCGCCCGCGTCGTCCTCGGCGAGGAAGCGCCCGGGCTCGGCCGCGACCGGCGTACCGCGGTTGGCCGCGAGCGTGCACAGCGTCGAGTACGCGTCGATCGGCTTCGCGGGCCACAGCACCCTGCCTTCGCCGGCCAGTTCGAGGACACCGTCCCAGTCGGTCGGCGGCGCCGGCAGCAGATCCGGCCGGTGGACAGCGACCTGCGCAGCGGAGTCGGTGGCCAGACCGTACTGATGCCCGTCGTGCGCGTACGACGTATGACTGTTGCCCACGGCATCGGCCGCCAGCGCTGCCAGCTCCGCGTCGTGCCCGGCCCCGTCCAGCGGCGCCAGCAGTCCGGCCGCCAGTGGGACGTGCGGATGGTCGATGACGAGCAGGTCGTACCGCGCGGCGAGACCCGCGATCGGCTCGTCGGCGAAGGCCTGGAGCGACCGGTACTCCCACTGCACGTCGACGCCGGTACGCCGGGCGTGCTCCTTCGCCGCGGCGACCTGGCAGTCGTACCCGCGCGGATGCTCCCATGTCATCCCCCGCAGCGTCGTCATGCGATCTCCTCCACGTCGACCTGATCGTGCTCACCCAAGCGGGGCGCCGGTCGGGAGTTGGTCAGCCGCTGCCCGTCGATCCGGATCGGGCTGCGGGTCGTCGTCAGGTCGAGACCGTCCCGCCGCAGCTGCTGCGTCATCGCGATCGCCCGGAAGCCTTCGTGCCCGACGAGCTCGTCCAGCGTCAGGACCGGCGCGCACCAGATGTCCTCGGCGTCCAGCACGGCCAGCCACTCGTCGCGCGTGCGGGTGCTGAGCCGCTCCGACAGCAGGTCCTCGATCTCCTCCTGGCGGTCCCACCACGACTGCGGATCGGTCATCGCGGTCACGTCCGGCAGGTCGAGCAGCCGGCCGATCGTCGGCACCGGGTTCATCGCGATCGCCAGGTACCCGTCGCTGGTCGGGTAGATGCCGTACGGCGCCGGGAGGAACGCGTGCGCCGACCGGATCCCCTTGCGCCGGACCTCGATCGACGGATCGTTGAGCCGCGTCGTCAGCAGCTCGAACTCGAGATCGAGCAGTGCCTCCAGCAGGCTCGTCTGCGCGTGCCCGCCCCGACCGGTGCGGAAGCGCCGTACGAGCAGGGCGGTGATGCCCTGCGCGAGGTGACAGCTGGCCAGGTGATCGGCGACCGCCAGCCCGACGGGCACCGGCGGATCGTCGCGGGAACCGTTCAGCCAGGGCAGTCCGGCGATCGACTGGGCGAGCAGATCCTGCCCGGGGCGATCCTTGAACGGGCCGGTGTCGCCGTACCCGCTGACGCTGCCGTACACGATGCCCGGGTTGATCCGGTGGACCGTCTCGTAGTCGAGGCCGAGGCGTTCCATCACGCCCGGGCGGAAGTTCGAGACCACCACATCGGCCGTCGCGACCAGCGCCCGGACCCGGGCCAGGCCGGCCGGGTCCTTCAGGTCGGCGACGATGCTCTCCTTGTTCCGGTTCATCGCATGGAACGACATGCTGTCGCCGTCGACCGTCCGGCCGGCGAAGGCCAGCTGCCGGCCCGCGTCACCGCTGCCGGGGCGCTCGATCTTGATCACCCGCGCGCCCAGGTCGGCGAGGCGCAGCGCCGCCACCGGCCCGGCCAGGAACTGGCTGAAGTCGAGCACGGTGACCCCGGTCAGGGGTAGATCCGTCACCACTCGTCGGTCCTCTCAGGTCGTAGTTCAGGCGTCGTACGGCGGTGGCTCGCCGCCGTTCGCGGCGGAGGTGTAGGCCGCCTCGACGACGGCCATCGTGCGGAAGACGTCCTCCACCGACGTGGGCAGCGACGGGATCGCCCCGTCCAGGTAGCGCTGCACCACGCCCATCGAGCCGATGAACGCGTCCGGGAACCACGACCCGTCGAACGGCACCGGCCGCCAGCCCTCCGCGAGTCTGTCGTCGGTGACGAGTTCGAGCCGATCCTTGCCGCCGCGCGGGTAGTCCAGCAGGAGACCGAGCTGCACCCGTACGGCGCCCTTCGTGCCCTCCCACTTGACGTAGCTCTCCTCGTACCGCTCGCCGAAGTGGTGATCGTGGTTCGTCGACACCACGACCCGCAGCGGCCGGTCGCCGTACGTCAGCGCGATGTCGGAGCGGCTGTTGGCGTGCGGCTTCGACGGATGCCGCACGGTCACCGCGGACACACCGGTCGGATCGCCGAGGAACGAGCGGACCAGATCGAGGTAGTGGACGCTGTGCATGTTGATCTCGAGCCGGTCGAGCTCGAGGACGTACGGGAACATCTCCCACGGCGTCCGGACGGAGATGCGGACCTCGACGTCGTACAGCTCACCGATGATGCCATCGGCAATCAGCTTGCGCGCGACCGCGACGTACGGCGCGAACCGCAACTGGGTGTTGACCGCCGCGACCAGGCCCTTGCGGCGGCAGACCTCGCGGGTCCGGATGCCTTCCGCGAGGTGGTTGCCGAGCGGCTTCTGGAGCAGTACTGCCGCGCCGTCGGGCAGCTGTTCGAGGACCTCGAGGTGAGCCTCGGGCGGGAGGGCGATGTCGTAGACCGCGCCGTCCGGCGCGGCGGCGAGGGCGGCAGCAACATCGTCGTACGCCTCAGGTACGGCGTACTTGGCGGCGAGGGTCTGCGCGCGGTCTAGCCTGAGGTCGGTAATGCTTGCGACCGGGAAATCCGCCTTGCTGTACGCCGGCAGATGAGCGTCGCGCACGATGCCGCCGGCGCCGATGATCACGATCGGGCGCGGGTTCGCCGGCCGGTCCAGGGTGTAGCCGGGGTGCGGCGAGAACTCGGGCAGGCCGGTCATCAGCCCTTCACCGCCCCGACCGTCTCACCGCGGATGAGGAAGCGCTGCGCGCCGAGGAACACGGCCAGCAGCGGCAGCATCGAGATGAACGTCGCGAGCGCCAGCTGAGGCATGTAGAGCTTCACGTCCAGGCCGGCGGCCACGGTCGGGTTGAACAACGGGCTCGCTCCGATCAGTTGCTGCAGACCGATCGACACGGTCTGGTTCTGCTGGTTCGAGGACAGCAAGGCCAGCGGCAGGAAGAAGTTCGTCCAGTTCGCGACGAACGCGAAGAAGGCGACCAGGACGACGACCTGCTTGGAGATCCGCAGGCCGATCCACCAGAACACCGACACCTCGCCGAGCCCGTCCAGCCGGGCGGCCTCGACGAGTTCCTTCGGCATCGTGGTCAGGTAGTGGATGTAGGACAGGTACACGCCGAACGGGAAGAACCCCATGATCAGCGCGACCGGCCAGAGCTGCCCGACCGCGCCGACCGCGTTCACCTCCAGGAACAACGGGATCACCAGCACCGTGTTCGGCATCACCATCGTGACCAGCGTGATCAGCAGCACCGCCCGGCGGGCCCGGAACCGCAGCCGCGCCATCGCGTAGCCGGCCGGCAGCGCCGCGACCACGGCGAGGATCGCACCGCCGCCGGCGACGATCAGCGAGTTCGTCAGCCAGCGGGTGAACAGGCCGCCCTCGGGGCCGAAGCCGTTGACCTGCGACCAGCTGTACCGGACGTTGCTCCAGGCAATGTCCCCGAGGCCGAGGAATCCCCCGCTGCCGGCCTCGACGCCGTCGTTCGACCGGAAGGCCATCGCGACGAAGCCGGCGATCGGCACCAGGAAGATCGCGGCGACGAACAGCATCGACACCACGCGCGCCAGGCGGCCCGCGCTCCAGTTCTCGATCATCAGCTGTCCTCCTCGCCGAACAGCCCGCTGCGGAACACGATCAGCAGCCCGATGCCGAGCGTGATCACGAGCAGGATCAGCGACATCGCCGCCGCGGCCGGGAAGTTGTAGTTGCTGAACGCGAAGGCGTACCCGAGCTGCGTCGGCGTCCACTGGTCGGGCAGCGCGTTGCTCGCCACCTGGTCCAGCAGTTGCGGTTCGAGGAAGAGCTGGAAGCCGTACGCGAGGTTCATCAGGGCGGCGTACCCGATCCACGGCCGGATGATCGGCAGCTTCACGTGCCAGGCGAGCTGCCACGCGTTGGCGCCGTCCAGCGCGGCCGCCTCGAAGATCTCGTCGGGGATGCCGTTCAGCCCGCCGTTCACGACGACGATCCAGGAGCCGACGCCCTGGAAGAACATCATCGCGGTGAGCACGAACGGCAGCTGCCCGGGCGCGGCGACGGCCTGCTTGATCGTGTCGACGCCGATCGCGTGCCACAAGCCCTCGATCGGCGACTGCCCCGGGTTGAGCAGGTACACCCAGAGGACGAAGTTCGCGATCCCCGCCAGCGCGCCGGGGATGTAGTACACGAACCGCATCGCCGAGCCGAACCGTCCGGGACTGGCGTGGATCAACAGCGCCAGCCCGACGATGCCGATCATCATGATCGGCAGCCAGATCACCAGCGTCGCCAGCACGTTCTGGAACGTGTCGACGAAGCGGTAGTCGGTGAACACCGTCTTGAAGCTCGTGACGCCGCCGAACCCGGTGCTCGGGTCCAGGGGTGTCGGCGGCTTCTCCAGAGCGGTCTTGACGGCGTACCCCACCGGTACGATGCCGCCGACGAGCAGCAGGACGGCGTACGGCGACAGCAGGAGCCAGGCTCCGCGGGTCTCGCTCGACCTGGACGCCTTCGGCCGCCGGGTGCTCGGCACCTGGAGGCCGGTGCTGCGCTCGTCCATCAGGGCGGTTGTCATCGGCGTACCCCTACTTGACCGTGTAGCCCATGGCCTTGGCCTGCTTGAGGAGCTCGTCGTTGAACCCGGACCAGGCCTGGTCGACGGTCTTCCCCGACGCCAGGCCGGCGGCCATCGTCTCGGTCCAGACGCTGCCGGTGTTGTAGAGCAGGTACGAGTGATCCGGCTGGACGTAGGCGTTCGCGCCCTTCATCGCGGCGAACGTCGTCGCGTTGTCGGCGAAGTACTTCCCCTTGGTCTGCTTCGCGATCCACGCGTCCTGCACCGGGCCGTACGCCGGCAGACCGGTCGACAGCTCGACCTGCCACCTGGGGTCCGTGGCAACGAACTTCGCGAAGATCAGCGTGTTCTCCAGCTGCTTGCCGGTGATGTGCCGCGAGAAACCCCACAGGCCGCCGCCCTCGTTGCCGGTCGCGGGCTTGTCCTCGCCCTGCCAGGTCAGCGGCGCGACACCGGTCATCTGGCCGGCCGGGATCTTCCAGGACTGCCGGAACAGGTAGTCGCCCCACCACGCGGCGCCCGGGCTCATCACCAGATCCTTGCCGACTTTCGCGGCGTCGGCGTCGAAGATGCCGAGGGTCGAGACCGCCTTGGCCTGCACGAGTTTCGCCAGCAGGTCCTTCGCGCGCACGCACTTCGGGTCGGTCAGGTCGACGTGCACCTCGGTCTCGGACTTGCGGGCGTTCGTCGGGCAGCCGGAGGCCCACAGGTACCGGTCGGGCGCGTATGCGTCGCCGGTGAAGCCGCTGAGCTTGCCGGGGTGCTCCTTCGCGATCCGCAGCGCGAGGTCGCCGTACTCCTCCCAGGTCTTCGGGACCTGGTAGCCGTACTGGGTGAAGAACGCCTTGTTGTACCAGAAGAGGTCGGGCGCGGCGTCGTTGCGCAGGCAGCGGATCTTGCCGTCGATCGTGCAGGGCGCGATGACGGCGTCCTCGTAGCCCTTGATCACGTCGGGCACCAGGTCGGTGAGGTCGGCGGTGTAGTTGACCTGGGCGCCCGACGCCCAGGCGATGTCGTCGTTCGACGGGAAGAAGATCGCGTCCGGCCAGCCCTTGCCGGCCTGGTTGAACTGCGCGAACTGCTGCTGCAGCGACTTGCCGCCGACGGTCCCGTCGATCTGGTTCAGCGTCACCTTGATCTCGGGATGCGCCTGCTGGAACGCCTTCGCGGCCGGCACCCGCGGCGGATCGACCCAGACGGTGATCGCGCCGCCGGAGTCGGTCTGCTTGACATCCGCGCCGGCGCCGCCGGTCGACGAGCCGCACGCGGTCAGCAGGGCCGCCGCACACGCGACGGTCGCGACAGCCAGCGTGCGCACTGTCCCGGGACGAGAACCGGGTGACTTCATGACGGACTCCTTCGCGTGCCCCACCTGCTCAAACGTTGGAGCAGAACGCTAGACGGCGACGGCGAGACTGGTCAATCGTTTGAGCACGGACTTTTGCGCAACCGCGACAGAACCCCCTGACGCGAACCCGGCCGGTCAGCTGGTACGGCGTGGCGGCGCGGTGGACTCACGGACGACGAGTTCCGGCGGCGGGTCGGTGACCACCTCGTCGGAGGTCTCCCCGGTCTCGATCCGCCGGATGACGCTGCGCACCGCCGTACGACCGACCGTGTAGAACTGCATCTTGACCGCGGTCAACGGCGGCCAGGTGTTCTCGGCGGTCCACGAGTCGTGCACGGTCACCACGGACAGGTCCTCCGGCACCCGGATCCCCGCCTTGCGCGCCTCCGCCAGTAGACCGACAGCGGCGTTCACGTTGGCCACCACGATCGCCGTCGGCCTCGGCTCCAGCGCCATCAGCCGATGCAACGCCGTACGCCCGTTGTCCACGGTGTAGCCGACCCTGGTTTCGTACTCCTTCGGCACCCGCACCCCGGCGATTGTGAGCGCGAGCTTGTACCCCGTGCGCCGCCGCTTCGCGGTGAACGATCGCGGCAACCCGTTCGCGAACGCGATCCGCTCATGCCCCAACTCGAGCAGATGCTGGGTCGCGATCAGCGCACCATGGTGATCGTCCAGCGTGACTGAGCCGACGTAGCCCGGACTGGACGAGTTGACCAGCACGATCGGGGCCTGTGTGGTGAGCAGGTCCTGGAGACCCGCGGGCAGCACCGCGTCACCGACCTGCAGCGCCATACCGTCCACCCGGCCTTCGCCGATCAGGCGCGCGATCACCTCACCACCCGGCCGTACGTCGTCCGAGCGCCCGAGCAGCACGGTGTACCCGCGCTCGGTCGCCTCGTCCTCCGCGCCGTGCATGAGCTCGGTGAACAGCGCGTTGGTGATGTCCGGTACGACCAGCCCGACGACCTGCGTCCGCGCCGACTTGAGCGCCCGGCCCGCGAAGTTCGGCCGGTACTGCAACTCCCGCGCCGCGTCGACGATCCGCTGCCGGGTGGCCGCGCTCACCCGCGAGTCCGGCGCGTCGCTCAGCACCCGGGACACAGCGGAGATCGACACCCCGGCACGGGCAGCAACGTCACCCAGAGTCGCCATGCTCCACACCCTACTGAGCAATCGGCGGACCGGCGGCGAGCGGGTCCGCACCGTCACGCAGCCGCCCCTGGGCTCCGAGCCGCGGGGCAGATCGGCCGGCCCGGAGCACCTGGCCGTCGATCCGGATCGGACTCCGAGTTGTCGTCAACCGAAGCGGCTCACCACCCGGCTCGGCCGGCTCCCGCTCGACGACCTGTGTCATCCCGACCGCAGCAAACTCCGCCGACCCGATCACCTCGTCCAGCGTCCGCAACGGCACACAGTCGACCCCGGCGGCACCCAACATCTCGACCCAGTCCGCGGTACGCCCCACCGCCAGCCGCTCCGCAACCCACCGACCGACCTGTTCCACGCCGCCGACCTCCACCCCGGCTGGTGCGCGCAGGGCGCGGAGAAGGGTCTTCGGGCGGGTCGGCGCGATGGCCAGGTGGCCGTCGGCCGTCGCGTAGAGGGCGGACGGCAGGAAGAGATCCGGTGGCGGCGGGTCGGTCGCCGGAGGGTTGAGGCAGGCGGTAAGCCGCTCGAACTGCAGGTCGAGCATGCCTTCGAGGAGGCTCGTCTCGATCAGGCCGCCGCGGCCGGTGCGCAGCTTCCGGACGAGCAGTGCCGTGACGCCCTCGGCGAGGTGGCAGCTCATCAGATGGTCGGCCAGCGAGAGCCCGACGGTCACGGGCCGATCGCCGCCGCCCGCCCAGGCGAGGGCCGACACGGATTGCGCGAGCAGGTCCTGTCCCGGGCGATCGGCCCACGGGCCGTCGGCGCCGTACCCGGACGCGGCCGCGTACACGAGGCCCGGATTGAGCGCCCGCACCGACTCGTAGTCGAGGCCCAGCCGCTCCATGACCCCTGGCCGGAAGTTGTGGATGAGTACGTCGGCCCGCGCCACGAGCCTCCGGACCAGCTCGAGTTCGCCGGGGTCCTTGAGATCGGCGACGACCGCCTCCTTGTTCCGGTTCATGGCGTGGAACGAGACCGTGTCTTCGTCCGCCCACCGTCCCGCGAACGCCAGCGTGCGACCGATCTCCCCGGTCACCGGCCGCTCGACCTTGACCACCCGGGCGCCGAGATCGGCAAGCCGCAGCGCCGCCACCGGCCCCGCCAGAAACTGACTGAAATCCAGCACCACCACCC
>Ga0247821_10002291_pt1 | contig 10509 bp, 9 predicted proteins | sample 13C_Glycerol_Day_FD_192481 | JGI IMG/M metagenome (GOLD analysis project Ga0247821, IMG submission 192481) | Soil microbial communities from agricultural site in Penn Yan, New York, United States - 13C_Glycerol_Day14 | ecosystem: Environmental > Terrestrial > Soil > Agricultural land | place... | reverse complement strand
TCCACCGCCTGCTGGTCGCGCCCGGCGCGACCAGCAGGCGGTGGACGCGGCCCTGACCGCGCTGACGAAGGCCGCCGAGGGCGAGGACAACGTCCTGTACCCGATGAAGGAGGCGCTACGGGCCAGGGCCACCGTGGGCGAGGTGTGCAACGCGCTGCGGGAGGTGTGGGGGACGTACGTCCCCTCGGACGTCTTCTGACGTGAGACGCCGGGACGGAATGTCGTAGCCTCGTGCGACACTCCATCCCATGTTCGGTGTCATCGATCTCCCCACCTATCTGGCCGGTCTTGTCCTGATCGTCCTGCTGCCCGGCCCCAACTCGCTGTACGTGCTGTCCGTCGCCGCCCGCCGCGGCGTCCGGTCCGGGTACACCGCCGCCGCCGGAGTGTGGTGCGGGGACACCGTGCTGATGACCCTGTCCGCCGCCGGAGTCGCCTCGCTGCTCCAGGCGAACGCCGTGCTGTTCGGGATCGTGAAGTACGCCGGAGCCGGTTATCTGACCTGGCTGGCGATCGGGATGATGCGGGCCGCCTGGGCGATGTGGCGGACCCGGCGGGAGAAGGCCGTCGAGGAGACCACCGACACCGTCAGCCACGAGCGGCCCTTCCGTCGCGCCTTCGTGGTCAGTCTCCTCAACCCCAAGGCGATCCTGTTCTTCGTCGCCTTCTTCGTGCAGTTCGTCGACCCCGGATACGCCTACCCGGCGCTGTCCTTCGTCGTCCTCGGGGCCTTCGCCCAGGCCGCGAGCTTCCTGTACCTCACCGCGCTGATATTCAGCGGCACCAGGCTGGCCAGCGCGTTCCGGCGGCGCAGGCGGCTGTCGGCGGGGGCGACCTCGGCGGCGGGCGCGCTGTTCCTCGGATTCGCCGTGAAGCTGTCCCTCGCCAGTTCCTGACTACAGGCCGGCGCGCGCCAGGTACCGGGGCAGTCCGTCGGCCGTGTCGCCGGCCCAGCCCACATAGCCGTCCGGCCGCACCAGGAACAGGCCCTTCCCGTACGACTCCTGCGCCGGGCCGCGGATCACGCGGACCGAGCCGGGCAGCTCCGGCGCCTCCGCTCCGACCGCCAGCAGTGTCCAGTGCGGACCCCGGAAGGCGTCGAAGAGCCGTACGCCGCCCAGCATGCCGTCCGGCGCGCGGTCGCCCGCCCGCAGCGTCGCCGGGGCCTGCCGGGTCTCCGCGGTCAGGCTCGACTCCCGGTACCCGAGGCCCAGCTGGCGCGTGGCCTCCCCGCGCCGGACCTCACCCCGGTGCACGCTCGTCGACAGCCCGAGCATGTCCGCCGCGATGGGGCGCCGCTCCTCCTCGTACGTCTCCAGCAGGGCCTCGTCCACCCCGTCCCGCAGGACCGCGCCCAGCTTCCACCCCAGGTTGTAGGCGTCCTGCACGCTGGTGTTGAGCCCCTGCCCGCCGGCCGGTGAGTGGATGTGCGCGGCGTCGCCGGCGAGGAACACACGCCCGTCTCGGAACCGGTCCGCGAGCGCCGCCCGCGGCCGGAAGTCCGAGGCCCAGCGCACCTCGGTCACGTCCTCGGGCGCCAGATGCGAGCGCGCTGCGACGACCTTGCGCACGCCCTCCAGGGAGAGGTCGACCGACGAACCCTCCGGGAACTGTGCCGTGACCTGGAAGTCCTCGGTGCCCGCGAGCGGGCAGACGGCGAGGAAGCCGTCGCCCTCGCCGCGGGGCGGGAAGATGTGCCAGTTGTCGCGGTCGAGGCCGGTGATCCTGGCGTCCGCCACCAGCGTCGGGTTCGGATCGACCGTCTCGCCGGTCATACCGATGCCCAGGGACCGCCGCACGGCCGATCGGCCGCCGTCGGCGGCGACGACATAGCGGGCGCGCACGCTGCCGCCCGTCGCGAGGCGGACCGTCACCCCGTCCTCGTCCTGTTCGAGCCCGACCGCCTCCAGGCCGAAGGCGACCTTCCCGCCCAGCTCTTCCAGCCGGTCGAAGAGGATCCGCTGGGTCCGCCACTGCGGGACCATCCACGGCGCGTCGTACGGGGAGTCCTCGGTGGGCTCGACGGGGTCGAACATCCGGTGCTCGCCGACCCGCTGTCCGTCCTGCCAGATCATCCCGACCGGGTAGCCGCCGCCCGCCGCGTGGATCGCGTCGAGCACGCCCAGGTCGTCGAAGACCTCCATCGTGCGGGGCTGGATCCCCTTGCCGCGCGAGCCCGGGAACAGTTCCCCGGCCCGCTCGACGACCAGCGCGTCCACGCCGCGCCGGGCGAGGTCGATGCCCAGGGCGAGCCCGGTCGGGCCCGCGCCTACGATCAGTACGTCCGTGGACATAACGTCAGTGTTCATGCCATTCCCCCTTAACGTTGTTAAGTGCTGTCGACCACGAGAGTGCCCTTAACGGCGTTAAGCTGTCAAGCGTGACTACGGAACGACGAGCGCCGCTCGACCGCAGGCGCGTCGCGGACACCGCCCTCGCGCTGCTGAACGAGGTGGGCCTGGACGGTCTGACCCTGCGTGCCATCGCCAAGGAGCTGGACGTCAAGGCGCCGGCCCTGTACTGGCACTTCAAGGACAAGCAGGCGCTGCTCGACGAGATGGCCACCGAGATGTACCGCCGGATGGTCGCCGGCACGCCTCTCGACCCCGGCGACACCTGGCAGGAGCGGCTGCTCAAGTCCAACCGCGGACTGCGCGCGGCACTGCTCGGCTACCGCGACGGGGCCAAGGTCTTCAGCGGCTCACGCTTCACCGGCATGGTGCACGCCGAGCAGATGGAGGACACCCTGCGCGTCTTCACGGCCGCGGGTTTCCCGCTGCCCCACGCGGTCCGGGCGACCTCGACGACGTACGTCTACACCCTCGGGTTCGTCACCGAGGAACAGGGCGTCGAGCCGCTGCCGGGGGAGCGCCGGGAGGGCTACGACATAGACGAACGCGCCCGCCTGATGGCCGACTTCCCGTTGTCGGCCCAGGCGGGTGCGGAGATCTTCGCTGACTACGAACGGCACTTCGAGGAGGGGCTGGCCCTGGTGATCGCCGGGATCGAGGTGCGGTACGGGGTCAGGTGAGGCGGGTGGATCAGGTGGTGCCGAACCACGTGTAGTACGAGGAGGCGAACTGGTTGAGGTCGGTGGCGTAGACCGTGTCCCTGACGTCGCTCGTCCTGAGGTGGGCGTCGGACGTCCCGCCGATCTCGGCCCACATGCGGTTGATGCCGCCGTCGTAGAACCACCACTGCCCGGCGGCGTCCCGGCAGTCGCTCATCCAGACGGCGTTGGTGTCCGTCTGGTTGTCCGTCATCAGGCACTTGCCGGTCACGCGGTTCTTGAGCTGGTGGTAGGAGCCGTGGCCGCTGCCGACCCAGTCCCACTGCTGCCGCTGCCAGCCCTGGCAGACCGTGGCGTACGCCGAACCGCTGTCACCGGCGGTCAGACAGGTGCCGAACCGCTGGTTCTGGAACGTCCAGTAGGTCGCGGCCTGGGCGGTGGCCGGGAACATCAGACCGGCGCCGACAGCGACGGCGCTGAGGGTGCCGGCGGCCGCGAGGCGGAGTCTCTTCACTGCAACCTCTTTCTCGAGTGCGGGAAGTGAACCGGGCAACAGCTTTGCTGCAGGCGGCAGTTGGGGCGTTGGCGTGCAGAGCACACTCCTGTGGCAATGCGTCCACATCAGCTCCCGGCGTACCGCCGGTAGTCCGTCGGCGGGATGCCGTACGCGGCACGGAAGGCGCGGGCGAAGTCGGTGGCCCGGGGAAAGCCCCAGCGGGCGGCGATGGCGTGGACGGGGGTGTCGCCCTGCGCCGGGTCCGCGAGGTCGAAGCGGGCGCGCTCCAGGCGCTGGCGTCGGATGAAGGCGGCGACGGTCTCGCCCCCGTCCTGGAAGAGGCGGTGCAGATAGCTCAGCGAGATGCCGTGCGCCGCGGCGACGGCCGTGGGCGTCAACTCCGGGTCGGACAGATGCCGTTGGACGAAGGCCACGACGCGTGACACCAGGGCCCGCCGGTGCGGGTCCGGCGCCGGGGCGGGGCCGGCCTCCAGCGCGCGGGTGAACAGCGCGGCGACCAGGTCGCACAGGACCGTCCCGAGGCGTGGTCCGTCGTAGGGCTGGAAGGTGCCGGTGTCCCGGGTGAGCCGGGCGAGGAACCGGGTCAGGAGCACCCCGACGCCGTCCCGGCACGGGAAGCGGCGGCCCAGGAGGGCCTCGGTCCGGCTCCGGGGCAGGGGTAACAGCGCCTGGGGCAGCCGGACGCAGACGTCACCCACGCGCCGGACGACGGAGGGCGAGAGGGTCAGCTCGGCGACGCTCACCGGGCCGATCTCCAGTGCCCGGGCCGTCGCGCGGAAGAGTTCGGGCGCGCTGCTGGTCACCGCCATCGGATGGTCGCAGTGGCGCAGGAAGTCGTCGAAGCGGACCAGCCGCTCGGCCGCCGGTAGGTCCTCGCTGTGGAACACCGTCCTGATCACGAAAATCCCCCCGGATCCCGATATCGGACACCCAGATTCGTCGAACAGTCGATCGACGAGCATATGTATGGGGACGTGTGTACGGCGCCGCGTGGTTGATTCTCGAAAAAGGAGGGCGGGCCGTTACTTTTCGTTCACCTGATGGCCGCCGAGGGGACAATGTCCGGCGTCGAACGTCTCCTACGGTCGCAGGGATCCGTCCCGGAGAGAGCCCAGGTGTACGCGTGACCAACCCCCCTACGCTGTCCGTGATCGTCCCCTGCTACAACATCGAGTCGTACGTACCCGAGACGGTGACCAGCCTGGTCAACAACGAACGGGACGACTTCGAGTTCATCTTCGTCGAGGACCGGTCCACCAAGGACAAGACGTACGAAGCGCTGCTGACGCTGACGAAGAGACTGAAGAACAGCAGGGTGATACGGCACGAGAAGAACGGCGGACTGGCCACCGCGCGCAACACCGGCATCGACGCCTCGGAAGGCCGCTACATCACCTTCCTCGACGGCGACGACTGGCTGGCCCCGGGCTATCTCGCGGATCTGACGGACGCCATCGAGCGCCTCGACGTCGATTTCGTACGCACCGACCACGTTCAGGTCACCGGAATCGAACGGACCGTGCACCGGGCCCCCGAGGGCCGCCGGCACATCGCGCTCGACCCGCGCACCTCGATCCTCCCCGTCGACGACACCACCATGGTCGACTACCCCTACGCGTGGGCCGGCGTCTACCACCGCCGCCTCCTCGACAAGGGCATGCTGCGCTTCCACGACGGTCTGAAGACCGCCGAGGACCGCCCCTGGATCTGGGACCTGCACCGCAGGGCCGACTCCTACGCCGTCGCCAGCCTGCGCGGCGTCTTCTACCGCCGGGGCGTGGCCAGTTCGCTCACCCAGATCGGTGACGTCCGCCAGCTGGACTTCTTCCGCTCCTTCGACCTGGTCCTCGCCGAACTCGCCGACGACCCCGAGGTGAGCAGGCTGCGCAAGAAGGCGCTGCGCAACTACTGCGTCGTCATCGCCCACCAGTTGCTCAGCCGCGGCCGATTCGAACGCAGCATCGCCGCCAGGCTGAAGCAGATGGCCGCCGAGGCGCTGGGCAGGATGTCGGAGGACGAGCTGGAGGAAGCGCTCGTCGGGATGGGCGAGGAGCGCGTGTACATGTTGCGCCGGATACGGGGCGGCATGAAGGGAGTGGCGGCATGATCCAGATCTTCTTCTCGGCCACGCAGTACGCGGCCGCGACCGTCACCGCCGCCATCCGGGCCGGGCAGTTCGGCCCGCGCGAGGGCGTCCGCCGCATCCTCGTCGTCAGCAACACCGCCGCGATTCCCGAGGTCGGCACCCCGCTGGACCGGATGGCCGGCTTCGAGAAGCTGCGCCCCGAGTTCGACGAGGTGCGCTCCTGGAACGAGTTCATCTCCCCGCACCACCCGGCCGGCTGGTCGCCCCGCGGCCAGGACACCCTGCTGTGGGAGAAGGCCGTACGCCTCGCCTGGAACCTGGGCGACGAACCCGTCGAGATCGCCTGTGAGTCGATCCAGGCCAACCCCTCCCGCGCGGTCGCGGACATCTTCGCGGACAGCCCCATCCATGTGTACGCGGACGGCCTGATGAGCTACGGCCCCACCCGCAACCGCATCCCGCACGGCATGAGCAGCCGCATCAAGCGCGTCCTGCACCTGGACCTGGTGCCCGGCCTGACGCCCATGCTGCTGTCCGAGTACGGCGTCGAGCCCGAGGCCGTCCCGAACGAGGCCATCGTCGACGTCCTCGCGCAGATCGGCGAGTCCGGCGCCGGGATCCTCGCCGAACGCCTCCCGGCCGACAACCCGCCCACCGCCGTCCTCCTCGGCCAGTACCTCTCGGCCATCGAGCTGATCAGCCAGGACGAGGAGGAGCAGCTGCACATCCGCATGCTGCGCGCCGCCGCCCGGGCCGGTCACCAGGACGTGCTGTTCAAGCCGCACCCGAGCGCACCGGCCGTCTTCAACGAGTCCCTGGAGGCGGTCGCCGCGGAACTCGGCGTCAACCTCACGGTGCTCAACGAGCCCGTCCTCGCCGAGACCGTCTTCGCCTTCCTGAAGCCGAAGCTCGTCATCGGCTGCTTCTCGACCGCGCTGATGACCGCGGCCGCCTTCTACGGCATCCCGGTCGCCCGGGTCGGCACGGACATGCTCCTCGAACGCATCACGCCGTACGAGAACAGCAACCGCATACCGCTGACCATCATCGACGCGGCGCTGCCCGACGCGGAGAACGCCGAGCTCGGCTCGCCGCTCGAACTCGCCGGCATGGCCGAGGACCTGGCCCCGCTGGTGCGCAGCGTCGGCTACTGCATGCAGTCCCGCAAGCACCACGCCGCACGCGACGAGGTCACAGCCTGGCTCGGCGTCAATCTGGCGCGCTACCAGCACTACTTCAAGCGCCGCCGCCTCACCAGCCTGCGCCTGCCCGGCGGCAGCCCGGTCCGCGCGGAGGCCCTGCGCAGACACCCGGCGGTCCGCAGAGCGGTACGCCAGCTGCGACAGACGACGCGGAAGTAACGAGCGGCCCCGAAAACGCGTCAGGCGCCTCTCCCCTGAAGGGGAGAGGCGCCGCTTCGTGTGTTGGTGGGTGGTGGGAGGCGCGCAGCGCCCCACCACCCAGGGGCGCGGGGAACTGCGCGACCAGCCCCCACCGACCCGCGGCGGAACTCGGCCTAACGCAGCCGAACCGCGGGAAGCGCCCGCTTCAGCCGAGGTCCGAACGGCTTCTCCACGAACCGGTGCATCAGATAGGCCAGCGTCAGCAGACTCAGCACGGACAGCGCGAGCGTCGGGTAGGAGCCGAGGCCGAGCCCCCGGTGCAGCACCCGGATGAAGAACCAGCCCAGGTGCTCGTGGATCAGATAGAAGGGGTACGTCAGCGCCCCCGCCAGCGTCAGCCAGTTCCAGTTGGCCCAGCGCGTCCAGCCCATCGCCACACCCGCGACCGCGGCGAACGCACAGAACACGATCGCCTGGATGACCAGCGGATCGCGGTGGAACTCGCCCTGCGCACCCGGGTGCCACAGCGCCATGACGGAGTAGCGCTGGCCCAGCAGGAAGGACATGCCGACGATCCCCCACAGCAGCAGATCGCTGCCGAAGCGATGGATCAGGTACAGCGCGAGACCGCCGATGAAGAACGGCGCGTGGTCGCGCATCACCAGCTCGTCGGTGAGCGGGTTGTCGGCGACCCGGGCGAACGCGCCGGCCAGCGTCCACAGGATGCAGAAGGTGACGACCCGCTTGTAGGTGACGCCCTTCCAGATCACGAACACGGCGAAGAGCACGTAGAACTTCAGCTCCACCCACAGCGTCCAGCACACGCCCAGGACCCGCGGCACGCCCAGCGGCTGCTGCATCATCGTGAGGTTGACCAGGAACTCGTCCGGCCGGACCGGGTGGACGACGACCGGCAGCAGCACCGCGGCGCCGGTCACCATGACGATGGCCACCCAGTACGCCGGGTAGAGGCGGGAGATCCGGGAGCGGAAGAAGTCGCCGAGGGTACGGCCCCAGCTGCTCATGCAGATCACGAACCCGCTGATGACGAAGAAGAACTGCACGCCCAGGCTGCCGTAGGTGGACAGCTGCGACAGCGTCGGGAACATCTCCCCGGGGGACTGGTGCCAGGAGTTGGCGACCTCGCCGTTCTTGCCGGTGAAGTGATACATGCACACCATCAGCGCGGCCATCAGCCGCAGACCGTCCAGGGCACGCAGCCGGTTCTCGCGCTTGGGCCGGACAGGAGGCCGCTCGGCCAGGACCTCGTTCAGCCGGGGTGCCGCCGGCACCGGCGGTGCCGTGGCCTGGTCAGCCGCGCTCATCCTGGGGCCCTTCTCCTGGACGTCTCGAGGTGCGTTCAGTCGTACGTGATGGACGGTGCCATTTCATACGACGACCGAACGCTATGTCCCTCGGACGGGTGAAAGGTGAGTGACGGCTGACGCTCAGGGAGCGCAAAGGTGTCACACGGATGAACGACCACCCCGGGTCGGTTACTTCCGGCCGGCCACCTGCTTCAGCGCACGGGCCCGCCGCGCCAGTCGGCGCACGGTTGCGTTGCGCGGGATGAAGGAGAGCTGGGCCGGCACGGCCCCGGGCAGGGCCAGCGCGGTCAGGCGCTTGCGCTTGAAGTAGCGCCAGGTGTGCGGGTTCAGATGCTTGGAGAGATAGGCCTCGGCCGCGCCGCGCAGCCCCGGGTAGATCTTCGGCTGCATCGCGAAGCCGACCGCCCCCAGCAGCGCGGCCAGTTCGTCCACCCGCTCGCGCGAGGGCATCGTCCAGCCGCTCACCGCGGAGGCGTCCGCGATGTCCGGCAGTACCGCGTCGACGATGGTCAGCGGCACGCGGTTGCTGTTCTGGTACGGCGTCAGCCGGGCCAGCACGGCATCGGTGCCGACCCGCGCGACCGGCAGGTTGTACAGACCGGCGGCGGTGAACAGCGCGGTGGAGAAGCAGCCGACGACGAGCGCGGGCCGCAGCCGCTGGAAGGCGACTTCGGCGAGCACCGGACGGTCCAGCAGGGTGAGCTCGGCGCCCAGCTTCTCCGCCTCGTCCTCCAGGAGCTTCGACCAGCGGGCCGGTGCGACCGGGTGCGGCTTGAACACCAGCCGGCGGTGGCCGAGCGCGACGGTGCCGCGCACCATCTTCAGATGCAGGTCCTCCTCCTCGGCGTCGGTGAGGATGCCGAGCGCGGAGAGGTACTGGCCGAGCAGCAGCGCCGGCTGTTCGCCACCGGACGGCGAGGGCAGCGCGGCCTCGGCCTCGGTGAGCTCGCCGAGCACCTTCAGGAACACCTCGGACGGCACCAGTTCGGACGGGACGCCGAACTCGGTGAGCAGCAGCGGGGTGAGGCCCAGGACGAGATCGAGGTGCAGCAGCCGGCCGATCCGGGTGCCGACCAGCGGGTCGATCTTGTCGCGCGTGGGGCCATAGCTTATGAGGCCGTCCGCGTAGACATCGACGGGAGCGCCGGTGAACAGCTGGCACAGCGCGAGCGCCGGATTGACCTGGACGGACTCCACGGCCAGCTGGATCTCGTCGTCACCGAGGTTCCACAGCAGCCGTACGTACCGCTCCCACATGGGGATGTCGTCCGCGCGAGGGGACCAACCGCTCGGGTGGAACGGGGAGATGGTCTCGTTCCAGGACAGCACCTCGTCGAAGCGGCCGCGCAGCCGGTCGAAGCCCGGCATCGTGTCGACGGACGGGGTGATCTCGGGGTTGACCGCGTTGTTGGTGACCAGCAGCAGTCTGCGGTCGGCCGGTTCGAAAAGCCCGGCGTCCAGTGCGGCGGCGAGCGTCGCGGCGCCGTACAGGGTCGAGGCGCAGAAGATCTGGGTGGTGCGAGGCATCAGGCGGCCACCGTCCGGGCCCCGACCGCCCTGCGGCGCACCCGCCGCAGCCGGGCCGCGCGCTGCGCGTCCATCGAGTCCATTACCTCCGAGAGCACGTCCTGCGGCATTCTTTTCAGAGCGGCAGCGCTCATCGAGCGCAGTTTTCGAGCCACGGCGGGTTCGAACCTCTCGATTTGTCCGAGATGATGAGCCATGATCGCGCAATAGGTGCGCACGGCTTTCGGAAGCAGTTTATCTGCCTGCGGGTCACGCGCCGTTTCCTCGATTACCTGGTCGAACGCGCGAATGAAATCGAGCTGCCGAACATCACCGATCTGGGTGAGAGACGACGCCACTCCGCGCCGGTAGTAGACACCGAGCAGTCCCACCGCGGCGAAGGATTCCGCCTCCCGGTGCAGTTTCCAGATCCACGGCCGGTCCTCGGCGGTGCGCAGCCCATGGGTGAACTGCAGGATTCCGCGGTCGGCCAGGCGGCGGTGGTAGATCCCGGCCCACGCGTACGCGTAGTCCACGGACGTCGAGCGGTCGGCGGGGAGGATCGCCTCGCGCGGGTTCATCACCGTCCAGCGCCGGCCGTGCGGCACCCGGTGGATGCTGCGCGCCCGCCCGGTGGACTGCACATGGTCGGTGCGCACGAAGTCGCACCCCAACTCCTGGATGGCGGACAGCAGCTGCGGGAAGTAGCCGGGAGCGAG
>Ga0247821_10002290_pt1 | contig 10517 bp, 10 predicted proteins | sample 13C_Glycerol_Day_FD_192481 | JGI IMG/M metagenome (GOLD analysis project Ga0247821, IMG submission 192481) | Soil microbial communities from agricultural site in Penn Yan, New York, United States - 13C_Glycerol_Day14 | ecosystem: Environmental > Terrestrial > Soil > Agricultural land | place... | reverse complement strand
CGGACTGCTGCTCTTCACTGCGCTGTTCTCGCTCGGCAACCTGGTGCAGCTGCCCGGGTGGATCTTCCTCACGGCGGCGGTCGCCGCGCTCGGCCAGTGGTGGGGCGGCCTGGCGACCTACGTGGCGGCGAGCGTGTCCTGCGTCGTCACCTTCCTCGCCATCCGCCGGCTCGGCGCCGACGCGCTGCGCGAGTTCCGCGGCCGCTGGGCGACGCGCCTGTTCGCGCGGCTGGACGCGCACCCGGTGCAGAGCGTGCTGCTGCTGCGGCTGATGTTCCAGACGCTGCCGGCGCTCAACGTCGCGCTGGCGCTGTCGGGCGTGCGCTTGCGCAGCTACCTGGCCGGCACGCTGCTCGGCCTGCCGCTGCCGATCGCGCTGTACTGCGTGTTCTTCTACACCCTCGCGCGCTGGCTGCACTGGCCGGTGATCGGCGCCGACTGAGCCGCCGGTCCGCCGCGCGGGGTAGGCCGCCGGCGGCCCGGCTGTAAGGGTGTGGTGCCGCCGCGCGACAACGCTCGGCACGGGAATCGTCCCGCGCGCAACCCATCGATCGGAGTCGGCATGGACACTTCCTTGCGCCGCCGTCACGCGCTGAGCCTCATCGGCGCGGCCCTGGCCGCCGCCACCTTCGCCGCACCGGCGCTCGCCGGACACGACAACCCGCGCCGCGGCCACCTCTTCACCAGCACCAACGCGCCGGCCGGCAACGAGGTGCTGGTCTACGAGCAGCAGGACGGCGGCGCGCCGAGCCTCGAGTCGCGGGTGGCGACCGCCGGCGTGGGCACCGGTGCCGGCCTCGGCTCGCAGGGCGCCGTCACGCTGAGCCGCAACGGGCGCTTCCTGTTCGTGGTCAACGCCGGCTCCAACAGCGTCTCGACCTTCGCACTCGGCCCGCACGGCATCGTGCCGACTTCGACGGTCGACTCCGGGGGGCTGATGCCGACCAGCGTGGCGGAGCGCGACGGCCTGGTCTACGTGCTGAACGCCGGGGGCAGCGGCAACGTGGCGGGCTTCCGCAACCGCCAGGGCACGCTGGAGCCGCTGGACGACGGCGTCCGGCCGCTGTCGGCCGCCGGCGGCACCGCGCCGGCCCAGGTCGGCTTCAACCGCGAGGGCGACGTGCTGGTCGTCACCGAGCGCAACACCAACCTGCTGACCAGCTTTCCGGTCGGGCCGCAGGGCCGGCTGGGCGCGCCGGTCTCCACGCCGTCCGGCAACGCCACGCCCTTCGGCTTCGCCTTCGCGCGGCGCGACACGCTGGTCGTGTCGGAGGCCGCCGGCGGCGCGGCGCTCGCCAGCACGGTGTCGTCCTACCGCTTCGACGAGCGCGCGCCGGCCCGGCCCATCGGCGTGAGCCTGGCCGTGCCCACCGGGCAGACCGCCGCATGCTGGGTCGCCGTCACGCCCGACGGGCGCTATGCCTACGCATCCAACGCCGGCAGCAACAGCGTCAGCAGCTTCTTCGTCGCGGGCACCGGCGCGCTGACGCGGCTGCAGAGCGTGGCCGGCAGCACCGGCGCGAACGGCGGCGCGCTGGACGCGGCCGTGAGTCGCGACGGTCAGCAGCTGCACGTCGTGGCGTCGAAGGCGCTGCAGATCGTGTCGTTCGAGATCGACGACGACGGCAGCCTGCGGCCGCTCGGTGCCGCGGGCGGACTGCCCACCGGCGCGGCCGGACTGGCCGCCAACTGAGCGGAGGGGCCGGCTCAGCGCGGGTCCGAAGCCTGCTGCGCCTGCTGCACCGCCGGCCGGGCGGCCACGCGGGCCATGAAGGCTTCGAGCTGCCCCAGGCCGGAGAGGTCCACGCCGCTCGCCCGGGCCCAGCGCGTGACGACGTAGAGGTAGCCATCGGCCACGCTGAAGTCCTCGCCCAGGAGGAAGCTGCGGCCGGCCAGCTGGCCGTCGACCCAGGCGTAGCGCTGCTTCAGCTTGTCGCGGAACAGCGCCCTGGCCTCCTCGGGCATCTTCGGGTTGAACAGCGGGCTGTACTGCTTGTGCAGCTCGGCCGTCACGAAGTTGAGCCACTCGACGAGCCGGTAGCGCTCCATGGTGCCGGCCGGCGGCGCGAGACGCTTCTCGGGCCGCTGGTCAGCGATCCACTGCACGATCGCCGGGCCCTCGGTGAGCCGCGAGCCGTCGGCAAACTCGAGCGTGGGCACGTAGCCCTTCGGATTGATGCGGTGGTAGTCGCCGCCGTCCGCGAGGCGGTGCGTCTTGGTGTCCACGCGCACGGCCTCGAAGGGCAGGCCCGCCTCCATCAGGGCGATGTGCGGGGAGAGGGAACAGGTGCCTGGGGCATAGTAAAGCTTCATCGTCGCCACCGTCGAACAGGGTCCGACCACGGGCATATCGCATGCCCGCCATCGACGGCAGCCCCTTCCACCCCCTCCCGAGGAGTCGCCATGGCGAAGGTCCTGGTCCTGTACTACAGCATGTACGGTCACGTCGAGCGGATGGCGCAGGCCGAGGCCGAGGGCGCCCGCGAGGTCGCGGGCACGGAGGTCGCCATCAAGCGCGTGCCCGAGCTGATGCCGGAAGACGCCGCGCGCAAGGCCGGTGTCAAGCTCGACCAGCCCGCCCCGATCGCGGAGCCCAAGGAGCTGGCCGACTACGACGCGATCCTGTTCGGCACGCCGACGCGCTACGGCAACATGGCCGCGCAGATGCGCAACTTCCTCGACCAGACCGGCTCGCTGTGGCTGTCCGGGGCGCTGGTCGGCAAGGTGGGCAGCGTCTTCACCTGCACCGCCACCCAGCACGGCGGCCAGGAGAGCACGCTGCTGACCTTCCACCCGACCCTGCTGCACCTGGGCATGATCGTCGTCGGCCTGCCCTACAGCGCGCAGGAGCAGATGGGGCTTGAGGAGATCAAGGGCGGCAGCCCCTACGGCGCCTCGACGATCGCCGGCGCCAAGGGCGAGCGCATGCCGAGCGAGGTGGAGCTGAAGATGGCCCGCTTCCAGGGCCGCCACGTGGCGGGCATCGCGGCGAAGCTGTGCGACGGGACGAAGGGCTGAGCGGCCGCCCTGGCGCCGGGTCCGGGCGAAGGCCGTCGCGGACCGGCCGGGCGCCGTGACGGCGGGCTGACGGCCCGACCTCCGGGGCCGTGCGGCAGACGGGCCTCAGCCCCTGGGCCAGAATCCGCCCGCATGCGAAACCCGATGCCGGCGCGTGACGAAGCGGCCTGCGCGTCCGCGCCGGCGGTGCGCGCGCCGCGCCGCGTCCTGCCGGTGATCGTGCTGGCGCAGCTGGCCGGCACCTCGACCTGGTTCGCCGTCAATTCCGTGATGCCGGACCTGCAGCGCAGCTTCGGCTGGCCGGCCGCCGCGGTGGCGACGCTGACCTCGGCGGTGCAGCTCGGCTTCATCGCCGGCGCGCTGGTGTTCGCGTTGCTGGCGGTGGCCGACCGCTACTCGGCGCGCAAGGTCTTCCTGGCCTGCGGCGTCGCCGGTGCCCTGTGCACGCTGGCCGCCATGCACACGGCGCCCTCGTTCGGCGCGCTGTGGGCCTGGCGTGCGCTGACCGGCTTCTGCCTGGCGGGCATCTATCCGGTCGGCATGAAGCTGGCGGCGCTGTGGTTCCCGCGCGGGCTCGGCGCGGCGCTCGGGCTGCTGATCGCCGCGCTGGTGCTCGGCAGCGCGAGCCCGCACGCGTTGCGCGCGCTGTCGGCCGGCGCGCCCTGGACCGTGGTCTTCGAGGGCGTGGCGCTGGCGTCGGCGGCGGCCGGGCTGCTGGTGTTCCTGCTCGTGCCGGAGCCGCCGCACGCGCCGGCCCCTGCCGGCGGCCTTCAGCCGCGCGCGCTGTGGGCGGTGGCGCTCGACCGCCGCGTGCGCGCCTCGGTGCTGGGCTACTTCGGCCACATGTGGGAGCTCTACACCATGTGGGTGCTGGTCCCGGCCATCCTCGCCACGCGCGTGAGCGGCGCCGCGGCCTCGTGGGCCGCGTTCGCCGTGCTCGGCGCCGGCGCGCTGGGCTGTGCGGTGGGCGGCGTGCTGGCGCAACGGGTCGGCAGCGCGCGGGTGGCCGGCGCGCAGCTGACCCTCAGCGGCCTGTGCTGCCTGGTGGCGCCGCTGGGGCTGCAGGCCCCGACGGCGCTGTTCGCGCTCTGGCTGCTGCTGTGGGGCGTGACGGTGTCCGGCGACTCGCCGCAGTTCTCGGCGCTCACGGCCGGCAATGCGCCGCCGGCGCTGGTCGGCAGCGTGCTGACGCTCGCCAACAGCATCGGCTTCGCGATCTCGATCCTCAGCATCGAGCTGTTCGTCGCGCTCGCCGAGCACGCCTCGCTGGCGGCGGTGCTGCCCTGGCTCGGGCTCGGGCCGCTGCTCGGCGTGCTGGCGCTGCGCCCGCTGCTCGGGTTCGGCCGCTGACGGGAGCGCGCAAGGGCAGCGCCGCAGCGCGGCGGCACGGCCGAAGGGCCGGACCGGGGCGCGCGCCGGGCGCGTCGAGGGCTCGCGTCCGCCGTCACCGGGCCGTTGTCTAATGATCGACCGGACCCGGGAGGTGCCATGGCCGACGTCGATGCACCGAGCGAGCTGCTGTCTCGCCGCCACCAGATGTTCCCCGTGCTCAGCGAGGCGGAGGTGGCGCGCATGCAGCGCTTCGGCGAGCGCCAGTCGCACCCGGCCGGCGCGCGCCTGGCCAGCGCCGGCGAGCCGGCGGCCGGCATGTTCGTGGTGCTGCGCGGCGTGCTGGCGGTGAGCCAGCGCGACGGCCTGGGGCGCGTCACGCCCATCGTGCAGCACGGGCGCGGCCACTTCATGGGCGAGGTGAACGCGCTGTCGGGCCAGCCCTCGCTGGTGGACGGCATCGCGCAGGAGGAGCTCGAGGTGCTGCTGCTGCGCCCGGGCGGCCTGCGCGCGCTGATCGTGGCCGAGGCCGACCTCGGCGAGCGCCTGGTGCGGGCGCTGATCCTGCGCCGCGTCGCGCTGATCGAGGCCGGCGCCAGCGGGCCGGTGCTGATCGGCGAGCTCGGCTCGCCGGCGCTGCTGCGCCTGCAGACCTTCCTGCGCCGCAACGGCGAGCCCTACCACGTGGTCGACGCGTGCGGCGACGCCAGCGCCCGCGCGCTGATGGAGCAGTACGGCGCGGCGGCCTGCGAGCCGCTGGTCGCCTGTCCGGACGGTTCGGTGCTCGTGAACCCGGACGAGGACACGCTGGCGCGCTGCATCGGCATGGTCGGCACCGAGGCGCACGACGAGCTGTACGACGTGGCGGTGGTCGGCGCCGGGCCGGCCGGCCTGTCGGCCGCCGTGTACGCCGCGTCGGAGGGGCTGCGGGTGGTGGTGGTCGACTGCCGCGCCTACGGCGGCCAGGCCGGCGCCAGCGCCCGCATCGAGAACTACCTCGGCTTCCCGACCGGCATCTCCGGCCAGGCGCTGGCCGGCCGCGCCTACGTGCAGGCGCAGAAGTTCGGCGCCGAGATGCTGATCCCGGCGCAGGTGCGCGCACTCGAGTGCGCGGGCGACGGGCCGCAGCGCGAGCTGATCCTGCGCCTGGCCGACGGGCGGCGGCTGCGCGCGCGGGCCGTGGTGTGCGCCAGCGGCGCGCGCTACCGTCGCCCGGCCGTCCCGAGGCTGGCGGAGTTCGAGGGCCGCGGCGTGTGGTACTGGGCGTCGGCCATCGAAGGCCGTCTGTGCGCACACCAGGAAGTGGCGCTGGTGGGCGGCGGCAACTCCGCCGGCCAGGCCGCGGTCTTCCTGTCGCAGCACGCCGCCCGGGTGCACATGCTCGTGCGCGGCGCCGGCCTCGCGGCCAGCATGTCGCGCTACCTGATCGACCGCATCGAGGCCACGCCCAACATCGAGCTGCGGCCGCACACCGAGCTGACAGGCTTGCGGGGCGGGGGCGCCGCGGGCCTGGACGGCGTGGCCTGGCGCGACCATCGCCAGGGCGCCGAGGAGGAGCGCGCGCTGCGCCACGTGTTCGTGTTCGTGGGCGCCGACCCGGAGACCGACTGGCTGCAGGGCTCCGGCGTGGCGGTCGATCCGCACGGCTTCGTGCTGACCGGCGCGGCGCTGCACGGCGCGAGCGACGGCTTGCGGGCCTCGCTGGAGACCAGCGTGCCGGGCCTGTTCGCGGTCGGCGACGTGCGCGCCGGCTCGGTCAAGCGCGTGGGCGTGGCCATCGGCGAGGGCGCGGCGGCGGTGCCGCAGATCCACCGCTACCTGGCACAGGAAATCGGCGCCGGTTGATCCGCTCGCGCCGGACGCTTGCCGCGGCGTCCGCACAGGGCGCCGCCGGTCGCCGCCTGCGGGCCGTTGGTCCACCTCGGCGGCGATTACTTCGCGTTCTAGGGATGCGGAGGCACGAAGCCGTCATAACCATTCGCTGGAATGGGCCCGTTTCCGCGCCCGCTCTCCTTTCCCCTCCGACGCCGCGTCCATCCGCCGCCATGTCCAACCGTCGACGCAGTCGCCGCCTCCTGGCGCTAGGCTCGGCGCTCGCGTTGTTGGCCATGCAAGGGGCCCAGGCGGTGCTTGCCTGTCCGCCGGAGCAGCGGTCGGCGACGGCGACGATGCGGGTCGCGGCTCTTCCCCGCGACGAGACCCGCGACGATGGGCCGGCACTGAGCCATCGCCGCGTGGTGCGGACGGCCCAGTCCGGCGAGCCGAGCAAGGCGCCGCTGCCGGAGCTGCCGGACATCGTGCGCGCGCGCAGCCTCCATGCGCCGGCGTTCGAGGGCGGTGCGGGCCGTGCCGCCCGGATGGCGCGGGCGGGCGACGAGACGCCGCCGTCCGACCCGGTGTATCTCGCCACGCGCCGATTGCGCAATTGACGCTTCGATCCCCCGGATCCCAGGGGCTGCGGAGGCTTTCCGCGCTGCATGCCCGGTCCGCCGGGCCCTGGGACCCCATCCGCGGCCTGCGCGGCCCTCCGGGCCAGCCGCATGGCGCTGCAACCGTTCGATATTGGAGGTCGGTATGAGCCCAGTCGAAGACGCGGAGCGGGGGCGGGACGGGACCCGTACCGACCCATGGGTGGACCGGATGCCCTGCGGCAGGGTCGGCCGCGTGGCGGGTGCTTTGCTGCGGCGCCTGGGGCAGCGCGACGCCGTCAGCGGCGCCCTGGATTCCGCGAGCTTCATGCACCGGCTGCAGCGCCTGCTGGATCGCCGCCGCATCGCGGACGGTGCCGTGCTGCTGTTCTCCCTGGCCGAGGCGCGGACGACCCTGGAACTGCTGGGGCCCGCGGACCACGATGCCGTCCTGCGGCACGTGGCCGAGCTGATGCAGGCGCAATCACCGCGCGCGCCGCTCGGGCGCGTGGAGGAGTTCGCGTTCGCCCTGGTGCTCGACGACGTCGAGCGGGCCGCCTGCGTGGCCGCGGCCGTGCGTGCGCAGATCGAGCGCCTGTCGGTCGGCCTGCGGGCGCGGGCCTATGCGGCCGCCGCCGCCGCGGGTGTACGGCTGCCGGTGGAGGACGTGCTGTCGATGGCCGTGAGCGTCCAGGCCGCGACCGGCTTCACGCGCGCCGGCCCGCTGCTGGAGCGCTGTCGCGAGCGAATCGGCGCCGCGGCGGCCGATGAAGCCGCGTCGGCCGTCCGCGCGCCCGGGCCGCGCCGACCCCTCTAGGCGCGGTCCGCCATGTCGAACGCCCGCCCGCTGGCGCTCACGCCGGCCCTTCAGCACGCCCAGCTGCTGCAGCGCGCCGTCTTCGACGGCTGCGAGGCGGCCGCGAGCGCTGCCGCATCCTGATGCATGCGGGCGTGCGCTGCGGCGACGCACGCTGTCCGGACGGCGCCGCGGCCGCCTTCCTGCTGCGCGACCGGCCCTCGGGGCAGCTGCGTCCGCTGCGCGCGCTGATGCGCGCCTACATCGACCGTGGCTACCTGCGGCTCGACGCGCCGCTGCAGCTGCCCGGTCACGCAGCCTGCGACGGCCTGCGGCCGCTTCCGGCGGCCCTGCTGCTGCGGCACGCGGAGGGTGTGGCCGTGCTGCTGGAGGCGGGCGCCCTCGCGCGGGCGCACAGCGCGGAGCATCTGCTGGCGGCGGCGGGGCGCATCGGCCTCGCCGATCTCCGCGGCGCCGGCTCGCAGGACCCGGACCGGCACGCGATGTTCGCCCGCCTCGCCGCGGAGCTGTGGCCGCGGGGCGAGGCCGTGCGCCGGCGCCTGGCCCGCCTCGCCGACACGAGCCATCGCGCGGCGACGCGCTGAAGCCGTGCGGCGGCCCTGCGAGCCGCTAGCGCTTCGCGTCGGCCTCGCGCGTGAGCGCGCGCCGGAACTCGGCCAGCTTGGCCTTGAGTCGCCGCTCGTGGGCGGGACCGACGCGCAGCAGCATCTTCTGGCCCGGTGTCAGGGACTCCAGCGCGGGGTCGGCCAACTCGTAGCGCACCCAGGGGCGCGCCGAGGGGATCGGGCCCTTCACCTCGGTGAGCCGGACCTCCAGCCGCTCGTCGGGGACCGGCGTGGCCAGCAGCTGGTCGATCACCTCGACGAGCCGGTCGTTGAAGTAGCGGTTCGGGAAGCCGATCTCTGCGTAGGCCCGCTGCAGCATCGGGTACATGCGCACGTACAGCTCGAACGCCCGCTCGGTGTTCATGCCGTCCACCATCGCGACCAGCGGCGCGTAGCGCGCGGCGTTGGCCGGGCTGATGCTGCGCGTGCCGCCGTGCTCCTCGACCAGGAAGCGGCCCGGCGCCGGGTTGACCGGCCACAGGGCCGCTGGCGCGTGGGAGCGGCCGAGGTTGTCGACCGTCGCCACGATGCGGCGCGGCAGCTCGTCGAGCTGCAGCTGCTTGAGGACGGCGGGGCGGCCGAGCAGATCGACCAGCGCCTGCTGCACGTCGAGCGCCGGCATCGCGGTCTCCGGCTCCGAGGCCGCCGCCTCGATCGGATAGCGGATCGCCGGTTCCACGGCGCTCGCGGGCGCCTGCGCCGGCGCGGCCGGCGCGGCGGCGGGCACGGTCGCCGTCGGAGAGGGCGGCGCCTCGGCGACCACGAAGGGCAGCGGACGGTAGCGCCAGAGCACGACGCCGGTCACGGCGACGGCCACGGCCACGCCGCATCCGAGCAGCACGCGCGTCGTGAGGGTCGAGCTCATCCTGCCTCCTGCAAGGCCGCGCCGCGCCGGGCGGGCGGCATTGCCCGGCGACGTGGCGTCGGCATCATAAGAGCCGTCTGCCTGACGCGCCCGGTCGGGCGAACCGCAGGGCCGGCCTGGACGGCAGACCCGCGATCCGCGCCAGGGTTCAACGCCGCGCCGTGCCGAGGCGCTCCATGAAGCGCCCGAGGCGCGCGATTCCCTCGGCCAGCTCCTCGCGCGACGCGGCGTAGGACAGCCGCACGTGCGCGTCGGCCCCGCTCCGGCCGAAGTCGCGGCCCGGCGTGAGGGCCACGTGCGCCTCCTCGAGTGCGCGCTCGCAGAAGCGCATCGCGTCCAGCCCCGTGGGGCGCACGTGGAAGTAGACGTAGAAGGCGCCGTCCGGCGGCACCGGCACCGCCAGGCCGATGCGCGCGAGGCCTTCGAGCGCCAGCGACCGTCGCCCGGCCAGCTCGAGCCGCCGCGCCTCGCAGACCGCGAGCGACTCGGGCGTGAAGCACTCCAGCGCCGCCAGCTGGGCCGGCGTCGAGGGACAGATGTAGTAGTTCTGCGCCAGGCGCTCCATCACCGGCACCATCGCCTCGGGCACCACGCACCAGCCGAGGCGCCAGCCGGTCATGCCGAAGTACTTGGAGAAGCTGTTGACCACGAGGGCGTCCGGGTCGTGCGCCAGCACGGTCTGCGGCGCGCGGCCGGCCGCGTCGGCATCGCTCAGCTCCAGGTAGATCTCGTCGACCAGGCGCCAGGCGCCGCGCTCGCGCGCCCAGGCGCACAGGGCCGCCAGTTCGTCGGCCGGCACCGAGGTGCCGGTCGGATTGGAGGGGGTCGCCACCATCACCCCGCGCGTGGCGTCGCTCCAGTGCTGGCGCAGCGCGGCCACGTCGAGCTGGAAGCGCGTGGCCGCGCCGGTCGGCACGAGGCGCACCCGTGCCCCGAAGCTCTGCAGGAACTGGCGGTTGCAGGGATAGGACGGGTCGCCGACGAGCACCTCGTCGCCCGGCTCGACCACCGCGGCGGTCAGCAGCAGCAGCGCGGCCGAGGCGCCGGCCGTGACGACGACGCGCTCGGGATCGAGGCGCAGCCCATGCGCCGTCTCGTAGAAACCGGCGATGGCGCGCCGCAGCGCGTGCACCCCGAGGGCGGAGGTGTAGGGCAGCCGGCCGCCCTCGCTGACGGTCTGCAACGCGCGGCGCACGGCGGGCGGCGCGCCGAAGTCCGGCTCGCCGAGGCTGAGCTTGACGACGTGGTGGCCCTGCGCCTCCAGCTCGGCGGCGCGCCGGCCGAACTCCATCGCGAAGAAGGGCGCGATGGATTGGGCGCGGGTGGAGATCCTCATCATTCCCCTTCGATGGGCGTGTGTAGCGGCGCGCGGCCCGCGCGGCATGCCGGGCAGCGTGGCGCTCGCTGCCCTGCAGGCGGCAATGCGCCCGCCTGCGCGGCGAGTCGCCCCATTCTCGCCGCCGCCCTGCCGGGCA
>Ga0247821_10002289_pt1 | contig 10521 bp, 6 predicted proteins | sample 13C_Glycerol_Day_FD_192481 | JGI IMG/M metagenome (GOLD analysis project Ga0247821, IMG submission 192481) | Soil microbial communities from agricultural site in Penn Yan, New York, United States - 13C_Glycerol_Day14 | ecosystem: Environmental > Terrestrial > Soil > Agricultural land | place... | reverse complement strand
GAGCATCTTGCCCATCTTCTGCTGCAACAGGTCGACGTGCCGGTCGATCTCCTCGGCCAGCTCGGCCGGCACCGCGCCGGTCTCCAGGTACGCACGGCAGGCGTCGGTGGTGATCGTGAAGCCCGGCGGTACCGGCAGGCCGAGGTTGGTCATCTCGGCGAGATTCGCGCCCTTGCCGCCGAGCAGCTCCTTCATGTCCTTGTTGCCTTCGGCGAAGTCGTAGACGAGTTTCGGCACGGTCACTCCCTGGGTTGCAGGCGGGTGTTTGCAGCGTTTTCAGGCGCGGGAAGATGGCCCGCTGGCCCGTCGACTCCGGCGGCGGGGGCGTGCTTTCAGAGTAAGCCCAAAAATCAGTCCAGTTGAACACTGGTCTCACTATCGCGACGTGACGCTTCCCACAGCTCGAAGGCCGGAAAACCCTTACAGCGTTGACAACGCAGGACAACCGACCCTGTTTCCAACGATTCCCAGTCAACCAGCGATCCGCCCACAACGCAGCGGACCTTGGACCGGGATGTCCCGGGTCCAAGGTCCGCTCTTCTCTGTTGGGCTACAGCTTCCGGCGAGTCCGGAGGTAGTCGCCGACCACCGCGGCGCCCAGACCGTCGGCGTCCGGCGCGACGACCCGCCCGCCGCAGCGGCGGGCCAGCAGGTCGACGAACGCGTTCAGCCGCGGGTCGTCGCCGAGCCGGAAGACGGTCAGCGAGGCGCCGAGCTTCGCGAGCCGGTCGACCTCGAAGATCGTCTTGCGGAGCGTCGCCGGCTCGGGCGGGTACGAGAACTCCGCCGTACCGTCCGGCTCGAGGTGCGCGGTCGGCTCCCCGTCCGTCACCATCAGCACGACCGGTTGCGCATCCGGGTGCCGCCGCAGGTGCCGGCCGGCGAGGAGCAGCGCGTGGTGCGCGTTCGTGCCCTGCTCCCAGGTGCCCTCCATACCGATCAGCTGTGGCAGCTCGACCACCCCGGCGTACCGGCCGAAGGTGATCAGCTGCAGCGCGTCGTTGCGGTACCGCGTCGAGATCAGCTGGTGCAACGCGAGCGCCGTCCGCTTCATCGGCAGCCAGCGGCCCTCCTGCACCATCGACCACGACGTGTCGACCAGCAACGCCACCGCGGCCCGGGCCCGGTGCTCGGTCTCCGCGATCTCCACGTCCGCGACGTCGAGCTTCACCGAACCGCTCCGCGACGCTGTGCGCAGTACGGCGTTCCGCACCGTGCGCGGCACGTCCCACGGCTGGGTGTCGCCGAACTCCCACGGACGCGACGACCCGCTCAACTCACCGGCCGCGCCCGCGTTGGCCGCGTCCCGTTCACCGGATCCGCGAGCGGTCCGCAGTACGTCGGCCAGCGCTGTCTGCCCGAGCTGACGCAACGCCTTGGGCGACAGCCGCAGCGAGCCGTCCGGCGCCCGCTCGATCAGCCCCTGATCTCGCAGTTGCCTCTCCAGCTCGCTCAGCCGGCGCGCGTCGACGGTCGCCTCGTCGCCCAGCTGACGGGTGAGCGCGTCGAGATCGATGTCCTCCAGCCGCGCCCCTGGATACGACTGGGCCAGCTGTTCGGCCAGCGCGTCCAGCTCCGCGAGATCGGACATCGCCCGGGCGCCGTCGGCGAGACCGAGCGGATCGTCACCACTCATCTGCTCCGACCCGTACCAGTCCTCCCCCGGCCGCAGCGCCTGCAGCTGGGCGTCCAACTGCGACAACTGCTGCGCGAGTTGCGGACTGCCGAACGCCTGTTGCGACAGCTCCATCAGCTCCGCCCGCTGCTCGGGCGTCATCGAGTTCAGCATCCGCTGCGCCGCGGCCGCCCGCTGCGCGAGGACGTCGATCAGCTCGTCCACGTTCCGCGGGTTCTCCGGGAAGAACTCGCCGTGCTTGGCCATGAACTCGTCGAACAGCTCGGGTACGTCGGGACGCCCCTGCGCATGCGCCGCGAGCAGCGCGTTCAGGTCCGTGAGCATCTCGTTGATCCGCTCGACGTCCTCGGGCGTCGTCTGCTGCAGGGCCTCCTTCATGCCCTCGAACCGCGACCCGAGCAGCTCCTTCCCGAGTAGCTCGCGGATCTCCTCGTACTTCTGCCGCGCCTCCGCCGACTCCCACTGATAGTTCGCCAGCTCCCGCACGGCGGCCGCCGTACCGGACGGGAGTGCGTCGAGCTCGGCCTCCTTGAACCGCGCGTCGTCGGACGGGTTCGGGAACAGCTCGCGCCGCTCCGCCTCCAGGGCCTCGTTGAGCAGCCGCTGGACGTCCTGCAGGGTGCCGTCGAGGTTGTGCCGCTGCTGGATCTCGCGGCGGCGCTCCCACAACCGGCGGGTCAGGTCGTCGAGGCCCTGGGTGTTCCGGGTGCCGCGCCGGAGGAGTTCCTCCAGCGCGGACCGCGGCGACGAGCCGTTCATGACGTCCCGGCCGATCTCGTTCAGGGCGTCCCGCAGGTCCGCGGGCGCCTGGAGCGGATCCGGCCCGTCGTGCCACGGCCCGTAGGACCAGCCTTCCGGGATGGACGCCGACATGTCAGGCCCCGTAGATCGTGGTGTCGTTGTCGGCGTCCTTCGCCACCCGTTTCGACAGGTAGAGCATCTCCAGGGCGAGCTCGACCGCGGCGGCGATCCGGCCGGAGGAGTCGTCCGGCTCCACGCCGGCGCGCGCGGCGACGTCGTGCAGGACCGGCAGCTCGGGCAGCGCGGCCAGCACCTCCCGGCCGGGCACCCGCTCACCCGTCGTCACAAGGTTGCCATCGGCAACAGCGTGGGCCAGCGGGGTGAGGTCGAGGCCCGCGAACCGCTCGCGGGCGGTGTCGGCGACGGACCGGCGCAGCAGGTACTCGAGCAGCTCGATCTCGCGCCCTTCCTCCCCCGGCTCGAACTCGAGCTTGCCCCGCAGTACGGCGGGCACCGCCTCGAGGTCGACCGGCCGGGCCACCGCGGGCTCCTCACCGGTGATCGCGGACCTGCGCAGCGCGGCCGCGGCGATCGTCTCGGCCGCGGCGACCGCGAACCGGGCGGACACCCCGGACCGCTGGTCGATCGCCGTCGACTCGCGCAGGTGCCGGACGAACCGGGCCAGCACCTCCAGCAGCGGCTCGCCGACCTCGGCGGTGAACTCGGCCTCCTGCCGGATCACGTCCACCTCGGCGTCGATGTCGAGCGGGTAGTGGGTCCGGACCTCGGCGCCGAAGCGGTCCTTCAGCGGCGTGATGATCCGGCCGCGGTTGGTGTAGTCCTCGGGATTGGCCGTTGCCACCAGCAACACGTCGAGCGGCAGCCGCAGCGTGTACCCGCGGACCTGGATGTCGCGCTCCTCCATCACGTTCAGCAGCGCGACCTGGATCCGCTCGGCGAGGTCGGGCAGCTCGTTGATCGCGACGATGCCGCGGTGCGAGCGCGGCACCAGCCCGAAGTGGATGGTCTCCGGGTCGCCGAGACTGCGGCCCTCGGCAACCTTCACCGGGTCCACGTCACCGATCAGGTCACCGACCGACGTGTCGGGGGTGGCGAGCTTCTCGGCGTACCGCAACGAGCGGTGCAGCCAGGCGACCGGCAGGTCGTCGCCGAGCTCGGCAGCCCGGCGGCGGGAGGCGGGCGTGATCGGGTCGAGCGGGTGCTCGGGCAGCTCCGCGCCGTCGATCACCGGGGTCCACTCGTCGAGCAGACCGACCAGCGTGCGCAGCAGCCGGGTCTTGCCCTGACCGCGCTCACCGAGCAGGACGACGTCGTGCCCCGCGAGCAGGGCGCGCTCCAGCTGCGGGATCACCGTGCGGGTGAAGCCGACGATGCCGGGCCAGGGATCACGCCCGGCCCGGAGTTCTTTCAGCAGGTTGTCACGGATTTCGGCCTTGATCGACCGGGGAAGATATCCGGCGGCCCGGAGGTCACCGGCCTTACGAGGAAGTTCAGCAGGTGCACTAGTCACCCTGATGACGTTAGCTCGGTCACCCCAAATCGCGAGCGGTTTATCTCACCGCCTGGGCGTGACCCGGCCCGAGGTGAATACGTGCGTGGGCCGGAACGTGACCGGCACCCACGGGTGCGCGGGCGACTCGCGGGTGACGAAATGGTCCCCGTCGGCCGGCGCGGTCGGGCGCAGCTCGTACTCGTGCTCGGGGTCCTCGGAGAACAGCAGCCGGTCGCCGGTTGCGGTGTAGACCATCACCAGCTCGTCGTCACGCTTCGCGACGTCGAGCCGTACGCTGGCGCGTTCGTACCGCCCGGCGTGGCGGTCGTCGACGGGTACGTCGATCGGCTGCGGTGCGGGCGGATGCGCGACCCCGGCGTACTGCGTGAACACCTCGGACGCGAGCGGCTCGAAAAGCCGGGTGCCGTTGCCCGAGTTGGTCAGCAGGCACATCACCAGCCGTGCCTCCGGGTCGATCCGCAGGAACGCCAGCTGCGAGATCGTGGAGCCGTCGTGCCCGAACAGCCGGCGACCGCCCCAGTCGTAGATCCGCCAGGTCAGGCCGAGGTCGACGAAGCCGCCGATGCCGGCCGCGTACGGGACCTGCGGCTTCTGCATGACCGCGTACCGCTCGTCGGTCAGGTGCATCTTGGCGAACTCGAGCAGGTCGGCCGCGCTCGCGCTGATCGTCCCGGCCGGTCCGATGCTGCGCGGCAGCTGCCAGGTCTTCACCCGCGAACCGTCCGCGGCCAGGTGTCCGACCGCGGCGCGTTCCAGGATCGCCTCCTCCGGCAGCGTCACCGTGTGGGCGAGGCCGAGCGGCTCGACCAGGCGGGCCTTCAGCGACGCGTCCCAGGTCCGGCCGTCGAGCACCTCGATCAGCCGGCCGAGCAGCACGAACCCGGCGTTGCAGTACGAGTACGCCGTACCGGGCTCGAAGAGCTGGTCGACGCCGGCGAGCAGAGCGACGTACCGCTGGAGGCAGTCGTCGCCGCGACCGGTGTCGGTGAACAGGTCGCCGTCGATGCCGCTGGTGTGGGTCAGCAGGTGACGGATCGTGATCCGCCGATCGACCGGCGCTTCGGGCAACAGTTCGACGATCGGGTCGTCCAGCCGCAACCGCTCCTCGGCGGCCAGCTGCACGATCATCGACGCGGTCCACGGCTTGCTGATCGAGCCGATCTGGAACAGGGAGTCGGCCGTGGTCTCGACGCCGGTCGCCGCGTTCAGGACGCCGTACGGCGCGATGGTCGTCTCGCCGTCGTGCCAGATCCCGAGCACCGCGCCGGTGACCTCGGCCGCCGCCGCCAACTCGCTCAACCGCGCAGACCAGTCAGGCATGGGCCCAACCTACGTGCTGGTTGGGTGCCGAAGGACAGGAGGTGTCCGGTCCAGCCGGCCCGGACGAGCGGGCGTCGAGCGGCAGATCGGTCCGACCCGGTCGACACCTCCTGTCGTTCGGGACCGCCTAGGCTGTGGCGCGTGGACGGGATTCCGGATGTGATCGCCCCCGGGTTGCGGGTGCTGTTCTGCGGGATCAACCCGGGACTGATGTCAGCGGCGACGGGGCATCACTTCGCCCGGCCGGGGAACCGGTTCTGGCCGGCGCTGGACCTGAGCGGGTTCACACCCCGGCAGCTGCACCCGAGTGAGCAGCAGGAGTTGCTCAGCTACCGGCTCGGGATCACCAATGTCGTCGACCGGCCGTCGGCCAAGGCGGCCGAGCTGACGCGGGCCGAGCTCATCGCGGGCGGCGAGAACCTGGTCAAGAAGGTCCTCGACGTCCAGCCGGAATGGCTGGCGGTCCTCGGCGTCACGGCGTACCGGGACGCCTTCGAGGAGCGGGCGGCGACAGTGGGCAAGCAGGGCCGGACGATTGGCACGACCCGAGTCTGGGTGCTGCCGAATCCGAGCGGCCTGAATGCCCACTACACGTTGCCGAAACTCGCGGAGGCGTTCGCGGAGCTCGAACGGGTCAGTTGAGCGCCTTGCGCAGGGTCGAGATCGCCAGCTCGATCGCGGCGTTCGCGGCGTAGGTGTCGCGGAGCGCGTCCAGCATCACGAAGTCGTGGATGATCGCCGCGAACCGGACCGCGGTCGTCGGCACCCCGGCTTCGAGCAGCTTGGCCGCGTACGCCTCGCCCTCGTCCCGCAGTACGTCGGCCTCACCGGTGATGACGAGCGCCGGCGGCAGTCCCTGCAGCTGCTCGGTCGTCGCCCGCAGCGGGGACGCGGTGATCTGGTTCCGCTCGTTCTCGTCGGTCGTGTACTGGTCCCAGAACCACTTCATCCCGTCCAGCTGCAGGAAGTACCCTTCGGCGAACTCCTGGTACGACGCGGTGTCGAAGGACGCGTCCGTGACCGGGTAGAACAGCACCTGCTGGACGAACTTCACGTCGCCGCGCTCCTTCGCGAGCAGCGTGACGGCGGCCGTCATGTTCCCGCCGACGGAGTCGCCCGCGATCGCCAGCCGCTGCGCGTCCAGGCCGTGCTCCTTGCCGGAGGCAATGATCCAGCGGGCGACGGCGTAGCTCTGCTCGAGCGCGTGCGGGTAGCGCACCTCCGGCGAACGGTCGTACTCCGGGAACACCACCGCGGCGCCCGCGCCGACGGCGAGCTCACGCACCAGCCGGTCGTGGGTGTGCGCGTCGCCGAACACCCAGCCGGCGCCGTGGATGTAGAGGATGACCGGCAGCACACCGGTCGCGCCCTGCGGCTTGACGATCCGCGCTTTGGTGCCGTCCGCGGCGGTCACCCACTCCTCGTCGACCGGGAGCTTCGGGTAGTCGGTGGTCTGCGCCTCGTCGACGGCCTTCCGGCCCTCCTCCGGCGACAGCTGGAACAGGAACGGGGGCTTTGCGGTCGCCTCGGCGAAAGCTTGGGCGGCGGGCTCGAGAACGGTCATGGTCATCCTCCTGTCGATCACGGAGAACGCTCGTTCTCCGATGCGTTTGCTACTGTAGGAGAACGATGGTTCTCCGCGCAAGGTGGCGCGGATCACCCTGGGAGGCGGGAATGGTTCTGGACACGGCGACGGCGCAGCAGCAGGTGCTGGACGCGGCCGACGCGCTGTTCTACGAGCGTGGTGTGCAGGCGGTCGGGATGGACGCGATCCGGGCGGCGTCCGGGGTGTCGCTGAAACGGCTCTACCAGCTCTTCCCGTCCAAGGACGCCCTCATCGAGGCGTACCTGGACCGCCGGGACGCGCTCTGGAAGTCGATGCTCGCCGAGCACGTCGAGGCGCAGACCGATCCGCGCGAGCGCATCCTCGCGGTGTTCGACTTCCTCTACGACTGGTCGAGCCAGCGCGACTACCGCGGCTGCGCGTTCATCAACGCGTTCGGTGAGCTGGGCGCGGTGTCGCCGCGGGTCGCCGAGATGGCCTCGCGGCACAAGGAAGGGTTCCGGCAGGCCCTCACCGAGCTCGCCCAGGAGGCCGGCGCGGACGATGCCGACCGGCTCGCGGACCACCTGATCCTGCTCAGCGAGGGTGCGATCACCCGGGCCGCGATCTCCGGCTCGGCCGATCCCGCGTTGCGCGCCCGGGAAGCCGCGACGATGATCCTGGACGCGTCGACGAAGGCCTGACACCACCCATTGGGCAGGATGGGCGCATGCGCCTGCCCGAGCTGTTGCGATCGATCGACGGACTCTCGCGCGGACAGCGCGTACGCCTGCTCGCCGACCGGGCGCCGGAGCTGACCGGGCTCCTCGACGAGCTGGCTCGCGGCTCGGCCTTCGAGCGCGTCCTCGGTCTGCAGATCGCCGAGGTCACGCGCCAGGCGGCGTACGTGAGCCGGATGCTGCGCGACCCGGATCCGGCCGTGCAGAGCCGGGCGCTCGCGGCGGTCGCCCGCGGGGTGCCGGTCACGGACGACGAGCTGCGCATCGCGTACGACGACGCGCCCGCGGCGCTGCGGTCGAAGCTGGTCTCCCTGGTACGGCGACAGCGGCGCGAGCATCTCGCCGTACGGCTGATCGACGAGCACCGCGCGCGATGGGGTGACGTGGCGGCGACCGCACTGCTCGCCGCGACGGACCAGGAGACTGTGGCGCGGCTGCTGCCCGAGCTGGCGTACTGCGTGACGCCAGGTGGTTGGCGTCAGCTCGCGAAGCACCACCCGGACGTCGTACTGGCGTTTGCGCGGCAGACGCTCCCGGCTGACGACGAGTGGTGGCAGGGCGTGGGCCATGGCGTCACTGCAGCGCTCGACGTAGACCTGATCAAGCAGGCCGTCCCCGCGCACGACCTCCCGATCGCAGTGCTCGACGTCCTCGGTCCGCTGACGGACCGGGATCCCGCAGGCGTGCTGGAGCTGCTACTGGCACCTGACCGTCGCCGTACGGTGTCGCGGGCTCTCACGCCGGCGTTCCGGCGTCGTCTGCACAGGTACTCCGATGAGGACCTCGTCAGTCTCGGCCGGGTCCTCTGGCCGCAGCTCGCCGGTGTCCTGGGCATGCTGCCACCGTCCCGGCGCGCTGTCATCTTCGCCGCGGTCACACAACAGGTCGACCTGGGTCAGGCGCAGCTGAGTACTGAGCTGTTGGAGGCACTGCCACACGCTGTGCGTGCTGAGCAGACACGCCGGATGCTGACACTGCCAGCCAGCTCAGATGGGGCGTGGCGGCGCAGTGTCGCCGGTCATCTGCCCTTTGACGAGGCGTTTGCGCTGCTGGAGCCGGACGTCCGTGATCCCGATGCGGCAGTGCGCAGCTCGGTGTACCAGGCAGCGATCCGGTCCGCCGGGTACGGCAGGCAGCCGGAGCAGGTCGTGCAGGCTGTCACGTGGGTGGCCGGCCGGGTCCGCAACGACCAGGACACGGTGCGACTCAACGCCGTACAGGCTGTCGTGGAGTTGCCGCCGACGCTGTTGACGGACGCGCTGCTCGAGTCGCTGGACTTGTTGCTCACCGATGCGCTGGCGGCGCGAGACGTCTCTTGGGCGACGCGGCGGGCGTTGACGCAACTGGCCGAGCGCGCCGTCGTCCGCGGCGCCGTCGACGACCGGCCCGGCGTACTGGAATGGGGGCTGCAGGCACACGCGCGGTTGTCCGAGAACACGGGCTCGCTCAGCCTGTACGGCCTGGTCGACGGTCTGCCGCGCGGGCGTGAGGTCCAGGTGTACGACGTCCTGCGGCCTTCGATCGAGGCGGCGGCGAAGCGGAACGAGTTCGGTCTGGCGCTTGCGGTGGCCGGGGCCTTCGGCCGTCGCGCGTGGTCGTTGGAGCCGTTGCAGGAAATGCTGGAGCAGGCGGTCTGGTCGAACCAGGAGTACACCGTGCAGTCCGCGTGCCGGTACTGGCTGGACGCACCGGCTACGCGCTCGGCCCGCGTTGAGCAGATCATTGCTCGCGACGTACGGATGGCCCGCTGGCATCCGGTGTGGTGGGTCGTGACGGAGTTGCGCACCGACCTGCTCGACCAGGTGTTCGCGGCGGCGGACCGGATCCGCCGGTTCGACCGGAACAGTGCCGCGTGGGAGGTGCCGAGCTACGCGCTGCGGCAGTGGTTGCCACGACAGCAGGCCCGGTACGCCGAGTTGCTGGTCGGCGTCGCACGCGACGAGCGGATGCCGGAGTGGTACCGGGCGTCGGCGGTGAAGACGCTGGGTCGGGTGCCGGTGGCGGGGCGGGCCGCGTTGGACGAGTTTCTCGCTAGTTCCGACGTACTGCTGCAGGAGGCCGCGCTGGCCGCGTTGGCGTGGACGGAACGACCTGACTTGGCTATGCCGCTGCTGCTCGCGCATGTGGGGGACGATCGCGCGCGGGTTGCTGTTTACGCCGCTGCCCGGGCGGCGCGGTTCGTGCGGCCGAGTCGGCTGCCCGGGCTGCTCCAGCCGGTGCTTTCTGGCGACGGTGTGAAGATCACGTCGCGGAAAGAGGCCGTGCGGCTGCTCGGTGAGCTCAGGGCGCCGGGGGCCGGCGCCGTACTCACAGAGACGTGGTCCGGTGCGCATCGGGATGTGCGGGCGGCTATTGCGCGGACTGTGTCGCAGTACTTGCTGTACGACCCGGCGGCGTGGGCTGTGCTGGAGCAGGCCGTTCACGATTCGCCGGCTACCGCCACGGCGTTGACTGTGCGGCGCCCGTACGACGTACCTGTGGCGTATCGCTCGCGGTACGCCGACCTGCTGATCGCTGTGACGACACGGGCTGAGCCTGAGGTTGTCGGGGCGGCGTTGCACGCGCTGCGGGGATGGGCGCGGTACAACTCCGCTGCAGCTCGGGTGTGTGCGGACTTCATCAGCCGGCTGGAGCTGCGTAGTCGCGTGTGGCGGGACGCGGTCTCGGCTTTGGTCTCCTTCTTGGCTACCGATGCGCCCGCGGGGCTGGACGAGGTGGTCGAGGCTGTCCGGCTGCTGGTGCGCCTCGAGCGGGATCCATTGCTGCCGGACGCGTTGCCGGACCGGGATCACCCGGCGCGGCAGCGGCTCACGTATCTGGTGCGTCAGCTGTCTGCTCACTTCGCCAACCGCTCCGCCGACGTCCGCAGCCACCTGCGGGCCGTCGCTTCTGAGCTTGTCGGCGCGGACCTTCTCGAGCTCCGTCTGCAGCTCCTGGTCCTCTCACATGACGACTTCCGCGTCCTCGCCAACGAGCTCCGCGAACTGGTCGCCGACGACGTCCTCGC
>Ga0247821_10002287_pt1 | contig 10525 bp, 11 predicted proteins | sample 13C_Glycerol_Day_FD_192481 | JGI IMG/M metagenome (GOLD analysis project Ga0247821, IMG submission 192481) | Soil microbial communities from agricultural site in Penn Yan, New York, United States - 13C_Glycerol_Day14 | ecosystem: Environmental > Terrestrial > Soil > Agricultural land | place... | reverse complement strand
GTGCGCCAGGCCCAGGACGCGACCGGCCAGTGGCTGCTGGCGACCCAGGACGGCTACGTCGCGAGCCACGGCCTGCTGCAGGAGCGGCGGCTCTTCGTCGACTCCCGCGGGCAGGAGGTGCGCGGGGAGGAGATCCTGACCGTCGCCGACGCCCGCGCCCGCGGCCAGTTCGAGCGCACCGCCGTCGCCGGCCGCCTGCCCTTCGCGGCGCGCTTTCACCTCCATCCCGCGGTGGCGACGGAGCTCGACGAGGGGCGCCAGCACGTCCGCCTGACGCTGCCCTCGGGGGAGGAATGGCTGTTCCGCGCCGGCGGCGGCACGGTCGGCATCGAGGACTCGGTCTATTTCGACCCCGAGGCGCCGGCGCCGCGGCCGACACGGCAGGTGGTTGTCCGCGCCGAGGTGGTCGAGTATCTGGGCCAGGTCACCTGGTCCCTGGCCCGGATCGCCGAGGCGCCGGCCGTCTTCTGAAGCCCGAGGAAGCCCCCGAGGAACCGCGATGTCCCCCGATCTCGTGCCCGTCCGCCGCGCCCTGCTTTCGGTTTCCGACAAGGCCGGCCTCGTCGACCTCGCGTCCGCCCTCGCCGCCCGCGGCGTCGAGCTCGTCTCGACCGGCGGCACCGCCAAGGCGCTGCGCGACGCCGGGCTCCCGGTCCGCGACGTGGCGGCGCTGACCGAGTTCCCGGAGATGATGGACGGCCGGGTCAAGACCCTGCATCCGATGGTCCACGCCGGTCTCCTCGCCATCCGCGACGAGCCCTCCCACGTTGCCGCGCTCGACGCCTACGGCATCGAGACCTTCGACCTTCTCGTCGTCAACCTCTACCCCTTCGAGGCGACGGTCGCCGCCGGGGCCGACTACGCCACCTGCGTCGAGAACGTCGACATCGGCGGCCCGGCGATGCTGCGCGCCGCGGCCAAGAACCACGCCTGGGTGACCACCGTCACCGACGTCGAGGACTACGCCGCCCTCCTCGCCGAGCTCGACGCCCACGACGGCGCCACCAGCCTCGCCTTCCGCCAGGCCCGGGCGCTGACGACCTACGGCCGCACCGCCGCCTACGACGCGGCGGTCTCGACCTGGCTCGCCGGCGCCCTCGGCGAGGCGACGCCCCGCCGCCGCGCCTTCGCCGGCACCCTCGCCCAGCCGCTGCGTTACGGCGAGAACCCTCACCAGTCGGCGGCCTTCTACCGCGACGGTTCGGCCCGTCCGGGCGTCGCCTCCGCCCGCCAGCTCCAGGGCAAGGCGCTCTCGTACAACAACATCAACGACACCGACGCCGCCTTCGAGCTCGTCGCCGACCTTGACCCGGCCGCCGGCCCCGCAGTCGTGATCGTCAAGCACGCGAACCCCTGCGGCGTCGCCCGCGGCGCCTCGCTCCTCGACGCCTACCGCGCCGCCTACGACTGCGACCGGACCTCGGCCTTCGGCGGCATCGTCGCGCTGAACGGCACCCTCGACGAGGCGACGGCGGCGGCGATCGCCGAGATCTTCACCGAGGTCGTCATCGCCCCGGAGGCGACCGAGGGTGCGCAGCGCCTCTTCGCGGCGAAGCGGAACCTCCGCCTCCTCGTCACCGGCGGCCTCCCCGACGCGGACGCGCCGGCGCTCGCCTGGCGGCAGGTGGCGGGGGGCTTTCTCGTCCAGGGGCGCGACAACGGCCGCCTCGCGCCGGAGGACCTCCGCGTGGTGACCCGCCGCGCGCCGACCGACGCCGAGACCGCGGACCTGCGCTTCGCCTGGACCGTGGCGAAGCACGTGAAATCGAACGCCATCGTCTACGTCAGGGGCGGGGCGACCGTCGGCATCGGCGCCGGCCAGATGAGCCGGGTCGACTCGACCCGCATCGCCGCGCGCAAGGCCCGGGACATGGCCGAGGCCCTCGGCCTCCCCGAGTCTCCGACCGTCGGCTCGGCCGTCGCCTCGGACGCCTTCTTTCCCTTCCCCGACGGCCTTCTCGCCGCCGCCGAGGCCGGGGCGACGGCGGTGATCCAGCCCGGCGGATCGGTCCGCGACGAGGAGGTGATCGCCGCCGCCGACGCGGCGGGGGTCGCCATGCTGTTCACGGGGATGCGCCACTTCCGGCACTGACCAGGGCGACGCGGTCTCTCGCGGAACGCTTCGGCGCGCCGGACTTCGGCCGCCGATGGGGTGGGCCAAGGCCTGCGAGACCCTAGCCCAGTCGCCCGTCCATGGCGCGCTGGTAGAGATCGAGCGCGTCGGCCGAGGTCAGCGGCCGCGGGTTGCCGCCCGCCGTCGGATCGACCACCGCCATCTCCGCCATCTCGGCGAAGCGGCTGTCGTCGACCCCGATACGGTCGAGCGTGTGCGGGATCCCGAGGTCGCGGCGCAGCCGCAGCACGAAGTCGAGCACCCCCGAGAACCCCCCCTCGATCCCGAGCCAGCCGGCGAGCCGGTCGAACTTGTCCCACAGCGCCTCGCGGTTGAAGTCGAGGACATAGGGCATGAACACCGCGTTGGTCAGCCCGTGGTGGGTGTCGTAGAGCGCCCCGACCGGGTGCGACAGCGCATGGATCGCCCCGAGCCCCTTCTGGAAGGCCGTCGCCCCCGCCGCCGCGGCGACGAGCATGTTGCCCCGCGCCTCAAGGTCGCTCCCGTCGCGGTAGGCGCGCAGCAGGTTGTGCTGGACGAGCCGGATACCCTCGACGGCGATGCCCTCCGCTATCGGGTGGTAGGCGGGCGCGGCATAGGCCTCGATGCAGTGGGCGAGGGCGTCCATGCCCGTCCCCGCGGTCAGCGCCGGCGGCAGCGGCACGGTCAGCGCGGGGTCCATGATGACCACGGCCGGCAGCATCCGCGGGTGGAAAATCACCTTCTTGGTATGCGTCGCGAGGTTGGTGATCACCCCCGCCCGCCCGACCTCCGAGCCGGTGCCGGCGGTGGTCGGCACCGCGATGACCGGCGCGATGCCGGCGGGGTCGGCGCGCGTCCACCAGTCGCCGACATCCTCGAAGTCCCACATCGGCCGGGTCTGACCCTTCATGAAGGCGACGACCTTGCCGCAGTCGAGCGCCGAGCCCCCGCCGAAGGCGACGACCCCGTCATGGCCGCCGTCGCGCATCGCCGCGATCCCGGCGGCGACGTTCGCCTCGGTCGGGTTCGGGCTGACCTCGGAGAACACCGCCGCCTCGATCCCCGCCGCCGCCAGCACCCCGAGGGCGCGCGCGGTGATCGGCAGGCGGACGAGGCCGGGGTCGGTGACGAACAGAGGCCGGACGATGCCGGCGACGGTGCAGGCGTCGGCGAGCTCGTCGATGCGCCCCGCGCCGAAGCGGATGGCGGTCGGGTAGGTCCAGTTGGCCGGGGGCTGCATTCACTTCTCGCGGAGGTCGGTCGCTCCAGTTACCGGGAAACCGGCCGCGGGTGCAACGTCGCGCGGGACGATCACTCCTCCGCGGCGTCCCCGAACTCCGCTCCGGCGAGGAGGTCGTCGATGAAGTGGCCGAGGAGCTGGGCGCGGCTCGACACGCCGGCCTTGCGATAAACCGCGGCGCTCTGGGCGCGGACGGTGCTGGCGCGGGCCGCGCGCAGGCCGGCGATCTCCTCGACCGAGAAGCCCTTGACCGAGAGGAAGGCGACCTCACGCTCGGCCGGGGTCAGGCCCCAGCCGGCGAAGGTCTCCTCCATCAGATCGACGAAGGCGCCGCTGGCCACGCGCATCCGCCCTTCCATCCGCGCGTTCGCGGCCCGCATCCGGCGGAACTCGCCGACTATCAGCGCCGACCCGAGGACCAGCGACATGAGGATCGCGATCTCGAGGAGGGCGTGGGCGGGATCGCCGCGGAAGTCGGAGATCTCCGAAAGCATGTCGACGATCAGGAGGAGGCCGCACCCGGCCTGCAGGCCCGCCGCGAGCGCGAGAAGGCGGGTGCGCGTCCACCGGGTGCGTGCCAATCTCCAGCCTCGTCGGCTGCTTCAGGGGCGCTTGCGGCCGGTGATCATCGCCTTCGCGAGGTTCTCGCGGTGCCGCAGGCTCTCCCACGCTACGCCTGCCCAGTGCAGCACCACAAGGCCGAAGCCGAGGTTGGCCACGGTCTCGTGTACCCCCTCGAGCCACCCGGCGCCCCAGAAGGCGTCGAGACCCATCATCCAACCGGTCAGGCCGAGGGTCGCGACCACGGCGAGCAGGGCGACCACCATCGCGCCGCCGGCCGGATTGTGCCCGACATGGCGTGGCTCGCGGCCGCCGATCGTGGCGCGGACGTAGGCGAGAAAGCCGGCCGGCGTCGGGACGAAGTCGGAGAAGCGCGCACGGTGCGTTCCGACGAAGCCCCAAGCGACGCGAACGGCGACCGCGGCCACGGCGATCCAGCCGAGCGTCTCGTGGAGGTCGCGCGGGCTGTCGATGAGAAAGGCGCCGAGAAAGCCCGCCGCCAGCGTCCAGTGCAGGACCCGGACCAACGGGTCCCACACCGGGACGGTGGTGGGGGCCTCGATGGCCGCCGCCGGTTCCCCGGACATCGATTCGGCGGACATCAGTCGCTCTCGCGCTGGAGCTCGGCCCCGGTCGCGGGATCGTAGTAGATCTCGAGCCTGGTCTCGCCGTTGGCTCCGTAGATCTCGTAGCAGCCGTCGCTGACCTTCATTTCGCGGATCGTGCCGCCGGCGTCCTCGAAGCTCTTGGCGACCTTCCACATCGGCGTGGTTGCGTCGATGCCCTTGCAGTTCGGGTCGGCGAAGGCCGGAGCGGCGAGGGCGAGGGCGGCGATGCCGAGCGCGAGCGTCTTCATTCGATTCTCCATGGGCGGCGCCGGCGGGCGTGCCGGCGTGGCGGGACCGATGACGGGCAGCGCGCCGGGCCGCCATTCGCCTGACGCTTAGGCGGGCGGGCCTAAGCGCCCGCTTACGGCTCGCGGACGGCCCGGAGCGCACCGCCCGGGCACTCGCCCCGTCAGGCCGGGCCGAGGCGCCGGAGGTGGTAGGACTTCGGCCGGGTCAGGCTCAGATAGCCGAGATGGGAGAGGCCGGCGCCGCGGCCGGTCTCCTTGACCCCGGTCCAGCACAGCGCCGGGTCGAGGTAGTCGGCGCGGTTCATGAACACCGTCCCGGTCTCGATCCGCGCCCCGATCGCGGCCGCCTCGTCCACGTCCCCGGTCCAGACGCTCGCCGTCAGCCCGTAGCGGCAGTCGTTCATCAGGGCGATGGCCTCCTCGTCGTCCCTGACCGCCATGATCCCGACCACCGGCCCGAAGCTCTCCTCGGTCATCACCCGCATCGAATGGTCGACGTCGACGAGGATCTGCGGCGCCAGATAGGCGCTGTCGCCGCTGTCGGCCGGAAACAGCCCCGGATCGACCAGCGGCCGCGCGCCCGCGGCCACTGCCTCCGCCGTCTGCGCCCGCACCGTGTCGGCGAAGCGCTTCGAGGCCATCGGCCCGAGCGTCGTCGCCTCCTCGAGCGGATTGCCGAGCCGGAGCTTCGCCACCCACTCGACCGACTTCTCGACGAAGGGCGCATACAGCGATTCGTGGACATAGATGCGCTCGATGCCGCAGCAGCACTGGCCGGCGTTGTACATCGCCCCGTCCATCAGCGTGTCGACGGCGGCGTCGAGGTTCGCGTCGGCCCGGACATACCCCGGATCCTTGCCCCCGAGCTCCAGCCCGGTGCCGACGAAGGTGCCGGCCGCGGCGCGCTCGATCTCCCGCCCGCCGCGCACCGAGCCGGTGAAGTTGACGAAGTCGAAGGCGCGCTCGCCGATGAGCGCGGCCGTCGTCGCGTGGTCGAGGAAGAGGTTGGTGAACAGCCCCTCCGGCAGGTGGGCGAAGGCCTGCGCCAGCCGCTCCCCGGCCAGCGGCGTCTGGCTCGCGTGCTTCAGGACGATGGCGTTTCCGGCGATGAGGCCGGGGACGATGGTGTTGATCGCCGTCAGGAACGGATAGTTCCACGGCGCGATGACCAGCACGAGCCCGAGCGGCTCGCGCGCGAGGACGCGGCGGAAGCGGTCGCTGTCCTCGATCACCGCGGACGCGAGCGCGGCGGCCGCGATCTCCGCCATGTAGGCCGTGCGCTCCCGCACCCCGCCCATCTCGCCGCCGTAGCGCACCGGCCGCCCCATCTGCCAGGCGAGTTCGGTCACCAGATCGGCGTTCACCCGGTCGAGCCGCGCCACCCCCTCGCGGACCAGCGCGATCCGCTCGTCGAGCGGCACCGCGGCCCAGGCCTTCTGCGCCTTGCGGGCAAGGCCGAGCTTCGCCCGCACGCTCTCGACCGGCTCGGCCGGCCGCTCGGCGTAGACGCTCCCGTCGATCGGCGAGATGCAGCGGATGGTGGCGCTCATGGTGGTCACTCCTGCGAAGGACAGCGCCGCTCACGCGCGCTCGAAGCCGCGCGCCAGCTCCCAGTCGGTGACGCGGCGGTCGAATTCGGCCTGCTCCCATTGGGCGGCGTGGACGTAGTGCTCGACGACCTCGTCGCCGAAGGCGGCGCGCAGCATCGCCGAGCCCCGCAGCGCCTCGGTCGCCTCGCGCAGCGTCCTCGGGATCTCGGGCAGGCGCCCGCCCTGGTAGGCGTCGCCGCGGAACTCAGCCCCGAGCTCGAGGTTCGCCTCGATGCCGGCGAGGCCGGCGGCGATCTGGGCGGCGAAGGCGAGATAGGGATTGAGGTCGGCCCCGCCGATCCGGCACTCGACCCGTACCGCCTTCGAGTCCGTCCCGCACAGCCGGAAGCCCGCGGTGCGGTTGTCGGTCGACCACACCGTCTTGGTCGGCGCGAAGGTGCCGGCGACGAAGCGCTTGTAGCTGTTGACGTTCGGGGCGAGGAAGTAGGTCGTCTCCGCCGCGTGAGCGAGCAGCCCGGCGAGATAGCTCCGCATCGTCGCCGACATGCCGTGCGGCGCGCCGGGATCGTGGAAGGCCGCGCTCCCGTCCTCGCGCCGCAGCGACTGGTGGATGTGGCACGACGAGCCCGCCGCCCCGTCGGCGTACTTGGCCATGAAGGTGACCGCCCTGCCCTTGGCCCAGGCGATCTCCTTCACCGCGTTCTTGGTGACGACATGGGCGTCGGCGGCCGAGAGGGCGCCGGCATAATGGACGTTGATCTCCTCCTGTCCGGCACTCGCCTCGCCCTTCGACGACTCCACCGGGATGCCCGCACCGTTCAGTCCGGTGCGGATCGCCCGCATCACCGCCTCCTCCTTGGTGGTCTGGAAGACGTGATAGTCCTCGTTGTACGGGCCGATCGGCTTCATCCCGCGGTATCCGGCAGCGTGGATCTCGGCATAGGAGTCGGTGAACAGGAAGAACTCGAGCTCGGAGGCCATCATCGGCGCGAGGCCCCGCTCGGCGAGCCGGGCGATCTGGCGCTTCAGCACCGCCCGCGGCGAATGCGGCACCACGGCATGGCCGTGGTGGTCGAGCACATCGCACAGCACCAGCGCCGTGCCCTCGAGCCACGGCGTCACCCGCAGCGTCGAGAGGTCCGGCCGCATGGTGTAGTCGCCGTAGCCCGCCGCCCAGCTCGTCGCCTTGAACCCCGGCACCGTCTCCATCTCGTAGTCGGTGGAGAGCAGGTAGTTGCAGCCGTGGGTCTCGCGATGCCCGCTCTCGAGGAAGAACTCCGCCTGGAAGCGCTTGCCCATCAGACGGCCCTGCATGTCGGTCTGGGCGACGACGACGGTATCGATCGCGCCCTCGGCGACCGCCGTCGCCAGGTCGCCAAGCGTCAGCTCGCCCGGCATGATCCCTTCCCCCTCACCCTCGCGGCCCCGGGCCGACGCTAGAGGAGCGTCCCGAAGGCGGCAAGTGTCGTTCAAACCGCCCGATCCGGCCGCCGCACCGGTGCGAACCGCCGGAGGGCTACTGTCCTGAGCGCGAGCGGACAGGCACGGGAAGGGGCGCCGAGGGGGGACGCGGCCATGGGACAGCGGGGTGCCCAAAAGGGCGACGATCCGATCGAGCATCGGGCGGGCGAGATGGCGAGGCTGCGCCTCCAGGGCGAGGTCCCCCGAACCGAGGTCGCGGATCATGGGGCGGCCTCGGTCGCGAAGCCGATCTCGAGCTCGGCCGTCCATGCCTCGCCGGGGGCGAGGGTCTGACCCTCGGCACTGGTGCCGTCCTCCAGCCGGTCGCAGTTGGCGGGCTCGATGGCGAGGACGTTGCGCCGCGGCCGGGGATCGGACCAGACTTGGGCGCAGGGGAGTGCCTGCACCGGTCCCGCGATGGTTGCCGCGAGGCCGTCGCGGCCGAGAAGACGGGGCCCAAGCGGTCGGGCGCGGTGCTGCGGTGGCAGGCGACCGCGGGCCCGGCCGCTCCCGCCGCCGGATGGATCTGCCGGCCATCGAGCTCGATGCGGGTGTCGGGACAGATCGCCGGGAGCACCCAGAAATCCAGCCCCCCGCCGGTCGAGAAGGCGAGCGCCCGCGTGTCCCGCTCGGCGCCGTCCGTCGAGGACGATGCCGCGGACCGAGGCGAACTGCCGGCGGGTCGCCATGTCCGCGAGCGCGGTCAGGCCCGTCATTCGGCCGCGTGCCGGGCGCGGGGAAGCGACAGGCGGGCGAAAGCCTCGGGAGGCGCGTCGAGGTCGGCCATGAGCCCGGCCATCAGGCCGGCCATGCGCCCCTCGACCCCCGGATCGCGGATCGGCCGCTCCTGCCCCGGATCGGTGGCGAGATCGTAGAGTCGGGTCTCGCCCTCAAGCATCTGGCCGGGGCCATAGGTGTTGTACATCGCCGAGGTCTCGGCGACCGGCACCTTCAGGGTCGGCATCCCCTCGGTGAAGGCATCGGCCATCAGCGTGTAGTGGTAGATTTCGAAGCGACTTTCCATCTTTCCCGTTGTGGAACGGGCGTGCCGCGCTACCGTGGCCGATAAGACCGGCGGAGGGAATGGGGTGGCGCGTTACCGGGTGCTCGGGCTCAGCTTCGACCACATGCACATGGGCGACCTGCTTCGCCAGGTGGCGGACCACCCGCAAGCCGAGATCGTCGGCATCTGGGACCCCGATCCCGCCCGCATGGCCGCCGCGATCGCGGCCTTCGCCATTCCCCCGGAGCGGGTCTTCACCGATCTCGACGCCTGCCTCGCGGTCGGCATCGAGGTCGGCGCCGACCTCGCCATCGTCTGCGCGGCCCCGGCTCGCCACGCGGCGCTGGTCGAGGCAATCGCTCCGACCGGCATGGACGTGATGGTCGAGAAGCCCTTCGCCGCCAGCGCCGACGAGGCCCGGCGGATGATCGCGGCCATGGCGGGCCGCGGGCGCCTCGCCATCGACTGGCCGGCGGCCTGGAACCCGGGCCACGTCACCGCGCGGCGGCTCGTCGCCGAGGGCGCGATCGGCGCGCTCGCCGAGGTGCACTACACCGGCGGCAACCGCGGCCCGCTCTTCCATCGCGCCGACAAGGTCGCGGTCTCGCCCGAGGAGGTCGCGCGCGAGAAGCCCGGGTCGTGGTGGTACAGCCGGGCGGCCGGGGGCGGGAGCCTCCGCGACTATCTCGGCTACGGGGCCACCCTCGGCACCTGGTTCCTCGACGGCGAGGCGCCGGTCGAGGTCACCTGCGTCGTCGACGCGCCGCCGGGGCTCGAGGTCGACGAGCACTCGATCACCGTCGCCCGCTACGCCCGCGGCCTCTCGAGGTTCGAGACCCGCTGGGGCACGCTGACCGACCCGTGGACGATCCAGCCGCAGCCGCGGTGCGGCTTCGTCCTCGTCGGAACCGACGGCTCGCTGTCGAGCTACGACTACGACGGCTTCGTCACCCTCCAGACCCGCGCCGCTCCGGCGCCGGTCCGGATTCCCGCCGACACGCTGCCGCCCGAGCGCTGCGGGTCGGTCGCGCACCTGCTCTCCGGCATCGCCGAGGCCGCGCCGATCGAGGGCCCGCTCGACCCGGCCCTGAGCCTGACCGGCCAGCGCATCATCGACAGCGCCCTCCTCTCCGCGCACGAGAAGCGCACCGTGCCGCTCGTGCCATGACCGGGAAGACGCCCGGCGCGCCCGCCCGACAGGCGCTCGGCCATGCGCGACCGCGCACCTACGAGGAGCTCCGCGCGGTCCTCGCCTCCGGCACCGTCCATTTCCCCAGGCGGCTCCGCCAGGTCGCGATCTTCCTCTGGCAGCACCCGGGCGAGGTCGCGGTCGGCACCATCGGTCAGGTGGCCGAGCAGGCCGGCGTCCAGCCCTCGACCCTCGTTCGCTTCGCCCAAGCCTTCGGCTACGCCGGCTTCTCCGACTTCCAGCGCCTGTTCAAGGAGCACGTCCGCGCCTCTTGGGGCGAGGGACGGCCCGCGGCCGCCGACGCGGGCGGCAACCTCGCCTTCCTCCACGGACTCGTCGCCGCCGCGCAGGCCTCGCTCGCCCGGGTCGGCGAGGACGTCGACGCCACCGCCTTCGAGCGTGCCGTCGCGCTCCTCGCCGCCGCCGACCTCGTCTACGTCATCGGCTCGAAGCGCGCCTTTCCGGTCACGGCCTACGTCTCGCTGTCGCTCTCGCAGCAGGGGGTGAGGAACGTCCTCGTCGACAACGTCGGCTCGACCGCGCTCGACCAGGTCGGCTGCGTCGGCCGGC
>Ga0247821_10002284_pt1 | contig 10541 bp, 11 predicted proteins | sample 13C_Glycerol_Day_FD_192481 | JGI IMG/M metagenome (GOLD analysis project Ga0247821, IMG submission 192481) | Soil microbial communities from agricultural site in Penn Yan, New York, United States - 13C_Glycerol_Day14 | ecosystem: Environmental > Terrestrial > Soil > Agricultural land | place... | reverse complement strand
GATTGGCACTTCTCTGGTGGTAGCGTCCGGTTGCGTGTTCAACAACTGCATCGACCGTGACATCGACATCAAGATGGAGCGCACCAAGAACCGTGCAATGGTTCAGGGCCAGATCTCGCTGAAAGTCGCACTCGCCTACGCCACCCTGCTCGGGGTGGCCGGGCTTGGCCTGCTGTATGTGCAGGCCAATGCCCTGGCGGCGCTGTTCGGCCTGATCGGCTTCGTCATCTATGTGGGTTTCTACAGCCTGTACCTGAAGCGCAAATCGGTGCACGGCACCCTGGTTGGCAGCCTGTCCGGTGCCATGCCTCCGGTGATCGGCTACTGCGCCGTGAGCAACACCTTCGACCTGGCTGCGTTGACCCTGCTGGTGATGTTCAGCCTCTGGCAGATGCCGCATTCCTATGCCATTGCGATCTTCCGCTTCAATGACTACCTGGCTGCCTCGATCCCGGTCCTGCCGGTCAAGCGTGGCATCCTGGTCGCCAAGAAGCACATCCTCTGGTACATCGTGGCATTCCTGGCGGCAACCCTGATGCTCACCATCGGTGGTTACGCCGGCATGAGCTACATGGCCGTCGCAGCCGCCATGGGCATGTACTGGCTGTACATGGCCTGGACCGGCTACAAGGCCGTGGACGACCGGCTCTGGGCGCGCAAGCTGTTCGTGTTCTCGATCTTCACCATCACCGCCCTGAGCGTGATGATGTCGCTGGACACCAAAGTGCCGACCGAGCTGCTGCTGACCTACGCACACTGATTCCAGTGTGGGTAAACAAGAACGCCCCGTGCTGCAGAGCACGGGGCGTTTTTGTTTGTGCGTGGTATGGCTGCCCTCTGATCCAGGCAGGGTTTGCCGATTAGCGTGACCTCCCATTCACATGTGAGGGGTCGCACCATGAGTATCTTGACTGTGTATTTCTGCGGCACGGGCTCCCATCGTTTCGACACCGCCAACCCCAGCTTCTGGAACGGCGAGTTGGTATCGACCCTGGCCAGCAACGACCAGCGCCGCGAGTTTGCCCACTGGGTGGCCATCGACGGGCCGGGCAGTGGCAACCTGCAAGCCGATGAGCTGTTCATCAGGACCGAGCTGTACGGCCCGACGGGCACGTTGCTCGGTAGCGGCTGGGAAGAGAACGTCGACCACGCCCTGCACATCATCAAGGGCCACTGTAGCTGGCAGCGCAAGGCGCTGAGCCAGGAGCAGTACCAGCAGCTCAAGGCTGCGGGGGTGCCGATCGAAGATGTAAAGGCGACCGGCTCCTGGTACTGGCGAACCTACGACTTCGGCGAGCGCCTGCTGACGCCCCAGCAACTGCAGGAACAGATCATCAGAACGTTTCGCAAAGGTGGCCTGATTCCCAGCCAGGTCAACCTCGTGGGCTGGAGCAGGGGCGGGGTGAGTTGCCACATGCTGGCCAATGCCATGCTCAATGACCGCGCGCTCAGCCACATTCCGGTCAACATCTTTGCCATCGACCCGGTGCCAGGGTTGCTGAACTTCCAGGCACACCGCATCCAGCTTGGGGAAAACGTCCGGCAGTACGTGGGGTTCTACTCACGTGACGAACGATCCAAGGGCTTCACATGCGTGATACCCAGGACCCACGCCAGCACCCGCTGCCATCTCTACCCGCTGCCAGGGCGCCACGCGACCCTGGTGGGCAATGCGTCGGTCGACGGTGTGACCGAGGGGAAGGCGCTGATGGAGCCCGGCCTGATCGTGCGCCACTTTGCCGAAGTCTGCCTGACGCGCTGGGGCGTCAAGCTCGGCAACCGGCTCAACCTCAGCGACGGCGAGCTGCAGGCCTATCATCGGGCGATGAGCAGGGATGACGACGAGTACCAGAACATGCGCGATTACTCATACACCGTGCTCACCGAGGCGCAGGAAGGGGAGCGCTGTGTGTCCCTGGGCGACAAGGGGACGGCGTTCTCGAAGGTCGCCGGTGGGATGTTCCAGCCCGACAGCGGCCTGGCGGCAGCCGTGAAGTGGGACGCACAGGCCTATAAAGCCATTCGCTGAGTGTTGAACCGGCGGCACAGCAGGTATTTGTGCCGCCCTCTGGACAGCCGCCCCACCCAGGCTCTATTGTTCGCTCCGGCCACCGCAGTGGCCAACGTCGCTCGGACGGTTCCGGGCGCTTACGTCTTCGAGGAAGCCATGGCTGACCAAGGTTCGCCGCGCCGCTTTGCGCGCATTGATCGTCTCCCCCCCTACGTCTTCAACATCACCGCCGAACTCAAGATGGCCGCGCGCCGTCGTGGCGAGGACATCATCGACCTGAGCATGGGCAACCCCGACGGGGCCACGCCGCCGCACATCGTTGAAAAACTGGTGCAGGTCGCCCAGCGTGAAGACACCCACGGCTACTCGACGTCACGCGGTATTCCACGCCTGCGCAGGGCGATTTCACGCTGGTACAAGGACCGCTACGAGGTCGAGATCGACCCGGAAAACGAAGCCATCGTCACCATCGGCTCCAAAGAAGGCCTGGCGCACCTGATGCTCGCCACCCTGGACCATGGCGATACGGTGCTGGTGCCCAACCCCAGCTACCCGATTCACATCTACGGCGCCGTGATTGCCGGTGCGCAGGTGCGTTCGGTGCCGTTGGTGCCGGGTGTGGACTTCTTCAACGAGCTGGAGCGGGCGATCCGCGAGTCGATCCCCAAGCCGAAGATGATGATCCTGGGCTTCCCTTCCAACCCGACCGCGCAGTGCGTCGAGCTGGACTTCTTCGAGCGCGTGGTGGCCCTGGCCAAGCAGTACGACGTGCTGGTGATCCACGACCTGGCCTATGCCGACATCGTCTATGACGGCTGGAAGGCGCCCTCGATCATGCAGGTGCCTGGCGCCAAGGACATCGCGGTGGAGTTCTTCACCCTGTCCAAGAGCTACAACATGGCCGGCTGGCGTATCGGCTTCATGGTCGGCAACCCCGAACTGGTCAGCGCCCTGGCGCGGATCAAGAGCTACCACGACTACGGCACCTTCACCCCGCTCCAGGTGGCTGCCATTGCCGCCCTCGAAGGGGATCAGCAGTGTGTGCTCGATATCGCCGAGCAGTACCGTCAGCGTCGCAACGTGCTGGTCAAGGGCTTGCACGAGCTGGGCTGGATGGTCGAGAACCCCAAGGCGTCGATGTATGTCTGGGCGAAGATCCCCGAGCAGTACGCGCACCTGGGCTCGCTGGAGTTCTCCAAGAAATTGCTGGCCGAAGCCAAGGTCTGTGTGTCGCCAGGCATTGGTTTCGGTGATTACGGCGACGATCATGTGCGTTTTGCCCTGATCGAGAACCAGGACCGTATTCGCCAGGCCGTGCGGGGTATTCGTCAGATGTTCCGCAAGCAGCAGTAAAAACGCGTAGTGCGGGTGGGCGTCGGCAATGCCGGCTCCCACCCGTGCGATGGGCGACCAAGCCGCCTGTCAGAAGTCAGATATTTCTGCTGTACCCCCCTTCTCAAACGTTGGCCGAAGCATAGAATGGCGGCGGGTTTCCTCCCAATAACGATAATCTGCCCCCCCGTCTTTTTCTCATCATGTCCGATAATCCTTGCTTGAACTGCGGCGCCTGCTGCGGGTATTTCCGTGTGTCTTTCTTCTGGGGCGAGTGCGAGTCGGCAGGTGGTGTGGTGCCCGACGACCTGGTGGTTCAGATCAACCCCACCCGTGTGGCGATGATCGGTACCGACAGCAAACCCTGCCGTTGTATCGGCCTTGAAGGCGAGATTGGTAAAGGGGTGAGCTGCTCCCTTTACGAGAAGCGCTCCACACCTTGCCGTGAATTCGAGGCCGCCTGGGTCGATGGCAATGCCAACCCCAGCTGCGATGCCGCGCGTGCGGCCTATGGCCTGCCACCGCTGGAAGCCAACGAACCGATCTGGCCGGATGAAGGGGCCGAGGTCGCCTGAAGGGCGTATCAGCCCGAGGGTGAGGTAGACTGTGCGGCTTTTCGGCAAGAACAGGAGTTCTACCCGTGCCGCACCCCTATGCCTTTGCCCAGGACCTTAGCCTGCAGACACCGCGTTTGCAGTTGCGCCCCATGGGCGCCAACGATGCCGCGGCCTGGTTTGCGATCATGGCCGATCCGCAGGTCATGCGGTTCTGGAATCACGCCCCCTGGCGCGAGCTGTCCGAGGCGCAAGCGGCCTTGGCGGCCGACCGCCAGGCCTATGCCGACGGGCAGGTATTCAAGCTCGGGATCTATCGTCGCGACAGCGACGAGCTGATTGGCATGTGCCAGTGCTTTCACGTTGACGTCGAGTCGCGCCGCGGCGAAATCGGCTACTGCCTGGCCAGCAATGCCCAGGGGCAGGGCTTTATGGGCGAGGCGCTGGAGCACTTCGTCCGGTACCTGGGCCAGGGCCTGAACATGCGCCGCCTTGAAGCCGAGATCGATCCGCGCAACAGCGCGTCGGCACGTACCCTGGAGCGCCTGGGCTTCGTCTTGGAAGGCACCCTGCGCCAGCGTTGGTGCGTGGCCGGGGAGTTGTCCGATTCGGGGCTCTACGGACTGTTGCTCGAGCAGGTCGGCTGATGATCGCGCACCGCTATATCTCGATCACGCTGCTGCTGTTTCTATCCTGCCTGTGTTTCAACGCCCTGTACCTCAGTGGCGAGGGCCGCCTGCATGCGTTGCAGGCGCTGTTGTATGGGCCATGGGGCATCGTTTTCGAGATGTATGGCTGGTTCGCCAACCCACTGCTGGGGCTGGCGATCCTGCTGCACCGGCGCTGGCGCTGGGTGTCGCTGCTGCTGGGCCTCGGCGCCCTGGCCCTGGCCTTGAGCAGCTTCGGCATTGAGCGTGTGCCAGACAACCGTAGCTATGACTTCTTGAATCTGGAGCATTTCGCTCCGGGGTTCTATCTGTGGCTGTTGTCGATCCTCGGGTTTTGCCTGGGCCAGGCCTGGTGGTGCCATAAGGCGCGCCAAGGGCTGTCGATACCCGGCTGGCACTGGCTCGATGCCGCCTTGGCGGTGGTGCTGGGGCTGGTGATTCACTTTGCGATACAGGCGCCGAGCCTCAGGTTTGAAATCGACCGGGCCCTGGCGCCGCCGTCCTCGGTACACCCGTCCCCTCCCAACGCTATCTAGCGAGAGGTCGAGGTGCCCCACTGCACCACCAGCATGCCCAGCACGATCAGGCCCACACCTGCCAGGCGCAGGCCGTTCACTGGACGCTCGGGCAGGCCCATCAAGCCCCATTGATCAATGATCAGGGAAGACAACACCTGACCGGCGATCACGCAGACGATAAACCCAGCGGCGCCCAGGCGTGGCGTCAGCATCAGCGCTGCGGTGATGTAGGCCACCCCGGCTGCTCCTCCCAGCCATGCCCACCACGGTGCCTGGGCCAGCGCGCCGAGCTGTGGCAAGGGCGCACGCAGCACCAGCAGCGCCGGAATCACCAACAGCACACTGACCCCAAGCGACACCAGCGATGCCCACAAGGGGTGCCCCAGCAGGCGGCCCAGGGCGGCATTGCTGCCGGCCTGAAACGGCACGGCAGCCCCGGCCAGCAGGGCGATAACCAGCGGCAGCAGGGCGGCGGGGGCGAAAGACAGGTTCATGGCAAGACTCCTTGTAAGTGGCTTGCTAAAGTCTTTGTTATTCGCATGAGTAATGGAAATTCAAACGCTGCACAGGAGCTATTCGCCTGATGGATGATTTGCGCCGTATTGATCTGAACCTGCTGCTCACCTTGCATGCGTTGCTGGTTGAACAACATGTGTCGCGGGCCGCCGTACGCCTGCATCGCAGCCAGCCGGCGGTCAGCCATGGCCTGGCGCAATTGCGTGAATTGTTCGGCGACCCTTTGCTGGTGCGGCGGGGCGGGCGCCTGCAGGCCACCGCCCGCGCCCAGGCCCTGCTCGAACCCTTGCAGCAAGCGCTGGCGCAGCTCGACGGGCTGATTGCCAGGCCTGGCTTTGATCCCGGCCAGGCGCAGCGCAGCTTTCGCCTGGCGATGTCGGACTACGGCGCCCGGGTGGTGTTGCCCGGCTTGATGAAGGTGTTGAGGCAAGAGGCGCCGGGGATCGACCTGGTGGTTATCCAGGGCAGCCGCGAGGCGATGCTCGGGCATCTATTCGATGGCGAGGCGGACCTGGCGCTGGGGGTGTTCCCGCAACTGTCGGCCGAGCTTCGGGTCGAGACCTTGTTCGAGGAGCGTTTCACCTGTGTGGGGGACCGTAGCGTATTGCCTGCGCGGGGCGGCCTGGGGCTGGAGGACTGGCTGGCGCGGCCGCATGTGCTGGTGGCGGTACGGCCGGGGATCGACAACGAGATCGATCTGGCGCTGGAGGCCATTGGCGCCCGCCGCCGGGTCGCCCTGGCGCTGCCCCATTGGGCCGCCGCCCAGGAAGTGATCGCCGGCACGGACCTGATCCTCACGGTGGCGCAACGCAGCCTGGACAGCGGCACGCTCGATCCGCGCCTGCGACGTTTCGAGCCGCCGCTGCCGATCCAGGCCTTTGCCTTCCAGCAGGCCTGGCATCAACGCCGGGACGGCGATGCCGCCCACCAATGGCTACGCGAAGCCTGCAGGCGCGGGCTTGTCCCGCGATAGCGATCTGTCAGGCACAATGCACCGCGGGGCAAGCCCGCCCCTGACAGTACAAGGAATGCACTTGATGAAGCCCCTGCTGGCCATCGCCCTGCTCAGCGTCATCGCGCCATTTGCCAGCGCCAATGACGCCTACAGCCAATGCATGAACACCGCCCAGACGACCCTGGCCATGAACGACTGCAACGGCGCCGAGATCAAGCGTCAGGATACCCGCCTCAACGCGGCCTACAAATCCGCGATGGCCGGTCTTGAAGCCGAGCAACAAGGCAAACTGCGTGACGCCCAGCGGCAGTGGATCAAGTACCGGGACGCCAATTGCAGCCTGTACTTCAGCCTCACCGGCGGCACCATCGATCAGCTCAATGGCGCAGGCTGCGTGCTGAACATGACCAAGGCCCGGGCAGACGAATTGCAGAATCTGCGCGAGCCTTGAGGGCGGAACAATCAGTGACGGGCAGCGCGGGCACGCAGGTACTCGCGCACCTCGACGTGATTGCCGGAAAACTCGATGCGCCCGGCCTTGCTGTCACGGTGGTAGGCGTACATCGGGTCGTAGTACTCACTGAGCAGTCCACTGATCCAGGCGCGGTGCAAGGCCACGTCACCGTTGCGCTGCTGCTCGTCGAGGGCTTGTTGCAAGAGGGCCGACAGGCGCTGGTAGCGCTCGCCACCCAGGCGCTTGAGGATGTTGCCCATGCTCTGGTTCAGGCGCTGGGCAAACAGCGGGAAGCCTTGCTCGTCACCGTGCAGGGCGACGAACTCGGCGCAGAGGTTGATCACGTAGTCGCCGAGGATTCGTTCGACGCGGTTGTCGAAGCTGTCTTCCAGCCATACCAGCGGGTAGTGCTGCATGCCCTGGTACAACTCCAGCGGCAGCGAGCAACTGCCGACGATGCGACCTTCGTCTTCAAGCACGAATTGCTCGATGCCCCGGGCGCGCTTTTTCAGCACGTCGATGGCCAGGCGGTTTTCAAAGTCGATCTGCGCGGGTTGTGCGGTGGCACGTTTGCCGAAGCTGGAGCCACGGTGGTTGGCGTGGCCTTCCAGGTCGATGGCGTTGTCCAGTTGCTGCAGCACTTCGGTCTTGCCGGTGCCGGTCAGGCCGCCGATCAGCACGAAGTCGCATTCGGTCACGGCGCCCTGGGTGGTCTCGATCAGGAAGTTACGCATGGCCTTGTAGCCGCCGACCACCTTCGGGTAGGCGATGCCGGCTTCTTCCTTGAGCCATTGCTGGGCAATCTGCGAGCGCAGGCCGCCGCGAAAACAGTAGAGGTAGCCTTGCGGGTTGGCCCGGGCGAACGCGGCCCAGGCGGCAATGCGTTCGTCCTTGATCTGGCCGTTGACCAGTTGATGGCCAAGGGTGATGGCGGCCTGTTGGCCGTGCTGCTTGTAGCAGGTGCCGACCTTCTGCCGCTCCAGGTCGTTCATCAGCGGCAGGTTGATCGCCTGGGGGAACGCGCCCTTGCCGAATTCGACCGGGGCACGCATGTCCATCATCGGTACATCGTTCAAAAACAGTTGGCGGTAGTCGGTGGTGTTGTCACGCATTACTGCACCTCAACCGCGTGGCTCTGTCGCTCGACCAGCGCGCCGATCGGCGCCAGGTTCAGGCCCAGTTCGGCGGCGACGGCGAGGAACTCGGCTTCACCTTCAGGCGTTACCGCCACCAACAGGCCACCGCTGGTTTGCGGGTCGCACAGCAGATGCTTCTGCTCGTCGCTCAGCGGTGCGATTTTCTCGCCGTAGCTGTCGAAGTTGCGCAGGGTTCCGCCAGGTACACAGCCTTCGGCCAGGTAATGCTCGACGCTCGGCAGGCGCGGCACGGCGCTGTAGGTCAGGCGCGCGCTCAAGCCGCTGCCGTCGGCCAGTTCCACCAGGTGGCCGAGCAGGCCAAAGCCGGTGACGTCGGTCATGGCCTTGACGCCCTCGAGCTTGCCGAAGCGGCTGCCGGGGGTGTTGAGGGTACACATCCAGTCGCGTGCCAGGCCTTTGTCCTGATCGCGCAGCTTGGCTTTTTTCTCGGCGGTGGTGAGGATGCCGATGCCCAGGGGCTTGGTCAGGTACAGGCGGCAACCCACGGTGGCGGTGTCGTTGCGCTTCATGTGGCGCTTTTGCACGACGCCGGTCACGGCCAGGCCGAAGATCGGCTCCGGGGCATCGATGGAGTGCCCGCCGGCCAGGGGAATACCCGCTTCGGCGCACACGGCGCGACCGCCACGAATCACTTCGCGGGCCACTTCCGGGGCCAGCACATTGATCGGCCAGCCGAGAATGGCGATGGCCATCAGCGGGTCGCCACCCATGGCGTAGATGTCGCTGATGGCATTGGTGGCGGCGATGCGGCCGAAGTCGTACGGGTCGTCGACAATGGGCATGAAGAAGTCGGTGGTCGAAACCACACCGCGCTCCTCGTCGAGCGCGTAGACTGCCGCGTCGTCGCGCGAGGCATTGCCCACCCAGAGGTTCGGATCCAGGGCCTGGGTACCGCTTTCGGCAAGAATCACTTCCAGCATCTTCGGAGAGATCTTGCAGCCACAACCGGCACCGTGGCTGTACTGGGTCAGACGAATCGGCTCGCTCATACGCACCTCGAAAAATCGTGAAGGCCGATTGTAGCAAAGCTGGTCTTTGCGCCGATGCCTCTTATAATTCCGGAGCTGGCCTGATGCTGGCTCATTCCCCGCTATTGAACCGGAGAACCCCCATGCTCAAACGTCCCCTGGCGCTGTTCGCTGGCCTGGTGCTGTCGTGTTCGACCTACCTTGTCCAAGCCGCCGATACCCTGCGCGTCAGTGCCATTCCTGACGAGGCCCCCACTGAACTGCTGCGCAAGTTCAAGCCGCTGGGCGAGTACCTGGAGCAGCAATTGGGCATGAAGGTTCAGTTTGTGCCGGTGGCCGACTACCCGGCCGTGGTCGAGGCGCTGGCGACCGACCGTCTGGACATGGCCTGGCTGGGCGGCTTCACCTTCGTTCAGGTGCACCTGAAGAGCCCGACCGCGACCCCGCTGGTACAGCGTGAGCAAGATGCGAAGTTCACCAGCAAGTTCATCACCGCCAACCCCGACATCAAGAGCCTGGCGGATCTCAAGGGCAAGACCTTTGCCTTCGGCTCGATCTCGTCGACCTCCGGCAGCCTGATGCCGCGCTACTTCATGCTCAAGGACGACAACATCAAGCCTGAGAGCTATTTCAGCCGCGTGGCCTATTCCGGTGCCCACGATGCCACGGCCGCCTGGGTCCAGGCCGGCAAGGTCGACGCCGGTGTACTCAACGCCAGTGTCTGGGACAAGCTGGTCGCCTCGGGCAAGGTCGATACCAACAAGGTCAAGGTGTTCGCCACCACGCCAAGCTACTACGACTACAACTGGACCGTGCGCGGCAGCCTCGACCCGGCCCTGAAAGAGAAGATCAAGCACGCCTTCCTCGCCCTCGATCCTGCCAAGCCGCAAGACAAGGCGATCCTCGACTTGCAGGCGGCCAGCCGCTTCATCGAGACCAGCCCGGACAACTACAAGGGCATCGAGGAGGCTGCTCGCGCTGCTGAGCTGCTCAAGTGACCCTTGCGCTGAAAAGCGCCAGCCTGCGCCACGGCCAGGTCCAGGCGCTGAATGAAGTCGATGTGCAGATCGGCACCGGCGAGCGGGTGGCGATCATCGGCCCGTCAGGTGCCGGCAAGTCCAGCCTGTTGCAGTTGCTTGCCAGCGCCATTGCTCCCAATACCGGCAGCGTCGAGTTGCTCGGCGAGGCGCCCTGGCGGTTGTCGGCCTCGGCCCGCCAGCACCTGCGCACGCGCATCGCCCTCATTCACCAGGCGCCTCCGTTGCCCCCGCGCCAGCGGGTGGTGACGGCGGTACTGGCAGGGCGGCTGGGGCAGTGGGGCACCCTGCGTGGCTTGCTCAATCTGCTGCACCCCTCGGACATCCCCGGGGTGCGTGAGGTGCTGAGCAGCCTGGGCATGGCCGACACC
>Ga0247821_10002283_pt1 | contig 10544 bp, 7 predicted proteins | sample 13C_Glycerol_Day_FD_192481 | JGI IMG/M metagenome (GOLD analysis project Ga0247821, IMG submission 192481) | Soil microbial communities from agricultural site in Penn Yan, New York, United States - 13C_Glycerol_Day14 | ecosystem: Environmental > Terrestrial > Soil > Agricultural land | place... | reverse complement strand
ATGGTTGTACGGCGAGGCGACGCTCGCCGCATTCCAGGAACGGCCTGTGGACCATCTCGAGTTGGAGAACAGCCTGCCTGGCCGGGCCAAGGACGCGTCACACCAGATCGCGGACTGGGCAGCTGGGGCCGGCCTGACGGCCGACGGGGACGTGCTGACCGAGATCCTGCAACGCGGCTACACCTTCGCCGAAGAAGGCGTCGGTGAGGTCCTGGAGGCACTCGGCATCGTCGCCGCCGGCAGCACGGTCGAATTCCAGGACCTCGATCCCACGATCGACGCCGACGGAAGCCCCTTCGGCGAGTCGCAACCGACGGAGCCGACGGAGCCCGCTCCACGAGGGCCGACCATGGCCGGAGCCCTCGCGGCGGCGATCGACCACAGTTCGGCGGCCTGGCGTCGGTTGGTCGTCGAGCATTCGCTGCAGACCTTCGGTGAGCCGCCGGCCTTCGTCGCGCTCGACGGATCCCTGCGCATCGCCTTCGATCCGCCCGTCAGCCTGGTCAGCTACGGCCGGGACACAGACCGCGGATGGGTCTCGGGACACCTCGGCGTGGAGTGGCAGGAGGTGCCGTCCAGCTATGCCGACAGCCTGTCGGCGGCGGCCGCGTGGGCGCGCGAGAACGTCGGAGTCCAGGGCCGCCCGGCGCATGAACATCGGTTGCCGCTGAACCTCGAGGTACCGCCCGACTACCCGGACGGCGTCGAGGACGCGCCCTGGTACCACGACCTCAGCAGACAGGAGTGGTGGCGGCATTCAATTGCCGGACAGCAGCACGTGGCGATCGAACTGGCGATGGGCACGAATCTCCTCGAACGGGCTGATCAGGTCGCGGACTGGCTCGACCAAGCCCGCGGCCTGCTGCTGACCCCGGTATCTGACAGGTTCCGGGAGATCGGCGGACAGGTGCACTTCGGGAACCAGGACGCGGGGCTGTATGCCCTGATGCTGACCCTCGTCTACAAGTCGGCTCGCGGCCGCTACGCCATCAGCGGTGCGGACGACAAGGCCTGGCGCCGGGTTCAGAAGCGGCTACGGGCCGGGGAGCTGACGTCGGTCAAGGTCGAGGGCAAGGTGGTGGGTGGCGCAGCACAGTGGGGCGACTTGCTGATCGGTGCGCAACTCGCGGCGAATCAAGATCTCTACAGCCTTCCGGCGCACGTCACCGTGAAGATCTCCGATCCGCTTCGCTCGTTCGTCCCCGGATCGTTCGCGAGTGAGCTGGTTACCCGGGCCGTCGAAACCTTGCCGGTCGTAGGCGGATGGGTCGACGGCGCTCGGCGGTTCTACCTGGGCGACTGTCAGTCGCGGTACGAGTCGTTCGCGCGCGTGCGCTCCGACGTACGGCGTGATCCGCGGATCAGTGTTCGTGGGCCGGCGTGGCGGATTCTGCTCGGGCCGGAGCATCTGCGGCTGCTCGGAGGACGGGAGGCTCTGGAGGCGTCCGAGATGTTCACCGAGTTTCGTGAGATCGGCGGGCTGTTACAGATTCAGTGCGGTGCGCAACCGGTGGAGTGTACGTGGCAGCGCCGGGCGGCGATGGTCGGCGTACTGGCGCCGGTGCTGCCTCCGTTGCCCGAGCGATGATGGTCTGACGGGGAAGCGCGGTTAGGCTGGTAGGCGCTCTGATCGCTGACTGGAAGTTGTTATGACTGTGGAATCCCTGTTCCCGCGCCTGGAGGCGTTGCTGCCGAGTGTGCAGAAGCCGATCCAGTACGTCGGTGGTGAACTGAACTCGGTCAGCAAGGAGTGGGACGCGGTCAGTGTCCGGTGGGCGCTGATGTACCCGGACGCCTACGAGGTCGCGCTGCCGAACCAGGGCGTGCAGATCCTGTACGAGGTGCTGAACGAGCGGGACCACATCCTGGCCGAGCGGACGTACTCCGTCTGGCCGGACATGGAGAAGGTGATGCGGGACAACGCGATCCCGCAGTTCACGCTGGACAGCCACCGGCCGGTGCGGGCGTTCGACGTGTTCGGGCTGTCGTTCTCGACCGAGCTCGGCTACACGAACATGCTGACCGCGCTCGACCTGGCCGGCATCCCGCTGCACGCCGCCGACCGGACCGACGAGGACCCAATCGTGCTGGCCGGCGGACACGCCGCGTTCAACCCGGAGCCGATCGCGGACTTCCTCGACGCCGCGGTGCTCGGTGACGGCGAGGAGATCGTGCTCGCGATCTCCGAGGTGATCCGGGAGTGGAAGGACGAGGGCCGCCCGGGCGGTCGCGACGAGGTCCTGCTCCGGCTGGCGAAGTCCGGCGGTGTGTACATCCCGAAGTTCTTCACGGTCGACTACCTCGCCGACGGCCGGATCCAGCGCGTGACGCCGAACCGGCCGGGCGTACCGTTCCGGACCGCGAAGCACACGGTCATGGACCTGGACGCGTGGCCGTACCCGAAGAAGCCGCTGGTCCCGCTCGCCGAGACCGTGCACGAGCGGTACTCGGTGGAGATCTTCCGCGGCTGCACCCGCGGCTGCCGGTTCTGCCAGGCGGGCATGATCACCCGGCCGGTGCGTGAGCGGAGCATCACCACGATCGGCGACATGGTCGAGAACGGGCTGAAGCAGTCCGGGTTCGAGGAGGTCGGCCTGCTCAGCCTGTCGAGCGCCGACCACAGCGAGATCGCCGACGTCGCGAAGGGCCTCGGCGACCGGTACGAGGGCAGCAACGTCTCGCTGTCGTTGCCGTCGACAAGGGTCGACGCGTTCAACATCACGCTGGCCAACGAGTTCTCCCGCAACGGCCGGCGCAGCGGCCTGACGTTCGCGCCCGAGGGCGGGTCGGACCGGATGCGCAAGGTGATCAACAAGATGGTCACCGAGGAGGACCTGATCCGCACCGTCGCGGCGGCGTACAGCCACGGCTGGCGGCAGGTGAAGCTGTACTTCATGTGCGGGCTGCCGACCGAGACCGACGAGGACGTGCTGGCGATCGCCGACCTGGCGAAGAAGGTGATCGCGACCGGGCGGGAGGCCTCCGGCCGGCGCGACATCCGCTGCACGGTGTCGATCGGCGGGTTCGTGCCGAAGCCGCACACGCCGTTCCAGTGGGCGGCGCAGCTCGGCCCCGAGGAGACCGACGCGCGGCTGGCGAAGCTCGGCGCCGCGATCCGCTCGGAGAAGCAGTACGCGAAGGCGATCGGCTTCCGGTACCACGACGGCAAGCCCGGCATCATCGAAGGCCTGCTGTCGCGCGGTGACCGCCGCGTCGGCCGGGTGATCGAGGCGGTCTGGCGTGACGGCGGCCGGTTCGACGGCTGGAGCGAACACTTCTCGTACGACCGCTGGGTCGAGTGCACCGAGAAGGCCCTCGCCGACGAGCCGGTCGACCTCGCCTGGTACACGACGCGCGAGCGTGAGTACGCCGAAGTGCTGCCCTGGGACCACCTGGACTCGGGACTGGACCGGGACTGGTTGTGGGAGGACTGGCAGGACTCGCTCGAAGAGGACGGCGCCATCGAGGTCGAAGACTGCCGCTGGACCCCCTGCTTCGACTGCGGCGTGTGTCCTCAGATGGGCACCGAGATCCAGATCGGCCCGACCGGGAAGAAGCTCCTCCCACTTTCAGTCGTCTAGTTGCAGTAGTACGCCGGGGTCGGCGTCGTCTCGGTCTGGTCCTGCCAGTGCGCGACGCCGACGTAGTACCCGCAGCCGGTGCCTTCGTCGAACCAGGCGCCGCCGCCGGAGTACGCGTACGTCTCCGCGACCGTGGTGAACGGGCCGGACGCACTCGAGCCCTTCTGCAGCTCGACCCGGACCTCGGTCACGCTGTTCGAGCACCCCTCGAGACCGACGGCGACGTACAGCATCAACGCCGAGTACCCGACCGACTTGGCTGTCACCAGATCGCACGCCTGCGTACCGGAGGTCGAGGCCTGGGCCGGTGTCGCCACGGCCAGACCGGCGACGGCAGCAGCAGCGGCCGCGACCGCACCAACGAGTTTCCGCATCTGAGCACCCTTCAGTTGGAAACCTACAGAGTGTCAGCAGATTAGGTCACTCAGTTACAGCCGTCGAGCCCTTCGGCGTGGCGTGGAGCAGCAGTTCGGTGAGCAAAAGATCGTCAGCGCTGCCCAGAACGAGGTCGGCGGCCGCCACCGCGGCAGCCTGCACATACGGATTGGGGATGGCGACCGCGTACATCCCGGCCGACTGCGCCGCCGCGACGCCGTGCGCCGTGTCCTCCACCGCGACCGCCCACGGCACGCCGAGCCGCCGCAGGGCCAGCTCGTAGATCGCCGGGTCGGGCTTGTGCGCGGCCACCTCGTCGCCGGTGACGATGTGATCGAACAAGTCGACCGCGCCCACCCGCTCCAGGTGCGGCAGCACCCACGTACGCGGTGAGCTGCTGGCGATCGCTACCTGGAGGCCCAGCTCCCGCGCGGTCGCGATCCAGTCCCGGATCCCGGCCCGGAAGTCGAGCTCGGCGTGCAACCGGTTCCGGTGCGCGACGCGGCGGGCGTGGCTCGCCGTACGGTCGAAGCCGGCGCCGACGGCCGCGCCGAGGACGGCGTACCGCTCCTCGGTGATGTCGCCGCCGTGGCCGGGCCAGAAGCCGGTCAGGTCGAGCTCCAGGCCGTGGTGGGCCCACTCGGCCTGCCAGCTCTCGACCATCGTCGTCTCGGTGTCCATCAGCAGGCCGTCGAAGTCGAAGACGATCGCCGGTACGTCGACCGGCACCAGCCGGGTCGCCAGCCGATGGATCTGGGCCGCGCTCAACCCCAGCCAGGACAGGTACGCGCGCACGCCGCCGAGCTCGTCGAGATGCTCGAGCGATCCGATGATCGTCTCCGGGCGGGTCCGCGAGAATTCGGGCCCGTCCTGCGTGCCGAGGTGGACCTCGCTGATCGCGTAGTCGGCGGCGATCTCGGCGCGCGGCACGCCGGCCAGCTCGAGCAGCACCGCGACCGTCAGACCGGTCCGGTCCTTGCCCGCCTTGCAGTGCACTACGACCGGCCGGTCCGCGGGCGCGTCTGCGATCGCGGCGAAGATCCGGCCGACGTGGGCGGCGTTCCGCGTGAGGCTGTTGCGGTAGACGTCGAGCAGCCGCGGCTCCGCCTCCGGATCCCGCAGCCGCTCGGCGTCCGGGTCGATCCAGGGGATCCGCCGGTACGCCGATGTGCCGTCGAGCGGATGTGGTTGCTTCAGCTCCCAGTCGGACCGCAGATCGAGGACGAGCCCCGCGTCGAGAGCGACGAGTTCGTCGTGCACGGTGCCGAGCGCATCGGTCCGGACCAGCGCCCGCGAGCGCGTCGGTACGCCGTACCGGGTCGGAAGTCCGCCGACGTCACGCGCATTCGGGCTCCACATGCGTGTCAGCTTAGGACAACGCCTCCCAAGGACTCGAAGTCGTGCCAGCTTCCGTCGAACGCCTTGTGGGTCAACGCGGAATCCGTGCCGACCGCGAACACGTCGAGCCGGCCGGGACCCCAGGCGACCACCGAACCCGCCGGTTGCGGGCGCCGGCGAGCGGCCGCGGGCTCCAGCCAGCCGGCCAGCGCGGCGATGTTCATCCGCAGGATCTCGGCGGCGAACGCCCAGTCGACGAAGGCGAGCGTGTCGTTCGCGGAGTGGATGTGGCCGTTCGCGCTGTCGCCGCCCTCGATCGTCAGCACGGCGGGTATCCCCGCGGTGATGAACGGGACGTGGTCGCTGGCGAACGGGTTCAGCGAGGTCTCGACGTGCAGGCCGGTGTACGTCGCGGCGGCGGTCGCCAGCGCGCCGATCTGCGCGGACGACACCGCCGCGCCTTCGAGCAGGACGGTCGGTGTCGCGGTGTTCCGGGTGCCGATCATGTCCATGTTCAGGACCGCGCGGACCCGGGTCCGCTCGGCCGGCGGCAGCGCCGCGACGTACTGCTTGCTGCCGAACAGGCCCTCCTCCTCGCCGCCGAACAGGATCAGCCGGAGGTCGTGCTGCCAGGTGCTGCCCGCCAGCAGCCGGCCGAGTTCGAGCACACCGGCCGAACCGCTCCCGTTGTCGTCGGCTCCCGGCGCCGCCGCGGCCGAGCCGCCGGCGATGTTGATCGAGTCCAGGTGCGCGGTGACGATCACGAGTCCGCGGTTGGTGCCGACGCCCGCCCGGTCGCCGACCAGGTTCGCCGACTGCCCGGCGCCGACCGTGATCGGCGTCCGGCCGGTCTGGTAGCCGAGGGCAACCATCCGGTCGGCGGCGAAGTCCATCGCCTGGGTGAATCCGGCGCTCAGCGAGTGCCTGGTCGGCAGGTTCGCGAGCCAGGTCAGGTCGTTCTGGTACGACGCCGTGGACACGTCGGCGACCAGGTCCGCGACGAACGGATCCGCGCGCGCGGCGACGACGGGAGGGACGTCGACGACCGTGGTGCCGGCGCGGAGGGGCTCGATCCGCCAGCAGTTGTTGGACCGTCGACGCGGCTTGTCGGCGGCCGAGATCACCAGATGCCGGCCGTGATCGAGCACGGGGGCGACGTCCGGGTAGTCGTTCTGGAAGCTCCGGCCCATCTGCGTGACGAGCAGCAGGCCGGGCGCGGTGCGGGAGGCGCGGCCGAGGTGCTGGTCCGCGGGCACCCAGAGCAGGGTCTTGTCCCCGAACCGCGCCGCCCGCGCCCCTCCCGCGGCATCCGCGGTCGGTACAACGAGATAACGCACAGGTGCAGCGGTCATGTCACTCCTCCCCGCCCCGGGACTTCAGTGCTGCCAGGTGATGTCGAGGCGGTCGGCTGTGGTGGTGAAGTGGGCGGGCGTGCCGGAGCCGGCGGTCAGGCGGCCGTCGGCCGCCCAGCGTCCTGTCGGCCCGGGCTCGGGGGCGTCTCCGCGACCGATCAGGAACTCCACGAAGGTGCCGTCGGCGCGGAACTCCACCCCCCGCCGGCCGCGGGCCGGCGGGAAGGCGAAGTCGTCGCGGCGGTAGACGCTGATCCCGTCGTGGTCCTCCTCGGCGGAATGCGTCCAGTGCCCGATCGGCGAGGCGGTCAGATCTTCACTTCCTGTCCGATCGCGGCGGGTGTCTCGGGGATCGTGACCTTGAAGTCGCTGATCACGCCGCCGAGCGCCTCGTACCCGGTGACTGACGGTCCCCAGGCCGAGCCGTCCCACCACTTGTGGTACAGCTGCTTGTCGGTGCCGGTGACGAACACGTCCAGCCGGTTCGCGTCCCACGAGACCACGCGCGGCTCGTCGGTGCAGATCCCGCCCATGTACTCGTACCCGGTGACGGACGGTCCCCACGCGGACCCGTCCCACCACTTGTGGTAGAGCGCGGAGTCGGTGCCGAGGACGAACACGTCCAGCCGGTCGGAGCCCCACGAGACGGCGGTCGGCGCCGACGTACACACACCGCCCATGTACTCGTAGCCCGACCAGGACGAGCCGTCCCACCACTTGTGGTACAGCGCCGAGTCGGCGCCGATCACGAACAGGTCGAGCCGGTTCTCGCCCCAGGCCACCACCCGCGGCGGCGAGGCGCAGACCCCGCCGAGGTACTCGTAGCCGTTCCAGGACGAGCCGTCCCACCACTTGTGGTAGACCGCGTTGTCGGTGCCGAGCACGAACGCGTCCAGCCGGTTCTCGCCCCAGGCAACGACTTCGGGCGGGCTCATGCAGATCCCGCCGAGGTACTCGTAGCCGTTCCAGGACGAGCCGTCCCACCACTTGTGGTACAACGCCCGGTCGGTCCCGAGGACGAACGCGTCGAGCCGGTTCGGGCCCCAGGTCGCCAGCCGCGGCGGGCTCGTACAGACGCCGCCGAGGTACTCGTAGCCGTTCCAGGACGAGCCGTCCCACCACTTGTGGTACAGCGCGTGATCGGTGCCGAGGACGAACGCGTCCAGCCGGTTCGGCCCCCAGGACGCGACTTCAGGAGCGCTCATGCAGATCCCACCCTGGTACTCGTAACCCGCGACGGACGGTCCCCAGGCCGATCCGTCCCACCACTTGTGATACATCGCCAGGTCGGTGCCGAGCACGAACGCGTCCAGCCGGTTCGCGCCCCAGGCCACTACCGATCCGGCCGGCTCCGGCGTCCCGGCGGCGCCGCCGCCGAAGTCCGGCAGGTCCTTGCGGACAGTGTCCAGGCAGGCCTGCATCCGGGTCACCTGGTCGGCCGTGAACATGACCATGCCGCGGTCGTCGGTGTAGTCCATGTAGTCGTAGAACAGGTCGCCGTTCGGCCCGTTGCTGCACGTCACGTGCGGGAACGTCGGTACGCCGAAGTTCGGGCCGGCCGCGTTCGGGGTGTCGGCGCACTCGTCGCTGCCGCTGCAGCCGCTGCCGTCGTCACCCCAGATGTGGAACAGGTTCAGGTAGTGCCCGACCTCGTGGGTGGCAGTGCGCCCGAGGTCGAACGGCGCCGCCGCCGTGCCGTTCGTGCCGAACCCGCTGTGCAGGATCACGACGCCGTCGGTGTTCGCCGGTCCGCCCGGGAACTGTGCGTACCCGAGCAGGCCGCCGCCGAGCTGGCACACCCAGATGTTCAGGTAGTGCGCCGTGTCCCAGGGGTCGATGCCGCCGGTCGCCGACGACTTCACCTTGTCGTCGGTGCCGAAGCTCGTGCTGGTGGTCTGGGTCCGGGTGATGCCGGTCGTCGGGTTCCCGTTCGGGTCCTCGGTGGCCAGGTAGAACTCGATCCTCGAGTCCGTGATCAGGCCGCTGAAGACACCCGGCACGATGCTGGTGTCCGGGTTGGTGGCGCGGTAGTCGCGGTTCAGCACGTCGATCTGGCTGTCGATCTGGGCCTGCGAGATGTTCTGCGCGTTGGTGTTCCAGACGACGTGCACGACGACCGGGATGCGCGCGATCCCGGTGAAGCGCTCCTCGCCGGCGACGTACGCCATCGTCGCGGTCTCGAGCGCCGACCGCGCCGCGGCGTACCCGGGCGAGGTCGACAGCAGCCGCCGGTGCACGTCCATCACACCGCACTCGCGACGGGTCGGGTACTCGGTCCGCCCGCCGTCGGTCGCGCCGCTCATACCGGCACCACCGGCCTGGCCGCCGCTCATGTTCGCGGCCGGCGACCCGCCACCGCCCATGCCGGCCGCGGGCGATCCGCCGCTGGTCATGTTCGCCGTACCGCTCGATGAGGCCGGGTTGTTCATCCCGGCCGTCGGCATGCCGTCCGCCGCGGGCTGTCCGTTCGCGGTCTGCACGTCCGGCTCCGTCGCCGGTGACTCGCCCGGCATCCGGTGCTCGTCGCGGTGCTTGTCCGCTCGCCCGTTGGCCTTCCTCGGCATCTTTCCCCCTTCCGCGGGGGCACCCGAGCAGGCCGGCGTCCGCCGAACCGAAGCGATCACCCCCAGCGCGCCCTCGATCGAAGACGGTCCTGCCGTCTTCCCCCACCGAACAGTCGGCCCCCAAACGCCCTGCTCTGCGATTTACGATCCGCCGATCACCGACCGCGCACAAGGCTTCGTACACCCGGCAGTCAACTTCGCCGGAACCCCTTGTGGCGGTTGGAGAATTTCAGCAGCGGCCTGGTGGGAGGTGGGACCCTGGCAAGGTGAAGAGTTTGACCGACTGGTTGCTGGGTCTGCACGGCATCGCCGTGTACGGGATGGTCGGCTTGCTGGTCTTCGCCGAGGACGCGTTGTTCGTCGGGTTCGTGCTGCCGGGGGAGACCGCGGCGGTGCTCGGCGGGGTGACGGCCGCGCTCGGGCACACCTCACTGCCGGTGATCCTGGTGGTCGTCGTCGGTGCGGCCATCCTCGGCGACACCGTCGGCTACGAGGTCGGGCGGTACTTCGGGCCGCGCCTGCTCACGCACCGCGTGCTGCAGCGACGGGCGGGACGACTCGAGGCAGCACGGAAGCAACTCGCGGAGCGGGGCGGTGCGGCGGTGTTCCTCGGGCGGTTCGTGGCGTTCCTGCGCGCGACGATGCCCGCCCTGGCCGGGATGTCCGGGATGCGGTACCTGAAGTTCCTCGCGTTCAACGCGGCCGGCGGGATCGTGTGGGGCACGGCAGTGGTGCTGCTCGGGTATCTCGCCGGCAACTCGTACACCCGCGTGGAGAAGACGTTCGGCCGCGTCGCGGCTCTGGTCGTGGCCGGCGTCGTCCTGGCCGCGATCGTGGCCTGGCGGGTCCGCCGGCACCGGGCCGAACGGGTGCGGTAGGTCAGATCGCGCGTTCCCACATCGTGCGTTGGGCCACCGGGCGGAAGCCGAGCTTGGTGTTGACGGCGACCATCGGCGCGTTCTCCGGGGCGTTCCAGGTGTGGAGTACGGCGGGGAGCGGGACGCCGGCCTGCAGGGCGCGGAGGTTCGGGGCCTTCACCGCGATGCCGAGGCCCTTGCCGCGGTGGCTACGGCGTACGTAGGTGTCGTACTGGTTGAGGCGCTCGGGCGTTTCCGGCGTACCGCCCATCTGGGTGTACGCCGCGAGCTCGCCCGAGGCGGTGTGGACAGCGGCCGTGGTGTAGGTGAACCGGCCCTGGGCGAGGCGCCGCTCTTCGGTGTCGCGGACCAGCTCGGGCGTCCACCGCACCGCCGCGGTCGTGCGGTCGCCGGTCGGTACGTCCTCGCTCATCCCGCTGAGGAGCTCGACGAACTGCGGCATCCACTCGTCCGGCG
>Ga0247821_10002281_pt1 | contig 10551 bp, 9 predicted proteins | sample 13C_Glycerol_Day_FD_192481 | JGI IMG/M metagenome (GOLD analysis project Ga0247821, IMG submission 192481) | Soil microbial communities from agricultural site in Penn Yan, New York, United States - 13C_Glycerol_Day14 | ecosystem: Environmental > Terrestrial > Soil > Agricultural land | place... | reverse complement strand
TGCCAGTAGCGGTCGAGCATGACATCGCCCACCACCAGTACCGGGGCTTGATCGAAACGCGGCATGGACAACTTCATGGGCAACCCATATATACAAAATTAACAGGGGCAGGATATTAGCACAGGCCAGGCGAAGGCTTGGTTACCGCCTTGCTGGCTAGCGATTCAGAATGCAACCGGAGCCCTGGACGGGCCCCGGTGACAGGCTCAGGTGATGTCGGCCTTGGACGGCTCGTCCAGGCCCATGGCGTGCAACCTGGCGTAGTAGCCATTGGCAGCCAGCAGCTGGGCATGGGTGCCGCGCTCGACCAGCTTGCCCTGGTCCATGACCAGGATCATGTCGGCCTTTTCGATGGTCGACAGGCGATGCGCGATCACCAGCGTGGTCCGGCCCTTCATGACATGGTCGAGGGCCGCCTGGATATGCCGTTCGGACTCGGTGTCCAGGGCCGAGGTGGCCTCGTCGAGAATCAGCAACGGTGCATTCTTGAGCAGGGCCCGGGCAATCGCCAGGCGCTGGCGCTGGCCGCCGGACAACAGCACGCCGTTTTCACCGACCTGTGTGTCGAAGCCCTGGGGCAACTGCTCGACGAAGTCCTTGGCATAGGCATCGGCGGCGGCGGCCTCGATTTCGGCACGCGGCGCGCCAGCCAGGTCGCCATAGGCGATGTTGTTGGCCACGGTGTCATTGAACAGGGTGACATGCTGGGTCACCTGGGACACATGGCGACGTAGGTTGCGCAGGCGATAGTTCTCGATCTCCACGCCATCGAGCAGGATCTGCCCCTGGTCATGGTGATAGAAACGCGGAATCAGGGCAGCCAGGGTCGACTTGCCACTGCCCGAGCGGCCCACCAGGGCAATCATTTGCCCAGGCTCGGCGGTGAAGGAGATATCCGACAGCACCTGGCGCTCGGTACCGGGGTAGGTGAAGCTCAGGTTGCGCACTTCCAGGCGCCCTTCCACACGGTCCAGCTCCACGGTACCGGCGTCCACCTCCGGCGCTTCGTCCAGTTGCTCGAAGATGCTCTCGGCACCGGCCAGGCCTTTCTGGATGGTCGAGCTGACTTCCGACAGCTGCCGGATCGGCTTGGGCAGCAAGCCCGCTGCGGTGATATAGGCCACCAGGTCACCGGCGGTGGCATCGCCGCGCAGGAACAGCACCAGGAACATCAGTGCCGCCATGGCGGTATAGATCACCAGTTGCAGCATCGGCGTGTACACCGCACCGGTCTTGGTCATGCGCAGTTGCTTGTCGGTGTTGCTCTGGCTGGCGTTGGCGAAACGCTGCTGCTCGTAGTTCTCGCCACCGAAGCTGCGCACCACCCGGTAGCCCTGGATGGTTTCCGAGGCCACATGGGTCACATCGCCCATCGCCACCTGGATCTTCTTGCTCTGCTTGCGGAATTTCTTGCTGGCGCTGCCGACCATCACGGCAATGATCGGCAGGATCGCCAGCATCACCAGGGTCAGCTTCCAGTTCATCCACAGCAGGTAGACGAACAGGAACACCACCGTCAGGCCTTCACGGATCACCACCTTGATGGCATCGGTGGCGGCACCGGTGACCATGGTGACGTTGAAGGTGATCCGCGAGATCAGGTGACCGGAGTTGTGATTGTCGAAGTAGCGGTTGGGCAGGACCAGCAGCTTGTTGAACAATTCGACGCGCAGGTCATGGACCAGCCCGAGGGAAACCTTGGCCAGGAAATAGTTGCCCAGGAACGACCCCAGGCCTTGCCACGCCGCGATCAGCACGATCAGCAACGGCACCGCCTGCAACAGTTGCAGGTCGCGCAGGTAAGGGACATTGGGGAACAACACCGCCTGGGGGTTGCTCAGGCCATCGACGAAATACTTGAGGATCCCGGCCAGCATGGGCTGGGTCGAGGCAAAGATCACGAAACCGACGATACTCAGCACGAAAATGCCGATGTACGGTTTCACATAGCTCAGTAGCCGGAAGTAGATTTTCAGGCTGGAGCTGCTCTGCTGCTCCGCCTTTAGCGGTGTTTCGGCCATGTCGAGCTCGCTGTTCAGATTGAACCGGAAATTTTATCACAGCCCGGTCGACGGGCATGCACACAGACCAGCGCCAGGGCCAGGCCGACCGGCAACCAGCTGATGAACCACTCGGCCCGTGGGGTTCCGGCCAGACTCGCGGCATCGAACTGCATCGCCAGGGTGGAGAACAACCATAAGCACATCAGGCCTTTTCCGAACTCGGTTGTCCGCACGCGCCAGATCTCCCGCAATGCCCCGAACCAGACCCCCAGCCACAGCAGCAAACCGGGAATGCCCAGCTGGATGGCGATATGAGTCATCATGTTATGGGTGTGGTCAAACTGCTGGCCCATTGCCGAAACCGAATAGAAGGAGCCCAGCCCCAGCCCCGTCCATGGATGCTGTTCGATCAATTGCAGACTGGCCTGGAATATTTCTGGTCGATAGGAAGAGCCGCGCACCATGATTCTTGTGTACATGGCGATGAATCCCAGCACAGCGAAAACAATCGTGGCAGCCGCGATGAGGTAACTCCTGCGGTCCCTGCTCCAGATCGGACTGGCCGCCAGGGAAATCAACAAGCCCAGTGCGGCACCCCGGCTTTGCGACAGAACCAGGAATGCTCCCAGAAGCAGGAGGGAAGCCAGCCACAAGATTTGAAACCAACGTTCCCGTGGAGGCCACTGCACCATCCAGGCGAACGCCGCCGCAATGACATAAGCGCCCAGCACCGGATGGGAAATTTCACCGACGCCAACCAGCCTGACAAAAAAGGGCTCACCTTGCACACCATAGAACAGGATCAGTGAGTACAACGCGGCAACGCCCAGGCCGACACCGCCCCACTGCATCAACCTGATTACCCGTGGCAGGCCGATAGTTCCCAGCAACGGGAAAAACAGCAAAAAGACGAAAATGTACAAAAGTCGCTTCAGCTCACGCCCCTGATCCTCTGCAGCAGACCAGGCAAGACTCAGAGCAGACCAGCAAAACAGCAAAAATATCGACAGGTACACGACACGCTGAGAGTTCCAGGCTTCGGCCAGCACTGCACGCGCCGACCACATGAGCGCCAGGGTCGGCAACCAGAGGAACGCCACAAGACCTTGCTGATAGAGCTTGTTACTGGGCGCCAGAGCGATTGCCACCAGAAACCATACAAAGCCGGTCGCCAACCAGGTCTGCGCCCAGCGCCTTGTGTACAGCATGCTTGTCCCCATCGATTCAACAACTCCGGCATGGTGCATCTTAATTTTTTTCGGCATTATGGCCGGTCCTTTCGCTTGCCAGTTGACAAGGCTCCTTTCCATGCAACGTTCCCGGCTACCCCAGGTCGACCTCAACCAGCTCATCCTTGGCGCCAGAGTTCTGGAGGCCGACAGCTATGGCGCTAAAGTGTACCTGCTAAAGGATGGCAACATCCTCAAGCTCTTCAGGCGCAAGCGGTTAATTTCATCTGCGCTGCTGCGACCTTACTCGCAACGTTTCATCGATAACGTGGCGCAGCTGGAGAAAAAGGCAATTCCTACGCTTAAAGTCTTGAATCACTACAAACTGGAAGCGCCCGGAATGACTGCAGTGCTGTATCGGCCACTGCCTGGCGAAACGTTAAGCCAATTGTCACGCAAGGAAGGTTTCAGCTGGCAGGAGCGCCTGCCGGAGCTTGTCGCCCTGGTGCGCAGGCTGCACGGAGCGGGAATCTACTTTCGGTCATTGCACCTGGGCAACATTGTCGTCACCCCGGAACAGGAGATGGGCCTGATTGACGTGGCCGACATGCGCTTCATGCGCGCGCCGCTTTCCCGGCGCATGGTCCGTCGCAACGTGCAGCACTTTGCCCGCTACATTGCTCGTGAGCGCCTCGAAGACCAGTTCCCGCTTGCCGAACTGGAACGTGCCTTGTTGACTTGAAACCCTCAGCGGCCGCTCAAAAGGTCGCTCGAGGCCTGGCTGAAGCGCTGCCAGACCCGTTCTGGCGCCAGCGCCTGGTACTGCGCCCTGGCTACCTGGCTGGCGTCGCTGCCGACACTGTCGACAATCGCCCGCCCCCAGGCCGCGGCATCACCTACGGGGGCATAGCGGCCCGCCTCGCCCAATTGCTCCTGGAACACCGACAGGTCACTGCACAGGACCGGCACATCGGCCATGACCGCTTCCTGCAGCACCAGACCCAGCCCTTCTGAAAGTGAAGGGATCAGTACCCAGTCGAATGCCCGGTAGAGCTGGGCCAGGCCAGTGCAATGACCTTTCAGGGCAACGACCTCTTCCAGCCCCTGAGCCTTGATGCGGGACTCCAGCACAGCGCGTTGATTGCCTTCTCCCAGGATCACCAGACGCAGGTCTGGTCGTTGCTGACGTGCAATGGCAAAGGCATCGAGCAGGTAGTCGAACCCCTTGCTATCGACAAGGCGCCCCATGGCCCCCAGCACAGGCCCGCCCTGCAACGGCAAGCCAAGCGCTTGCCGAGCCTGGTCGCGCCCCAGCAATGTGCGACGAAAGCTATCCGGCTCCAGCGCCGAACGCAGCACCTGCACCGGCATGCCGAGATCTTGCTCCAGCGCCGCGGCCAGGGTCTGGGAGACCGCCACGAGCGTCACCTGGGAGGACTGGAAACCGCGCAACAGGGCAATGTCACCGTGGTGCAAGCGTGTCTTGCCATGAAAAACGATGGCGGCCCGCACATCCGGTAACTGGCGCAACACCGGCAGCACCAGCCGCGAGACACCCAGGCCGTCGAGCAACACCATCTGGGTACCGGCCTGCTTCAGCGCCTGCCGAAAGCGACCGCGCATCCACGGATGCAAAAGCTTCCACATATGCCGGCCCTTGAGCAGGCGCTGGGACAATTGCCACTCGCGGGTTTCCCCATCGCTGCAACAGGAACCCTGGCCTTGCAGCAGCCAGCTGCTGATCGAGGTGCCAGGTTCAGCCTGGGAGAGAATCTGCTGGTGCACCTTGTGCACCGACACATACGGCGCGCCACCCGCCCACATGATGTTGACGATATTCACGGGGTCGCACCCCCTGTATCGAGCCGAATGAACAGCAAACCGGCCAAGTCAATGCGCAAAGAAACCAACACCCGCCCCCAATACGACGCCGATCACCATAATCACAGCCAGTTTGACCCGATCGCGTTGACGGCGCCGAGCTTTGCGTTGTCGCTCTTCGGGCAAGCTTACATGTGAACCGAAACCAGTGTGCAGCACCGCATCGCCCTCAAGGGCGACTGCGGTGAGGTTCAACTCGGCGTAGCGTTTTGACAGTGCCTTTTCACCAGCATAGGCGGCAAATGGGGCACAGTGCTGATAATCGCTCAGCCGACGCAATCCCGGATTCAATGAAAAGCTCTGCCACTCCGGCTTCGCCGAAAGCAATGGATAACAAGGGACACCTGCGATGATCTGACGTTCACCCAGATGGATGTAGGGACTGTGAATCTTCAGGTCATGGGCATAACTGCGCAGCCAGACCTGGAGCAGATGCGGACTGACGTCGAGAATATTTCGGGAGTCCTCGACAAATCCCGGCCGATAGAACTCCCAGTCATCTTCGCAGTGGAAGACATAGGGCGTTTTTACCTGGCCATAGGCAAGGTCGATGGACGCCAGCTGCCCCAGCTTGGGACGGTTGACGAACACCGTGCAATGCGGCTTCCAGTGCTCGGGAATGGCCTGATGGACGGCGTCATCCCCGGAATCTTCGGTAATGAATACCTCGCGGATCGGCGCAGTGTTGAAACGATCGAAACTCTCGAGCGTAAGCTTGAGTAGATCGAAACGTCCGCAACTGGTAACCACCAGGGTTACATCACTGTCATCACTGAATCGCACCGGATTCCCTCCCCATCTTCTGTATTCGGTTGTTCGAGACCACATCCTTTGTGGGACAGCCGGCTCATATGCCCAGTCTCAAACGCAAACGCTGCCAGCCGGTCAAGGCGGGACGGGGACGCAGAGGTGGCTGCATTTTTTCTACGATGCTACGACCTACCTGGGCAAAGCTGAACTGCGAGACCGCCAGGTCCCGTCCATTGCGGCCAATACGCTCGACCAGCGCAGAATCGGCACGCAGTACCTTCAGCTTCTCTTGCAAGCGGGCAATGCTGTCATACAGCACCACGTTGTGCATGTCTTGCAGGCCCAGGGCGCGATTCTCCGCCTCGCCCTGGTCAAAAGCCAGCAAAACGCAGCCGCAGGCCATCGCCTCGAAATTCTTGATCATGTATTCGCCCATGCCGACATCGGCACTGACAAAGAAGCGAATACGGTTGAGCGTGTCACAGTATTCTTCACCGGACTTGGTCCGGGTCACCAGCAGGTTTTCCACCTGCGCCAGCTCATCGAGCAAGGCCTTGCGCCCACTGTAGGCGACGCTGTTGGTGCTGCCGACGAAGGCCAGTTCGATATCCCGCTCCCGGCCCTGGTCAGCCAGCAACTGCTGGTCGTAGCCCTTGGGCACGAATTCGGCGTCGAAACCTTCCTGGCGCAACCGCTCGCTGACCATGTAGCCGGAGCTGATCACTCGCGCCCAGGGCAACTGGCGATAATGCGCACTGAACTTGCCGGTGTACTTGCACGGAATGTAGTTCTGGTAGGCGTCGTGTTCGAGAATGACCAGGTTGGGCACTGTACGAATGAAGCCGACCTGGCGGATCTCTTGTTTGAAACGCAGGAAAAACACGATCCGGTCGTACTTTTCGACGTCGACCTCGCGGCGGAAATAGCTGCGCAGGTTGCGCTGGTCGGCGCTGGTCAGCCAGCGCAGATCGCATTCGCAATGGGCGGCAACGCCGTCATAGAGACGATCGAGGATGGCCCGTTGTTCTTTCTGCACCAGAAATAGAACTTTCATTGTCTTCCTTGCGGCGCTTGCCTGGCCGCTTACAGTCTCGGCGCGGATCAGAGATCCCGGCGCCAGAACAATTCATGTCGACGCACAGCCTTGCGGAAAAACTCGTTCTCGCCATAAGGCGAAGCACGCCGTCCGGCCAGCCAGCGTTGCAGCAGGCGGCGCACGCGCCGCTTGAACGGCGCCGGCGGCTGCAGGTCATGCATCATGCCCAGGGCCATGGCCTTGTCGCGCTGGGTCGGCAGATCCAACGTCAGGCTGTAGGGAGCCCAGCCCTGCCCGGCCTCCATCTGCGGCGGCAAGGCAACACCGGTGCCGCTATCGCCCATCGGCCAGCGGTCGTTGTCGTGCAAGTGATTGGCATACCCCAGCAAAGTCTGTGGCTGCCACTCCAGCCCTTGCAGGGCCTCGAGCACCGCTGCCTGGGCGCAAATATGGTCCGGGTGCGGATCGAGTGTCGGGTGCGGCATCACCAGCACCTGGGGACGCGCTTTGAGCAACACTTCACGCAAGTCGGCCAGCAGGTTGTTCCAGGTCGGCGCGCCGTCGGTATCGCCCGGCAGGCTGAACGGGTTGAACTGGCGGAACACGCGGGTATCGGCCATTTCGGCCTCGCGGGAGCCGATCGCTTGATCTGGCGCGGCCTGCATGGCCGGCAACTGCAGGCAGAAATAGCCCAGCTGCACACAGTGGGCTTGGGGAACACCGGCCCAGCGTGGCACGGCAATACTGTCCCAGGCGCGCAGACGGCCCTTCAGGCGAGCAGCTTCGGCTTTTTCCAGCCCCATCTGCTGGTAATGCTCGGCCTCGATTTCGCCGGCGGTCAGGGTAACCACCCAGGTTTCCCTGGCCTGGCTGTAGAGCCCGAAGGCGGCCAGCTCGGCATCGTCGGCATGGGGGGCAATCACCATCACCCGCTGCTGGCGCAGGTCGCTGCCAGGCACAACCCAGAGCTGCCCGTCACCGGCCAGGCGGCAGAAACGACCCCGCAGGCGCAGACGCCCGGCCGCGAGCGCTTGCGCCTGGCTTGTCAGGTTCAGATAGCGCACGCCTGCCACACCGCGCTCGAAGGTCTGGCAATCGTCGCCCAGCAGCACCGCCGGGTCGAAAAAGCGCCCCAGCCAGCCGCTTTTCAGGCGAAGTTGCAGGACCAGGGTTTCGTCGCCGGCAAGCTGCAAGGGCGCCTGCGCCTGCACCACACCGTCGACCAGCTTTACCGGCTGCGCCTGGCAGTCGGCGGGAAACCGGTACTGATAGTCTTCCCCAGGCGAATAGAACAGATGGTCGGCAAACCAGGCTTCATGGGCCACCCACAACAGCGGCACGAGCAGCAGCGGCAGCCACCACTGGACGAAAATACCCAACCCCAGCAGCACGACCAGGCCGAGCAGCAGCCCCAGCCGCTTGTTGCGCCGGTGCCGCTTGAGCAACTGCTGCTTGCGGCTCACACCTGAAACACCGGCACAGGGTTGCACCACCGATCCTTGTACTCGCGATCGGCGCGACCGAAGGAGAAGCGCAGCGGCTTGTTCAGCGCCCGGGCATCCTCCCAGGCCGTCTGGGTATTGAGGAAGCTCAACACGCTACCGGGGCTGAATGCCTTGGTTTGCGGATCGACGCCACCGTTGATGTACTCGACGCTGAGCCACTGCGGCGCCTCGACCCGGTACACCAATTGAATGGCGATCGGCGCATCCTCGAGAAACAGCACCGAACCGATCAGCAGACTGCGCAGTCGTTCGAGCACTTCGCCCATGCGTTCGGCGCCGGTTGCCGGAAATTCCCAGCGGCGTTTGAACAGGTCACAGTAGATCGCCGCCAGTTCAGCACTGGTGAAATCCGTAACCGGCCGCACCTGGCCACCTGCCTCTTCGAGCAGGCGCAGTTCACGGCGCTGGTTGTAGCGAAACTTCTTCGACAGGTCCTCAGGCGTGCGCGCCATGGCCAGCGACTCTTTCTGCAACTTGAGGTTGGCAAAACGCCCCTGGTTGAGCTCCGACAGATAGCGACCGGCATGGCGCAACGGGGCCTGGGCATCGGCAGCGGCCGGCAGGATGAACTCGGCATTGCCCAGGTCATACAGGCCCTTCTTGCCCTGGCGCTTGAGCACCTCCTTGGACAGCGCCAGGTAGCGCCCCCAGGTCGGTATCGCTGCCTTGAGCTCGCCGTTGTGTTCCCAGCCCAGGTAACGTACCGGAATCTGCGCCAGATCGGCCAGCTGTTCGATCACCAGGGGGTGAGTGGCGACACTGCCACCGAAACGCTGCCAGGCCTGGGAATAGGTAGCGGCATCGATCACGGTCCAGCCGCGCTCGCGCCAGCCTTGAAGATGATTGAGCATCAGGCCTCCGCTGTCAGGGCGCGAACGTGCGGCAGCTGCCAGAAGGCCTCGCGCACCGCGACATCGGAGAAACGCTCGTGCAGGCGCACGAGCATGCGCTCGGCACAGACCTCGCGCTGCCCCTGGTCCAGTGCGGCCAGGTGCTGCAACCCCTGGCCCAGACGCTCGGCATCGCCCAGCGGGAACAGGATGCCAACCCCCTCGACCACCTCGATGGCGCCGCCACAGGCCGTGGCCACCAGCGGTACGCCGGCAACCATGGCTTCAAGCAGGACCATGCCGAACGGCTCGTGATCGGAACTCAGGGCGAAGGCGTCGAAGGCGCGAAAGTAGCGGCGGGCATCCGGTACCTGACCGAGGAAGTCCACCTGCCCGGCAATCCCGAGTTCGGCGGCCTGGGCCTTGAGCGCCTGTTCCAGGCGCCCCTTGCCGAGGATCGCCAGGCGGGCACCGGCCGGCAAGTGCGGCAGTGCCTTGGCAAAGCCGCGCAGCAGGGTGGCCTGGTCCTTGTCCGGGTGCAGGCGACCGACGTTGCCGACGATCCAGGCCTGCGAATCCAGGCCCAGGGCCTGGCGCGCCTGGGCGGCGGGCACCTGGATGGCCTGCAGGGCCTCGATGTCGATGCGGTTGTAGAGGGTCTGGATGCGCTCGGCCGGCCATTTGACCAGGCACTTGCGCATGTCGTCCCGCACCGCGTCGGACACACCGAGCAGGCTCAGGCGCTGGCGAAACAGGTTGGCAAACAGCTGACGGCTGCCACGCTGGTAGTCACCGAAGGCATGGTGCACACCGATCACCGGCAGGCGACTGCCGAGCAAGGCGATGTAGATCGGCTTGAAGCGGTGAGCGATGCAGAAGCTGAAATTGCGCGTGGCGACGATCCGCCGCAACGCGCGGATCGCCCCCAGCTTGAGGCCACGAATGGCCTTGGAGCTGAATTCCAGGAACAGCACTTCATCAGAGGCGCAGCCCGCCGCCACCTGCGGGTCAGCAGCGCCGGTCAGGAACACCGTGGTGACCTTGTAGCCGCTGCCGCTGAACAGGCTGGCGTACTGTCGCGCGCAGTCCAGGAACGGACCGTCATAGCCGTGACAGAACTGCAGGACGCGTTTTTCAGCTCTGGACGTCATAGGTGTCCGCGCCATCCTTGACCACCAGGATGTCTTCCATGATCAGGTACTGCAGGTCCGAACCGAAGAACATGTTCAAGGCGTCGGTCGGCGAGCAGATCATCGGCTCACCGCGACGGTTGAGCGAGGTGTTGAGCGACACGCCGTTGCCGGTCAGCTCTTCCAGCGCCTTCATCATGTCGTAGTAGCGCGGGTTGTACTCGCGCTTGAGCACCTGGGCCCGGGC
>Ga0247821_10002280_pt1 | contig 10551 bp, 10 predicted proteins | sample 13C_Glycerol_Day_FD_192481 | JGI IMG/M metagenome (GOLD analysis project Ga0247821, IMG submission 192481) | Soil microbial communities from agricultural site in Penn Yan, New York, United States - 13C_Glycerol_Day14 | ecosystem: Environmental > Terrestrial > Soil > Agricultural land | place... | reverse complement strand
CCCGGCCTGGACCTGGTGAAGGACTACGGCATGTTCACCATCCTGGCCAAGCCGCTGTACTGGCTGCTGGACAAGCTGCATTCGCTGATCGGCAACTGGGGCTGGTCGATCATGGCGCTGGTGCTGGTGATCAAGATCGCCTTCTACTGGCTGCAGGCCAAGGGCTACCAGAGCATGGCCAAGATGAAGGCCATCAACCCGCGCGTGATGGCCCTGCGCGAGCGCTACAAGGACAACCCGCAGCAGATGCAGCAGGAGATGATGCGCATCTACCGCGAGGAGAAGGTCAACCCGATCGGCGGCTGCTTCCCGATCATGGTCCAGATACCGGTGTTCATCGCGCTCTACTGGGTGCTGCTGTCCAGCGTGGAGATGCGCAACGCGCCGTGGATCGGCTGGATCCGCGACCTGTCGGCGCCCGATCCGTTCTTCATCCTGCCGGCCGTGATGACGCTCACCACGCTGCTGCAGACGGCGCTGAACCCGGTGCCGCCGGACCCGATGCAGGCCAAGATGATGTGGTTCATGCCGCTGGCCTTCTCGGTGATGTTCTTCTTCTTCCCGGCCGGCCTGGTGCTGTACTGGATCACCAACAACGTGCTGTCCATCGCCCAGCAGTGGCTGATCAACACGCGCATGGGCGTGCCGCCGGAATTCAACCTGCCCAAGTTCGGCAAGAAGGCCACCTGAGCCCATCCTTCATCGGATGACAGGCGCGCGGGGCGCGGTCGCACAAGAGGCGGCCGCGCCCCGCGCTACATCGGCAGGATGAATCCGGCCCTTCCGGAAGTCTCCGTCGTCATGCCGGTGCTCGACGGCGAAGCCTGGGTCGAGCGCAGCGTGCGCTCCGCGCTCGAGCAGACCTTGCGCTCGATCGAGGTGCTGGTGGTCGACGATGGCTCGACCGACCGCACGCCCGAGATCCTCGCTCGGCTCGGCGCGCAGGACGCGCGCCTGCAAGTGGTGCACGGCGGACGCCGGCGCGGCCCGGGCGGCGCGCGCAACCTGGCCTTCGATGCCGCGCGCGGCCGCTGGATCGCCTTCCTGGATGCGGACGACCGGTTCCACCCCGAGCGGCTGGAGCGGCTGCTGGCCGCCGCCCGCGAACACGGGGCGACCCTGCTCGCCGACAACCCCCATGCGCTGACGGAACAGGGCCGCGACGACGGCGTGCTCTGGCCCTGGGTGACTGCGCCGACGCGAGTGGACGCCACCGAATGGGCGAGGCGCAACGCCTGGGACGGCCGCGACGCGTTCGGCTACGGCTATGCCAAGCCGCTGGTGCTGCGCCAGCTGATCGAATCCCCGCGCCTTCGCATGCGCGAGGAGCTGCGAATGATGGAGGACTACCACTTCGTTCTCGCGCTGCTGCGCCGGGGCCACGAACTGCTGCTGTTGCCGGACGGCCTCTACGACTACACCGTGCGCAGGGAGGGGGCCGCCACGCGGGCCACGCCCGAGAAGCATCTCGCCGCGGTGCTGAGCGCCGGCCGGGAAGTGCTGGAGGAGGTCCCGCCCGGCCCGCTGCGCTCCGCACTCGAGCGCCAGCAGCACACGGTGGAACTGCGCGCGGTGCGCTTCGAGGTGCTCCAGCGCCTGAAGGCGCATGACGCTTTCGGCGCGGCGCGACTGCTGGTGCGCGAGCCGGGCGCCCTGCCCTTCGTCGCGACCTCGCTGCGCGAGGTGCTGCAGCGGAGGCTGCACGCGTCCCGCTAGCATCGGGGCATGTTCGCCGGCCACCAGGACCCCATCGCCGCCATCGCCACCGCCCCCGGACGCGGCGCGGTGGGCATCGTGCGCGTGTCCGCGCGCTCGGTGCAGCCGGTGATCGAGGCCGTCTGCGGCCGCGCGCTGAAGCCGCGCGAGGCGACCTACCTGCCCTTCCGCGCCGCCGACGGCTCGCCCATCGACCAGGGCCTGGCCATCCACTTCCCGGCGCCGAACTCGTACACCGGCGAGGACGTGCTGGAGCTGCAGGCGCACGGCGGACCGGTGGTGCTGCAGCTGCTGCTGGCGCGCTGCCTGGAAGCCGGCACGGCCATGAGCCTGCGGCTGGCGCAGCCGGGCGAGTTCACCCGGCGCGCGTTCCTCAACGACAAGATCGACCTGGCCCAGGCCGAGGCGATCGCCGACCTGATCGATGCCAGCACCGAGGCCGCGGCGCGCAGCGCCGGCCGGTCCCTCGCGGGCGAGTTCTCGCGCGAGGTTCACCGGCTGCGCGACGCGCTGATCCACCTGCGCATGCTGGTGGAAGCCACGCTCGACTTCCCGGAAGAAGAGATCGATTTCCTGAAGCAGGCCGACGCCCAGGGCCAGCTCACGCGGCTGCAGGAGACGCTGGCCGGCGTGCTGCGGCGCGCTCGCCAGGGCGCACTGCTGCGCGAAGGCATCAAGGTCGTGATCGCCGGCCAGCCCAACGCGGGCAAGAGCTCGCTGCTCAACGCGCTCGCGGGCGCCGAGCTGGCCATCGTCACGCCGATCCCCGGCACCACGCGCGACGTGGTGAGCCAGACGATCCAGATCGAAGGCGTGCCGGTGCACGTGGTGGACACGGCGGGCCTGCGCGAGAGCCAGGACCTCGTGGAGCGCATCGGCATCGAGCGCGCCTGGACGCAGATCGGCCAGGCGGACGCGGTGGTGTTCCTGCACGACCTGACGCGGGTGGGCGATCCGGACTACCGCGAGGCGGACGAAGCGCTGCTGCGCCAGCTGCGCGAACGCGTGCCGCCCGCCTTGCCGGTGCTGCAGCTGTGGAACAAGGCCGATGCCGCGCCCGACGCGCCCATGCCGTCCGACGGCCTGCGCCTTTCCGCGAAGACCGCCGAGGGCCTGCAGGCGCTGCGCGGCCGGCTGCTGGAGATCGCCGGCTGGCAGTCCGCGCCCGAGGGCGTCTACATCGCGCGCGAGCGCCACCTGCACGCGCTGCGACGCGTCGATGCGCACCTGGCCGAAGCCGGCGCGCACCTGGCGGGCCCGTCGCCCGCGCTGGACCTGCTCGCGGAAGAGCTGCGGCTCGCCCAGAACGCGCTCAACGAGATCACGGGCGAGTTCGGCGCGGATGAGCTCCTGGGCGTGATCTTCTCCAGCTTCTGCATCGGCAAATAGCCGTTCCCGCGCCTGCGGCAACCGCATGTCGCCCGCGGCATGAACGGTCATTCCCCCTCGCTACACTGGCTCGGCCCTAGGGAAGGAAAGGTTCCAGATGTCCTTGCTGCGTTGGTTTGCGCGCAAACCGGACGCCGAAGCGGCGCCCTCCAGCCACTTGCGCGACTCCCGCCCGGCTGCAACCGAGAGCCGGCGGAGCGAGCGGAACGCCCGCCGCGAGCGGCTTTACGGCGTGGTGCGCCATTCGATGGCCAATGCCGGCGTGCTGTCGTCGGCCTACAAGTTCAAGGTGCTGTCGCTGGATGGGCGTGGCCGCCAGTTCCTGGTGATGGTCGACCTGGTCGGCGCGCCGGGCGGCGACACCGCGGACCTGGGCCGGATCGAGGCCGCGTTGCAGCAGGCCGCCAAGGTGCAGCACGGCATCGTCGTCAAGGCGGTGTACTGGCGCGAGGCGCCGGAGGCCGCGGGCCAGCGTGCGGCGCCGCCGAGCGTCCCGGTCTCGCAGGCCCGACCTGCCGCCGTCGGCGAGAAGCGGGCCGCGGTGGCCGCTGTCGCCGCAGAAGCCGCGGTGGCGGAGCCGCTGACGCCCGGCGCCGATCCGCTGCTGGCCGAGGAGATCGCCGCCTTTCGCCAGGCCCTGGCCGAAGGAGTCGAGCGGCCGGCCGCCCGCGCGGTGCAGAGCCCGCAGAACTACACGCTGCTGACGGGTTTCGAAGACACCGAGATCCGCGAGCCGCTCAGCACCAGCCAGCACGGCGACCTGCGTTGAACCTGCGCTAACCGGCCAGCAGCTTCTGCTCGGCCAGCGCCAGGCTCTCGGGCCGCCCCGACAGCACCAGCGTGTCGCCGCCGGCCAGCGGCGGGTCCTGTTCGATCGACGCCGCCTTGCCGTCGGCGCGGCGCAGGCTCACCACCCGCACGCCCATCGCATGCAGCGCGAAGTGGCCCAGGTGCCTGCCGATGGCACGCGCGCCGGCAGGCAGCGTCAGCGTCGACAGGCGCTCCTGCTGCAGCTCGTCCACCGTGTCGTCGTCGGCGCCGTGGAAGTAGCCGCGCAGCAGGTTGTAGCGGGCATCGCGCTGGTCCTGGACGATGCGGATCACGCGCCGCATCGGCACGCCCACCAGCGCCAGCGCGTGGCTGGCCAGCATCAGCGAGCCTTCCAGCGCCTCGGGCACGACCTCGGTGGCGCCGGCGGCCTGCAGCTGCTCCAGGTCGTGGTCGTCCTGCGTGCGCACGATCACCGGGACTTGCGAAGCGTGAGTGCGGACATTGCTCAGCACCTTCAGCGCGCCGCCCACGTCCAGGTAGGTGACGACCACCGCGCTGGCGCGCGAGAGGCCGGCGGCGATCAGCGACTGCAGCCGCGCCGCGTCGCCGAACACCACCGAATCGCCGGCCGCGGCCGCCTGCCGCACGCGGTCGGGGTCCAGGTCCAGCGCCATGTACGGGATGCCCTGCGACTCGAGCACGCGCGCCAGGTTCTGGCCGCAGCGGCCGTAGCCGCAGATGATCACGTGGCGGTTGGCGTTGATCGATCGCCGCGCGATGGTGGTCATCTGCAGCGACTGCTGCAGCCACTCGCTGGCCACGAGCTTCATCACCAGCTTGTTGCTGTACATGATGATGAAAGGCGTGGCCAGCATCGACAGCACCATGCTGGCCAGCACCGGGTTGAGCATGTTGGGCGGCACCAGCTGGTTGCCATTGGCCAGCGCCAGCAGCACGAAGCCGAACTCGCCCGCCTGCGCCAGGTAAAGGCCGGTGCGCAACGAGACGCCGGGCGTCGCGCCCAGCTGCCAGGCCAGCGCGGTCACCAGCGCGAGCTTGAACAGCACCGGCAGCACCAGCAGCACCAGCACCAGGCCCCAGCGGTCCGCCACCAGGCGCCAGTCCAGCATCATCCCGATGCTGATGAAGAACAGGCCCAGCAGCACGTCGTGGAACGGCCGGATGTCGGTCTCCACCTGGTGCTTGTATTCGGTCTCGGAGATCAGCATCCCCGCGATGAAGGCGCCCAGCGCCAGCGAGAGGCCCGCGTGCTCGGTCAGCCAGGCCAGGCCCAGCGTGATCAGCAGCAGGTTGAGCACGAACAGCTCCTCGCTCTTGCGCCGCGCCACCAGCGTGAGCCACCAGCGCATCACCTTCTGGCCGCCCATCAGCAGCAGGGCGATCAGCGCCGCGGCCTTGAGCGTCGCGATGCCCAGCGCCATCAGCATCGATTCGGGCTTGCTGCCCAGCGCGGGGATCAGCACCAGCAGCGGCACCACGGCCAGGTCCTGCAGCAGCAACACGCCCACCACGCGCTTGCCGTGCTCGGATTCGAGCTCGAGCCGCTCGGCCATCAGCTTGAGCACGATGGCGGTGCTGCTCATGGCCAGCGCGCCCGAGAGGGACAGCGCCGTCTGCCAGTTCATCTTCCAGAAAGAGGGAAGCACCGCGGCCAGCATCAGGCTGCCGCCGGTGCCGATCAGGAGGGTGAGCACCACCTGGTACAGGCCCAGCCCGAACACGTGCTGGCGCATCGCGCGCAGCTTGTGCAGGTTGAACTCCAGCCCGATGACGAACATGAGGAACACCACGCCGAACTCGCCCAGGTAGCGCACCGACTCGGCGTCCTCGCCCAGCGCCAGCGCGTTCGGGCCGATGACCACGCCGACCACCAGGTAGCCCAGCATGGGCGGCAGCTTGAAGGTGCGGCAGGCGACCACGCCGATCACGGCAGCCAGCAGGTACACCAGCGTCAGTTCAAGCGTGGACATGAGCCGATGCTAACTGGACACCTAGAATCACCTGTTATGCCTACAGGTCCCGCCCCCTCGTTCGACGCCGCCCAGGCGATCCGCCTGGCCCAGGAGACGTTCGACATCGAGGCCGCCGCGGTGCTGGGCTTGAAGGCCCGCATCGGCGAGTCGTTCGCCCGCGCCGTCGACGCCATGCTCCAGGTTCGCGGCCGCGTGGTCGTGATGGGCATGGGCAAGAGCGGCCACATCGGCCGCAAGGTCGCCGCCACGCTCGCCTCCACCGGCACGCCGGCCATGTTCGTTCACCCCGCCGAGGCCAGCCATGGCGACCTCGGCATGATCAAGGCCGTCGACCTGGTGCTGGCCATCTCCAACAGCGGCGAGGTCGACGAGCTCACCAGCCTGTTGCCGGTGATCAAGCGCCTGGGCGTCACGCTGGTCGCGATGACGGGCAACCCGAAGTCCACGCTGGCCCAGCACGCCGACATCCTGCTCGACAGCGGCGTGGCCAAGGAAGCCTGCCCGCTGCAACTGGCGCCGACCGCCAGCACCACGGCCCAGCTGGCGCTGGGCGATGCGCTCGCGGTGGCTCTGCTGGATGCGCGCGGTTTCCGCACCGAGGATTTCGCGCGCTCGCACCCGGGTGGCGCGCTCGGCCGCAAGCTGCTCACGCATGTCAGCGACGTGATGCGCACCGGCGATGCCGTGCCGCGCGTGCCGCCCGACACCGCCTTCCCCGACCTGATGCGCGAGATGAGCGCCAAGGGCCTGGGCGCCTCGGCCATCGTCGATCCGCAAGGCCGGGTGCTGGGCATCTTCACCGACGGCGACCTGCGCCGGCTGATCGAGAAGGGCGTGGACCTGCGCGCGACGAAGGCGCACGAGGTGATGCACCCCCAGCCGCGCACGATCGCCCTGGAGTCGCTGGCCGTCGAGGCGGCCGAACTCATGGAACAACATCGCATCACCAGCGTGCTGGTTGTCGACGAGCACGGCCTGCTGTGCGGTGCCGTCAACAGCAACGACCTGATGCGCGCCAAGGTGATCTGAACTTGTCCGCCACTCCCGCTCTCCACTTCCCGCCCGAACAGCTTCTCGCCGCGCAGGGCATCCGTGTCGCCTTCTTCGACGTCGACGGCGTGCTCACCGACGGCGGGCTCTACCTGTCGGCCGAAGGCGAGACGCTCAAGCGCTTCAATATCCTGGACGGACTGGGCCTTCAGCTCCTGCAGCGCGCCGGCATCACGCCGGTGGTGATCACCGGCCGCGACTCGCAGCCGCTGCGCGCGCGCCTCGCGGCGCTGGGCGTTACCAACGTTCACTACGGCACCGAGGACAAGGCGCCCGCCGCGCAGAAGACGCTGCAGGCGCTGGGCCTGGACTGGCCGCAGGCCGCCGCCATCGGCGACGACTGGCCCGACCTGCCGGTGCTGCGCCGTTGCGGCTTCGCGGCCGCGCCGGCCAACGCTCATGCCGAGGTCAAGGCGGCGGCGGCCTACGTCACCACGGCAGCCGGCGGGCACGGTGCCGCGCGCGAGTTCTGCGACCTGCTGCTGGTGGCTTCGGGCCGCTACGCCCAGCTGCTGGAGCGCTACGCGTGACGACGGCGGTCCTGAGCGTGGGCGGCGCCTGGCGCCGGTTCCGCGCTGCCTGGGACCGCGCCGCCGTCTACCTGCCGGTGATGCTGATGGCCGTGATGGCGCTGGGCACCTACTGGCTGGCGAGCAACACGCCGGCCATGCTTGGCGGGTCGGCCAACCAGCGGCCGGTCAGCCACGAGCCCGACTACTTCATGCGCGACTTCTCGGTGAAGACCTTCGAGCCCAGCGGCCGGCTCAAGAGCGAGGTGTACGGCACCGAAGCGCGCCACTATCCCGACACCGACACGCTGGAGATCGACAAGCCGCGCATCCTGTCGTACGACGAGAACGGCTCGCTGACGGTGGCGACGGCCAAGAACGCGATCAGCAACGCCGACGGCTCCGAGGTGCAGCTGATCGGCAATGCGGTCGTCACGCGCACGCCGCCCAAGGGCAGCGAGGCGCCGCGCATGGAGTTCCAGGGCGAATTCCTGCACGCCTTCCTGAACACCGAGAAGGTGCGCTCGCACAAGCCGGTGACGCTGATCCGCGGCAACGACCGCTTCACCGCCGACCAGCTCGACTACGACAACCTCGACCGGCTGATGGAGTTGCGCGGCCGGGTGCGCGGCGTGCTGATGCCGCAGCCCAAGCCCTGAGCGCATGGCGGACGGGCGGCTCGTCTTCATCACCGGCGCGTCCAGCGGCATCGGCCAGGCGCTGGCCTGGCGCTACTACCAGGCGGGCTGGCGGCTCGCCCTGGTCGCGCGGCGCACGGGGGAGATCCAGGCCTGGGCGGCGCAGCGCGGTTTGGATCCGGCGCGATACGCGGTCTACGGCGCGGACGTCGCGGACGTGGACAGCATCGTGGGCGCCGGGCGCACTTGCCTGCAGAGTCAGGGCGTTCCCGACGTGGTGATCGCCAATGCCGGCATCAGCGTCGGCGTGGACACCGCCGTCCGCGAGGACCTGGACGTGATCGCGCGGACCTTCGCCACCAACAACGTGGGCCTGGCCGCCACCTTCCATCCCTTCATCGCCGCGATGGCCGCGCGCCGCTCGGGCACGCTGGTGGGCATCGCCAGCGTCGCGGGCATTCGCGGCTTGCCGGGGCACGGCGCGTACTGCGCGAGCAAGGCGGCCGTGATCAGCTATTGCGAAAGCCTGCGCGGCGAGCTGCGCCCCGCGGGCGTGAAGGTCGTGACGATAGGGCCGGGCTACATCGACACGCCGCTCACGCGACAGAACCGCTATTCGATGCCGTTCCTGATGCGCGCGGAGGATTTCGCCGATCGCGCCTTCCGAGCCATCGATCGCGGCGTGAGCTACCGCGTCATCCCGTGGCAGATGGGCGTGGTGGCCAAGCTGCTGCGCGCGCTGCCCAATGCCGTGTTCGACCGGCTGCTCGCCGGCCGGCCGCGCAAGCACCGTCAAGGCGAATGAGCGGCTGAGCTTGCAATCGATTTGGATTGAACTAATTTCAATCCGAATCGAGATGCCGGCATGCCGCCCCGCCCCTACAACAACGAGTCGCGCCTGCAGTCGCAGGCCGAGCTGAAGTCGCGCATCGCCGCCGCCGCCGCCCGGCTGCATGCCGAGAAAGGCGCGCTCGGCACCAGCTGGGCCGACATCGCCCAGGCCGCGGGCGTGTCGCTGCCCACGGTCTACAAGCACTTCCCCGACTTCGAGGCGCTGATCCCCGCCTGCACCGGACATGCGGCCCAGTTGGCGCCGCCGCTGCCGGTCGAGCGCCTGCTGGCCTGCGAGGACCTGGCCGAGGCTGCGCACGCGTTCGCGCAGGCCTGCGACCAGCTCAACGCCTACTACGAGCCCTGGCTCGCCTGGGGTGAAGCGGCCCGCATCGAGCCGCTGTCGCGGCTGCAGGCGCAGGAGCGCGCGGCGTTCACCGGCCTGTGCCGGCAGGTGCTGCGCCGGCACCTGCCCGCCTCGACCGGGCTGGCCGAGATGGCGGCCCAGTGGCAGGTGCTGCTGGACTTCGATCTCTGGCACGCGCTGGTTCGCCGGCACGGCCTCTCGCGTGCCGCCGCGCGGCGGCACATCACGCATCTGCTGCTGGCTGTCACCGGACCGCAGCCGGCAGCACCCGCCAACCGCCGTCCGGACCGCAGGAACCCGCCATGAACGCTCCCCGTGCCTCGATTCATCCCATCGCACCCGACACCTTCCGCATCAGCATCGCCATGCCGCCCGAGCTGTTCCCCGGTGGCTTCTCGTTCAACCAGTACCTGGTGGTGGACGAGCGCCCGCTGCTGTTCCACACCGGGCCGAAGAAGCTGTTTCCGCTGGTGCGTGGGCAGATCGAGACCGTGCTGCCGGTCGAACGCCTGCGCTACATCGCCTTCTCGCACGTGGAGGCGGACGAGTGCGGCGCGCTGGCCGACTTCCTGGCCCTGGCGCCTCGGGCGCAACCCGTCTGCGGCCGCGTCGGCGCGATGGTGGACGTGAACGACATGGTCGATGTCGCGCCGCTGGTGGTGCAGGACGGCCAGGTGCTGGAGCTCGGCCGCCACGAACTGGTGTGGCAGGCGACGCCGCATTTGCCGCACGGCTGGGAGTGCGGCTACTTCCATGACCGAACCACGGGCACGTTGTTCTGCGGCGACCTGTTCACCCAGCCGGGCACGGGCGACGAGCCGCTGGTGAAGTGGGACATCCTGGAAGCCAGCGAAGCTTTCCGCCGGCAGGATGACTACTACGCCCACAGCCGCAATTCGCCGGCGCTGATCGAGAAGCTGGCGCGGCTGGAGCCTTCGGTGCTGGCCTGCATGCACGGCAGCGCGTGGACGGGAGACGGCGCGGGGATGCTGCGCAGGCTGGGGGCGGCGCTGGCCGCCTGAAGTCGTCGGGCGCTCCAATGGAAAAGGGCTCCCGAAGGAGCCCTTTCCTGGCAATCGCCGGTTCGGCGGTGGGCGGCTCTGGTGTCGCGCCCGCGCCGAAGCGCGATGTCAGTAGCTGTTGCCGCCGCGGTTGCCGCCGCCGCGCGGGCCGGAGCCGTACGGGCTGCGGAAGCCGCCGTCGCCGCCGCCACCACCGCTGCGGCCACCGCCGCCGCCGCCGTAGCCGCCGCCACCGCTGCGGCCGCCGCCACCGCCGTAACCACC
>Ga0247821_10002276_pt1 | contig 10557 bp, 10 predicted proteins | sample 13C_Glycerol_Day_FD_192481 | JGI IMG/M metagenome (GOLD analysis project Ga0247821, IMG submission 192481) | Soil microbial communities from agricultural site in Penn Yan, New York, United States - 13C_Glycerol_Day14 | ecosystem: Environmental > Terrestrial > Soil > Agricultural land | place... | reverse complement strand
TGAGCGACCAGACGTCGATTCCTGCGGATCCGGAGCTCGACCCCACCGCCTCGTACGCGACCGATCAGTCGGTGATCCGCCGGTTGTCGGGTCTGCTGCGGGCCACGGCCGGGACCCGGACGTCGTACGCGCCGGCCACCGGGCAGCCGATCGCGGACCTGCCGGTGTCGAGCGCGGACGACGTGGTCGCGGCGGTCCGGACCGCCCGGAGGACCCAGCAGACCTGGCGGCGGGTGCCGCTCGCCGAGCGCGCCGCGATCCTGCTGCGGTACCACGACCTGGTCCTCGACCACCGGCACGAGCTGGTCGACCTGATCATCCGCGAGTCCGGCAAGGCGCGGAAGCAGGCGTTCGAGGAGCTCGCCCACGTCGCGCTCACCGCGCGGTACTACGGCCGCAAGGCGTTCGAGTTGCTCGAGCCGCAGCGCAAGCTCGGGATCTTCCCGCTGCTCACCCGCGCCGAGACGCGGTTCGTCCCGAAGGGCGTCGTCGGCATCATCTCGCCGTGGAACTATCCGCTGACGATGGCGATCTCCGACGGGCTGCCGGCGATCCTGGCCGGCAACACCGTGGTCCACAAACCCGACAGCCAGACCCCGCTGACCGCGCTGCGCGGTATCGAGCTGCTGTACGAGGCGGGCCTGCCGCGGGAGGCGTGGATCCCGGTCAACGGCGACGGCCCGACGGTCGGCGGCGCGTTGATCCAGAACGCCGACTACATCTGCTTCACCGGCTCGACGAAGACCGGCCGCCTGGTCGCGAAGCAGGCGGGTGAGCGGTTGATCGGCTGCAGTCTCGAGCTCGGCGGCAAGAACCCGATGCTCGTCCTGCGCGACGCCGACATCCACCGTGCCGCCGAGGGCGCCGTCCGCGCGTGCTTCGCGAACGCGGGCCAGCTGTGCGTCTCGATGGAGCGGCTGTACGTCGCAGACCAGGTGTACGACGCGTTCGTCACGGCCTTCGTCGACCGGGTGAAGAAGCTCCGCCTCAGCGCCGGCACCGGCTGGGACGTCGACATGGGCTCGCTGATCTCGAAGGCACAGCTGGACTCCACGACGCGGCATGTCGAGGACGCCCGGTCGAAGGGCGCGACCGTCCTGGCCGGCGGCAAGCCGCGACCGGACATCGGGCCGCTCTTCTACGAGCCGACCGTGCTGTCCGGCGTCACTCCGGCGATGGAGTGCTTCGACAACGAGACCTTCGGCCCGGTCGTGTCGATCTACCGGTTCTCCGACGAGTCCGAGGCGATCCAGCGCGCGAACGAGGGCGAGTACGGCCTGAACGCGAGCGTCTGGACCCGGGACGGCCGTCGCGGCCGCGCGGTCGCGGCGCAGCTGATGGCCGGCACGGTCAACGTCAACGAGGGGTACGGCGCGACGTTCGGCTCGATCGACACCCCGATGGGCGGCATGCGCCAGTCCGGTCTCGGCCGGCGGCAGGGCGTCGAGGGCATCCGGCGGTACGTCGAGCCGCAGGCGATCGCCACCCAGCGGCTGCTCCCGATCGCCGCCTCGCACGGTCTGTCCGACGAGAAGTTCGCCGAGCTGATGACCGGCGCGCTGCGGGTGCTGAAGAAGATCGGCCGGCCGTGACCAGCCACGACTACGACGTCGTGATCATCGGGTCCGGCTTCGGTGGGTCGGTGTCGGCGCTGCGGCTGACCGAGAAGGGCTACCGGGTCGCCGTCCTGGAGGCCGGGGCGCGGTTCGAGGACGCCGGGTTCGCGAAGAACTCGTGGGACACGAAGCGGTTCCTGTTCGCGCCGAAGCTCGGCATGTACGGCATCCAGCGGATCAGCGCGCTACGTGACGTGATCATCCTGTCCGGCGCCGGGGTCGGCGGCGGCAGTCTCGTCTACGCGAACACGCTCTACGAGCCGCTGCCGGCGTTCTACACCGACCGGCAGTGGGCGCACATCACCGACTGGCGGTCCGAGCTGGCGCCGTACTACGACCAGGCGAAGCGGATGCTGGGCGTCACGACGTACCCGGGGTTCACGCCGGCCGACAAGGTGATGAAGCAGGTCGCCGAGGAGATGGGCGTCGGCGAGACGTTCCGGCCGACACCGGTCGGTGTCTTCTTCGGTGAGCCCGGCGTGGAGGTCGACGACCCGTACTTCGGCGGCGCGGGCCCCCGCCGTACCGGCTGCATCAACTGCGGCGAGTGCATGACGGGCTGCCGGCACAACGCGAAGAACACGCTGACCAAGAACTACCTGTACCTGGCGGAGAAGGCCGGCGCGGAGGTGTACTCGCTGACCACGGTCACCTCGGTCGAGCCGCTCCCTGAGGAGACAGGTGGCGGATACGCGATCGACACCCGGCGGACGTCGAACAAGAAGGCCACCCGCCGGTTCACCGCGCAGCAGGTCGTGTTCGCGGCCTCGGCCCTCGGGACCGCGAAGCTGCTGCACCGGCTCCGTGACGAGGGCAAGCTGCCCCGGCTGTCGGACCGGCTCGGCGTCCTCACCCGGACGAACTCGGAGTCGCTGCTCGGCGCGATCTCCCGGGACCGCGACGTCGACTACAGCTACGGCGTCGCGATCACGTCGTCGTTCCACCCCGACGAGATCACCCATATCGAGCCCGTGCGGTACGGGAAGGGCAGCAACGCGATGTCGCTGCTGCAGACCGTGCTGACCGACGGCGACGGGGACAAGCCGCGCTGGCGGACCTGGCTGCGCGAGCTCGGTGTGCAACGGAAGAACATCCGCTGGCTGTACGACCTGAAGCACTGGTCCGAGCGGACCGTGATCGCGCTGGTGATGCAGACCGCGGACAACTCGATCACGACGTTCGGCAAGCGGGACCGGCTGGGCCGCTGGCGGCTGACGTCGAAGCAGGGCCACGGCGCGCCGAACCCGTCCTGGATCCCGGTCGCGAACCAGGTGGTCCGGCGGATGGCGCGGCTGATGAACGGTACGCCGGGCGGCACGATCGGCGAGCCGTTCAACGTGCCGATGACGGCGCACTTCATCGGCGGCTGCGCGATCGGCGACTCACCGGCGTCGGGCGTCGTGGATCCGTACCACCGCGTCTACGGGTACGACGGCCTGCACATCGTCGACGGCTCGACGATCTCCGCGAACCTCGGCGTCAACCCGTCCCTGACGATCACCGCCCAGGCCGAGCGGGCCCTGTCGTTCTGGCCGAACAAGGGCGAGGACGACACCCGCCCGGCGGTTGGGTCGGCGTACGAACGCGTGCAACCGGTGAAGCCGGCGCACCCCGTCGTACCGGCCGAGGCTCCGGGGGCGCTGCGGTTGCCGATCTTCCCGAAGCAGGCTGTGACGGAGCCGTAACAAAGCGGTGCGAAAAGACAGCAAATGAAAAAGCCTCAGCAGTAGGTTGCTGAGGCTTTGTGAAAAGGTCCGGAAAAGGGAGCAGGTCCCTCGGGAACGTTTCCGCCCAAATCGTTTCCCGAGGGACCCACTCAAGCCGGGGTGAGGCGCCCGGCGCTTTGGGATCGGGTCACCAACCACAGCTGGCGACCCGAGCTCTTGGTCACTACCTTACATCCGATTTCCGCGAGCTTCAGGCCTTGTGACCACTCTGCGTGCTGATCGTAATGATCGGCCTTGTCGCTCTTGGTAATCAGGTGGCGGTCGTCCTTGCGGTAACCGCCTTCGTACACATCAACGAGCCCTTCTACAGGGGGTTACGAGGTTTCCCAGAAAAATCCAGAAACTTTTCCGGGAGAGTGCGGAGAGTGGCGATGAGGCACTCCGGGGGCATCTGTTCCACGTGACGCCCGCCGCAGCCCCGGCGTACCCCTCTGACCTACTGTGAGCCCGGACCGTTGAGTTGAGGCAGGAGAATGATGAGCGAGCGCAGCGAGCGAACAAAAAGCAGAGCCGACCTTGTCGCTCAGGCCGGAGCTGAGCGAAGCGAGGCGGAGGCGTGAGCGACATCCTGGACGTGGCACGTGGGCAGGTTCTGGAGCAGGGCGTCGGGCTGAGCCAGGAGCAACTGGTCGAGGTTCTCCGGACCCCCGACGACCGGCTGCCCGAGCTGCTCGCGCTCGCCCACGACGTCCGGGTGAAGTGGTGCGGCGAGGAGGTCGAGGTCGAGGGGATCATCTCGCTGAAGACCGGCGGCTGCCCCGAGGACTGCCACTTCTGCTCGCAGTCCGGCCAGTTCACCTCGCCGGTGCGGGCGGTCTGGCTGAACATCCCCGAGCTCGTCGAGGCCGCCAAGGAGACCGCGAAGACCGGCGCCACCGAGTTCTGTATCGTGGCCGCGGTCCGGGGGCCGGACGAGCGGCTGATGTCGCAGGTGAAGGCCGGTATCGAGGCGATCAACGCCGAGGTCGACATCAACATCGCCTGCTCGCTCGGGATGCTGACCCAGGCGCAGGTCGACGAGCTGAAGTCGTGGGGCGTGCACCGCTACAACCACAACCTCGAGTCGGCCCGCTCGTACTTCGGCGACGTCGTCACCACGCACTCGTTCGAGGAGCGCTGGGAGACCTGCCTGATGGTGCGCGACTCCGGCATGGAGCTGTGCTGCGGCGGCCTGGTCGGCATGGGTGAGTCGCTGGAACAGCGCGCCGAGCTCGCCGCCCAGCTCGCCGAGCTCGACCCGCACGAGGTGCCGCTGAACTTCCTCAACCCGCGGCCGGGGACGCCGTTCGGCGACCTGGACGTGATGGACGGCAAGGACGCGCTGCGCACCATCGCCGCGTTCCGGCTGGCGATGCCGCGGACGGTCCTGCGGTACGCCGGCGGCCGCGAGCTGACCCTCGGCGACCTCGGCACCCGCGAGGGCCTGCTCGGCGGCATCAACGCGGTCATCGTCGGGAACTACCTGACCACGCTCGGGCGCCCGGCCACCGCCGACCTGGACCTGCTCGCCGAGCTGAAGATGCCGGTGAAGGAACTCCAGAAGACGCTGTGACCGAGACGTACTGCGGCCGCTGCGGCCGCGAGCTGGCCGACGGCAGTCACGAGGACTGCCGCCAGGCGCTGGCCCTGGAACCTCCCAGGTACTGCGGGACCTGCCGCCGCCGGATGGTCGTCCAGGTCCACCCGATGGGCTGGTCGGCGCGCTGCTCCGTCCACGGCGTGCTGACCGCGGGCTGATTCGAACGCCCGTTTGCTCCTGCACGCTCGTAGAGTCGCCGCATTCCATCGATCCTGGGGATGTGATCGCAATGGGCAAGTGGGGACAGAAGCGGGCCGAGACGCGGCGAGTGGTGGCGAACGGCGGCACCGTGTCGGGCGGTCAGGCGAGGCGGGCCACGCAGGTCGGCGGTCTCGGTGACGACGGACTGGTCCGGGACCCGCGGGGCCGGGTCACCGGCGATTTCCGGAACCGCACGAAGAAGGCGGAGAACCAGAACGGCGTCTGAGTCCCGGCGGCCGCCGTCGGGCTGACCCGAGGCGTCGGATATCGTTTATCTGTGGGTAATCTCGCCGACCTGACTGTGCTTCCGGCGCTGGGTAAGGCGAGGTGGACGACCGCGCAGATCTTCGGCTACGAGATCGCTCTCGAAGCGGTCCGGCAGGCGATCGGGGCCTGCGCCCGGCGGATCGCCGAGGCCGAGGCCGCCGACGAACCCGACCAGGACCTGATCGCGGCGTTGCGCGCCGAGCAGGCCGCCTGGGCGGCCCGCGGCGAGCAGCTCGACCCGCTCGACACCCGCGCCGTCAGCCGGGTTCGCGTCGACGCCGACAACCTGCTCAGCGTCGACGACGAGGACGAAGACGACGATGAGGGCGCCGACGAGCAGGACGACGAGGCCGAGGAGGAGCCGGGCGGGCAGGATGGCCGAGGTGACTGAGCAGGACCGGTTCGTACCGAGCGGCTTCTCGCCGAGCGGCTTCCGGCCGCGCGAGTTCGTGCTGAGCGAGGCGGACAGCGAGCGCGTCTTCCGCGAGCGGATCGTCCCCGACCGGCTCACCGGCATCCCGCAGGACGATCCGCTGGTGGTCTTCGTCGCCGGTCAGCCCGGCGACGGCAAGGCCTCGATCACCGCGCTCGTGAAGGCCGTGCTGGCGCGCCGCGGCCGGCCGGTCATGTTGAGCAGCTTCGCCCTCGAGGCGTACCACCCGCGGCTGTCCGAACCCATCAGCGACGAGCCCTCCACCGCCGACCGGTACGTCGAGACCGACGGCCTCCGCTGGCTGGCCCGCGCCGAGGAACTGGTCGCCGAGCAGCGGTACGACGTCGTCGTCGAGACCGAACTGGCCGACCCGGAGGCGTTCGCGGCATCGGCCCGCGCGTTCAAGGCGGCCGGCTACCAGGTCGAGGTCGCCCTCGTCGCCGTCCACGAGGCCGTCAGCCGCCTCGGCGTACTGCAGCGCCACATCCGCGCCCTGGAGGACTTCGGCTTCGGCCGCCTCGTCACGCAGGCCCGCCACGACGCCGGGTACGCCGGGGTACTGCGGGCGGCCGAGCTGATCGACGAGAGCGACTGGGCGGACCGCGTCGGCGTACTGCGACCGGACGGCCAGCTGATCTACGGCAACGAGCGCGACCCCGACTGGCAGCAACCACCCCGCGCCGCCGACGCGATCACCTGGGAGCGCGAACGCATCTGGTCGGTCACCGAATCCCGCGACTTCCTCGACGCCACCAGCTCCGTCGAACGCTTCGGCCTGTCCGCCCCGGTCCAATGGATCCGTGACGAGTCCGTCGACGGCGCCAGGGCCTTGATGACGCTGGCCAAGCCCCGCCTCGATCCCGTGGCCGTCACCTTGCACATCGCCAAGGCGGGGACGGCTTTCTAGCGGCCGAGCGAGGTACTGATCACATCGGACCCACCTGCGGGTCGCGGGCGTAGGAGAAGCGATTACCGTTGGGAATCCTCAGGACGGAGGAGGACGGTGTCACAGTCGGTCAATGCGTGGCGACAGCGGGACGCGGAGGTGCTCTGGCATCCGTATTCCTCGCTGACCGAGCCGTCGCCGGTGCGGATGGTGCGGGGCGCGTCCGGCGTGCGGTTGCAGCTGGACGACGGCGTGGGCGGGACTGTCGAGGCGATCGACGCGATGGCGTCGTGGTGGTGCATGATCCACGGCTACCGGAATCCGGTGCTGGACGCGGCGCTGAAGCGCCAGGTCGACGAGTTCAGCCATGTCATGTTCGGTGGGCTGACCCACGAACCTGCGATCCGGCTGGCGGACCGGCTGGTCGAGATCACGCCGGAGCCGCTGCGGCACGTGTTCTTCTGCGACTCGGGATCGGTCTCGGTCGAGGTAGCGATCAAGCTCGCCCTGCAGTACCAGGTTGCGCGCGGCAACCACGGCCGGACCCGGATGCTGACGGTCCGCGGCGGGTACCACGGCGACACGTTCGCGCCGATGAGCGTCTGCGACCCGGTCAACGGCATGCACTCGCTGTTCACCGGCGCCCTCAAGGAGCAGGTCTTCGGCCCGCAACCGCCCGCCGGCTTCGACCGCCCGGACGACGACCCGGAGCTGCGGTCCTGGGCCGACGCGCTGGCAGCGCTGGCCGAGCAGCATTCCGGTGAGGTCGCGGGCATCGTCGTCGAGCCGGTTCTGCAGGGCGCCGGCGGCATGTACCCGTACAGCCCGGCCTGCCTGCGCGTTCTCCGCGAGATCGCCGACCGCCACGGTTTCCTGCTGATCTTCGACGAGATCGCCACCGGGTTCGGCCGCACCGGCACGATGTTCGCCTCCGAGCACGCGGGCGTCGACCCCGACATCCTGTGCGTCGGCAAGGCACTGACCGGCGGGTATCTGACGCTGGCGGCGATGCTGTGTACGACGGACGTCGCGCACACGGTGTCGAACGGGCCAGGCGGTGCGTTGATGCACGGTCCGACGTTCATGGCCAACCCGCTCGCCTGCGCGGTCGCCCTGGCCTCGATCGACTTGCTGCTCTCCCAGGACTGGGCCGCACGAGTGGACCGGATCTCGGCCGGTTTGTCTGCGGGGCTGGCCCCGGCGCGAGAGCTGCCTGCGGTGAAGGACGTGCGGGTGCTCGGGGCTGTCGGCGTGGTGCAGCTCGGCGGGCCGGTGGATCTGCCGCGGATGACCGAGGCGGCGTTGCGGCGGGGCGTGTGGGTGCGCCCGTTCCGCGATCTCGTCTACACGATGCCGCCGTACGTCTGCACCGACGACGACGTCGCCGCCATCGGCGCGGCGATCACGGGTGCGGTCGAGGAGGCCGGCTGATGCTGGAGGACTGGCTCGCCCCGAAAGCAGCCGCGCTGGAGGCCCGCGGCCTGACCCGGCGGCTGCACGCTCGCGCCGCGGACGCCGACCTGATCGACCTCGCAGGCAACGACTACCTCGGCCTGGCTCGCGATCCGCGGGTGGTGGCGGCCGCCGCGGACGCCGTACGGACGTGGGGAACGGGCGCGACGGCGTCCCGCCTCGTCACCGGTACGACGGAACTCCACGAGCAGCTCGAGTCCGCGCTGGCGGCGTACGCCGGGCAGGAGTCGGCGCTCGTGTTCTCGTCCGGGTATCTGGCCAACCTCGGCGTGGTCACCGCGCTCGGCGGCCCGGGCACGCTCCTGGTCTCCGACGAACACGTCCACGCCTCCCTCGTCGATGCCTGCCGCCTGGCCCGCTCCCGCGTCGAGATCGTCCCGCACAACGACGTGGACGCCGTCGAGAAGGTACTTGCCGAGCGCAACGAACCGCACGCGGTGGTGACGACCGAGTCGGTCTTCAGCGTCCTCAGCGACGAGGCGCCGCTGCCCGAACTCGCCGCGATCACCGAGTCCCACGACGCCGTACTGCTGGTCGACGAGGCCCACGGTTTGGGTGTCACCGGCAACGGACACGGATCCGTCCACGCGGCCGGCCTCGCCGGTCTCGAGCATGTCGTCGTCACGATGACGCTGTCCAAGTCCCTTGCCTCGCAGGGCGGAGTGGTTCTCGGGCCGTCCCTCCTCCGCGAGCACCTCGTCAACCGGGCCCGCCCGTTCATCTACGACACCGGCCTCAACCCGGCCGCCTGCGCCGCCGCCCTGGCGGCCCTCCAGATCCTGCAAGCCGAGCCTGACCGCCCCGACGCAATCCACGTAGCCGCAGCCCAATTGGCCACCGCCTGCGCGGTCCCGCGGCCCCGAGGCGCGGTCGTCTCCGTCCCCATGCCAGGCCCACGCGAAACCGTCCACGCGGCGGAGGCCTGCCTGGCCGCCGGGGTACGAGTCGGCAGCTTTCGCCCCCCATCCGTCCCCGACGGCATCTCCCGCCTACGCCTCACCGCCCACGCCGGCCTGACCACCGCCGACCTGGACAGAGCCTGCACGGTGATCACCGCCGCAATCGCCGAAGTGTCCTGACCCTGGCGTCGGCTGAGGTATCTGGGGCGGGCACCACCAACGCGGCGATGACTCCTGCCTCGCCATGGTCTTGATCGACAGCCCCATCGTGCCTCCGCAGGACGTAGCGATCCCGCCACCATGCGTGACAGGCGGCCGCGGTGCTCCAGGGTCTCCCGAGGGACCTAGGGCATGTCTGACAATCCAGCGCCTACTGCGGGGCACTCGGCACGGCATCTCGCCGCACGTGAGCAAAGGCCACGATGCGCCGCATCGAGACCTTCGCTCCCGCACGCCGAGCTACCGCACCGAGCACCTCCTCGCGACGGCGCTGGATTATCAGACATGCCCTAGCCGGGTCGCCGGGCGCCGCGCCTAGACTCGGGCGGGTGACCCGGATCCTGCTTGTCACCGGCACCGATACCGGCGTCGGGAAGACCATCACCACCGCGGCCCTCGCTGTCCGGGCGACCGGTTCGGTTGCCGTCGTCAAGCCCGCCCAGACCGGCGTCGGGCCGGACGAGCCCGGGGACCTGGACGACGTACACCGGCTGAGCGGGCTGACCAAGCTGCACGAGGGCGTCCGGTTGCGGGATCCGTTGGCGCCGACGACCGCGGCCCGGCGGGAGGGCGTCAGGCTGCCACCGGTGGTGGCGCACGCGCGGGCGATCGACGAGCTGGCCCGGACGAACGACACGGTGCTGGTGGAGGGCGCGGGCGGCATCCTCGTCGGCTTGGATGCCGAAGGCAACAACCTTGCGGATCTCGCCGGGCACCTGACGTCGCCGTTCGGATTCGTGGTGGTGGCGAGGGCGGGTCTGGGCACGCTGAACCATGCCGGCCTGACCGTCGAGGCATTGCGGTCCCGGGGGCTGCCGATCGACGGGCTGGTGATCGGGTCGTTGCCGGAGCAGCCGGATCTGGCCGAGGAGTGCAACCTGGAAGACCTGCCGGCGACGACCGGGGTCCCGGTGCTCGGGCGGATCCCCGCCGGGGCGGGATCACTGAGCCAGGAGGAGTTCGTCGCCGCCGCGCCGGGATGGTTCGAGTGACTGGATGCCCGGCGCGGTACGACGAGCAGCTCGGGTACTGGGTCGTCGACGATCCGGCGCTGGCGCGCGACGTGCTGCTCGATCCGCGGACGTTCCGCCCGGACAACGCCGTCCTCGCGCACACTCCGCTGGCGGTGAAGGCATTGCGGGTGCTGTCCGGAGTGGGGTTCGCGCTGCCGCCGACGCTGGCGAACAACGCGGGGGAGTCGCACCGACCGATCCGCGCCGCGGTCGCCCGGTTCTTCAGCCCGGCGCGGGTGAACGG
>Ga0247821_10002274_pt1 | contig 10568 bp, 8 predicted proteins | sample 13C_Glycerol_Day_FD_192481 | JGI IMG/M metagenome (GOLD analysis project Ga0247821, IMG submission 192481) | Soil microbial communities from agricultural site in Penn Yan, New York, United States - 13C_Glycerol_Day14 | ecosystem: Environmental > Terrestrial > Soil > Agricultural land | place... | reverse complement strand
TTCGTGGGCCTCACCGCAGCCTTCTGGCACATCGCCCTCCCCGCCGGCGTCACCTTCCTGGCCGCCGGTACCTTCGCCGTCGGCGTCCACTCCGCCGGATACACCAAACTCGAGTACGACGGCTCCTTCCGCGCCAGATTCCGCCGTACCACCGGCAAGCCGCCTGCGGCGTGACAGACATGCCACATGCGGTCCGCGTCGTCGTTGAGCTGACGCGCTGGACCGGTTCAGCGGAAACGATTCCAAGAAAGTCGGGTCAACGTTGTAGTGAGCTATGTACACGCTCTCTTCGCGTTGCTAGATTCCGGGCTGATTTGACATCGATGTCAACCTCAGGGAGTGGTCGCGATGGTTTCGAGACGTACGTTCCTGGCGGGTGGCGGCGCGGTGGCGGCCGGTGGGTTCGGGGTGGTTCCGATGCTCGCGGGCGAGGCACACGCCGCAGTTTCATCGACGTCCGGCAGCCCCGCTCGGCTGCTGCCGGTGTTCAACCGCCCAAGGCACCTGGATTACGGCGACGTCAGCAAACTCAGCGGGGGAGACCAGACCCTGCTGACAACGTTGCAAGGCATCGTCAACCGTACTGAGCCGGAGTTGTACTTCATCTACGACACCGGAACCGAGAGCGTGCCGGACGCCCGCTGGCTGTCCGACATGCGCCTGCCGAAGAAGGAGTACAAGGACCCGCTCGACCTGGTCGCGAAGTACCGCGGCCGGATCCGCGGCGCGATCGTGCACGACCCCGCCGTACCGGATTCGCTGAACGTGGCGACGACGCTCGCCGGCCTCGAGAACGCGGTCGTCGCCGACGCCGACCAGGCCAAGGCGCACGGGTTGCGGATCGTGAAGGACCTGCGCGGGATGTTCGACGACGACCGCGTGAAGACCTACCGCTGGCAACTCGACAACCTGTTCGGCAAGGTCACGCACAAGCTGCTCGCCGGCCTCCCGCCGACCCGCGTGGTCGACGTCGAGGGCGTCCAGTGGCTGGAGATCGCCCGCGAGACCCAGCAGATCCGCGACTCGTCGAACCGCGGCACCTACAACCTGGACGTCTCCGCCAAGCTCGGCAAGGAGGCCGTCTACGTCCGGTTCGCGGACTCGTTCACCGACGACGGCTGGGGCGCCTCGGTCCGGCACGTGGTGGTGACCGCCAACGGCGCCGAGATCGCCCGCTTCGAGCCGAACAGCCCGGAGGAGGCGCCGTACCTGTTCGACGGCTCGCACTCGTCGATCGGCGGTGAGGCCAACCGCTTCGCCGACGGCGGCAACTACTGGATCTACCGCTTCGAACCGCCCGCGGGTACGACGTCCCTCGTCGTCACCGTGGAGATGTGGAACCAGTACCTGGTGTCCGCGACCGACACGTCGCCGACCCGCATCGAGCCGTTCCCGTACTTCCGCGACTATGTGGTGGCGACCAAGGCCCTGGTGAGTTGGCTGCCGCCGGGTGGTGCGACGGGCGACCTGCTCATCGAGCACTACGCGAAGTACCCGACGCTGGCGCCGTACATGGGCTGGTTCGCGAACGACGTCTCCGGTGAGTGGGACGGCGTCGACCTCGCGAGCAAGGGCGGCTCGCCGGTGGTCGCGGCAGACTTCTACATGAACGGCACCGTGCACGCCGGCACCGCGGACCCGATCTCCGACAAGCCCCGGCCGATCCGGCGCATCGACAAGCCGAAGAACAAGGTCTACGTGACGCTGACCTTCGGTGAGGGCGACAACATCCAGTACTGCCAGCGCCGGCTGCGGGAGATCTGGGACGACCCGAAGCGCGGCCAGGTGCCGACCAACTGGACGATCAGCCCGCTGCTGGCCGAGTCGGGCCCCAACATCTACAGCTACTTCCAGCGCACCGCGACCGCGAACGACCTGCTGGTCTGCGGCCCGTCCGGCGGCGGGTACACGTACCCCGCCTCGTGGAAGCCCGACGAGCTCACGGAGTACCTGAAGATGACCGGCTCGTTCATGCGCCGCACCGCGCTGGACGTGATCTACGCGTACAGCGGCCGCGAGAACAACACCTGGGTCCCGCTGTCCAAGGAGATCGCCGAGGGGTTCGCCGAGTACACGCCGACCAAGGGGATCATGCAGACCTGGGACGGCGATCCGCTCACCGTCCGGCAGGGCGGCATCCCGATCACCGGCGGCTGGGGCGCGCCCGGCAAGGCGGCGGAGTTCAAGGCGGCGCTGGACCGGCGGATCGCGAACTGGGACGGTGCGAGCCCGCTGTTCGTGTCGGGGCTGATCGGCGCCTGGTCGTGGACGCCGTCCGACATGGCCGAACTCGGGCCGCTGCTCACCGATCCGTACGAGCTGATCCTCGCGAACAGCTTCTACGATCTGCTCAACCGAGTGCTTCCCTAAGCAAGCAGGCGCGGCCGCCCGGGTGGGATCGGGCGGCCGCTGGGAGGGGCGGTCACCAGTGGTGGGCGACGTCCACCACGAGCCGGGAGGCCGAGCCCGGCCCCGCGAGGGTGAAGACCCGGAACGGGAGCCGGGCGCGGACGCCCAGTCCGATCGTCGTCTGACCCTCGAAACTGCCGGCGAACGCAACCTGCCGGAACGTGCTGTACCCGGTCACGTTGCTCAGCTCCTTGGGGTTGTTCGGCGTGTACGTCGGCTTGCCGGTGCTGATGTCGTACGCCGGCGCGCGGACGACGATCTGCAACTTCGCGCCGCCGCGGAGCGGGACGCGGAACCCGGAGCCGTCCTGGTAGACGGTGCCGACGTAGCGCACGTCGTACCCGGGTGCGCGGCCGCGGAGGTCGAAGACGAGGCGGTCGTAGCAGGCGTGCCGTCCGGTGCGGACCGCCGTCACCGGCGCCTGCGTCATCCGACTGTTTGCTTCGGGCAACGATCCCCAGCCGCGCGGGCAGCTGGTAGTGGTTGTGGTGGACGCGGTCGTGGTTCGGGGGGCGGAAGCCGAGCCGGCCAGGCTCGGTGCGGCGATCGCTGCCGCGGGGATCGCCAGGACGGCGGCTGCGGCGAGGATCGTCGTGCGCGTGATGTGGTGGATGTTCATGATGTGTTCCCCCCTTGTGAGGACACTTGGTTGGACGACACCAGTTGCCAACTGGTTTGCTTCGGAGCCTGGTGATTTCAGGTAGCCGATCAGGCACGATGAGCCAATGACTCCTGATGAGCTGTTGAATGTCTTCCATCGCCGGATCCGGCTGCCCGACGCGGACGCGATCCCCGGCTGGAAGCAGGAACACGACGGACCGGTCCACCGGTCGTACGTCGAGGGGCCGGACGGGGCCGGGTTCGTGGAGACGCCGCGTGGGCTCGGCGAGGACCCGGACGCGGTGATCGCCCGGGAGGTGGCGTTCTTCCGGGAGCGCGGCCTGCCGTTCGAGTGGAAGACGTACGCGTACGACGAGCCGGCCGACGTCGGTGAGCGGCTGGTTCGTGCCGGATTCGTGCCGGGGGATCCGGAGACGCTGATCCTCGGCGAGGTGGACCGGATCCTGGAGCGGCCGTCGGCGTTGCCGTCGAAGGTCCGGCTGCGGGAGGCCGATAGGCCGGAGGACTACCAGCGGATCGCCGAACTCACGCACAGCCTGTGGGACAGCGGGCTGGCGCGGATCGTGGAGCAGTTGCAGGGCGAGGCGCGGATGTTCCCGGACCGGCTGTCCGTCTTCCTGGTCGAGGACGCACTCAAAGGTGCGCAAGGCCCGGCCGTCTCCGCCGCGTGGGTGCGGTTCCACCCGGGCACCGGGTTCGCCAGTCTGTGGGGCGGCGGCACGCTGCCGCAGTGGCGGCGTCAGGGCCTCTACAGCGCGCTCCTCGTGCACCGCGCGCAGCTCGCGAAGGACCGCGGCTACGAGTTCCTCCGGGTCGACGCGTCCGAGGACTCCCGCCCGATCCTCCAGAAACTCGGCCTGCACGCGGTCACCCGAACCACGCCGTACCAATGGACACCCTGACCTGACGCGCGGAACGACCGGCCGAGGCTGTACGTTTCCTGCATCATGGCCCTGAAAATCGCTTCCCGCTTCCGCCGGCTGCTGCAGCGCCCCGGCTCGATCGATCTCGGCCCGTACGAACGGCTCACCCAGCTGGTCGGCGAGGCGGAGGAATCGGTCCTCTCCCTGACCGACGAAGAGCTCGCCGAGGCGGTCGCGGAGCTGCGGACCACCGGCGGGCTGCACGAGGACGAGCAGATCGAGTTCCTCGCGCTGGCGCGGGACGCGGGCAAGCGGGCGATCGGCGAGCGCGCGTTCGACGGCCAGGTCGTCGGCGCGCTGGCGATGCTGCAGGGCCGGATCGTCGAGATGGCGACCGGTGAGGGCAAGACGCTGGCCGGCGCGATCGCCGCCGCCGGGTACGCCGTCGGCGGCCGCAAGGTCCATGTACTGGCGGTCAATGACTATCTGGCCAAGCGCGACGCCGAGTGGATGGGCCCGGTGTACGAGCTGCTCGGCGTCACCGTGTCGCATGTCGGCCAGGCGTCCACCCCGCAGGAGCGCCGCGAGGCGTACCAGGCGGAGGTCTGCTACGTCCCGGTCAGCGAGATCGGCTTCGACGTGCTGCGGGACCGTCTCGTCACCGACGTGGCGGACCGGGTCACCGTCGAGCCGGACGTGGCGCTCGTCGACGAGGCCGACTCGGTGCTGATCGACGAGGCCCGGGTGCCGATGGTGCTGGCCGGCGCGACCCGCAACGAGGCCCTCGACGACGACGTCGTCCAGCTGGTCCGGACGCTGCGCGCGGGCGTCGACTACGAGATCGACGGCGACGGCCGCACGGTCGCGCTGACCGACCGGGGCACCGACAAGGTCGAGGCTGCCCTCGGCGAACGCGCAGCCGTAGCCGTAGCCGAGCCGGCGACCGAGACAGCTGAGGCGGACGAGGCCGACGGGGCGGCTGAGGACGGCGAGGCCGACGAGGCAACTGAGGACGTGGACGGCGAGGCCGAGGTTGAGGCTGCGGCCGAGCCCGAGCGTCCGAAGTACAACCTGTACGACGACGAGAACCTCGACCGGTTGACCCAGATCAACGTCGCGCTGCACGCCGAGGTGCTGCTGCGCAAGGACGTCGACTACCTGGTCCGCGACGGCAAGGTCAGCCTGATCAACAACAACCGCGGCCGGATCGCGAAGCTGCAGCGCTGGCCCGACGGTCTGCAGGCCGCCGTCGAGGCGAAGGAAGCGGTGCCGGTCAGCGACTCCGGCGAGGTGCTCGACAGCATCACCGTGCAGGCGCTGATCAAGCGCTACAAGTCGCTGTGCGGCATGACCGGTACGGCCGTCGTCGTCGGGGAGTCGCTGCAGGAGTTCTACGACGTCGAGGTCGCCGTCGTCCCGCCGAACAAGCCGAACATCCGCAAGGACGACCCGGACCGGCTGTACCTGACCGTCGACCAGAAGAACGAGGCACTGGTCAAGCACATCGGCGAGGTGCACGAGACCGGCCGGCCGATCCTGATCGGGACGCACAGCGTCGAGGAGTCCGAGCAGCTCAGCGACCAGCTCGCGGCGGCCGGCATCGAGCACGTCGTCCTGAACGCGAAGAACGACGCCGAGGAGGCGGCGATCATCGCGGAGGCCGGCGTGCCGGGCACGGTGACCGTGTCGACCCAGATGGCCGGCCGCGGTACCGACATCCGGCTCGGCGGCAAGGACGAGACGCACGACAAGGACAAGGCCATCGAGCTCGGCGGCCTGTACGTGATCGGTACCGGTCTGCACGCGTCGCGACGGCTCGACGACCAGCTGCGCGGCCGCGCCGGGCGGCAGGGCGACCCGGGCGGATCGCTGTTCTTCGCGTCGCTCGCCGACGAGCTGGTGACGCGGTACTCCGTGTCGTCCGGTCTCCGGCCGCACCCGGACGACACCGGGCGGCTGACCGACCGCAAGTCGATCGGGATGCTGGAGCACGCGCAGCGGGTCGCGGACGGCGCCAACGCCGAGCTGCACCGGACCACCTGGCAGTACAACCGGCTGACCGGGCAGCAGCGCGCGATCCTGCTCGAGACCCGCGAGAAGGTGCTGACCGAGGACCTGGCCGCGACCGAGCTGGCCGAGCGCGCCAAGGAGCGGTACGACGAGCTGGTCGACGAGGTCGGCGAGGACGTGGTGAAGAGCGCGGCGCGGCGGATCGCGCTGCGGCACCTGGACCGGCGCTGGACCGACCACCTGGCCTACCTCGCGGACCTGCGCGAGGGCATCCACCTGCGCTCGCTGGCCGGCGGCATCGTGCACCTGAAGCCGATCGACGAGTTCAACAAGTCGGCGATCGCGTCGTTCGACACGCTGATCGAGGACGCCTGGAAGGACGCGGCCGAGACGTTCGCGGACGCCGAGATCGGCGCCGACGGCCTGAACGAGGAGGCCAGCGGGATCCCGCGGCCGACCGCGACCTGGACGTACCTGGTCAACGACAACCCGTTCGGCACCGAGGCCGACCGGATCCTCGGCCGCCTCCGGAACGCGATCAAGCCGGAGTCGGGCGCCGAGCCCGAGGAGATCCTCCCCGAGGAGTTCGACGCGGACGAGCTTCCCGAGGAGCTCCGCGACCTCGACGACGAGGACCTTCCCGAGGAGCTCCGCGCCGCCGATGACGACGATGACGACGACGAGGCCGCGAAGAAGAAGGACTGAGACTTTGGTCTAGGGGCGAACAGCCGTCGGCTCGATGCCGGCCGGTGGCTGCCTCGGCGAAGCTCGCCGCATGCCCACGCACAAAGGCCCCTGGCTGCTCGTCGTCGACATCGCCCTCCCGCTCGCGCTGTTCTACGGCCTCAAAGCGCTCGGAGCGAGTGACCTGACCGCACTGGTCGTCGGTGTGGTCCCAGGGCTGATCAGTTCGGCGGTCTCGCTGGCGCGCACCCGGCGTACCGACCTGCTCGGGATGGCCGTGGTGATCAGCATGGTGGCGAGCACGGTCGTCGCGGTGATGGGTGGGGACGCACGCCTGCTGCTGGTCCGCAACGCGTGGATCAGCCTGCCGTTCGCGGGCATCACCTTGTGGTCGCTGCGGCACCCGCAACCGATGACGTACGTCGTGACCCGGGCGCTGTTCGCGCGCCGGGCTGCGGTGATGGACCGGCTCTGGGAGACGAACGCCCGGTTCCGCGACGCGTGGAAGTGGATCACGGTGTGGTGGGGGATCGCCACGATCATCGACGGGATCGTGCGCGTCGTGGTGGCCTACACGCTGCCGATCTCCGTGGTCCCGGCGACCGACCCGGTGATCACCGTCGCGACCATCGTCGTCCTGCAGGTCCCGACGCTCGTCCTGCTGCGACGCAGCGGCACCTGGCACCTCGTGTTCGCCCCTCGGCGTCCTACAGTCGGGTAGGTGACCGACTACGTTACGCAAGACCGCATGCGTGAACTGCTCGACTCCGGCGAGGCGACGCCGATGCTCGCGGAGATGGAGGTCGGTCCGACCTGGTACGCCGGGCGCTGGTGGTACATCCCGGTCGAGGCGGCAGAGGACGCCGACTACCAGCCGGCCGATCCGGAGAAGTCCGAGCGGTTCGACCGGCTCAAACGCCGGGCGGAGGCGGTCGAGCGAGTCCAGGCCGAGCTGGACGGCCGGCAGTGATCCCGCGGGCCGAACGGCGGGAACCCACCCGGGACGAGCTGGCCGCCGCCCAGCAGGTGGTGGACCTGTTCGCCGCTGAGGCCCTCCTGGCCCTCGATCGGTACGAGCGGTCGTTCCCGGCGCAGGCGAGCGACCAGGCGCGCAGAACCGCGGACCGCCTCGCGTACTGGTGGCGCAGGCTGGACTTGGACGACGTACGCCTGGATCCGGAGGGGTCCGACGCCGAACAGATACTGGCCGCGGCGGCCGACCTGTCGCTCGACCCCGACAACCAGTGGGGACTCAGTCTCGAGGAGGCCTCCGCCCAGGCGGTCACCAGGGCCGCGATGGACGGCCGGACGATGCCGACCACCACCGTCGCGGACCTCCGCAAGGAGTTCGGGGACGCGTACGGCGGGCGGGCGGATGTGCCTGCCCGCGACGACGAATGGCTCGGGCAGTCCCTGACCCGGCTGGGCCGCGCCTGTGTGCTGCGGGACGTGATCGCCGAGGGAGCGCAGGTCCGGGTCAGTGAGCCGCTGCGGCGGGCTGCCGACCACCTGGTCCAGCAGGGGCAGCAGTTCATGGACGATCGCCGTTACCTCGCCCGGAAGCAGGAGGCGCCGATCGACCGGCGTCCGACGCTCCTTCGGCAGGCCAGGATCACCGGGGCGTTCTTTGCCTACAGCGCTGGAGTGGGGCTGACCGGTGCGCCGCTCTGGGCCGAGCTTGCGATGCGGGTACCGGCGATCGCGTTGTACGTCAAAGGAACCGCCGATGCCTGGCGGGACCACGACCAGGCTGTCGCGACCCGACTCGATCCCGCGCAGGCCCAGCTGCGCTCCGTACGCAAGGGCATCGCCGATTCGCTCGACACCCCGCCGCCCGCGACTCGCCGTGACACCCGCAGCCTTCGCAGCTCGCACAACCGTCCCGGCGGACCCAGCCGGTAGCCGCGTCCGCCGGATGGGCGGCCTGTCGGTGGGCCTGGTTAGGCTTCTGGCGTGAGTGATGGGTTGTTCGATCTTCCTGGTGCGCCGGCGCCTGCCCGTGGTGGCGGCAGTCTGGCGGACATGGACCACACGGCGGCGCCGCTGGCGGTGCGGATGCGGCCGCGGAGCCTCGACGAGCTGGTCGGCCAGCAGCACCTGCTGGCGCCGGGCTCGCCGTTGCGGCGGCTCGTGGAGGGCGACCAGCCGATGTCGCTGCTGCTCTGGGGTCCTCCGGGGACCGGGAAGACCACGATCGCGGCGGTGGTGTCGCATCAGACCAACCGGAAGTTCGTCGAGCTGTCGGCGGTCACCGCGGGGGTGAAGGACGTGCGGCAGGTGATCGACGGCGCCCGCCGGGACCTGTCCCGCGCGACCGGCGCGGTCGAGACCGTGCTGTTCATCGACGAGGTCCATCGCTTCACCAAGGCCCAGCAGGACGCGTTGCTTCCCGGTGTGGAGAACCGCTGGGTCACCCTGGTCGCCGCCACGACCGAGAACCCCTTCTTCAGCGTCATCTCACCGCTGCTGTCCCGGAGTCTGCTGCTCACGCTCGAGTCGCTCACGGACGACGACATCTCCACCCTGCTCGACCGCGCGCTCGTCGACGACCGCGGGCTGAACGACGAGTTCGAGCTGGCCGCCGACGCCCGCGACCACCTGCTCCGGATGGCCGGCGGCGACGCCCGCCGCGCCCTCACCTACCTGGAGGCCGCGGCCGGCGGCGCCCGCGCCAAGCACGAGCAAGCGCTGAAGTACGCCTCGGCCGAGCAGGACGAGCCGGCCGACCAGGACACTGCCGAGCGGGCGGTGATCGATCTCGTCACCTTGGAGACGGCCGTCGACCGGGCCGCCGTGCGGTACGACCGGGCCGGGGACCAGCACTACGACGTCGCGTCGGCGCTGATCAAGTCGATCCGCGGGTCCGACGTGGACGCCGCGATGCACTATCTGGCCCGGATGATCGAGGCGGGGGAGGACCCGCGGTTCATCGCCCGCCGGCTGGTGATCTCGGCCAGCGAGGACATCGGTATGGGCGACCCGACCGCGCTCGGCGTCGCCGTCGCGGCCGCGGAGGCGGTCCAGCTGATCGGGATGCCCGAAGCCCGCATCAACCTCGCGCAGGCGGTCGTCGCCCTCGCGCTCGCGCCCAAGTCCAACGCGGTGATCACGGCCGTCGACGCCGCGATCGCGGACGTGAAGGCCGGCAAGGTCGGCCCGGTGCCGCCGCATCTGCGGGACGCGCACTACGCCGGCGCGAAGAAGCTCGGCCACGGCTCGTCGTACCAGTACTCGCACGACGACCCGCGCGGCATCGTCCCGCAGCAGTACGCGCCGGACGTGATCGACGGCACCGACTACTACAAGCCCACCCGCCGCGGCGGCGAGGCGTCGTACGCCGACCGGGTGGCGGCGATCCGGAAGATCCTGCGGGACCGTTAGCGAGTCAGCACACAACGTGAGCTTCGATTGAAGCGTATGAATTGGGTAGGCTGCCTCTCGGCCTGGGGGTGAAGGGTTTTCTCGTGAGGCAGTTCCGCCTAGGTCGACATGCACGGAAATTCGGAGCGCGGCACAGCCGTCGGCGCCTACCGCTCCTGAAGCTCGGCGTCGTCGCGGCAGTCGTGGTCGCGGCCGCCGGCGCCTGGTTCTTCGTCCCGACCGGATCGCACAACACCGCCGACTCGCAGCCGCCGTCCTCAGTCGGTTCCTCGACCCCGCCGGACGGCCGCTCGGAAGGTACGTCGCGGTCGAGCGCCCGGCCGTCGCTCCCGGTCGGCAAACCCCTGCAGGCCGGTACGCCGTGGAGCACGGCCTGGACCCCGGCCACCCCGTGGACAGCAGCCGCCCCGGACAACTCGACCACCGGTACGACGACGTCCGGCACTCCGACCGGGACGACCGGCACCCCGAGCGACCCGACGACGACAACCCCGACCACCGGTGCGACGGGGACCCCGGCAGCGCCGACGACGACCGCCCCCACCCCAGGCACCTCGTCCACGGGCACCCCGTCCACAAGCACTCCGTCCACAAGCACTC
>Ga0247821_10002272_pt1 | contig 10594 bp, 9 predicted proteins | sample 13C_Glycerol_Day_FD_192481 | JGI IMG/M metagenome (GOLD analysis project Ga0247821, IMG submission 192481) | Soil microbial communities from agricultural site in Penn Yan, New York, United States - 13C_Glycerol_Day14 | ecosystem: Environmental > Terrestrial > Soil > Agricultural land | place... | reverse complement strand
AAGAAAGCGGTCGCGCGAAAAAGCATAGGCGGCTGGCAAGGCCACGCTCAGGGAGATCACGGTGTTCAGGCATACGTAGTACAACGAGTTGATGTAACCGGTGTACCAGCTCGGGTCGGTGAAAATCACCCGGTAGTTGGCCAAGGTAAAATCCTGCGGCCACAGGGTAAGGCCGCCGAGGATCTCGGTGTTGCTCTTGAACGACATGTTCAGCAGCCAGTAGATCGGCACCAGCAAAAACAGGATGTAGAGCAGCAAGGGCAGCGTTTTACGCAGATTCATGGCCGCCCTCCTAGTCTTTGTCGGCATGGGTCATGGCGGTGTAGAACAGCCACGACACCAGCAGGATGATGAGGAAATACACCAGCGAAAACGCTGCGGCCGGCCCCAGGTCGAACTGCCCGACCGCCATCTGCGTCAGGGTCTGACTGAGAAAGGTGGTGGCATTGCCCGGACCGCCGCCGGTCAGCACAAACGGCTCGGTGTAGATCATGAAACTGTCCATGAAGCGCAGCATCACGGCGATCAACAGCACGTTCTTCATCTTCGGCAACTGGATATGCCGAAACACCGCCCAGGCCGACGCGCGATCGATGCGCGCGGCCTGGTAATAGACGTCTGGAATCGCCCTGAGTCCCGAGTAACACAACAGTGCCACCAGCGATGTCCAGTGCCAGACATCCATCACCAGCACCGTGACCCAGGCATCCCTGGTATTGGCCGCATAGTTGTAGTTGATGCCCAGCTCGTTCAACGACGCCCCGAGCAGGCCTATGTCGGCCCGCCCGAAGATCTGCCAGATGGTGCCGACCACGTTCCACGGAATCAGCAGCGGAATGGCCATGACAATCAGGCATAGCGACGCCCAGCGCCCTTTGCCCGGCATGGTCAGGGCAATGGCGATGCCCAGCGGTATCTCGATCAGCAGCACACACCCCGAATAGACGAACTGGCGCAACAGCGAGTCGTGCAGACGTGGGTCCTGCAACACCTGGCGATACCAGTCGGCCCCGACGAAGTAACGGCTGGACTGGTCGAAAATGTCCTGCACCGAGTAGTTGACCACGGTCATCATCGGGATCACGGCGCTGAACGCCACCAGCAGGAACACCGGCAGCACCAACCACCAGGCCTTGTTGTTGGGCACTTTGTTCATGGCCCGGCCTCCACCAGCACATCGTCGGCATAGAGCATCAGCCACTGCGCCGGAAAGCTGATCCAGGCCTGGCCTTGGGGTATCACGCGATCTTCTCCGAGGCGCACCTTGAGGGCGACGCCGTCCAGCGCCAGGGTCAGGATCCGGTAGGTCCCCAGGTCTTCGACATCCACCACCCGCGCCTGGTGGGCGTCATCGAAGGGCGCTTCGCGCAGCTGCACGAACTCCGGGCGGATCCCCACCTGCAAACGAGTAGCCGGCGTACTGGCCAGGTACGCTTGCACGACCTCTGGCAGCGGCAGATGGACACCGGCAAAACCGACACCACCCGGCTGTGCCTGCACATCGATCAGGTTCATCCCGGGGCTACCGATGAAATAACCGACAAAGGTGTGCCGCGGCCGCTCGAACAACTCGCGCGGCGTACCGAACTGGACGATCTGCCCGGCGTACATCACCGCGATCTTGTCGGCAAAGGTCGAGGCCTCGAGTTGATCGTGCGTCACGTAGATCATGGTGATGTTGAACTGCTCGTGAATCTGCTTGAGCTTGCGCCGCAGCTTCCACTTCAGGTGCGGGTCGATCACCGTCAGCGGTTCGTCGAAAAGGATCGCCGAGACATCATCACGCACCAGTCCGCGCCCCATTGAGACTTTCTGCTTTTCGTCGGCGCTGAGATTGCGGGCCTTCTTGTTCAGCGTCGCGCCAAGGTCGAGCACCTCGGCGATTTCCGCCACTTTGCTGCGCACCCGCGCCTCGTCCAGGCCTTGGTTGCGCAAGGGAAACGCGAGGTTGTCGAACACGCTCATGGTGTCGTACACCACCGGAAACTGAAAAACCTGGGCGATGTTGCGCGCCTGCGGCGACAGCTCGTTGACCACCTTGCCATCGAACAACACCTGGCCATGCGAGGGGCTGAGCAAGCCGGAGATGATATTGAGCAAGGTCGACTTGCCACAGCCAGACGGGCCGAGCAAGGCATAAGCGCCCCCCTGGGCCCAGACATGCTCCAGCTCGCGCAAGGCATAATCATCCACACTGCCGGGGTTGCGAGTGTAGCTGTGGGCCAGATGCTGCAAGCGAATCTCGGCCATCAGGCGATCCTCGCTTCACGCGCACCCGGGGCCTGTACCAATTGCCCGGCACTGTCGAAAACAAACAGTTTGTGGGTCGGGATAAACACCCGGATCGGAGTATCGACGTGATACTCATGCACCCCGGGCAAGTGCAGGATGATGCGAAAGTGCTCGTTGCGCACATGCAAAAAAGTTTCCGAACCGCTGATTTCTGCCAGTTCCACCAACACCGCCAGCTCCAGGTCATCGTCATTGGACGGCACCAGGCTGATATGGCTGGGACGTACGCCGAAGCGGTACTCGCCATCGCCGATGCGGCGCAGGTCAGCATTCATGGCGAAGTGCACGGCCCCGGCGAAACTCACTTCATTCCCGCTGATGCGCCCGTCAATCAGGTTGATCGGCGGCTCTGAAAACAGCTCGGCGGCCAGCACCGTGCGTGGCTGGTGATAAACCTGGGCAGTCGCACCGCTCTGCACGATGCAACCCTCATGGAGGATCGTGGTGGTGCCGCCCAGCGCCAGCGCTTCGTTAGGCTCGGTGGTGGCATATACCGCGATGCAGTGTCGGGATGCGAACAACGCGCGCATTTCCTGGCGCAGTTCTTCTCGCAGTTTGTAGTCGAGGTTGACCAACGGCTCGTCAAACAGGATCAGCTCGGCATCCTTGACCAGGGCCCGGGCCATGGCTGTGCGCTGCTGCTGGCCGCCGGACAATTCCAGTGGCAGGCGCTGCAGAAAAGGCTCGATGCGCAACATCTGCGCGGTTTGATGAACCTTTTGGCGAATTTCCTGCTCGTTCATCCGCGCCTGACGCAGCGGTGAAGCGATGTTCTCGAACACGCTCAGGGTCGGGTAGTTGATAAATTGCTGATAGACCATCGATACGTTGCGCTGACGCACCGGCCTGCCGGTGACATCTTCACCGTTCATCAGCACCCGCCCCTGATCAGGGCGATCCAGCCCGGCCATCAGGCGCATCAGGCTGGTCTTGCCGGACAAAGTACGCCCGAGCAGGACATTGAACGATCCTGGCTCAAAACTGAGACTGGCATCGACGATCCAGCGCTGGTTGTCGACGCTGCGACTGACGTGCTCCAAGGTAAGCGACATGGGCGGCCCTGATTGTTGTTATCGAACAGGCACTGGCGTTAGAGCGAGATTCATGCCAGTACCGACCAACAACGATAAACCCTTGAACTGGCGCCTTTTTTTCCTCAGCCCGCACGGATGCGGGTTCGCTACTGAACAGAAATGGACAGTAACGACTGAACACCTGAACAGCCCCGACGTTGACAATGAACAGGACTGAACAACACTGGTTCACACAAAAACAACAACGCTGCCCCGGCAGAGGAAAGGTCCATGGCCGTATCCAGTGCGTCCCATGCCCAACTGATCCAGGCCTCCTGGGCGCGATGCCGCGACTATGGCCTGGAGCCGCAGACTGCCCCGGACTTCGGCGCGCTGTCCGGCGCCCACCTCAGCGAACTGCTCGAACGTCAGCAGATGCTGCTGCGCACCACCCGCGACGAGGTCATGCCGCAGTTCAATCACCTGCTCGGCAACTCCAGCTACCTGATCATGCTCAGCGATGACCAGGGCCAGGTCCTGGAAACCTGGGGTACCCGGCGCTTCATCGAGCCACGCCAGCAACACGGCTTTGTCGCCGGGGCACGCTGGCTCGAACAGGGCGTTGGCACCAATGCCATCGGCACCGCACTGGCCTGCGGCGAAGCGGTGCATGTCAGCCAGGATGAACACTTCCTCACGCGCAACCGCTTCATGGCCAGCGCTGCGGCACCCTTGTTCGACGCGCAGCGGCGCCTGATCGGTGTGCTCGATGTGTCCAGCGACAGCTACCTGCCCGCCTCGCAGACCCTGGGCATGGTGCGGATGATGAGCCAGAGCCTGGAGAACCGCCTGATCATGGCGCGTTACGCCGGGCAATACCGCCAGCTGAGTTTCAACACCGGATCGAACAACCTCGACAGCCAATGGGCCGGCCTGCTGCTGTTCGATGAGCGCGGGCGCATCCTCGCCGCCAATCGCCGGGCAGACAGTTTGCTGGGGCGGTCAGTGTTGCAACACAGCCTCGAGCAGGTCTTCCAGACACCGCTGCCGGAACTGCTGCAGCATGCGGTGGGGCAGCCTTTTGCCGTCCAGGTGACCGGGCGCAATCGCTTTCACTGCCTGCTGCACGAACCGCCGGCCAGCCCGGCGACAGCGGCAAGCAGCCGCCCGGCCGCAGACGGCGACCCGCGCATCACCAAAGCCTTGCGCCAGGCCGGCCTGTTGCTGGAGAAGGACATTCCGCTGCTGATCCAGGGAGAAACCGGGGTTGGCAAGGAAGTCTTCGTCAAGGCACTGCATGCCGCCAGCAGCCGCTGCAAACAACCATTGGTTGCAGTGAACTGCGCAGCGATCCCGGCGGAACTGGTTGAATCGGAGCTGTTCGGCTATGAGAAAGGCGCTTTTACCGGCGCCCACCACAAAGGCAACCCAGGCCTGATCCGCAAGGCCGAACAGGGCATTGTCTTTCTCGACGAGATTGGTGATATGCCACTACCGACCCAGGCTCGCCTGCTGCGCTTTCTGCAGACCCGCTGCATTCAGCCGCTGGGCAGTGGCGAGCCGGTACCGGTGGATATCCGGGTCATCTCGGCCACCCATCAAGACCTGGTCGAACGGGTCCGTCAGGGGCGCTTCCGCCAGGACCTGTACTATCGCATCGCCGGCCTCAGCCTGACCCTGCCGGCGCTACGCGAGCGCACTGATCGCCTGGCGCTGATCGAGCAGATTCACCAGCACTACCGCGACGCCGAGGCGCCACCAAGGCTGGACAGCAACGTGCTGGACTGCCTGTTGCGCCATCCGTGGCCCGGCAACCTGCGCCAGCTTGCCAGTACCCTGCAAGTCGCCCTGGCCCTGGCAGGCCGGCATCCCGTCGCCTTGGAGCACCTGCCCGACAGTTTTTTCAGCGATCTGCCTACGCTGGAAACAGCCGACGTCGCCCCGCCCGCCTGCCCTGACGAACACAACCTGAACCTGCGCCTGCAAGCACTCAACGGCAACGTTTCGGCCCTGGCCCGTGATCTGGGTATTAGCCGTACCACCCTGTACAAGCGCCTGCACGCCCAAGGTCAGGTCGACGGCTGAGGGCATACAGCCGATTCCGCTGCCAAAACGCGCATTTCAGCTGAAGCGGCTGAATTCCCGCCCTGCTTCAGCCGAGATCGACCCGGCGCTGCATCGACAATAGGCACACTGCCCGCGAATCCGTGCCGCGATGCCAATAACAAAGGAGTTCGTCATGACCCGCTATATCGATGTTACTGACCTCAGCCATCTGGTTGCCCGCAAAGGCCTGAGTACCTGCATCAGCGAAATGGCCGAGTACATCCGTGAGGACTACCTGCGCTGGCACGCCTTCGAAAAATGCCCGCGCCTGGCCAACCACTCGCCCGACGGCGTGATTGAACTGATGCCGGTGTCCGATAGCAACCTGTACGCCTTCAAGTACGTTAACGGTCATCCGAAAAACACCCAGCGCGGCATGCTCACGGTGATGGCTTTCGGTGCCTTGGGCGACGTCGATACGGGCGCACCGATACTGCTCAGCGAAATGACCCTGACCACCGCCATTCGAACCGCCGCCACTTCCGCCCTGGCCGCACGCTACCTGGCCCGTCCAGACAGCCGCAGCATGGCGCTGATCGGCAACGGCTCGCAAAGCGAGTTCCAGGCCCTGGCGTTCCATGCGCTGCTGGGCATCGAAGAAATCCGCCTGTACGACCTCGATCCCAAGGCCAGCGCCAAGCTGGTGGCTAACCTCAGGGCATTCCCACAGTTGCGGGTGAGCATCGCCGGTTCCGTGGCCGAAGCGGTACGCGGCGCCGATATCGTCACCACCGTAACCGCCGACAAGACATTCGCCACCATTCTGACCCCGGACATGATCGAACCGGGCATGCACCTCAATGCCGTGGGCGGCGACTGCCCGGGCAAGACCGAGCTGCACCGGGACATCGTCGAGCGTGCGCGGGTGATCGTCGAATACGAACCACAAAGCCGCATCGAAGGCGAAATCCAGCAAATGCCCGCCGACTCGCCGACCACAGAGTTCTGGCAAGTGGTCAACGGCCAGGCGCCTGGCCGCGAGAACGCTGAGCAGGTGACCCTGTTCGACTCGGTGGGTTTCGCCCTGGAAGACTACTCGGCCCTGCGCTATGTGTTCGACGTCGCCAAGGCCCTGAATATCGGCCATGACCTTGCGCTGGTACCGGAGCTTGCCAATCCCAAGGACCTGTTCGCCGTACTGCGCCAGCCGCTTGCCGACACTCGCAAGAAAAGTGCCTGAGTCCAATCGGGTTCGGCTGTTCAATGGGGTACAGACGCTGATCATGGAAGGTCGTACCATATTCAGCGTCACCCACTGCTTGAAGTGAAGCCGAACCTGTATGGATACCAAGGTTAACAGCCCGCACAGCGCACCCGCACTGGACCGGATCGACGAAGCAATCATCGACGTGCTGCGCCATGACGGGCGCATCACCTACGAAAAACTGTCCCAGTTGGTCCATCTCACGCCCCGCCCCTGTCTTGAGCGCGTACGCAAACTGGAACGGCGCGGGGTGATTCGCGGCTACAGCGCGATCATCGATGAACAGAAGGTGTCGCCCGGGTTGTCACTGCTGGTGCTGGTAGCCTTGTCGAACCAGAGCGGACGCGCTGCACAGAAGGCGTTCGAAGCCTGCATGCGCGCCTGCCCGCAGGTCTTCGATTGCCAATTGATCAGTGGCCATTTCGACTACAGCCTGCGTATGCGCTGCCGCGACATGGAGCATTACCGGGTGCTGACCGAAACGTGGATGAACAACGACGAACTGCACATCGACAAGCTGGTCGCCCACCCGGAACTGGCGGCAGTGAAATCCACCGCCGCTCAAGGCTGAACCGCAACGTGGATCAGGTACGCGGCGGTGCCACCGGCTCGCTGCGCGACCAATCCAGCAACAGGGCATAGGCGACGGCCAGCAGGGTCGGGCCAATGAACAGGCCGATAAAACCAAAGGCCAGCAAACCGCCAAACACCCCCAGCAGGACAATCACCAACGGCAGGTTGCCACCCCGACTGATCAGGTAGGGCTTGAGCACGTTGTCGACGCCGCTGATGATGAACGTGCCCCAGATCCCGAGAAACACTGCCATACCGTATTCACCCTGCCAGGCCAGCCAGGCTGTGGCCGGAACCCAGGCCAGTGGCGGGCCCATGGGGATCAGGCTGAGCATGAACGTGACGATACTCAGGACCAGCGCTCCCGGCACACCGGCGATCAGGAAACCGATCAGCGCCAGGACGGCCTGAGCCGCCGCGGTGCCGATCACGCCGTTGACCACCCGCTGCACCGTGCCGGCGACCAGCCCCAGGTAATACTCGGCGCGCTCACCGATCAGACGGTCGAGCAAACGCAGAACAAACGCTGAAAGGCGTGGACCATCGCGGTAGAAAAAGAACACGAACACCAGACTCAAGGTCAGCTCGAGCATCCCGCTGCCGATCTGCGCGCTACGCGCCAGCAACCAGTTGCCGACCTGCCCCAGGTAGGGCTTGATCGTGGTCAACAAGGCCGCGCCCTGCTGATCGAGGGTGTTCCACATACGCACCAGGCGCTCGCCCAGCAGTGGCACACTGATCAGCCAGTCCGGCGCATCCGGCAGGCCGTCGACCTGGACGTCACGCACGAACGCGGTGGCATCACGAATATGGTCGGCCAGGTTGAAACCCAGCCACACCAGCGGCAAGGCTACCAACAGTATCCACAAGGTGGTCAACAGCCCCGCGGCGAGGGTTTCGCGCCCCCCCAGCAAACGGGTCAACAGGCGCATCAGCGGCCAGCTGGCATAGGCCAGGATCGCGCCCCAAAGCAGCGCCGACATGAACGGGGCCATCACCCAGAGCCCCGCCCCGAGCAGGGCCAGCAAAATGATTTGTACTAGCAGGCGGTCGTTATTGGGCATGCAGTACTCACTTAGCGAATCAGTTCGACGTGAAAGCCGTCGGTCTTGGCATCACCCACTTCCAGCCGGGCCGTGCGCACTCCTGCCTTGCCCAGTTGCTCGCGCCAGGCTTCGGCTTGGGCGCCGCTCAGGCTCACGCGCAAGGTGCTGTCCAGGTTCAGGCTGCGCCCGAGCAAGGTTACCCAGGCCGCTAGCGGCTCACCCACCAGATCAGGGTAGTCGAGCTTGCCGGTGTCACGCAGTTCGCGCAACACCGTGGCCGGTGTCGGCAGCAACTCACCCAAAGGCGCATCGGCGACAAACTGCTCGACATGCAGGTAGGCGCGTTTGTTGCCACGGGTAATGCTGTACAGCGCGATCAAGGTGTTGCTCTGCTCGGCCGAGCGGCGCAACAGGATAAACGCCTGCTGTTCGTCAGAGCCCGAAAGCTGCCGGTTCTTGAACACCTCGTTGGCCCACAGACTGTTTTCACCGCAGTCACGCGCCTGGCACCAGAACAACGGGTAGCCGCCGTCCTTCTGCAAGGCTTCGCGTGCTGCCGTGAAGGCTTCATTGGCACTACGTTCGCGTGGCAACTCATAAGTGACGGAGCTGACCTGGCCGCGGCTTTCGATCTTGCCTTCGACCCGCAGCTGATTACTGATCTTGCGCAGGCCACCCAAGGGATAGACGCGCTCCTGTACCTGAGCCGGACGCTCATCGACCACTTTGGCGTCGAGTGGCACCGGCAGACCTTCAGCCAGCAATGGCGCGCTGGCGAACAGGCCGAATCCGGCGATGGTTGTACGGATACACTGCTTGAAATTCATAGGCACGCCACACTGCACGGGGCGCCCATAGGGTCAAAGGATGTGGCGTTGTCTTGCTCGTTCATGGTTGTCTCCCTGTTCAACCCGCCAAGCCTCGACAGTTGCCCGCCGCAAGTCAAGAAATGCCAAAAAAGGGTTTGAAACAGTCTGCAACAAGGGTGGCGCCCATTTCATCATTCACGTGCAAATGATGGCCACCGGGCAACCGTTCGTGGCTGAAGGGTAGCTGCTCCAGCAACGCGGTGTGGCGGGCCAACATACCGTCGGCGGCGACCACCAGTTTAGCCGGGCAGGCAACACGCTGGACGAAGCTCAGCGCCTGGGCTTCGCTCAAGCGCGTGGGCGACGGCAGGGTCAGGCGGTTGTCGCTGCGCCAGGTGTAGCCACCCGGTACCGGCATCAGGCCACGCTGGGCGAGCAGTTCCGCGGCCTCGCGGCTGACCGCGACCATCCCCTTCATCCGCGCCTCTACCGCTTGCGCAAGGGTGGGATGCACAGCCTTGCGCTTGCCGGCCAGGCGCAGTTGCGCCTGCAGCGCCATACCCATGCGTTCGGCGGCATCCTGAGGGCCGCTGGTCGGTGGGATCACGCCATCGATCAGCGCCAGGTGACTGATGCGTTCGGGCAACGAGCCGGCCAGCACCACCGAGATAATCGCCCCCAAGGAGTGACCGAGCAGGGCAAAACGTTGCCAGCCCAGTTGCTCGGCAACCCGCAAGACATCATGGGCATAGTCCCACAAGGCATACCCGGCGCCGGGCGGCCGGTGTTCGGAGTGACCGTGACCGGCCAGGTCCAGGGCGAGGATGCGTAGCCCTGGCAATTTCGGCGCCAAGCGGGCAAAGCTGTTGGCGTTGTCCAGCCAGCCATGCAGGGCAATCACCGGCAGCCCGTCGGCAGGGCCGAACAGATGCGCGGCCAGCTCGATATGGCCCAGGTTCAGACGAATTTCTTCCATTGCCGTACTCATGCCGGCACCTGTTGCCAGCGGTCAAACAGCCCCTTGATCAGGCTCGCAGTGTCTGTAGGCCGCTCGAGCGGGAACATGTGACCGCCTGGCAAACTGTGATATTCACCGCGAGGCAGGCTGCGCACCGCCAGGGCATGGTGATGCCTGACGATCCGGCTGCTGCTGCCACGCACCATCGCCAGCGGTAGCTCCAGGCGCTTGGCCGGTGCCGGGCGGGTGTGCGGTATGTTGCGGTAAATGCTGATTTCCGTGGCCGGGTCGAAGCGCAGACGCAAGCCTTCATCCGTCGCTTGCAGGCCGTGGTCCAGGTAAGCGTCGAGACACTCCGGATCGAAATGGCGGAACAGCGATTTGCTGGCGAAATAGGCCCGGGCACTGTCACGGTCAGCGAATGCCTCGCGACGGCCCAAGGTGCGTCCGGCCGGGGTAATGCGGTCGATGAAGCCCATGCGCTTGGCGGCCTGCAACAGCCACTGATCAACCCGGGTCAGCACCGGCGAATCGAGCATGACCACACCCCGGTAGTACTGCGGGCAGCGCAGTGCGGCATGCAGGTGCAACAC
>Ga0247821_10002271_pt1 | contig 10596 bp, 12 predicted proteins | sample 13C_Glycerol_Day_FD_192481 | JGI IMG/M metagenome (GOLD analysis project Ga0247821, IMG submission 192481) | Soil microbial communities from agricultural site in Penn Yan, New York, United States - 13C_Glycerol_Day14 | ecosystem: Environmental > Terrestrial > Soil > Agricultural land | place... | reverse complement strand
ACCGGCCTGCAGGCGCTGCTCGATGGCAAAAGCCGCTTCAACGCCCAGCCGCGGCTGTTGGTGACGCCCAAGCACAGCGCCACCCAGGCAGTCGGTACCGCCCTGGTGGCGATGGCCGACAAGCTGCGTGGCTTGGCCATTCTCGACGGCCCGAACACTACCGACGAAGCGGCCCAGGCCTACGCGGAAAACTTCGGTGCCAAGCGGGCCTATCTGGTCGATCCGGGGGTCAAGTACTGGGACACCGGCGTCAGTGCCACGGTCGATGCACCTGCCTCGGCCTGGGTCGCCGGGCTGTTTGCCTGGACCGACAATGAATATGGCTTTTGGGCTTCGCCGTCGAACAAGGAATTTGTCGGCCTCACCGGTACCGGCCGAGCCATCGAATATCTGGATGGTGACGAAACCTGCCGGGCCAACCTGCTCAACAATTCGAACATCACCACCATCATTCGTGATGACGGCTACCGCCTGTGGGGCAACCGCACCCTGAGCAGTGATCCGAAATGGGCGTTCGTCACCCGCGTGCGCACCATGGATATCGTCATGGACGCGATCCTCTACGGCCACAAGTGGGCGGTCGACCGCTCGATCACCAAGACCTACGTCAGTGATGTGACCGAAGGCCTGCAGGCCTTCATGCGCGACCTGAAAAATCAGGGCGCAATCATCAACTTTGAAGTCTTCGCCGATCCCGAGTTGAACACCGCCAGTCAGCTGGAGCAGGGCAAGGTGTACTGGAACATTCGCTTTACCGATGTGCCACCGGCAGAAAACCCGAATTTCCGCGTCGAGGTCACCAATCAATGGCTGACCGAAGTCCTCGATCAAGCCGCCTAAGGAGCCGCAAGCATGGCAATGATTCCCGAAACCCTGGCAAACCTGAACCTTTTCGTTGACGGCGTCAGCTTTCAAGGCGATGTGCCTAGTCTGACCCTGCCCAAACTCACCCTGAAGATGGAGGAGCATCGCGCCGGCGGAATGGATGCCCCGATCGAGATCGATCAGGGCATGGAGAAGCAGGAGGCCGGCTTTGTTACAACCGGCGTGCGCCGCGAATCGCTGAAGTTCTTCGGCCTGGCCGACGGTACCGCCTTTAACGGCACGTTCCGGGGGGCGTTCAAGGGCCTGAAGGGCCGTATCACACCGGTGGTGGTCACCCTGCGCGGCTCGCTGAAAGAGGTCGACATGGGCGACTGGAAGCCCGGCGACAAGGCCGAGATCAAGCACAACGTCGCGGTCACTTATTACAAGCTGGAAGTCGACGGCCGCCTGGTCTACGAGATCGATCCGCTTGGCATGAAACGCGTAATCAATGGCGTCGACCAGCTCGCCGCCCAACGTTCGGCCCTGGGCCTGTAAGGAATTCCCCGATGATCAAAGTAAGCAAAACCCCGAATTGGCTGGAGCTGACCGCTGATGCCGTTATCGTAACGCTGAGCAAGCCGACCCAGGCCAATAGCGTGCAGGTCGACAAGCTGCGCCTGCGCGCGCCGACCGTGCGCGATATCCGTGCCGCGCAGCAGACCGGCGGCGGTGATGACGAACAGCGCGAAATGAACCTGTTCGCCTCCTTGGCTGAGGTCAGCACCAATGATCTGGAAGGGCTGACCCTGAAGGACTACAGCCGCCTGCAGGCCGGCTATTTTCGCCTGGTGCAAGACGACGAACTTTGACCCTGTCGTACAGAAACGGCTGGCCAAGCGATTGGCCGCCGAACTGAATTTTTCCGCTGCTGAGATTGAGGCCATGCCGTTCGACGGCATGGTCTGGTGGCTATCGGATTGAGGGCAGGCAGGGGGTAGCGCATGGCAAGCAAAATGGCGTTGATGGTGGCCATTGGCGGCGCCGTCAATTCGTCGGTGGGCGCGGCCTTCAACACGGTCGAAAACCGCATCAAGAAACTGGAGGACAAGGGCAACAAGGCCAAGGTGCTGAAAAACACCATTGGCGAAACCATGCGCTTGCAGGCTGAGTGGAAGAAGGCCCACGACACCGGTGCCGCCTCGGCCGATGGCCTGCGCCGCAAGCTGGAAAGCAACCTTGACAGCTTGCGCAAGCAGGGCGTGCAGGTCGGCAACCTTCGCAAGGAATATCAGCAGCTGCAGCGGGTGGCCAAGGGCACCGACCTGCAGATCAAGGGTCACCAGCAGGTCGAGCAGGGCAAGGCCGGGGTTAAGTCTGGCATCGGTCAGGCCGTGGTCGGGGCTGGTGCCCTGGGCGTCGCCGGCAAGATCAGTGCGGACTATCAGGCGATCATCCGTGACATTGCGATCAAGGCGAACGTGGCCAACAAGCCGCAAGAGGCCGAAATGTCGCGCATGGTCATTCAGACCTCGCAAGACACCGGCATGGCGCGCAATGACGTAGCCGACTTGGTCAACCAGCTGGTCGGCGCCGGCATGGAGCTGGATAAGGCGCTGGCCTATGCGCCAGTGGCGGCCAAGTTCGCCATTGGCCAGGGGGCCAGCGGCGTCGACACGGCGAGCATGATCCAGGCGCTGCAGCAGAACGCCAAGATCACTGACCCCAAGGTCATGCAGCAGGCGCTGGAAGCCATCGCCATGCAGGGCCAGGCCGGCAGCTTTGAGGCGGCCGACATGGCCAAGTGGTTTCCGCAGTTGTTGGCGGGCATGGAGAAAAACGGTAGCACCGGCCTGGAGGCGGTCAGCTCCCTGGGTGCCATGCTGCAAGTGCAGATGAAGACTGCCGGCGGCTCGGATGAGGCGGCCAACAACCTCAAGAACTGGATGGAAAAGATCGGCTCGGGGGATGTGGTCAAGGCCTACGAAGATGCCGGCATTGACTATCAGGCCTCGCTTAACTCGGGCATCCAAAAGGGTATGTCGACCCTTGAGTCCAGCTTTGCCTTGGCGATGAAGTACGTCGAAGCCACTGACCCGGCCAAGGCCGCGAAGATGGCCGAAGCCCAGGCGAAGATCAGCGAGGAGACAGACCCCGAGAAAGCCAAGGCAATGCTTGAGGCCCTGGAAAAATCTCTGCGTACCGGCGACCTGTTCGCCGACATGCAGGTCAAGGCGGCGTTAACGGCCTACTCGCAGAACCGGGGCCTTTATGAGCAGCTGAAAAAAGACTCGCAGGACGCGGCGGGCATTCTCGACAAGAACCTGCGTGAACGCCAGGAAACCTCCGCGCAAATGTGGGCTGAGGCAGGGCAGGCGGTCAACGATTCCATGCGCAGCATGGGCGATGCCATTCGGCCCGCCACCGATATGGTGGCCAAGGGCATCAAGGCGGTGGCCCAGCACCTGACCAATCTGTCGGACGGCTCGCAATCGGTGGTGCTGGGTATCACTGCTGTCGGTGCGGCGTTTGTGGCCCTGCGGACCGTACTCAACGGCCTGAAGGTTGCCCGTGGCCTGGCGAACATTGCGCGCGGTGGCGTGCTTGCCCGTGGTGGTTCGGGTGCCCTGGGCGGCGCTGCTGACGCGATGGCGGGCAAGGGCGGGAAAACGGGCATCAAGCCTGTGGATACTGGCATAAAGGCCTTGGGTGGCCTCCTGGGTGCCAGTAACGACGCCGACGGTGGGCGCGGTAGCGCGCCGCAGCGGGTGTTTGTGGTCAACGCCGACGCCATGGGTGGTGTTGGCTCGGCGGCATCTGGTGCGGGGCCTGGTCGCGCTTCCCGGCGGAGTCGGCGCAGCGGCAGGCGTGCCCGTCGGGTTGGCGCTGGTGCTGCGCCGACAGCGATTCCTAAGGCGGCGCTTTCCGCTGTGCCGGACGCTTCCAGCGTCAGCGGCCTGGGGAAGATGGTCAAAAGCGTCAGGAGTGTAACCAGCCTCGGTAAGCGCTTGCCGGGCGGTGCCATATTGGACGCGAGCCTTGGCGGTCTTGATACGGCACTTAACGCCAAGACCCAGGACGAAAAGGCCGAGGGTTACGGCGGCGCCGCTGGCGGGCTTGCGGGTACGCTGGCCGGTGCGGCGGCGGGGGCTGCGATTGGTTCGGTGGTGCCGGTAATCGGCACGGCTATCGGTGGGGTTGTCGGTGCCTTTCTTGGTGGTATGGGGGGCGAGAACCTAGGGGCGATGCTGGGCAAGTCGTTTTTTGGCGAGGAGGAAAAGTCGGAGCAAGTCGCGGACAGCGGCAAGACTGCCGCGCCGGAGAAGGCGCCGACAACGCTGCAGGCGACGCCTGTCGCGGTCGCCACTGTCGCACCTGCTATGCCGGTACCGAAGGCCGTCCGGCCTGCTGCGGTGTCGGCGGCGGAACTTGATGCAATTAGCCCCGAGGAGATCGAGCGCCGGCATGCCCAACTGCCCGCCATCGCGCGCCGCGACCTGTTCGAAGGGGTGGGCGGATTCGAGGGCACTGGTGGCGGCCTTGGAAAGGGCTTTTCCCCTACGTTGTCGCTTGACACGGTCCACAAGCCCGCAGAGCGCGCCCAGGCGCCGACGCAGCTTTCTCAGGCCGACCTGGGTGTTGCTATGCGTGCCCTGGAAGGCGCTTCCCAGCAATCGGGGGTTGCTGCTCCTATGGGGGATGTTGTGCGCTCGCTGGTCGCATCTGTTCCGCCGCCGTCGGTGGCGTTGCCTGTGGCCGCCAAGGCGGTCGAGCAGGGCAAGTCGGAACCGCCGAAGGTCGACCAGCAATTTACCTTCTCGCCCAGTCTGGCTGTCACGGTTAACGGGGATGTGAAAGATCCCGCACGCTTGGCCAGTGAATTGATGCCGCATCTGCAGCGGCAGATGGAGGACTACAGCCGACAGGCCGCGTCCCGTCAGCTGCTCGATGCGGCGCATGTTTAAGGAGGTGCCATGGCCTACATGGAGCAATTGCAATCGGGGCTCAAGTCCATAGTAAAGGCGGGTGAGGCTGGGCGAACCAGCCTCGACGGCATGCTGGGTCCGCTCAATGGCGCCATTGGCGATATGACCGGCGCCGCGTCTGAGCTGGAAAGCCTGCCGTTTGTGGGGCCGTTGGTGGGGGAGAAGCTGCAGCGGAGCATGCGGGCGATCAACGCCGCGCAGTCGATGGTGGGTGAGGTCGCGGCCAAGTACAACCAAGCAGTGAGCGCGGCCGGGCAGGTGCAGGAGCGCCTGGGATCGCTGAAGGAGCAGGCCGGCAAGGCCGGTGCCGCCATCAACCGGATCGCCGGCAAGATCAGCCCGTCCCTGAGCAACATCCTGCCGACGGGCTCGTTTGCACCGGAACTGACGCCGGCGGCCGAGGCGGTGAAGCCGTTCCCGCATCTGCTGATCATTCAGCCGCTGGAGCCGAATGCCAAGCCGTATTTCTTCAACCTCGACACGGCGGCGTTTGATGAATTGCGCCGGCAGACCGCGTTCCGTTGGGCTGGGCAGGAGCGATTGAGCCGCAGCATTGCCCAGCAGGCCGTCGGCCAGGGCGAAGACAAGCTGAGCCTCAAAGGCGCGATCTTTCCGGGGCACAAAGGGGGGCTCAAGCAACTGGACACCCTGCGCAGTATTGGCCGCAACCTGCGGCCGCTGGGTCTGACCACGGGCTATGGCGAGGTGCTGGGCAACTGGTGCCTGCTGAGCGTGGAGGAGGAGCAAAGCAGCCTGTTGGCCGGCGGCATCCCGCGTAAACAAGGTTTTAGCCTGGAGTTTGTCAGCTATGGCGACGACATGCAGAACGTCTGACGGGGATCTGCTCGACACCCTTTGCCACCACTACTACGGCCACCTCAACGGCACCGTGGAGGCGGTGCTGGGGGCCAACCAAGGCTTGGCCGATGAGCCGCAACCCTACCGGGCTGGCGTGCTGATCGTGTTGCCAGACCTGCCGGCGCCGACCGAAGCCCTGATTCAGTTTTGGCATTGATCCCGAATTTACGCGTCATGAAGCCCCGCTTAATGCGGGGCTTTGCATTTCTGGAGTACTCACCATGAAACCTACTTTCCGCATTGTGGCGGATGGCAGAGACATTTCGGCACTGTTCAATGACCGGCTGCTGATGCTGCGCACCAGCGATAAGCCCGGTATGGAGTCGGACGAATTCGAACTGCGCATTGATGACCGCGATCAGGCGGTGGCACTGCCCAGTCGGGGCGCCAGTATTGAGGTGTACCTGGGCTATTCCGGCCAGGCCTTAACCCGTCTGGGTCGTTATACGGTCGATGAGGTCGAGTTGTCGGGGCCGCCTGACAGCCTGGTCATTCGCGGCAAGGCCAGCGATATGCGCGGCAGTGGCAAGACCACGCGCAGCGGCAGTTGGGAGAACGTACCTCTGCAGCAGATCGTGGGCGACATTGCCGCGCGCAATGGTTGGCAGCCGGCGTGCTCGGTGGCCACTAAAGTGCCGCGCGTCGATCAGTTCAATGAATCGGACTTCAACTTTATCACCCGCCTGGCCAAGCAATACGACTGCACCGCCAAGGTCGGCGACGGCAAGTTGTTGGTGCTGCCGCGCCAAGGCGGGCAGAGCGCAAGCGGTAAGGCCCTCGGCATGGTCACCATCAGCCGCCATGACGTGAGCCGCTATCAGTTCCGTCTCGGCGACAAGTCCACTCACAAAGCCGTACAGACCAAGCATCAGGACAAAAAGTCGGGAACGCTGCAGGTGGTCGATCTCGGCAACGACGAAGCCCCTGACGGCCTGCCGCCGGTGCATACCGACCGGCATATCTACCCGAACAAGTCCGCCGCCCAGCAGGCCGCCAAGAGCCGATTGGCTGCGTTTAACCGCAGCACCGCCGGGGTGCGTCTGGAAATGGCCGGCCGGACTGACCTGTTTGCCGAGCGCATGATCAGCGCCCAGGGCTTCAAGCCGGGCCTTGATGGTGAATACCTGGTGGATTCGGTCGAGCAGGTGTTTACCCAGTCCGGCTGGACCACCACCGCCGAGTGCAACGGCGGCAAGAAGGGCAAGGCCAAGGCCGCCGGGAAGCCGAAAAAGGCCCCGAAACAACTCAAAACTGTGGAACTGCAACCTTAACTGCCCAAGGGGCACCCCTGGAGAAAACTATGTCTATCAATGCGCAGCAGCTGCTGCAGATCCTCCCCAACGCCGGCGTAAAGAAAGCCGGCGTTTTTGCACCTGTGCTCAATGCAGCAATGGTCAAGTTCGACATTGTCACCCCGTGCCGACAGGCGATGTTCCTGGCGCAGATCGGGCATGAGTCGGGCCAGTTGCGTTACGTGCGCGAGCTGGGCGGCGACAGCTACCTGGCCAAGTACGATACCGGCACGCTCGCCCAGCGCCTGGGCAACACTCCCGAAGCCGACGGCGACGGGCAGAAGTACTGCGGCCGGGGGCTGGTCCAGATTACCGGGCGCAACAATTACAAGCGCTGCGGTGAGGCCCTGGGCCTGGACCTGCTCAATTTTCCCGATCTGCTGGAGCAGCCGGAGCATGCGGCCAGCTCGGCGGCCTGGTTCTGGCATCAGGCGGGGCTCAACTCCCTGGCAGATCGGGGTGAGTTTAACCTTGTTACTCGCCGCATCAATGGTGGGCTAAATGGTCTTGAGGACCGCTTGAAGCTGTGGGCGAAGGCTCGCGAGGTGCTGGCCGTATGACCATCAATTGGCGTTTGGCAGTGTTGGCGCTGCTGTTGGGGCTTGCCCTAGGAGGTCGTGGCGCCTGGCTGTGGCAGGCGAACAGTTACGGCAAGGCGCTGGCCGATCAGGCCGCCGCCTTCAAGACCGAGCGCGAAGATACCGCCACGGCAGCCATAGACTGGAAAAAGACGGAACAAACCCAGCGCCGGGCGCTGGAGGATCGCCTGCAGGCGAGTGACGAAGCCCGCTATAAGGAACTGCTCGATGCCCAACAAACTCAAGCACGCTTGCGTGACCGCTTGGCTACTGCTGATCTACGGCTGTCAGTCCTACTCACCGGCACCGCCCAGGGTGGTAGCGGTGGGGTGCCAATCACCGCCAGCGCCGGCGGCGTGGTTCATGGCGCCGCGCGAGCCGAACTTGACCCAGCGCATGCTCAACGAATTGTCGCCATCACCGGTGACGGTGACGAAGGACTGAAAGCGCTTCAGGCCTGCCAGGCCTATGTGCATGAAGTTATGCGATGAGTTGAAATTTGCAGTCCTTGTCGATGCCCATCACCGGCCGCTCTCGACCCATAGCTGCCGGTCAGCAGCGGCAGAATTCGACCCATTGCGGGCATCCTGCGAGCAGAGATGCTTTCGAATGAATTTGGAACAGTTCAGGGCATTGTCTGAATCAAGATATGCGGATGATTCTCTAATGGTTTCCATTCATAGAAGAATGTGAGTTTACGAAAAGTGCTCAGTGGCCACGAATGACAACCCCTTACGTCTAGTGCCTGGAATTTAGCATCATACATCTTCATTGAGGTGGAAAAGCATCTAGCTAAATATCAGTTTGAGGGGGTCTTTGCGCTAATCCAAAATCCGGAGAGTCGAAAAGTACCATCTTTCTCTTTGAGTAATACAATCCTTTCAAAAAAAATACCGGCTGAGTAAGTGTTTATAAATGTAATTGCATGTATCACTCCTTCGTATTGCGTGCTCGGATCATAAGAGGAAACGTCAGTACTTATGAGCTGGGTGTTTAGCAATTCGCCAAGAAAAGCCCTGCTTGAGCTATAGACATTAATGAACTGTTCTTTATCTGTACGCTGTTTAAAGAACTCGCTGACTTGGTGGTCCCAAACAAAGGTGTATTGCTGCCTTTTTAGGTTGTCCATTATAGCTGCTGCGGCCTTCTCGGATTGAATTTTGTCACTACTACCGGAGGTTGAATTAATGCTCGCGGCCGGAAGCGTTGGGCCTGTTCCAGGCTCCCGCTCATTTAGAAATTTTCGAAGAGCGCTAGCCTGAAGCTCATTGCGAATTAATCCAGCTTTCAAAAGGAACTTCAAATTTTCTGCGGCTTTCTCAGGATTACCAACCTTGATAACTTCCAGTATTCGAGCTTGTTCATATTTTTGATCTTCTAGCTCTCGCTGGAGATTTCCATTTACAATCGCAATAATAGCATTGCCTGTCGCTGCAATCGTCGCAGCTAGTATTGCAAGCACCAAGGGGTCTCTCCACTGAGAGGATCTACTCTGCTGTCGTGAAATTTCAACTTCTGTTTCTCGAAGCTTAAGTTCCCGCTCTCGGAAGCTCTTTTCAACCTCCCATTTTTCTCTATCGACGCTCTCACTGTTTGACATACTAACTCGACTCTTTTGGGGAGGTCTGCGTTGTTGTGTGCCTGATCAGATCTGGTTGAGGTTTGCCTTTAGTAATGTATAGCTACAGTATCGATGAAACGCTACTGCACCTCGTGATTTCATCCGCGATGAATGCATTTTTTCACTTAACAGCACTGAGTTACGGTATGCAATTTGTTGTCCGATGAGTTGACCTAGGGGGCTAGATTTTTCCAAATGGCTGCTTTTGGCTGATAGCTGCCGTTTGCAGGAAGGAATGGGCACACCAATTACTTGAATCCTATACTGCCCAGACCAGATAACAGGGAGCTGGATCATGGATGACCTGGAAGAAAAGATCGCCGCCGGCGAGCCGCTGATGCAGCAGGCAATGGATGCGCTTCACCGTTACCACGAGGCTCGGGATTCTCTTACGCCAGTGGAGGAAGTGGAGCGGTTGCGCTTAGAGGCTGAGTCCTTGTTTGAAGCTGTCCATGAATATCAGCGCCGTGCTTTTGGCAGGCCTGCGCATCCACTCCACTGACAATCTCGCAACTCCGCGACAGCAGCGCCATCAGAGGCCAGGGAAATGAAAGGCTCGACCAGTGAGACAGCGACGGCGGAACTATTGATGGAGCAAGCGTTGGATGCGCTTCGCCGATACAACGAGGCCAAAGGCCATGCCTCACCGGAGGAGGTGGAACGCCTTGGGCTTCGGGCTGTTTTGCTCATGACGGAAGCTCAGGAGTATCAGCTGCGGGCTTTTGGCGGACCGATACAACTTGATTGAGCTCACCATGGCTAGCCGTGATGCGACTCTGGTGGTTTCCCGCCCCATGTCGGTGAACAGCCGCCCAACTGCTTGTTCATCAGTGCAGTATTCTCTACGTGGAGCCTGGACACATCTGAGGTCAGCCGCTTGATCCTGCCATTCATCAGATTGATCTGCTCGGCTTGGCCCTGGTTGATCACCACCAGCTTCTCGATATTCTTTCGTGCCCGGGAAAGGTCGTGCTGCAGCTGCTCGTTCTCTCCCTGGAGCAGGAGAGCGTGTTGCTCGAGCATCTCCATGGGCGTGGGCATGCCCAGCGAAAAGCTGTCGTCGTCGATGATCACGGTGCCACCTGCTGATACTGTTTGGATATACAGTAATCGAGACAGGCCAATACTGGCCAGCTCGGGGTGACGAACTGTAGGAGGAGGGGGATTATGTTCGGTCGGTAGTACGCAGGTGGTATGCCGAGTCGGCATGAGAAAACTCAGCCCCTGCCGGACCAATCGGCGGACCAGCAGGCGAGTATTTGAGGGGGAGGTGGGGGGATTTGCCCTTGTAAAACCTACTCATCGCACCCGCTAGAGACCCATGATATAGCGCATGGTGATGTTAGCGGTAGAAATCAAGTGCTTATCCTGCGGGGGTTCCAGAGGTGTGTTTAGGTGCCGTCGTCTGTATTAGGCCAATTCCGGGCCAATCAGACGCTAGCCGGCAGCTTCTCCAG
>Ga0247821_10002270_pt1 | contig 10597 bp, 6 predicted proteins | sample 13C_Glycerol_Day_FD_192481 | JGI IMG/M metagenome (GOLD analysis project Ga0247821, IMG submission 192481) | Soil microbial communities from agricultural site in Penn Yan, New York, United States - 13C_Glycerol_Day14 | ecosystem: Environmental > Terrestrial > Soil > Agricultural land | place... | reverse complement strand
CGTCGGCGCGGTCGGCCTGGCCGGCCGGGTGGAACGGATCTGCGACAGCCGGCTGCGGCACCGCGGCGACCTGATCAGCATGGTCCGCGCCACCGCCGACGCGATCGCCCGCGACCTCCGCGACGACACATGACCGTCTCCCCGCCCCACGGCGTACGAGTGGTTATCCCATGGCGTGTGGGGTTCTCCCCTCGTACACCGACGAAGAACCTCCAACGCGAACGGATAACCCCTCAAATGCGCCCGCGGGCGACAGGCGCGGGTACGGCGGGTAGCTTGGCGAGTGAGGGGTGGGGGGATGGCTGAGCAATATGTGGCGGCAGTGGACCAGGGGACGAACTCGAGCCGGTGCATCCTGTTCGACCGGCGCGGGCGGTTGGTGTCGGTGGCGCAGCGGGAACACCGGCAGCTGTTCCCGCGGCCGGGCTGGGTCGAGCACGACGCCGAGGAGATCTGGCGGAACGTGACCCGCGTGGTGCCGGCGGCGATCCGGCAGATCGGCGCGGCGCCGTCCCAGGTCGTTGCCATCGGCATCACCAACCAGCGCGAGACCAGCCTGCTCTGGGACCGCCGGACCGGGCAGCCGATCGGTCACGCCGTGGTCTGGCAGGACACCCGCACCGACCGGCTCGTCACCGAACTGGCGGGCGAGGAGGGCCCGGACCGGTTCGCGGACCTGTGCGGCCTGCCGTTGACGACGTACTTCTCCGCGCCGCGGATCCGGTGGATGCTCGACCACACCCCCGGGTTGCGGCAGCGGGCCGAGCGCGGCGAGATCCTGTTCGGCACCATGGAGACCTGGCTGATCTGGAACTTCACCGGCGGCCCGGACGGCGACGCCCAGCACGTCACCGACGTCACCAACGCCAGCCGCACGATGCTGATGAACATCGAGACCCTCGACTGGGACGACCAGCTGCTCGAGGCGTTCGACGTACCGCGGGCGATCCTGCCCGAGATCCGTCCGTCGTCCGGGGTGCTCGCGACCGCGACCGAGGTCCTGCCCGGGGTCCGCATCGGCGCCGCGCTCGGGGACCAGCAGGCGGCGCTGTTCGGGCAGACCTGCTTCAGCGCGGGCGAGGCGAAGTGCACGTACGGCACGGGGTCGTTCCTGCTGATGAACACCGGGCAGGAGATCGTCCGGTCCAAGCACGGGATGCTGACGACCGTGGCGTACCGGATCGGCGACCAGCCCGCGTCGTACGCGCTCGAAGGCTCGATGGCGGTCACCGGGTCGCTCGTGCAGTGGTTCCGCGACGGGCTCGGCATGATCCACACCGCGGCCGAGATCGAGACGCTGGCGCGCACGGTCGAGGACAACGGCGGCGCGTACATCGTGCCCGCGTTCTCCGGGCTGTTCGCACCGCACTGGCGCAGCGAGGCGCGCGGGGTGATCGCCGGGCTGACGGGCTACATCACCAAGGGGCACCTGGCCCGGGCGGTCCTCGAGGCGACGGGATTCCAGACGCTCGAGGTGGTCGACGCGATGAACGCGGACTCCGGGATCGCGCTGACCGCGTTGAAGGTCGACGGCGGGATGACGGCCAACAACCTGCTGATGCAGTTCCTGGCCGACCTGCTCGACGTCCGCGTGGTCCGGCCGATGGTGACCGAGACGGTGTCGCTGGGAGCGGCGTACGCCGCCGGGCTCGCGGTCGGGTACTGGCCCGATCTGGAGGGGCTGCGCAGCAACTGGCACCGCGCCGGCCAGTGGGTGCCGCACATGGATCCAGCCCGCCGCGCGACGGAGTACGCGAACTGGCAGGCCGCCGTCCAGCGCACCTTCAACTGGATCCGCACCGAGGACCACGAGCTGTAGCAAACCTTCGTGCACGGCCGGAGAGCGTCAGCCGGCCCTCTCCGGCAGCCGGCCGCGGAACAGCTGGATGCTGACAGCAACGACCCAGATCCAGAAGATCGAGTACGGGATCAGCCACACCGGTGTGGTCCACACCGCGCGGCCGACCAGGAACCCGACGGCGGCGGCGATCGCGACCCAGCCGAGCCAGCTCGGGAGGGACGGCGTGCCGAGCATGATCCAGCCGGCCGCGGCCAGGAACACGGCCAGCGCCACCCAGGAGTTGGCGAACCCCAGATTGCCCATGTCGAACGCGTACCGGGCGATCTGCGGGTCAACGCCCTCGCCTGTCCGGTACCCGGCCAGCTCCCAGCCCGGGCTCATCAGCAGGACGACGAAGGCGACGCCCGACGTGAGCGCGATCGCCGATCGCCAGGCCGGCTGCCCCTCCGCTTCACGAAGGACCACCCACAGCACCGAGACGAAGCAGGCCAGCGCCAGGACGGCGAGCAGGCCCAGATACGTCCCGATCGCGTAGAGCGTGTCGTGCCGCGCCTCGAAGAAGCGCAGGATCTCGTCGCCGGACGCGTCGAACGCCGGCTCGCCCCCGCCGACCTGCACCAGCGCCTGGCTCGTACCGACCAGGACCAGGCCGGCCAGGCCGCTCGCTGCGCCGGTCACTGACATCGTCCGCCAGGGACCGCGCAGCTGTGCCGTCTCCCCCATGTGTCGTCCCTCCCGCTCCGAGTAAGGCACGGGAGGGACGACGGCGTCCAGACGTCAGGCGGGCGAGACGATGTCCGGGGCCTCGAGGCGGACCTTGTCGGCGGACTCGTCGTCGGGCTGGTCCTGCGAGTCGCGCTCGGACTGGACACGCTTGAGGTAGAACGACACCTCGCGGTCGATCGTCGCCTCGTCCCAGCCGAGGATCGGCGCGACCAGCCGGGCGGCGGCCTCGGCGGCGCCGACCCCGCGGTCCCAGGCCTCGATCGAGATCCGGGTCCGCCGGGCCAGGATGTCGTCGAGATGACGCGCCCCCTCGGCCTTGGCGCCGTACACGATCTCGGCCTTCAGGTAGTCCTGGGTGCCCGGCAGTTGCTCGCCGAGCGACGGGTCCTCGGCGACCAGTTCGAGCACCTCTTCGATCAGGGCGCCGTACCGGTTCAGCAGGTGCTCGATCCGGGCCACGTGCAACCCGGACCGGTGCGCGATCAGCTGCCGCTGGTTCCACAGCGCCTGGTAGCCGTCGGCGCCGACCAGCGGGATGTTCTTCGTGACACTGCGCGGCACCCGCCCGTCGAGCGCGTCCGCGGCCGCGTCGATCGCGTCCTTGGCCATCACCCGGTACGTCGTGTACTTGCCACCGGCAACCACCACGAGGCCCGGCGCCGCGTGTGCGACGACGTGCTCGCGGGACAGCTTCGACGTACTCTCCGACTCGCCCGCGAGCAGCGGCCGCAGACCGGCGTACACGCCCTCCACGTCCTCGCGGGTCAGCGGCGTGGTGAGCACCGCGTTCACGTGGTCCAGCAGGTACTCGATGTCCTTGCTGGTCGCGGCCGGGTGCGCCTTGTCCAGGTGCCAGTCGGTGTCCGTGGTGCCGATCAGCCAGTGCCGGCCCCACGGGATGATGAACAGCACGGACTTCTCGGTGCGCAGGATCATCCCGGTGCTGGACTGGATCCGGTCCTTGGGTACGACGAGGTGGATGCCCTTCGACGCGCGGACGTGGTACTGCCCGCGCTCGCCGACCATCGCCTGCGTGTCGTCGGTCCAGACGCCGGTCGCGTTCACGACCTGCTTCGCCCGGACCTCGAACTCGCGACCGCTCTCCAGGTCCTTCGCCTGGACGCCGGTGACCCGCTCGCCCTGCCGCAGGAAACCGGTCACCTTCACCCGGTTCGCGACCAGCGCGCCGTACGACGCCGCGGTCCGGGCGAGCTCCATCGTGTGCCGCGCGTCGTCGACCTGCGCGTCGTAGTACTGCAACGCGCCGACCAGCGCGGACTTCTTCAGCGACGGGACGAGCCGCATCGCGCCGCGCCGGGTCAGGTGCCGGTGGATCGGCAGCCCGGCCCCGAGACCGGAGCTGACCGCCATCCCGTCGTACAGCGCGACGCCGGCGCCGGCGTAGAACCGCTCCCACCAGCGGTGCTGCAGCGGGTACAGGAACGGAACCGGCTTCACCAGGTGCGGCGCCAGGCGCTGCAGGAGCAGACCGCGCTCCTGCAGCGCCTCGTGCACGAGCCGGAAGTCGAGCATCTCCAGGTAGCGCAGGCCGCCGTGGATCAGCTTGCTGGACCTGCTGGAGGTGCCGCTCGCGAAGTCGCGGGCCTCCAGCAGTCCGGTGGTCAGGCCGCGGGTGGCGGCGTCGAGCGCCGAGCCGGTGCCGACCACCCCGCCACCGATCACCAGGACGTCCAGTTCCCGTCCGTCGGCCAGCGCGTCGATCGCGTCGGCCCTTGCTTGCGGTGACAGAGCCACTACAGCCACTGTGTTCGTCCTTCCGATTTCGTTGGTCGTGCTCAATCAGTCGACGTCGACCCAGTCAAGGGTGCGCTGGACGGCCTTCTGCCAGCCGGCGTACCCCTGAGTGCGCTGTTCGTCGTTCCACTGCGGCTCCCACCGCTTGGCCTCGTTCCAGTTCTGCACCAGCTCGTCCTTGGACTTCCAGAAGCCCACGGCGAGCCCGGCCGCGTACGCCGCGCCGAGCGCGGTGGTCTCCGCGACGACCGGCTTGCTCACCGGTACGCCGAGGATGTCGGCCTGCATCTGCATGCAGAGCTCGTTCGCCGTGACACCGCCGTCCACCTTCAGCACGTCGAGCTTCACGCCGGAGTCCTTCTCCATCGCGTCCGCGACGTCCTTGCTCTGGTAGCAGATCGCTTCCAGTGTTGCGCGCGCCAGATGTGCGTTGGTGTTGAAGCGGGACAGGCCGACGATCGCGCCGCGGGCGTCCGAGCGCCAGTACGGCGCGAACAGGCCGGAGAACGCCGGGACGAAGTACACCCCGCCGTTGTCCTCGACCTGCCGGGCCAGCGTCTCGGTCTCGCTCGCACCGGAGATGATGCCGAGCTGGTCACGCAGCCACTGCACCGCCGAGCCGGTGACCGCGATCGAGCCCTCGAGCGCGTACACCGGGGCTTCGTCGCCGAACTTGTAGCACATCGTGCTGAGCAGGCCCGCCTTCGAGCGGACCAGCTCGGTGCCGGTGTTCAGCAGCATGAAGTTGCCGGTGCCGTAGGTGTTCTTCGCCTCGCCCGGGTTGAAGCAGACCTGGCCGACGGTCGCGGCCTGCTGGTCACCCAGGTCGCCGGTGAGCGGTACGACGCCGCCGAGCGGACCGTTGGCGAGCGTCTCGCCGTACTTGTTCGGGTCCGACGACGGACGGATCTCCGGCAGCATCTGCCGCGGGATGTTGAAGAAGCTGATCAGCTCGTCGTCCCAGTCGAGGGTCTCGAGGTTCATCAGCATCGTGCGGCTGGCGTTCGTGACGTCGGTGATGTGCACGCCGCCGTCCGTCCCGCCGGTCAGGTTCCACAGCAGCCAGGTGTCGGTGTTGCCGAACACCGCGTCCCCGGCCTCGGCCGCCTCCCGGACCCCGTCGACGTTCTCCAGGATCCACTGCACCTTGCCGGCCGAGAAGTACGTCGCCGGCGGCAGACCGGCCTTCTGGCGGATCACGTCGCCCTTGCCCTCGCGCTCGAGGGCGGACGCGATCCGGTCGGTCCGGGTGTCCTGCCAGACGATCGCGTTGTAGTACGGCCGGCCGGTCTTCCGGTTCCACACCACCGCGGTCTCGCGCTGGTTGGTGATGCCGAGCGCGGCCAGGTCGCTCGACTGCAGGCCTTGTGCGTTCATCGCGGTCCGGATCACCGAGCTGGTGCGCTCCCAGATCTCCACCGGGTTGTGCTCGACCCAGCCCGCCTGCGGCAGGATCTGCTCGTGCTCCAACTGGTGGATGCCCACCTCGTTGCCCGAATGGTCGAAGATCATGAAACGGGTGCTCGTGGTGCCCTGGTCGACGGCGCCGACGAAGTCAGCCATGGAAAGTCCTCTCCTCACAGTGCGCTGTAGTGCGTTGCATCATGCCGCCGTCTCCCCCTCGGGCGTCGGAACCCGGCCCGGCTCCTCGTCCACGTCGCTGACCGGCAGATACCGGCCGACCAGCAGGTCGTAGAGCAGACCGCCGATGAGCGCACCGATGATCGGTCCCACGATCGGGACCCAGAAATACGGATCCCCGAACTGGTCCTTGAAGGCTCCTCCGTAACCGGTCAGGTAGGAGGCCAGCCGCGGGCCGAAGTCACGCGCGGGGTTGATCGCGTAGCCGGCCAGGGTGCCCCAGGCCATCCCGATACCGACGACCAGCAGGCCGATGATGAACGGGCCGAGGTTCGCCGCCGGCGCGGTGTTGCGCAGGTCGACGATGGCCAGGATGACCAGCATCAGGATCGCGGTGCCGATGATCTGGTCCAGGAAGCCGCTCCACATGCCGGCCCCGAGCTCGGTGTTGCCGTTGCCCGGGAGGGTGGAGAACACACCCTGGCTCTTGATCGTCAGTCCGGGGTCGAAGTGGTGCAGCACCTTCGAGTAGTTCCAGCGGACCACCAGCGCCGCCGCGAACGCGCCCAGGAACTGTGCCCCGATGTACGGCAGCACCTTCCGCCAGGCGAACCCGCGGAAGACCGCCAGGGCGATCGTCACCGCGGGATTGATGTGGCCACCGCTGAGCCGGGCGGAAACGTAGACGCCCATGATCACGCCGATACCCCAGGCCCACGCGATGGAGTCGTGATTCCCGATGCCGCCCGCCACCACTTGGGCGACCACCCCGACACCGAACAGGATCAGGATGAACGTTCCGGCGAATTCCGCCGAACACTCCCCCAGAAGGGTTCTTTGTTTGACCGCTTCGGTCGTAGCCATGCTTGGCCTCCCTTCAAGCCGTGACGACCACGGCTGGCTGGAATGTAAGATCCAACCCCCCTCGGTACAACGCCCGCCGTTCGACATTGTCGAACGATGCCCACCGACCGCCCAGCTACGACACTCAGTAAGCGCCTGATTGCTCACAGACAGCGGTAGAGACCACCCGGCCCGGCTTCGGGTCCAGCGGTTCCGGCATGAGTCGACCGTACGACGCTAGGTTGTTCTTCCGCGTCCGAATCCGCCTCCGGGAGCTCCGTCTATGGCTCTGTCGCCGTACACCTTTCGGGGTGCGCTGTCCGTGCTCGACATCGACGACCGGAACCGATCGGCACTCGAGCGGTTCTTCGGTACGGCTGTGTTTGCCGGCGCCGCCACCGCGACGCTTGCGGGTGGACCGGTCGCCGGGCTCACCGCCGCCGCCTGGCTGTCGCTGATCGACCCGAAGAACGAAGCCGTGAGTCTGCTGGACGCCCTCGTCACCAAGGTGTCCAAGAGGCTGCGCGGCACGAAGGACAAGACCCAGCTCGAGCTCGTCGTGGCCGCCCACACCATCACCGCCGTCGCCTCGTTCTTCGACGCGCTGCCGCACATCATCGGCCCGAACTACCGCGACCTCGGCCTCACCGACAGCGAGCGGCGCCGACTCCTCGCCGTCCCCGGAAGCGACCACGACGAGCTGTTCGATGTCGTCGTACCCCTGTCGTCGCCGGAACTCGGCCTCGAGGCGAACCTCCAGCGCAACCTCAAGCCGTACTACGAGGCCCTCGGACGCCGGTGCCTCGACTTCTTCACCGGACTGGAGGCGTGGAGCCGGCTCGAACCGGTGCCGGTGGCCGGGCTCCTCGACGCGATCGTCGAACGGGCCGCATTCCTGTACCGCAGCCGGATGCTGGAGCTCAGCGCGTCCGCGCCGTTCGGCCTGTGGGTGACACTGAACGAGTTCGCGGGCACGCGCGCGCTGATCCGGGCGCAGACCGCGGCGCTGGGTGAGCTCACGACGATGCTCTCGATGGTGATGCCCGGTACTCCCGCGCCCCGGAACGGCTACCGCGAGAAGCTGGCGCTCGCGGCCCGGGAGGTGCTCGACGAGCCGCTGCTGCGGTCTCGTACCCAGTCGATCGCTTCACCGACGGTCCGGGACGGGTTCGTCGAACCGTCCTTCCACTACGCCGTCGCCGACGATCGGTCGCGGCCGTCCGACGAGGGCTGGTGGTCGGAGCAGCCGGAGCACTCGTCCCTGGTCGAGTACCTCGCAAGCTACCTGGCCGGCCCGGACGGCGCGCGCCGCCCGCTTCTCCTGCTCGGCCATCCGGGCGCCGGCAAGTCGTTGCTGACCGAGGTGCTCGCTGCCCAGCTGCCCGAGGACGCGTTCGCGGTCGTCCGCGTACCACTGCGCTCGGTCAATCCGGACGACGATCTGACGCTTCAGGTCACCAAGGAACTGCAGCGCGCCCTTCAACGACCGAATGCGGATCTGGACGAGCTGCGCCAGGAGTGCGGCGCCTGCGGGTCCTGCCCCGATCCGGGCAGCTGTCCGCACCGCTGCCACCTCGTGGTCCTCTTGGACGGCTTCGACGAGCTCGTGCAGGCGACCGGCGTGACGCAATCGGCGTACCTGTCGAAGGTCGAGGAGTTCCAGAAGCGGGCCCGAACCCTGGGTACGCCGACGTCGGTGATCGTCACGTCCCGAACCGTCGTCGCCGACCGCGCCGAGATCGCGACCGACACGCCGATGATCAAGCTCCGCGAGTTCGACCGGCCGCGGATCGAGCGGTGGCTCGGAGCCTGGAACGCCGCCCATGCCGGGATCGCGTCGTTCGTCCCGCTCGAGATCGACGAGATGACCGCCTCGGACGAGATCGCCGAGCTGACCGGCCAGCCGTTGCTGTTGCTGATGCTCGCGGTCTACCTCGCCGAGCTCGGCACGAACCAGCTGGGCGGCGCCGATCTGACGCAGAGCGAGCTGTACCAGCGGATCCTGGACCGCTTCATCACCCGCCAGATCACCGAGAAGACCGCGCCCGGCGCCTCGGAGGCCGAGCAGAAGCTGCTGCAGCGTCAGCGACGGCGGCAACTCCAGTACGCCGCCATCGGCATGTTCAACCGCGGCCGCCAGCACATCACCGACACTGAACTGAACGCCGACCTCGCCGCACTCGACCCACCCGCCGCCACCTCGGCCGCCATCCAGCCCCTGAGCGCAGCCGACCGGGTCCTCGGCGAGTTCATGTTCGTCCACAACCCCCGGGCCGACCGCGAACAACGCAGCGCCTACGAGTTCCTCCACGCCACCTTCGGCGAGTTCCTGGTCGCGGAACTCGTCGTCGAACTGCTCGTCCAACTCATGCGCCACCGCGAACTCGAAGCCACCGAACTGGCTCCGCAGCCGAGCGGCCTCAACGACGAGCTCCTGCGCCGGCTCCTCGGCCACCAGCCGCTCAGCAGCCGCGGCCCTGTCCGGCTCTTCATCGCCGAACTGGCGGAGCGACTCCCCGACCATCACCTCGAGTCACTCCAGGCCACCATCAGTGCGTTGCTACGCCGCGAACTGAACCGCCCTGACACGGGCGACCAGCTTTACCACCCCACGCAGTACGACCCGGTGCGCCGCCGCGCCTGCTACACCGCCAATCTCACTCTTCTCCGTGTCCTGATCGACGACAACTCGGTTCCGGTACAGGAGCTCGTCGGGCCCGACGCGGCCGAGCGCTGGCGCCCCCTGGTGCATCTGTGGCATGCCGGTATCGACCCCGCGGGCTGGTTCAGCGTCATGACCGCACTCGGCGTGGAGACCTTGGCGGAACCATCGCCCTGGTGGGAGCTGCGCCTCTGCTCCAGGATCGACTCGACGACGGATGTCATGATCAACGAAGCTGAACTGCTGGGCGACCTAACCCTCAAGGCGAGATTGATGGTCGGTGCTCTTGCGGCCCAGGTGGTTGACGATCCGTGGGATCCGTGGCGAGAGCAAGATCTTGCGGCGATCGAGCAAATAGCGATCATTCACTTCGCGAGCTCGGGCACACCGGGTTTCGATCATCCACTCCCCTACGACCTCACGTGGTACCGGCGCCTGCTGATGGTCCTCTCCGCAGGACCCGCCGTGAACAGCAAGGTCAAGCGAGCAATCCTTGTCCTACTCTCCAGGGCAGCTGGTCAGCTGTCTGCCGAAGACGTCACCGGCCTACTCACCCACGCGTTCCCGACGCCGGAAGCCGCCGGCTACGAGGTCGAGCTCGCGGCGACCGTGATCTGCCACCCGAGTGTGCTCGACGCGATACCCGGCCTCCGGGACCACATTTGCGCAGTTCCGGCCGAGGTCGCGCCGGCGGTCGTCGCCATGCTGTGGTACGCCGAGAAGGACGCTGCCGGGGCCGTCGGCGAGCAGCTGCGGGACATGCGGCTCGAGGTCGACCGCCGACTGGCGCAGACACCGGTCGCCTGCGCACACACCTATTTCGCTCCGCAGTTCGTCACCTATCTGCGCGTCGAGCAGCCAAGCCACTGGTCGGCCCAGCGCGGCGCTCTGAGCGTCTTCCACGGCCTCGAGGGGGAAATTCTCGCCAGCATCGCGCCCGAGGACATGCTCCACCTGGTGGAGACCTGGGCCGATCACTCCGATGTCCTCTTGAAGCTCTACCTGGAGAGCCGGGCCGTCGCACTGGAACCCGGTGACATCCTGGTTGAGGTGCTGCGAAAGGTCACGCGCAGCTGAGCGACCGCTGAGAGAGCCGGCGGCGAGCGTGCCAACCATTCGCCGGGGTCGGGCGTCTGCGGGATGGGTCTGCTCGGTTGGAGGGTCGGATGGGTGTGTCGTTGCTCCAGGGATGGTTTCCGGTGGTGCTGCAGGTGGTGGCCGGCATTGTC
>Ga0247821_10002266_pt1 | contig 10608 bp, 9 predicted proteins | sample 13C_Glycerol_Day_FD_192481 | JGI IMG/M metagenome (GOLD analysis project Ga0247821, IMG submission 192481) | Soil microbial communities from agricultural site in Penn Yan, New York, United States - 13C_Glycerol_Day14 | ecosystem: Environmental > Terrestrial > Soil > Agricultural land | place... | reverse complement strand
GGGCGTGGGCGTCGGGGTCGGGGTCGGCGTGGGCGTGGGGATGGGCACCGGGGTTCCGACCGTGTACATCCGTCGGAGCCACGCGGACTCCTGCCGGCCGGCGCACGCCGACGCGCTGCTGCAGGTGCGGTAGTCGTACTCGGCGTAGCGATAGAAGGCGTTGCTCTTCGACGTGACCTCGCTGCTCGTGAGGTTCTCGGGACGGATCGCGGTCTCGTACCCCTGGTAACCCGCGAAGCCGTGGGGTGTCGTGTAGGACTGCTGGGCGAGCAGCGTGAGGTAGGCCACGGTGAGGTGGTCGCTGTGGTCGCCGTCGTCGTAGGTCATCGTGTAGTCGGTCGTGTTGACCGAGTTCGGCTGGTACGCCGTCATGAGGGCCGTGAGGGTGGCGACGAGCTGGTCGAGCGTGTAGTGCGACGATCCGTCGACCGCGTAGATCTCGGGGATCGCCTGGGCGTAGAGCTTCTGCAGCGTCTCGTAGTCGTAGCGCGGGAACCCGTCGCCGTCGATGGCGCCGTCGGGAAGGCGCATGAACGCGAGCGAGACGTTCGGCGCACCCGAGAGCGTGTACAGGGGGATCGGGTGCCCGGAGATCCCGGCACTCCCCGAGGTCCAGTTGTCGGAGACGCCGAGCATCTGCGCGTACGCGGCCAGGACGCCGTCCTCGCGGTCGCCCCAGTAGCTCCCGTCCTCGCCGGCGTCGCCCGCCGTGACGTACACGGTGCGGAGGCAGCCGCCCGCCTTCACCCGCTGCAGGATCATCGGGTTCTGGAAGAGCAGGTCGTCGTCCTGGTGCGCGACGACGTTCATGGTGGGCCCGTTCGCGCACGTCGCGGCCGTCGCCTGGGTCACCGCCGCGACCACTCCGAACACGGAGATGAGCGCCGTCACCGCGACCCAGATGAGCACGAGACGGAGTCGTCGGAATGTCTCTGCCACGGCGCTCGTCCCCCAGAAATCACTGCCGAAACTAGCACCGTGCGGGCGCGGCGGAACCTGCTTTCACGAGGATGTCCCCCGGTTTGGGGAGGTCCGTCATTTGGGGGACCCGCGTGGCGCGCTGAACCCGCCCCCGTTGGGGGCACAGCCGCCGGGTGTCAGGTCAGGGCGCGTTCAGCGTCCACGTCGCGATGACGTCGCCCGACGATGCCGGGCCGTAGGCGAGGAGCAGGCCGGGGGACCGCTCGGGCACCTCGATGTAGACCGCGCCGGCGGCCTCGTCTCCCGCCTCGAGCTCGTGGTCGCCGAGGCCCTCGTCGGGGCCGTCGACGGGTTCGTACCTCGTGCCGTCGGCGTCGACGATGACGAAGTCGGAGGCGCCCGTCGAGGCGCGTCCGGCCAGCGCGGCGAGCTCCACGTCGATCTTCAGGAGCCGGCGGCCATCGACCACCTCGACGGTCTGCACGGCCCGCGGCAGCACCCGGGCGACGCCGTCGGCGTCGGCGATGGTGCGGCTCGTGCCGAGGAACGAGGCCACCTGCTGCTCGCCGCGGACGCCGAGCTCGGACAGGCCGATGTTGTACGTGCCCGACCGCACCGCGTCGATCGTGAACCGGAGCGTGTCGGTCGCGCGCGGGAGGAAGTCGAGCTGCAGCGCCTCGCCGGAGTTGGGCAGCGTCGGCACCATGATGGTGGTCCCGTCGGCGAACTCGATCGTCGCCGCGGTGACCTGGTCGTCGACGTTCGGCCGGTCGTTCAACACGACCGAGCCGACCTGCTGCTCCTCGGGCCACGTGATGGCGAGCCAGCTGCCGGCCTTCCCGCCGATCGTGGCCCATTCGGTCGTGTGGTCTCCGGGGTATCCGCCCGCGACGCCGTCGATGGCCTTCTGTGCGGTCTGGCTCGTCGAGGCGTTCTGCGAGCTCGCCTCCGCGCAGGCCGCGGCATCCGTCGTCGGGTCGCAGGCCGCGGATGCCGCTGGACCCGTGGCGACCACGGCGGCCCCCACCCCGACGGCGACGATGACGGTCGGCAACAGACGTGCGAGCATTCGCGTGACCTCCTGAGCGCCCGCGTGGACGCCTCACTCACCTCCCATGATGGTCGCGGGAGCGTGGAATGGCCAGTGCGACGCGCGACGCCCGACGAAGGCGCCGCGTCGCCGGTTCAGCGGGCGATGACGGCCGTGGCCAGCACGTCGTCGACGATGTCGGCGTACTGACGAGCGCGGGTCTGCCACGACCATGCCGCGAGCGCCTCGTCGGTGACCGGCGGCAGCGGATGCTCGAGCGCCTCCGCGGCCTGGCGCGTCAGCTCGTCGACATCGACCGGGTCGACCAGCCGCACGGGCGCGCCGTACTCGAGCAGGGCCGGCGCCGCCGGAACCGGGTACGTCACGATCTGCGCGCCGACCGCCATCGCCTCGAGGAGCGTGATGCCGAATCCCTCCGCGAGGACGGACGCGTTCACGAGCACGGCCCCGGCGAGGACGTCGCGCACGACCGCCGAGTCGGCCGGTCCGTGCAGGTGCACGAGGTCGGCGATGCCGAGCGACTCGACCTGCTCGCGGCAGCGGTCGGCGTCGGGTCCGCCGCCCAGCACGTGCGCCTCCACGCCTCGCTCGCGCAGGGTGTCCTGGAGGCCCGCGCAGACCGCGAGGAACGTGTCCCAGCCCTTGCCCGGAACCAGGCGGCCGACGAACACGAGGCGCGTCGGCGTCGCCGGTCGGGCGGATGCCGGGACGCTCCATTCGTCGAGGTCGATCGCGTTGGCGAACAGCTCGGAGTCGCGTCCGCTGAGCCGCTTCACGAAGTCCGCCGCATCCGTCGACACCGCGAGCACGCGCGTGGACCGCCGGAGGGAGTGACGGCCGAACGTCCGGTCGACCATCCGGCTCGCGAACTCGACGAGGCGCGAGGGCGAGCGCACGTGGTCCGAGCCGTGCTCGGTGTGAAGGGACGGGATGCCCGCCCGTCGTGCGGCACGCGTGCCCACCCAGGTCATCGGGAAGAAGCGGGTGTGCGTCGACAGCGCGTCGACGCCGTGCTCGCGGATCGCGGCCGTGAGCCGGCGGGTCGTGCCGAGCGGAGGGAATGCGATGACGTCGGCGACCGGGAACCGGCGGGGGAGCCGGTGCACGCGCACGCCGTCCTCGACCGCGACGCCCGGGTCGTCGGAGAGCGTGAAGACGGTGACCCGGTGTCCGAGGGCGACGAGTCGCTTCGAGAGCGCGCCGACGTGCTTCTCGACGCCGCCGACGCGGGGCGGGTAGTTGTTGACGACGAACGCGATGTGACGGCTCAACGCCGCTCCTCCTGGTCTTCGGCGATCGGCTGGGCCCCGGCGTCGGCTCGGCGCAGCGACACCACCTGTGCGACGACATGGATGACGGCTCCCACGAGCGGGCCGACGAGCAGCGCGAGCACGGCCTTGGCCTCGAGCGGCATCGGCAGGGCGAGGCATCCGATCGCGACGACGGCGGCGATGGCCCAGCCGAGCGAGTACGGGGTGTGCAGCTGACGCGCGAGCGTCGCCGGGCCGGTCACGTACAGCCACGCGATCGCCGTCGCGGCGAGCACGAGGGCGGACACCGTCAGAGGCTCGACCTGGTAGGCCGACCCGAACAGGGCGCTGAGCAGCGGGGGCCCGATGAACGCGCCGAGCACGGCGCCGACCGCGCCGACCGCCGCGACGACGCCGAGCACCAGGAACTCCGAGCGCAGGAGCCGCGAGCCGGGGAGGTGCGTGAAGCGCACGACGAGGAGCGACTGGATGGCGCTCAGCGGCATGAGCAGCGGCGCCCGCGTGAGCGTGATGACCAGCACGAGCGTCGCGAACTGCGCGGGGGCGGTCGCCCCGGCGAACACGGCCAGCACGGCGGGGAACCCGGCGACGAAGAACGCCGCGCCGACGCCGGCGAAGACCGCGCGCGCCGTGTTCCAGTGGAAGTCGCGGTCCCGTCCCGTGTCCACGCGCACGGCGCGGAGTCGGCGGCCGCCGACGAGCACGCCCACCGCGACGGTGAGGGGGATCGGCAGCACCGTGGCCCAGCCGAGCGCTTCGGCGCTGCCGCCCACCCAGAGGGCGATCAGCGTGAAGCCGAGACGCAGCACGGCGTCGACGGTGAGCAGCAGCGCGAGGTCGAGCCAGCGCTCCGTGCCGGCCATCGCGCCCTGGATGGCCGCGACGAACACGTAGCACGGCACGGCGACGAGGATCGGCACCGACCACGTGACCCAGGCCGGGCCGAGCGTCGACGGGCCGAGCAGCACGAGCACGAGCACCACGAGAACGGCGACGACGCCGGCGCCGGCGGCGAGCCGACGCCAGGGCGACGCGGTCGGCGCGGTCGTACCGGCACGACCTGCGGCGGCCACGCCGCGCGCCATCTCCTGCTGGACGCCGAAGAGCACGCTCACCATGAAGAAGAGGAGCGCCCAGAAGACCGCGAAGTCGGCGTAGGTGGTGGGTCCGGCGACCGCGGCGACGAGCCAGGTGACGACCAGTCCGGCCAGTCCGCTCACGACCGCGGCGGCGAACAGCGGGGCGCCGCCCCCAAGTCTGCTAGCGATGAGAATCTCCACACGGCCGTCGCTCGAAAAGGCCGGGGCTATCCTAACAAGGGGGTCGATCGCGCCCGCGCGCCGTGCGCGGATCGGAGACGCAGGGACGCGCCGGTACACTTGGGGCGGTCTGCGAGCAGCGCAGCCCCCATGCAAGATTCGACCGGAGCACCATCATCGTCAACTCCATCGCCAGTCGCACGTGGCTCGTGGTCCCGCTCTTCAACGAAGCGCAGGTCGTCCGCGAGGTGATCGAGCACGCCCGCCAGACCTTCCCCAACATCGTCTGCGTCGACGACGGCAGTTCCGACGACTCGGTCGCCGAAGCCCGCGCAGGCGGCGCGTCGGTCGTGCAGCATCCGTTCAACCTCGGCCAGGGCGCGGCGCTGCGCACCGGCCTCGACTACGCGCTCGGCGACCCCGACGCCGAGTACTTCGTCACGTTCGACTCCGACGGCCAGCACCGCGTCGAGGACGCGCTCGCGATGGTCGAGCGCCTCTCGACCGGCACCGTCGACGTCGTGGTGGGCTCGCGGTTCCTCGACGACCGCACGAAGCCGGGCGCGCTGAAGAAGGTCGTCCTGAAGCTGGCGGTGCTCTTCGAGAACCTCAGCACGGGCGTGAAGCTCACCGACGCGCACAACGGGCTGCGCGCGTTCAACCGCACCGCCGCGTCGGCGATCCGCATCGACCAGAACCGCATGGCGCACGCCTCAGAGATCGTCGCCGAGATCGGCCGCAACAAGCTGCGGTACGTGGAGATGCCCGTGCACGTCGTGTACACCGACTACTCCAGGTCGAAGGGCCAGTCGATCTGGAACTCCGTCAACATCCTCAGCGATCTGTACTTCAAGTAGGCCCCGATGGACAACCAACTCATCATCAAGATCATCCTGATCGTCCTCTTCGTGGTGTTCGGGATCGCCCTGATCCTCCCGGCCGTCGGCGCGCGCCGCCTCGCGATCCGCCGCATCCTCCTGTTGCTCGCGACGCTCGCCGCGGTGGTGGCGATCGCGTTCCCCGAGCTCGTGAACGGGCTGGCGAACCTCGTGGGCGTCGGCCGAGGCACCGACCTCGTCCTCTACGTGCTCGTCGTGGTCTTCGTCGAGCGCGAGATCGAGCGCGAGCAGCAGCCCGGCGGAGAGGGCGCGACCGGGGCCGCGGCCTCGTGAGGGTCCTCGTCACCGGCGGAGCGGGCTACATCGGCTCGCACGTCGTCCGCCTCCTCGTGCAGCGCGGCGACGAGGTCGTCGTGGTCGACGACCTCTCGAACGGCGACGTCGCACGGATCGGCGACCTCCCGCTCGTCCGGCTCGACCTGGCCGATCCGTCGACGATCCCGGCGCTCGCCGACGCCATGCGCGACCACCGCGTCGACGCCGTCATCCACTTCGCGGCGCGCAAGCGCGTGGACGAGTCCGTCGCGCGACCCGCGTGGTACTACGGGCAGAACGTCGGGTCCCTCGCCAACCTCCTCGAGGCGATGGAGGACGCGGGCGTGCACCGCCTCGTCTTCTCGTCGTCGGCCGCCGTCTACGGCGCGACCGAGGGCAGTGCGATCGACGAGGACCACGCGACCCTCCCCATCAACCCGTACGGCGCGACGAAGCTCATCGGCGAGCAGCTCGTGGAATCGGCGACCGCGGCGTTCCCGCTGCGGGCGACGAGCCTGCGCTACTTCAACGTCGCTGGTGCCGGCTGGCCCGAGCTCGGCGACACCGCGGTGCTGAACCTCGTGCCGATGGTGTTCGAGCGCATCGACGCCGGCACGTCGCCGCTCATCTTCGGCGACGACTACCCGACCGCCGACGGCACGTGCGTGCGCGACTTCGTGCACGTCCTCGACCTCGCCGAGGCGCACCTCGCGATGCTCGGCCACCTCGATGCGAGCGAGCCGGGGCACGTCGCGGTGAACGTCGGAACGGGCACCGGGTCATCGGTGCGCGAGGTCATCGAGGCCATCGTCCGCGTGGCGGGCGCCGACCTCGAGCCCGAGGTGCGCGATCGCCGGGCCGGGGATCCGCCCGCCGTCGTGGCCGATCCCGGCCGCATCCGCGAGCTCACCGGATGGTCGGCGCGGCTCGGCCTGCAGGACATCGTCGAGTCCGCGTGGGCGTCGCACCTGCGCCTCGGGGCGACGTCGCGGAATCCGGTAGTCTGACGCCGTGACGAGCGCTGCCGCGTCGGCGCGCGGTGCGCGCACGACCCTCTTCCTTGCGCCGTTCGCCGTGTTCGCGCTCCTCGGCATCCTCTGGTCGCTCGCGTCGCCGGTGTTCAGCGTCCCCGACGAGAACGCCCACGCCACGAAGGCGATCGCGCAGGTGCGCGGGCAGATCATCGGCTACACGCTCCCCGACGTGCGGCACATCGTGGTCGACCTCCCCGAGGGCTACCACTACAGCCAGGACACGCTCTGCTACGCCGAGCATCCCGAGCGGACGGCGGCCTGCGCGCCCGAGTTCGGCGGTCCGAACGCGCAGACCTGGTTCAACACGTGGGTGGGCGCGTACAACCCCGTCTACTACTACCTGGTGGGCTGGCCGAGCCTGCTGTTCGACGGCAGCGCGAGCATCTACGCCATGCGCATCGCGAGCTCGCTGGTGGGGGCCGCGCTGCTCGCGTGGGCGTTCCTCGCCGCGGCATCCGGCAGCCGTGCCCGGTGGATGCCGGCCGGCATCGCCTTCGCGGCCGCGCCCATGGGCATGTACCTCATCGGCGCGGTCAACCCGAACGGGGCCGAGCTCGCCTCGGCCGTCGCCGTGTGGGCGGGCGTGCTCGCGCTGCTCGAGTCGTACCGAGCGGATGCCGCGGCCCCACGAGCGCCCGAAGACGGTGCAGGTCCCGAACGTGCGAGGCGCGCCAGTCCGCTCCTCTCGCGCACGGCGCTCTGGGCGGGCGTGACCGTGGCGTCGATCGTGCTCCTGAACGCGCGCGCGCTGGGACCGCTCTGGCTCGTGATCATCGTGGGCATCTGCTTCCTCGCGAGCGGGTGGCCGCCCGTGAAGCGACTCTTCACGACGGCCTCGAGCTACTGGTGGCTCGGGGCGATCGCCGTCGGCGGGCTCTTCTCGCTCGGCTGGACGCTCTCGGGCGGCAGCCTCTCCAACCAGGCCCTCGTCTCCGACGGACCGCTCGTGGGCGGCACGTTCCTCGAGGGCTTCGGCTACGTCATCCGCCTGACGCCGCACTACCTGCAGCAGGCGATCGGCTTCTTCGGCTGGTTCGACACCCCGCTGCCGATCTGGACCTACTGGCTCGTCGTCGCAGCCCTCGCGGTGATCCTGGTGCTCGCGTTCATCGCCACCCGCCGCCGCAGCGTGCTCGTGCTGTCGGTGGCCGTGCTCGCCGCGTTCCTCGTGCCCGCGCTCGTGCAGGGCTACAGCGTGCACCAGACCGGCATCATCTGGCAGGGGCGGTACGGCCTCTTCCTCTACGTCGGCGTCGTGATCGTCGCCGCCTGGCTGCTCGGCCGCGATGCGCCCGAGGTCGCGTTCCTCGCGCCGCGCGCGGCCTGGGTGACCACCTCGCTCCTCGCGGCCTACGGCGTCCTCGCGTTCCTGCTGGTGCTCGTGCGCTATGTCATCGCGAAGGCGCCCCTCGCGCAGATGTTCACGGCACCGCAGTGGCAGCCGCCGCTCGGGTGGATGGCGCTCACCGCCGGCTACGTCGTCGTCTCGCTCGGCCTCGTCGCGCTCGTCGGCCTCGCGACGCGGTGGATCGTGCGACGTGAGCAGCCGCTCGCCCGCGAGGACGAGGACGAGCCGCGCCCGCTCGCGGAGGCCCCCGCCCGTGGCTGAGCCGCGGGTCGCGATCGCGTACGACTGCCTGTTCCCCTTCGACGCGGGCGGGGGCGAGCGCGTGTACCGCCGCATGGCCGAGCTGCTCGGCGAGCGCGGCAGCACGGTCGACTACGTGACCCGCACGGACCGCGAGGTCGGGCCCGACGCGGGCTTCGCGGTCGTCGGGGTGTGGACCGGCGACATCGCCGACGCCGTGGGGACCCGGAAGATGTCGAGCGCGGTCGCCTTCGCCGTCGCACTGTTCCGGTACTTCGTGCGCCACCGCCGCGACCACGACCTCGTGGTCGTCGCGGCGCTGCCCGTGCTCAACGTGTTCGCGGTGCGGTTGGCGCTCCTCGGCACGCGCACGGTCGTGGCGACCGACTGGCTCGAGATCTGGACCTGGCGAAAGTGGCGCACGTACTCGGGCGCGCTCGTCGGCACCGTGGCGTTCGTGCTCCAGTCGCTCGGCGTGCACGTCGGCCGCATCCAGACCGTGAACAGCGGCTTCACCCGCGACCGGCTGCGGCGCTACCGGCGGCGGGCCGATCCGATCGTGCTCGGGCTGGTCGACCTCGTCGGCGAGGGCACGGATGCCGCACGCCCGACGGCGACGCCGCCGTTCGCGCTCTTCGTGGGCCGGCACATCCCCGACAAGCGGCTCGATGCGCTGCCGCCCGCGCTCGCGGCGGCGCGAGCAGAGGTTCCCGCGCTCGAAGCGGTCGTCGCGGGCTCGGGCTCCGAGACCGGCGCGGCCCGACGTGCCGCCGAGGCCGCGGGCGTCGCCGACGCCGTGCGCTTCGCGGGCCGGGTGCCCGACGCGGAGCTCGAGCGGCTGATGGGCGATGCGGCGGTGCTCGTGAACCCGTCCGCGCGCGAGGGCTTCGGCCTGGTGGTCGCCGAGGCGGCGTCGCACGGCACCCCCTCGGTCGTCGTCGCCGGCGAGGACAACGCGGCGGCGGAACTGGTGGTCGACGGCGAGAACGGGTTCGTCGCGGCATCCGCCGCACCCGACGTGCTCGGCGCCGCGATCGTGCGCGCCGTCGCGGGCGGCGAACCGCTTCGCCGCTCGACCGCGGCCTGGTTCGCGCGGGAGCGGCGTGCGCGGTCGCTCGCTGGTTCGGTGACGCAGCTCGTGGAGCGGTGGCGGGCGGTCAGCTCGCGCTGAGCGCGTCGAGCAGCGCCGACCGCGTGGCGGCTGCGGTGGCGTCCCACGAGAACTCCGCGGCCCGGGCGAGGCCGGCGCGCGACATCCGCTCGCGCTCGTCGGGGGAGTCGAGCAGCGACCGGATCGCCCCTGCGATCGCGCCGGGATCGGTCGGGTCGACGTAGACGGCGGCGTCGCCCGCGACCTCGTGCATGACGGGGAGGTCGGACACGATGACGGGGCATCCGCGCGCCATCGCCTCGAGCGGTGGGAGGCCGAACCCCTCGAACCGGGTGGGGAACACCAGCGCCGTCGACTCGGCGTAGAGGGTGTCGAGCTCGTCGCGCGAGAGCCAACCGCGCAGGGTCACCGAGCCGCCGAGGCCGAGGCGGTCGACGACGGGCGCCAGCGGGTCGTCGCCGTGGCTGCCCGTGATGACGAGGTGCGGCCGGGCGTCGGCGTCGAGCCGGGCCAACGCCTCGAGGAGGGTCTCGAAGCCCTTGTGCGGCATCCGGTTGCCCACCGCGAGGAGCCGGTCGTCGCGTCGCGCCGCACCCCCCGCGTCGGCCACGACGCGCGACCCGGCGAGCGGCGTGACGACCACCCGGTCGGCCCGCACGCGCAGGAACTCGACGATGTCGTCGCGCGACGCGCGGCTCACGGTGAGCACCCGCGTCGCGGCCCGGGCGGCGAAGCGGATCATGGTGCGGAGGATGCGCGAGTACGCGCCCGGCACGAACTCGGGGTGCCGGAAGGCGAGCAGGTCGTGCACGGTGAGCACGACGGGCACGCGCGAGCGCCACGGCCCGAAGTTCGCGGGGCAGTGCACGAGGTCGGCCCGGAGTCGGCGGGCCGCGCCCGCGACGGCGACGAGCTCGCCACGGGCCCACGCCACGCGGTCCTCGCCGCTGATGCCCGAGTCCACCACGCGCCCGGGGAACCACGACGTGTCGGTCGCGGCGAGCTCGGTCGACGCCCATCCGACGAACTCGAGGTCGGGGTCGTCGGTGGTGAAGCGCGAATACACCTCGCGCACGTACGACTCCATGCCGCCCTTCGTGCCCGTGTAGAAGAGCAGGTCGACGAGCACGCGTCTCATGCGTCGCCGCCCGGCTCGAGCGCCGCGTCGGTGTCGGGGGCGTCGGCGGCTTCGGCGGCGACGGCTGGCGCGGGGCATCCG
>Ga0247821_10002265_pt1 | contig 10609 bp, 6 predicted proteins | sample 13C_Glycerol_Day_FD_192481 | JGI IMG/M metagenome (GOLD analysis project Ga0247821, IMG submission 192481) | Soil microbial communities from agricultural site in Penn Yan, New York, United States - 13C_Glycerol_Day14 | ecosystem: Environmental > Terrestrial > Soil > Agricultural land | place... | reverse complement strand
GCGCGCCGTCGATGTCGGCTACTCGATCGACGTCACGATCGATCCGGCGCTGCAGGCGCTCGCCCAGAAGACCGCTGCCTGCTACACCGGCCGGCACGACGTCTGCCGTGCCCTCGCCATGCGCCGCGCCGAGGACCGCGACCAGCCGCTCGGCGCGCAGCTGCTCGAAGGCGCGATGGTGCGGATGGCCGCGGTCGCCGTCATCGACATCGCCAGCGGCCGGATCGAGGCGCTCGCCGGCGCGCTCTCGCCGTGCGCGCGCCAGGAGGTCGACGGCCCCGGCCGCGATGCCGCCTGCGACACCCGCCTGCCGTATCCCGTGCACTACCGCGCCGACGCGCTCCTCAATGCGGCTGTCTTCCACGACGCGATGCCGGCCTCGACGATCAAGCCGATCATGGCGACGGCGTTCCTCGCCGACCTCGGCGCGCGCGGCAGCCGCCTGCTCGCGAGCGAGCGTGCGGCGATGCAGAAGGACGGCACGCCGGCGCGCGACAGCCTGCGCGGCCAGCTGATGCGATCCGACTCGGCGCGCTTCCTCGACCGCATGTTCTGCATCGAGCAGGGCTTCGCGGCGTGCGCCCGGCCGTGGGAAGTGCAGGCGGCGGCGCGCGCGTTCGGCTGGAACGGCGGCTGCGCCGACGACGACGCGAGCTGCGGCAAGGCCGACCTTTTGTTCGGCGGCCCGCTCGGCCACGACGACGAGCGCGGCTCGCTCGCCCCCGGTGCGACGGCGATCGCCTACGGCCGGGTTCTCAGCGAGCCGGTCGGCAGGAAGCTCGGCGCGCCGATGCACCTGATGCCACAGGCATCGCTCGACGCCGGCATCCTGCGCCGTTGCGCCGCCGGCCCCGACGGCCGCCGTCTCAGCGACGACGACTGGGAGAAGTGCAAGGGCGGCGCGGTCGTCGACGTCGTCGCCGAGGGCTGGGGCCAAGGCCACGCGCGTGCCAGCGTGCTCGGCGTCGCCGGCATGATGGCGACGCTCGCCGCGACCGCGAACGGGGCGACGAGCGTGCCGCGGCCGCACTTGGTCGCCGCCGTGCACGGCGTCGCCGGGTCGGCCCCCGATGCGGTCGCGGCGGCTTCGGCGCGCTGGCGCGCCGCGCCGTCACCGACCCCGTTGGCGCGCGACGCGGCCGAGGTCATCCTGAGCGGCCTGTCGTACAGCCACCGCGCCGGCACGGCGCGCACCGCGTGCGAGCAGATCTTCGACGCCAAGCGCTGCCGCGACATCGACTGGCTCGCCGGCAAGACCGGGACGCCGAGCTTCCCGAGCGATGGCCTCTCGCTCGACCAGCTGGTGCGCCTGTGCGCGCCGGGCGCACCGCAGTCGCCCGAAGCCAAGCGCGGCGCGTGCAGCTCGCTGCATCCGTACAAGTGGTACGTCGCCGCCTGGCGCGGCGACCGCGCCAAGGACGGGCCGTGGACGAAGGCGATCGCCGTCCTTGCCGAGCGCAACTGGCTGCGCGCGAGCGGCCGCGTCCACGGCACCGGCGACCACGGGCCGAACCCGGCCGCCGAGATCGCGCTGCAGATCGTCGGCCGCACGACCGGCGCGATCGACGATGCCGGCGCGCCGGGCCGCTCGGCCGTCGCCAAGGCGAGCACAGCGGCGCCCGCCGTGGAGGCGACGCGATGAGCCGCATGTCCGCGGCGGCACGTCCGGCCGGCCCGGATCAGGAGTTCGCGTCGCCGCGAAGCCGCGAACGCGACCTCGAGTCGCTGCCTGCGCCGCTCGTCTGGACCTTCGACGGCCCGTTCGAGCGCTGCCTCGAGGACCTCGACGACAGCTTGCGTCGCGCCATCGTCCTGATCGGCGACGTCTCGCGCGTCGCGCTCCTGATCGACCTCTCGCTGCCCGCCTTGCTCGCGCGCGTGCGCGCCGGCGACACCGTGCAGCCGGCCTGGGGCCGCTTCACCGACCGCATCGCCGGCTACGGCCTGCCCACCTTTCCGCGCGTGCGCCACCTGCGCACGCCCGGCCCGCTCGCGACGCTCGTCGTCGCCTATCGCAGCTGAGGCTCTGCTCACGCTTCAACGAAAGCCCGTCATGTCCATGAAATCGTGGGTCCTCCATCGCGTCGCCGGCCGCAGCGACCTGCCGCCGCGCGACTCGCGCCACCTGCAGGAGCCCGACCTCGACGTCGACGCCGCGCAGCGCCACGGCGACGCCGCCGCCGGCGCCGATCCCTTGCGCGCTGGCGCCGACCTCGGCGTCTACGCGCCGCTGATCGGCGCCGTGCGCGACGAGCTCGAGCACTTCGTCGCCAGCCACGTCCGCCTGCACGTCGTCATCGCCGAGCGCGATCGCTTCCTGCTCACCTCGATCGGCGTGCGCTCGCCGGGCGGCGCCGAGGCGCGCGACCTGCTGCGGCAGTTCATGCACGAGTTCCGGCCCGAGCAGGTCAAGCGCTACCTCGCCCGCGAAGTGATCGGCCGGCTGCCGAACGCGGCGGTGATCGATCTCTCGCAGTTCGCCGGGCTCGCCGACCTCGAGAACGGCGAGCGGCCCGGCGACGACGGCGAGTACCGCGAGCTGCTCGCCGCGCTGCGCACGACCCCGGCGCTGCCGATCGCTCGTCCGTACGAGGTGAGCGTGATCGGCCGCTGGAGCGAGACCGACCCGGCAAGCGCGACCTCGGCCGCGCCGACGCGCGCGCGCCGCCTCGACACGCCGACGACGCCGCTCGCCGGCCGCCGGATCGAGTTCGACGTCGACGACGGTGCCGGCACGCGCCGCGCCGTCCTGCCCGCGGTCGTGCCGGGACGGCGCTACACCATCGGCAAGGACGAGAGCTCGGACCTGCGCGTCGACGGCACCTACACGAGCCGACGCCACGCCGAGATCTGGCTCGACGACGACGGCTGGCACGTCGCCGACGCCGGCTCGACCAACGGCCTGCGCGTCGAGAGCGGCGGCGCCGACGGCACGCCGGCGCACGTCGTCGCGACGGCGGCGACGAGCGACGCCGCGCCGATCCGCGTCGGCGAGGGGGTGCGGATCGTCCTTTCGGCGCGCGCCGAGGGGCCGCCGGCCGACTACCCGTCGATCGCTGTTCGGCCGCTGCGGTCGACGGCGGCGGCGGCGCCGGGAGCGATGGCCGCGACGCCGCTCACTGCCGGCGCGAGCGCACCCAAGACGCCGCTGACGTCGGTGCTCGCGGTCCGGCCCGGCCTCTCGCGCTTCGCGATCACAGCGACTCAGGCGAGCGGTGAGCGCAGCCATGCGATCGCGGCCGACGCGCTTCCCCTCACCATCGGCCGCTCGCGCGACCAGGCGATCGTCATCGACCGCCGCCACCCCGGCGTGTCGGGGCAGCACGTCGCGGTCGACGCCGTCGACGACGACGGCGCGCACGGTGTCGTCCACGGCGACAACGGCGTCGTCATCGACGGCGTCGCGCACGGATCGGGCGAACGCTTCGACTGGCGGCCCGGACAGACGATGGTCCTCGGCGGCGCCCTGCCGGGTGAGCCCGCGTGCACGCTCGTCCTGGCACGAGACGGCGAGCACTGAGATGGCACCGCTCTCGCTCATCACGCCGATCGAGCCGGGTCGCACGACGCGGCCCGGCGCGCTCTCGCGCGGCGCGCCGGCGCCGACGCAGGCGGTCTACGCGAACGCGGCGTGCCGGCTCGAGGCCGCCGTCGCGTCGTCGTGCGGCAGCCAGCACGACGTCAACGAAGACGCGCACAGCGCGCTCGACGGCAGCGGCCGGCTCTTCGTCGTCGCCGACGGCGTCGGCGGCGGCGCGATGGCGCAGACCGCGAGCCGCTTGCTCGTCGCCCAGTTGCACCAGGCGCTCGAAGGACAGCCGCTCGACGCCGACCGCGTCGCGACCGCGATGCTCGGCGCCGATCGGACGATCGCCGAGGCGATCGCGCGGGTCACCGAACGGCCCGGCGCGGCGACGGTCGCGCTCTGCGCACCGCTCGACGCCTCGGCCGCGCACTGGCTCGTCGCCTGGGTCGGCGACTGCCGCGTCTATCGCTGGTCGGCGCGCGGCGCCGGCCAGCTCGACCTGCTGACGCGCGACGACACCTTCGGCCACCTCGGCGAAACGCCACCGCCCGGCGGCTCGCCGCACGACCCGGCGCGCATGGTCGGCAACGGCGCGACCACCGGCGCCAACGCCGCCGTGCACGGCCTCGGCCGCGACGACCTGCTCCTGCTCTGCAGCGACGGCATCCACAAGCACCTCGAAGGCGCGGACTGGTACCGCGTGCTCGGCGCGCCGGTCTCGCTCGCGCAGCGCGGCCAGGCGCTGGTCACGCTCGCGCGCAATCGCGGCAGCGTCGACGACGCGACCGTGCTGCTGCTGCATCGTTCGGATCCCGAGCCGCGCAACCCGCGCTGGCGCGGCCGCGCCGCCGTCCCCTTCGACACGGAAAGGAGCGAGCGATGACGCCGGCCGACATCGACCGCGTCTTCGGCCGCGGCCGCCTGCGCATGGTGACCGGCGACCACGTCGAGGTCTTCCGCGAGCACGCGCTGCCGGGCGAGCGGCGCCGCTATACCAAGCGCTTCCTCGCCACCGCCGCCGGCGACTTCAGCGAGTGGACCGAGCGCGAGTGGCGCATCCTCGCCCGCCTGGTCGGCCACGGCATCAAGCCGGTGCCCGACGTCGTCCGCTTCGACCGCGGCGCGGCCGACCGGGCGACGCTGGTCCAGACTTTCGACGCCGGCGTCACCGTCGACCACTGGGCGACGCTGCTGCCGCTCGAGCGCGACGGCACGACCTTGCGCAACGTCTTCGAAGACTGCGCCCACTGGTGGGCGCTCGCCCGCCACAGCCTGATCGCGCTCGACGCGATCCACGAGCTGCAGCTGGTCCACCTCGACCTCAAGGCGGACAACGTCTGCATCCCGGTCAGCCCGGCCAACTTCGATCCGCACGCGCGTGGCCAGTGGCTGCAGCCGCGCTTCGACGACATCGCGCTGATCGACTTCGCGTTCTCGCTCGTCTCGGGCGAGCGGCTCGAGAGCGCGCTGCCGATCGCGCAGCAGGCCGACTACGAATACCAGTCGCCGCGCTTGCTTCGCGCGCTCGCGGCCGGCCGCGAGGGCGACCTCGCGCCGACACGCCAGCTCGACTGGCGCTGCGACCTGTTCAGCCTGGCCGCGATGCTCTGGCGCTACCTGCCCGAGCTCGAGGACACGACGACGGGCGCCTGGACCCGGCCGCGTCATGCCAAGGCGCGCGCGCTCGTGCGCCGCCTGATCGAGGCCCACGACGCCGAGCTGCCGGCCAAGCGGCCGCACGCCGAGCTGATCGCATTCGCCGGCGAGCCGCTCGCGCAGGCCGAGCTGGGCGACTCGCTGCAGCGCGGCTGGACGCTGGCGTTCGACAGCCGCATCGCCCGAGCCGCGTCGCCGACACCGGTGACGCGGATCGCGCTGCCGGTGACGTCGCCGGTGGCGGCGGCGAAGGTGGTCGCGCCCGTGGCGACGCCGGTGGCGCCAGTGGCGGCAATGGCGGCGACACCGACGGCGCGTCCGGTCAGCCTGCCCATCGCGCCACCGCTGACGGCGGTCGATGCGGCGTTGCGCGCGTCGAAGCCGGCCGCGTCGGTGCCGTTGGCGACGAAGAGCCCGATCGACGCAGCGACGGCAGCAGGACCAGGGGCACCAGCGAAGCCGGCCGACGCCGCGAACGAGGCGCTCGCGGTCGATCCGACCGACGTGGCGCTGCGGATGCAGACGCACCGCCGCGCGCGCGAGCAGCGCACGCGCCGGGTCGCTGCGGCCAGTGCCCTGGCCGCGGCGGTGGTCGTCGCGACCGCCGCAGCCGCCTGGCTCGAGCCGACGTGGCGGCCTCTCCTCGGTTCACCCCATGTGCAGCTCGCCGGCACTGCCGCGGCGACGCCGCCCGCAGCGCCGGCGCGGGCCGATGCAGCAAACCCTCCTGCGGCGCCGCCAGACCCGGTGCCCGCGACGGACGTTGCGCCGGCGCCGAGTCCACCGGCAACATCGACGAACGACGCCGACCTCGTCACGTCGCCGAAGACCGAGCCGGCGGGCGCCGACAAGGTCGACGCGAAGGTGCCGACACCGCCCGCGACGACGGTGGCGGGGCCGACGCCTGGCCGATCACCGTCGTCCGCGTCGATGGCGGCTCCGAACAACAAGACGAAGGACGCGCGCGCCGGCGCGCCGGCGCGCAGTCGAAGCGTCGAGCCGGTGCCGTCGCGTTCCGCGCTCGCCCGCAGCGCAGGCGGCGCGACGCCGTTCCCCGCGCCGACTCGCGTCGCGCGCAGCAGCGCAGCGACCGTCGCCGCGGCTCGGCCGAGCGCGTCGCCGCCATCACTCGCTTCGCCGGCGGTGCGCCGAGTCGCCGGTGCGAGCGCCAGGTCCGCCAACGGCTCGGCGATTCCTTGGGCAGTGGCCGGGCGCACGGCGCCGCGGCGGACGCTCGGCAAAGGCAGCGGCGAGCGCGGCGCGTTGCTGCCGTTGGCGCCGCAGCTCGCCAGCGCGACGCAGGCGCGCGGCACTGAGTCCAGTCCTTCGGCCTTCGTCAACGTCAACGCGGGGACGGGCATGTCGCCGGGCACCACGCCGAGCGCATCGCCGGCCGCGGCGGCTGCGGCGCCAACGGCGCCGACCGCGCTCGCCGTTGTCGCCAGGCCGGCGCTGTCGGCCGACGTCGCGGCGCCTGCGAACGCGTCGACAGCCTCGCCGCCGCCCGCCGCCGACAACGTGCCGATCGACTACGCCGTGCGCGCCAGCGAGCTGATGGCGAATCAGATGCCGCGCCTCGCCCAGCGCGCCGAGCGGCAGGTCGCGCGCGTGCTGTTCGTCGCCGGCCGCTCCGAGCACGGTGCTGGCGACGCCGAAATCCGCGCCGCCGCCGCCACGATCGGCCGCGATGGCAGCGACGCGCTCGCCGGCCTGTCGGTCTCGGCGCGCGAAGCGCAGCGCCTCGGCGAGGCGGCGCGCGCAGAGTACGCACGGCGCGGCGGCACGCCGGAAGCGCTGGCGCTGCAGGCGCGCGCGTTCGGCGCCAATCCGCTCGACGTCGAGGCTGCCGGGAACCTTGCATTCCTGCTCCTGCGCCAGCGGCCGGCGCAAGCCGAAGCGGCACGCCAGCTCGCTCTGCACGCGCTCACCCTGCGCGGCGCACGCTATCCGGAAGGGCGAATCGAGGACTGGGCGACCTTCGCGATCGCGAGCGCCCTCGCCGGGCGCGAGCGCGACGCCAGGAACGCATTCCTGGTCACCCTCTCGCTGGCGCCGAACCTCGAACGCCAGTGCAAGGCGGCGCTCGACGTCTACGCGATCTACGGCGAGCGGCTGCGCGCGCCGATCGAGGCGATGCTGCAAAGCGCGAACGCGTCCGGGCGCGCCAACGGCTCGGCGTTCTGCGAGTGGCCGCCGCACTGGGTGGTGAGCGGCGCGCGCTGACGTCGGCGCGGCAAGCGAGCGAGCGCCGATGCCGGCGCGAGAACGCTTCAGCGCGGCAGCATGCGGCCGAGCAGGCGCCAGTACCGCACCGGCGCCAGCCGCTCGATCAAGGCGACGACGACGGCGTCGGCGCCGACCAGAACGCGCGCGCGTCGACGCTCGACGGCGCGAACGATGATCTCGCCGGCACGCGCCGGCGCCATGCGCAGCATCTTCTCGCTCGCCGCACGGCGCAGCGCGATCTCTTCCGGCGCTACGCCGGCCGGGGCGCGGGCGCTGCGCGCGATCGCCGTCGCGACGCCGCCGGGATGAACGACCGTGACGCCGATGCGCGTGCCATCGAGTTCGTGGCGCAACGCGTTCGAGAAGCCCCGCACCGCGAACTTGCTCGCCGAGTACGCGCTCTGGCCGGGCGGCGAGACCAGGCCGTAGACGCTCGAGACGTTGACGATGCGGGCGTCGTCGCTGGAATGGAGGAGCGGCAGGAAGGCTCGCGTCATGCGCACGACGGCCTCGAAGTTGATCGCCATCAGCCAATCGAAGTCGGCTTCGCTGACCTGCTCGAAGCTGCCGCCGAGGGCGACGCCGGCGTTGTTGACGAGCACGTCGACGCGGCCCAGCGCGTCGCGCACCATCGCCGGCAGGGCCGCGACCGCGCCGCGATCGGCGACGTCGACGACATGACGGCTCGCGCGAACGCCGGCCGCTTCGGCCTCGGCGGCGGTGGCGGCGAGTCCGGCGGCGTCGATGTCGGCGAGCGCGAGATGGCAGCCGCGCCGCGCCAGCGCAAGGGCGATGGCGCGGCCGATGCCGCCGCCCGCGCCCGTCACGACGGCGACGCGATCGCGCAGCTTCACGGCGGCGCCCCGCCGACGCCGAAGCGCAGAACGCCGTCGTCGATTCGGCCGAAGCGAAGCGCGAGCATGTCCCTGAAGTAGTTCTGGTGCACCTGCCAGGGCCGGTGCGTGCCCTGCTTGGGCAGGATCGCGCTTGCGCGCTGGACGTAGCCCGAGGTGAAGCTGAGGAACGGCTCGATGCCGACCGATGGATCGCGGCGCGGCACGACGATGGTCGCGCCGCGCCGGTCCATGTGGCGCAGCAGGCGACACACGTACTCGGCGGTGAGGTCGGCCTTCAGTGTCCACGACGCATTGACGTAGCCGAAGCAGAGCGCGAGGTTGGGAACGTCGCTCAGCATCATTCCCTTGTAGACCATCGCCTCGCTGGCGCGACGTTCCTGGCCGTCGACGCTGAGCGCGATGTCGCCGAGCAGGTTGAGCTTGAGGCCAGTGGCGACGACGACGATGTCGGCGCCGAGCATCGCGCCCGACGCGAGGCGGATGCCGTCGCCGACGAAGCGGTCGATGGTGTCGGTCACGACCGAGGCGCGGCCGGCGCGGATCGCGGCGAACAGGTCACCGTCGGGGACCAGGCAGAGGCGCTGGTCCCAGGGCTTGTAGCGCGGCGTGAAGTGGACGTCGGCGTCGCAGCCGGGGCCGAGCTGCGCGGCGGCCATGGCGATGATGCGCTGCGCGACGTGCTCGGGGCGGCGCCGCGCAAGCCGATAGAAGAAAGCCTGCAGGAAGACGTTCTTCCAGCGCGTCGCCGCGTAGGCGAGGCGCTCGGGCAGGACGCGCCGCAGCGATTGCGCGATCGGATCGTGCCGCGGCCGCGCGACGACGTAGCTCGGCGAGCGCTGCAGCATCGTCACGTGCGCGGCGCTGGCGGCGAGCGCGGGAACGAGCGTCACCGCGGTCGCGCCGCTGCCGATGACGACGACGCGCTTGCCGGCGACGTCGAGGCTTTCGGGCCAGAACTGCGGGCTGACCAGCCTACCGGTGAAGTCGGCCTCGCCCGCGAACTCGGGGCGATGGCCTTCGTCGTAGCGGTAGTAGCCGCTGCAGACGTGGAGGAAGCGCGCCCGCCACGTCACCGGCGCGCCGTCGTCGCGCTCGCCGTGCACCGTCCAGAGCGCATCGGCGCTCGACCACTCGGCGCGCCGCACGACATGGCCGAAGCGGATCTTGGCGACGATGCCGGCTTCTTCGGCGGTGGCGCGGATGTAGCGCAGGATCGACGGCCCGTCGGCGATCGCCTGCGCGTCGGTCCAGGGCCGGAAGCGATAGCCGAGCGTGTACATGTCCGAGTCCGAGCGCACGCCGGGGTAGCGGAACAGATCCCAGGTGCCGCCGATCGATGCCCGCTTCTCGACGATCGCGAAGCGCTTGCCCGGGCAACGCTGCTGCAGGTGGTGCGCGGCGCCGATCCCCGAGAGGCCGGCGCCGACGATCAGGACGTCGAGCGCGCCCACGCCTTGCTGCGGCGGCAGGGAGGTGGGCATGGCGTCTGACAGGGCGAGGTCGCGAAGCGGAAAGCGAAACCGGCACTGTATGTGGCATTTCTCTCGTTGCCGCGCGCTTGGCGCCTCGGCGGGAGCCGGACCGGCGCAAACGCGGCATCATGAAACAGAATGCAAGCGCCCGCGGGCGCGGCGGAGAGACGAGGGCGACATGGTGGACGAGGGCGAGGACGCGAAGGCGGCGGCAACGCGCCGCTCGCTGGCGCTGCTCAACGCGCAGGCCGACGCCGTTCGCGCCGAGCTCGCCGGCCTGCGCCGCGACCTCGCCAAGGCCAAGGACGAGCTGAGCGGCCTGCGCAGCACGCAGCTCCTCGAGGCCAATGCCGAGCTCGTCCAGGCGGCGGTGCATGCCGACAGCGTCGCCCAGACCGCCGTCAGCACGCTCGACGAGCTCGCCCGCTCGACCCAGCACGACGAGCTGACCGGTGCACCGACGCGCGCGCTCATGTTCGACCGCCTGGAAACGGCGATCTCGATGGCGCAACGGCGCGCGACCCGCGTCGGTGTCATCTTCCTCGACCTCGACTACTTCAAGCAGATCAACGATTCGCTCGGCCACGCCGTCGGCGACAGGGTGCTGCAGCTGGCGACGCGCCGCCTCGAGGCATCGGTGCGCGAATCGGACTCGGTGAGCCGGCACGGCGGCGACGAATTCGTCGTCCTGCTCGCCGAGATGGCGAAGGCGAGCGACGCGGCGGCGGTGGCGCAGAAGATCCTCGAGTCGCTGGCCGCGCCGGCGCACGTCGGCGCGCACACGCTCTCGCTCTCCGGAAGCCTCGGCATCAGCGTCTACCCCGAGGACGGGGCCGACGCGAACACGCTGATCGAATGCGCCGACGTGCGCC
>Ga0247821_10002264_pt1 | contig 10609 bp, 17 predicted proteins | sample 13C_Glycerol_Day_FD_192481 | JGI IMG/M metagenome (GOLD analysis project Ga0247821, IMG submission 192481) | Soil microbial communities from agricultural site in Penn Yan, New York, United States - 13C_Glycerol_Day14 | ecosystem: Environmental > Terrestrial > Soil > Agricultural land | place... | reverse complement strand
CGAAGAGCCCGCCGACGAGTACGACGAGGACGAGTACGAGGACGAGGGTGAGGACGAAGAGCCCGAGGACGAGTACGACGAGGACGAAGAGCCGGCCGACGAGGACGAGGACGAAGAGCCCGCCGACGAGTACGACGAGGACGAGTACGAGGACGAGGGTGAGGACGAAGAGCCCGAGGACGAGTACGACGAGGACGAAGAGCCGGCCGACGAGTACGACGAGGACGAGTACGAGGACGAGGGCGAGGAGGAAGCGCCCGAGGACGAGTACGCCGACGAGTACGACGAGGACGAGGAAGAACCCGAGAAGCGGCCTCGCCGCCGGGCGAGCTGATCGAGCCGATCGGAAGGAAGAGACATGACCATCGCGGCCAACGGCCAACGCCGGTCCGGAGGGTATCTGGACCGGCCCGCCCCGAGCAGTCTCGCGGACGTCATCGACAGCATCCTCGACAAAGGGCTCGTCATCGACGCCTACGTGCGGGTCTCGCTGGTGGGTATCGAACTGCTGACGATCGACGCACGCATCGTCATCGCCAGCGTCGACACCTACCTGCACTTCGCGGAGGCCACGAACCGGCTGGACCTGTACGAGAAGAGCAAGGACCTGCCCGAGGTCATCCAGGACATGACCGAGGGCACGGCGCAAGGCAAGACGAAGGGCCTGCTCACCGGCGCCAAGGAAGCGCTGTTCGGCTCGGATTCCGACGAGGACGACCGGCAGCTCGAGCGGGGCGACGAGGACGAGGAAGGCGAGGAGTACGAGGAGGCGCGCCCGCGTCGCCGTCGTCCCGCCAAGAAGGCCGCGGCCCGTCGCCGGAGGACTGAGGAGTGAGCGTGACGACACCGGGCGACGTCGGCCTGGGGTGCTACATCTACGGCATCGTGGGCGCGGATCTCGTCGTACCGCCCGACCTGAGGGGTATCGGCGACCAGGTCGTCGGCGTGGCGCCGTACGGCGATGTGGCCGCGGTGATCAGCCTTGTCGACAGCGAGGAAGCACGCGCCGGCCGGGCGGACCTGCTCGCTCACGGCCGGGTGCTCGACACGCTCGCCGGACTCGGCCCGGTGATCCCCGTGCGGTTCGGATCCGTGCTGCAGAACCGGGACGCCGTCACGAGCGAGCTGCTCGAACCCGACCACGAACGCTTCCAGGTGATGCTCCAGGAGCTCACAGGGCGCGTGCAGTTCACCCTGCGGGCGCGGTACGACGAGCAGCAGGTGCTGAGCGAGGTCGTCGCGGAGAACGCGGAGATCGCCCGGCTCCGCGCGCTGACCCGTGAGCAACCGGACGAGTCGACGTACGGCGCGCGCGTCAGGCTGGGCGAGCTGGTTTCCCGGGCCCTGGAAGTCAAGAGCACCGAGGACGGGCGCACGCTGCTGGCCGAGCTCGACCGGCACGTGACCGCGCTGAACGTCCGGGAGAGCGCCGGGATCGACCGGCTGCTCGACGTCGCCGTCCTGGTCGAGGAGGCCCGCCGCGCGGAGTTCGAGCGCGCCGTCGAGGGCCTGGCCGAGACGTTCGCGGGCCGGGCCCGGCTGAAGCTGATCGGCCCGACCGCGCCGTACGACTTCGTGGATGCGGAGGCGTGATGGGCCTGATGACGAACCTGCTGACGTGGCCGCTGGCGCCGGTGCGGGCCACGGTCGCGCTGGCCGAGCAGATTCGCCGGCAGGCCGAGGCCGAGTACTACGATCCGGCCCGGATTCGTCTGCAGCTGGAACAGATCGACGCCCTCCGGGAGAGCGGTCAGCTCGACCCGGAGCAGGCCGCGATCTGGGAGGACGAACTGGTGAGCCGGCTCTCCGCACGACGCGAGGAGACCTGAGCTTCGATGGCAACTACGCGGAAGACCACACAGAGCCGGACGCCGGCCAAGCGGAGCACCGCCAAGACGAGCACCGCGAGCACGAGCACGGCCAAGAAGAGCACCACCAGGAAGAGCGCCGCCAAGAAGAGCGCCGCCCCGCCGCGGTCCGAGCCACAACCCAGGCCGGAACCCGAGGAACAGGCGAAGCCCAAGCCCCGGTCGCTGCGCACGGTGGCGATCTCCGCCGCGCACGAACTCTCGGAGCTGATCGGGCAGAGCCCGGAGGGCATCGTGGCGGTCGAGAAGCGCGACGAGGGCTGGCTGGTCCAGGTCCAGGTCGTCGAGTCGCGCCGGATCCCGGCGACGACCGACATCCTGGCGGTCTACGAGGTCGAGGTCGCCGACGACGGTTCGGTCACCGGCTACCGGCGCGCGGACCGCTACGTCCGTGGACGGATCCAGGAGTAGACCGATGAGCGAACCGACGATCTCCACGCGCCGCGCCGGGATGGACCGTTACGGGTTCACCTCGCCGGCGCCGCGTCCGGAGGGCCTGGCCGACATCCTCGAGCGGGTCCTCGACAAAGGCATCATCATCGCCGGTGACATCAGGGTGAACCTCGTCGACGTCGAGCTGCTGACCGTCAAGATCCGGCTGCTCGTGGTGTCGGTGGACAAGGCGATGGAGATGGGCATCGACTGGTGGAAGCGCGATCCGATGCTGTCGGCCGAGGCCGCCGACGCCAAGGAGCTGGCCGACGAGAACCGCGAGCTCCGCGCGCGGCTGGAGGAGCTGGAGCGCGATCGTGAGTGAGACCGGAACCTACGTCTACGCCGTGGGGCGCAACATCGACGAGGAGCCGCTGACCGGCCTGGAGGGGGTCGGCGACGCGCCGGTCCGGCTGCTCGGCCACCGGGAGCTGAAGGCCGTGGTGAGCAGCGTCGACCTGGCCGAGTTCGGCGAGGCCGCTCTGCGGCGCAATCTCGAGAACCTCAGCTGGGTGGAGAAGACCGCGCGCCGGCACGACGAGATCGTCCGGCGGGCGGCGGCGATCACGACCGCGCTCGCGCCGTTCCGGCTGGTGACGATCTACAAGTCCGACGACGCGGCGCGCGTCCGGCTCGAGGAGCTGTACGGCGACCTGGTCCGCGCGCTCGACCGGGTCGACCGGCGCAGCGAGTGGAGTGTGAAGGCGTTCTGCCGGGTGCGGCCCGGACCGTCCGCGCCCTCGGCGCCGGCGGGTTCCGGCGTCGCCTACCTGGAACGCCGCCGGGCCGAGATCCGGGACCGGCACGAGGCCGCGACCGAGCAGCAACTGCTCGCCGACCAGCTGTTCTGGGACCTGGTTCCCGCGGCCGCGGCGACCCGGCGGCTCTCGGCGCAGGACCAGCGGCTCAGCGGGCGCCGCGAGACGATGGCACTGAACGTCGCGTTCCTCGTCGACGACGACCGCAGTACGGACTTCTTCGAGCTCGTGGACGCGACGCGGGCCAGGTACCCGTCGCTCGACGTCGAGGTGAACGGGCCGTGGCCGCCGTACTCGTTCGCGGTACTGGACAAGCCATGACCGTCCAGGCCTCCGCGGCGACGGCGGCAGAGCCGAGCCTGGTCGACCTCCTCGACCGGCTGCTCGGCAAGGGCGTCGTGATCACCGGCGACGTCGTGGTGTCCCTGGCCGAGGTCGACCTGGTGCGCATCCAGCTCTCCGCGGTGATCGGCTCGGTCCGTGAGGAGATGGGGATGCATGACTGAACCTGTGCTGCCGCTGGCCGATCGGATCGAGGCCAACGCCGACAACGTCGAACGCGAGCTGCTCAAGCTCGTGCTGACGATCGTCGAGCTGGTCCGCCAGCTGATGGAACGGCAGGCCATCCGCCGGATGGATCAAGGTGACCTCAGCACGGCACAGGTCGAAGACCTCGGGCTCGGCCTGATGCGACTCGAGGAGGCTATGACCGCACTGCGCGAGCAGTTCGGTCTGAGCGCGACCGACCTCAACATCGATCTCGGCCCGCTCGGCTCGCTCCTGCCGGAATAGGTCTGGACGTGGTGATGATGAAGGTACTTCGAGGAATCGGTGCGGCACTGATCTGGCTGCTCGCGACGGTCGTGATGATCCTGGCGGCGGTCCTGTGCATCACCCTCGTGCTGCTGCCGCTCGGTCTGCCCCTGATGGCGCTGGGGCTTCGCCTGTACGGGTACGGCGTACAGCTGCTCGTCCCGTCGGCGCCCGAGATGAAGCGCGGGATGCGCAAACGTCTCGGGCTGCGCGCGCACGGCGACCTGTCGGGTGATGCCCAACGGGCCGGCAAGCGGGTCCGCAAACGCGGCAAGAAGGCCGGCCGGAAGCTGCGGAAGAAGACCGGCCGGGTGGCCGGGGCGGTCGGAGGCTGACGATGCAACTCGTGATGAGACTGGTCGTGAACGCGGTGGCGCTGGCCGTCGCCGCCTGGCTGCTCCAGGGCATCACGTTCAGCGGTTCGAGTACGGCGAGCAAGGTGGTCACGCTGATCGTCGTCGCCGCGATTTTCGGCTTGGTGAACGCGCTGATCAAGCCGCTGGCGACCATCCTGTCGCTGCCGTTCATCATCCTGACGCTCGGCCTGCTGATCTTCGTCATCAACGCTTTGATGCTGCTGCTGACGTCGTGGATCAGTGACGGCCTCGACATCCCGTTCGAGGTGGACGGCTTCGGTACGGCGCTGATCGGCGCGCTGATCATCACCGTGGTCAGCTGGCTGATGAACGTCGTACTCCCGGACAGACTCGAGACGAACTGACCGGAGAGGGACAGAGATCGTCCGACGGAAGGAGTCACCATGTCCAAGAATTCACTGGGCGACAAACTCGAACGGCAGGTCGAGAATCTCAAGACCGGTCTGAAGGACGTCGCACACAAGTTCACCGAGCCCGACCCGGACCCGCACATCGAAGGCACGGCCGCAGCCATCACCAGCGCGCGGGTGCGTGGCCGGGAACCGTCGAAGGACGAGCTGTACGCGGACGCGAAACGCCTCGGCATCAAGGGACGCTCGAAGATGACGAAGGCCGAACTCGCGAAGGCCGTCGGGCGTACGTCCTGACACGAACGACGGGACTGGCCGCGCCCGGCAGGCGTGGGTCAGTCCCGGACGGGGGCACGCCTGGATCAGCCGTAGCGGGCGGTTGTGTGGTTCGGGGCGGTCCACTTGGTCAGGAGGTTGTCGGCGAAGAGGTCGTCGAGGGTGAGGGCGCAGCGGGCGCCGAAGAGTACGTCGGGGAGTGCCTCGGGGTGCTGGCGGACGTAGCTGCCGCACAGGTCGTGGGCCGCTATCTGTTCGTGGACCGCGTCGGCTTCTACGTGTTCGGTGAAGTAGCGGGCCGCTTCCTCCGAGGCGCCGAGCCGGATGGCGCCGGTCGCGTACTGGCGGTTCGGGAGCGTCGAGGTCATCTCGAGCGCGGCGAGGTGGCCGAGCAGCGCCGCGGTCCACCGGCAGTGGATCGCGAACAGCGACATCACGTTCGACAACGCCAGCGTGACCGCCGGTACGTCGGGGACGTAGCGGCCGTACGTGTCGTCGAGGTCGAGCCAGCGCATCGTCGTACGGAACAGCTCCGAATGCATCCGCTCGGCCCGCCCGCCGCCGTACTCGTCGGCCTCGATCTCGACCAGCGCGGCCTTTGCCGGGCCGTCGAGACGGGCGATGCCGAAGCTGTGCGGATCGGCCTCCTTGAGCTGGTACACGGACCGGTTCAGCACGAACTCGCGGAACTGCTCGCGGGTCGCATGCCGACGCAGGTACGGCGCGAACCGCGGCCCGTCCGCCTCGGCGATCAAGCCCCGCAGCTGCTCCGCGACCGGCCGCTCGTCCGCCGCGACCCGGCAGGTGGCCTGCAACCAGCCGATCCACGGCCGCTCCGCCCGGCTGCGGAACGCGACGATCGCCGGATCCCACTGCAGCTCGGGATCGACGCCGTCGAAGCCCCGGTACTGAAGCTCGTACGAGACCCAGAGCGCGAGCTGCAGATCGTCGTCGGCGTACGGGAGATCGCGGACGCCGACCTCGGGGCCGCCGCCGCTCGCAGTGTCGCCGTGCGTGAGTCTGTCGTTCAGCCAGGCGGTGAGCGGTCCGCGCGGCGGTGGTAGCTGCATACGGGACCGGTACCCGCGGGATAACCGTGGATTCCGGTGGGTACCGCGCTGTCATGACCGAGATCCGTGCCTACCCGGACGGTCCGTTGCTGGTCCGCGGCGAGTTCGAACTCCTGGACGAGAACGGCGATCCGCTGCCGGCCACCCGCCGTACCGTCGCGCTCTGCCGCTGCGGCCGCACCAGCATCCCCCCGCTCTGTGACGGCACGCACACACTGCCGATCAGGAAGCCCTCGCGGCCCTCCGAATGAGGCCCGGCGGCTTCATGGTGTGAAGACCTCCGCCAGCCAGGGCATGAGTTTGTGCGGGCCGAGTGAGCGGAGTTGTTCCACGGGCGGGTCGGCAACCAATGCCCGTACGTCGTCCAGATCGCCTGGTGCGTAGGGCTCCGCGGCGTCGATGAGGTCGTAGAGGCAACGGCTGGTGGAGCGGGCCGTGCCGGTGCGGAGGTCGAGCAGCTCGCCTCGGACGCCGTGCCGCAGCGCGGCCCATCGGTTCTCCGCGATCCGCCACGTCGGCGCCGGAGGCGGCAGTTCGCCGCGGTAGTACAGGTCGGTGAGCCGGGCGACGAGCGCGGACACGAACCGGACGATCGCCTCGGTCCGGTCCGACGTCGCCTGGACGTCGAGCACACGCAACTCCAGCGTTCCGTACCGGATGTGCGGTCGCAGCTCCCACCACCACTCCGACTCACGCCCTTGAACAGCCCACTTCAGGTCCTCGGCGAACTGCGTCCACGACGCGATGATCGGCGGCACGCCTTGGCGGGGCAGCTCAGAGGCGATGATCGGCCGGACCGAGCACAGCCCTGTGTCCCGTCCGGCGGCGAACGGTGCCGCGCCCGCAAGTGCGGCCAACTCGGGCAGCAGATCCCGCAGCGCGTGATAGACGCCCAACGTGCAGTCGGCGTCGCCGAAGGCCAGATGGATCTGCACCGAGGACACCAGTTGCCGGCCGATCATCTCGCCGTACCGAGCCTTCAGCCCGTCGGCTCGGTCGGTTGGCGCGAGCGCGACCGGAAGGTCGGCCAGCGGATGCACCGCTGCGGCGATCGGGACCACGTCCGCAGCGCACGCTGCGGCGATCCGTGCGCGACCCCAGCGCAGTTCGCCGACGGCGTCCACGGCGCTCGTGTGCACCGACGTCGCGATCTCCACCTGGCAGGAGGGCAGCTCCTGCTTCACCCTCGGGTCGCCGATGTCCGCCACGACGTCGGCGGCCGGTGCGGGCAGCCAGCTGTCCCGCCGTACCAGCAGGATCTCTTCCTCGAGGCCGATCGTTCCGGCGACGGTACGGTCGAACACCGAGCGGACGCAGTGCGGACCGGCCTCGTCGGCGTGCATCGCAGACAGCTCACGACTCGGGCTTGGCGAGCGGATTGGTGGCTGGACCGTCCAGAACCGCGCCGTCGGGTGCGAAGCGGGAGCCGTGACAGTTGCAGTCCCAGGTCGTGTCGCCCGCGTTCCAGCGCAGCGGACAGCCCAGGTGGGTGCAGACCGGTACGACGGTGTGCAGCCGCCCTTCATGGTCCAGGTAGGCGCCGACGGTCTTGCCGTCAAGGTCGTACAGGCCGCCTTCACCGACCTCCACGTGATCGAGGCCGGAACCGAGCAGTCGACGGAGGTGGCCGGCGGCGAACTCCTTGCCCACCTTCAGGTTGTCCTGCACCAGCTTCGCCACCGACCGCGCGTCGCCGATCCGGCCGGCGTCGAACAGCGCGCTCCACCGGTTGTCGCGACCCAGCACGGTGTCGCGAAGGATGCCCGCGGCAACAGTTCCGTTGCTGAGCCCCCACTTGTGCATGCCGGTCGCGACCAGGACCGGTGAGCCCGGCGCCTTCCCGACGTACGGGAGCTGGTCCGGGGTGCTGTAGTCCTCTGCCGACCACCGGTACTCCGGCTGCACCCGCGTGCCCCATAACTCCTCGATCCAGTCGACGAGACCCTGGTACGACGCGTTCGTCTCCTCCTCGGCGCCCGTCTCATGGTCGCCGCCGACCACGATCAGCCCGCTCGGGCCGCCACCCGGCCACGGCCTGGTCGACCGGGTCGGCCCGTCGGCGGAGATCGTCATCGCTGTGGGCGCATCGACGGGCAGCCGGACGGCGATGCCGTGGGACTGGTTCGGCCGGGTCCGCGCGAAGTACCCGCCCAGCGTTCCGAACGGCAACAGCGTCGCGACGACGGCATGGCGGGCCACGACGTGATGCCCGGTTTGGGTCTGTGCTGCGACGCCGTCGCCTTTCGCGTCGACATCGGTCACGCGGGTCTGCTCGAAGATCAGCCCGCCGGCGGCGCTGAACGCGGCCGCCAGACCGCCCAGGTAGCGGGCCGGGTGCAGCGTGACCTGATCGTCGAAGCGGACAGCAGCGGTGGCGGTGACCGGGAGTCCCATGTCGGCCGGGTCGGCGGAGTGCGCGGGAAGACCGAGCTCTCGCGCCACCTCTGCCTCGCGGTTCAGGTCGGTGTCACCGGTGGAGTAGACGAACGACGGCCCGCGGCGGAGCTCGCAGTCGATCCCGAGTCGGCGGGTGAGTTCGTCGACCTCGTCGACGGCTTCATGGTTCGCCGTGGCGTACTGCTGGGCGGCGTCACGGCCGTGCCGGTCGAGCAACGCGGCGTAGATCGCGCCGTGCTGGGACGTGACCTTGCCGGTGGTGTTTCCGCTCGTTCGCGCGCCGATCCGCCCGCCCTCGAGCAGGACGACCCCGAGCCCCTCCTGCCGCAGATACAGGGCGGTCGTGAGTCCGATGATGCCGCCGCCCACGACGACAACGTCGGTCTCCTGGTCGGCGTCGAGCGGCTCGTACGTCGGCAGGTCGGCGGTGCCCAGCCAGACCGAGTTCTGAATCGTCATGACCAGCCGGTGCCCGGTTGCGTAGCCGCCAACCGCCCGCCGTACGGGAGGAGGTCAGGGTGCTCAGTGGGTCGGTCAGTAGCCGGGCAGGAACAGGCAGAACAGGTGGCCGTGCGGGTCGCGCATGACCCGTACGCCGCCGGGCTGCGGCTGGTGCGCTTCGAGGCCGGCGCCCAGGCCGAGAGCGCGATCGACCTCCCGCTCGAGGTCGTCGACCTGGATGTCCAGATGGGCCTGCATCTGCTGCGTTCCGGGTCCCTGGGGCCAGACCGGGGGCACATGGTCCGATTCCAGTTGGAAGCTCAAGCCGGGCCGCTCGCTGTCGGGGTGGCGCAAGCGGACCCATTCAGGCTCCCTGCTGACCTCTACCCAACCCAGGAGCTCTTTGTAGAAGTCGGCCAGCCGCTCTGGATCCGGAGTACCGAGGACCGTGGCGGCGAGGTCCGCGCTCATGCCGTCACCTCTCGCTGCGTCGAACGTGACACCGAGATCTCCATCGCTTCAGCGATCGGCGTGCTTCTGGACAGTCTTCTCGAGTTCGTCCTTGGACAGACCGGAGGTGCCGGCGATGTTGGCGTTACTGGCCTGCGTGGCCAGCTGTTCCTTCGTCATGTCGCCGGGCTGCTCGCCCAGGTGCTGTTTGCGGCTGGCAGCGAACGCCTCACCGAGCTCCGCCCTGCGCTCGTCGGACAGGTTGGAGCGCATCCCCGGCAGGACCTTGGTCTCCTCCTCCTCGACGTGGTGGGAGACAGCGTCGACGAGATTCTGCAGAACCTTGTCGAAGTCGGCCGAGGTCGGGTCGGTAGCCGCGAGTTCGGCGAGGAGCTGGTCGGCCTCGATGTGTTCCTGCTGGCTGTGCGAGACCTCTTCCTTCTCGCCGGCCTCGGACGCCGCCACGGGGTACACCTCGGCCTCTTCGGCGCGACTGTGTGCCGTCAGCAACGTGGTCAGCACGGGCAGCAGAGTGGGACGCTTCTCCGGACTGTCCTTCAACTCGTCGAACAACCGCTCGACCTCGCGGTGATCCTGCATGATCAGATCGACAACGTCGGCGCTCATCGCAGCTCCTCCCACAGTGACTCAAGATGCACCGATCGGTACCCGGCTCGCCGCGGCGCATGCGCACGAAATCCCGCCTCGTTCGCCGCAGGTTTGCGGTCCGGGTACCTGCCTCTTGCGTCAGGGAGATTCAGCTACTGGTGGCGCGGAGCGGGTGAGTGCAGCGAGAAGCGCGCGCCGGGTCTCCTCAGCCCGCGCCACGTCGCCCTCGACGCGTTACCGCCGAGCGCGGTGTACGCCGAGCGGCTGGCCGAGGTGCGCGAACGCGTCGAGCACCGCGGGAAGGCCAGCACCGGACCAGCGGCAGGCGTTCGGCTGATCCGCCAGGCCGTCAGCGCGGATCGGCCGCGAACGCGGTACGTCAACGGCGTCGTCGGAACGGTGTTGCCGAAGGTCCGGCGCCTGGTCCCGGACCGGCTCTTCGACCAACTGGCGCTGCGCGCAACAACAGGTCAGTCAGCCAGCGGCTCGTGACGGCGTCGGTGGTGCGGCCCGGCTTCAGTCCGACGCGGTCAAGACTTGGTTGTGCGTGATTGCGATCTGCGGCGTAGCGCCGCAATCGCCACCAGCGGGACTCCGGCGGCCACGAGCGCCAGCAGCACCAGCGGGGTTCGATCCCAGTCGTTGATGTCACCGTCGGCGGCACCGCGCGGCGAGGCACTCGGTGACGGCTCGGTGGACGGGCCGGCCAGAGGTCTCACCGTGGAGCTTGTGGAGTACTGCTGAGCGGTCTGCGAGACGCCGCCTGCC
>Ga0247821_10002263_pt1 | contig 10609 bp, 11 predicted proteins | sample 13C_Glycerol_Day_FD_192481 | JGI IMG/M metagenome (GOLD analysis project Ga0247821, IMG submission 192481) | Soil microbial communities from agricultural site in Penn Yan, New York, United States - 13C_Glycerol_Day14 | ecosystem: Environmental > Terrestrial > Soil > Agricultural land | place... | reverse complement strand
GCTGGCGCCGCGGCTGGTCAGGGCGGTGACGACCCGGCCGGTCAGGTCGGTCACCAGATCGCGGACCCGGTGCGTGCCGCCGGCCTCGGAGCCCTCGACGGCGAGGAAGGCCTTGGTCATGGCGACGGAGATCTTGGTGGCGTCGAACGGTGTGCGGCTGCCGTCGCGGCGGACGACGGTGAGCTCCGTCCGGAGGTCTGCGGTGGCCGCAGCCGATGAGGAAGCAATGGTCACAGGTGTGTGCTCCAGGAGGGTTCGGAGACCCGGGACCACGCGAGCGGACGCACGACGGGACCGGCAGCACCGGCCGGGAACACTGCCGTCACGCCCTGCGATCCACCCGCGAGATCTCGGACCGCGTGCACCGGCGGTGCACGCGCCGGCGGCAGGTATCCGGACTCGCGGGCACCGTGCGACAGCGTGTCCGCTCACCGTTGCGGGGCAGCTCCGGAGTTGCACCGGATTCCCCTGTTGCCTCGGGACGATCAACATCTTGTGGTGTTGCTCGCCCCGAACCACCAGCAGTAGTGATGCTAGGCGGAGTCTCCTAGATCTTGTGGTAGCGCCACGCCGCGTGTCGTACATGTTGTGGTCCTCACGCCGCGACCGCGTAGAGGTCCTGCAGGGTCATGATCTCGGAGCCGTGATGGATCAGCTCACGGTTCAGCCGGAGGACGACGTGGCCGAACGGCTCGGACGCGTCCAGTTCGTTCGCCTGGCTCAGGCCGACCGTCATCGCCTCGTCCTCGTCGAGGGCGGCGATCGCGTCCCGCCAGGCCTCGACCCAGTAGGTCAGCCAGGCCACCGCATCCCGGGCGTTGCCGTGCAGGGTGATGTCGTCACGCCCCTGCCGGCTCTCGCCGAACGTCCACTCCCAGCGCTCGAAGAACATCTCGGTCAGGTGCGCGATCAGCCACGCGATCGTGCGTGGCCCGCGATGGTCCGGCTCGGCGGGCCACTGCGCGACCCACTCGCCGGAGCCGAGCGCGCGGAACTGCCCGGCATAGTGCCGCCGGACGACGGTGAGCGCTTCGCTGCTCGGTCGCCAGAAGTACTGCTCGTCGGTCAGTTGGGCGAGTCGTCCGGACAGCACCATCCAGCTGAAGCCGAGCTGTCCGCGGACCATCGCCATCGCCGACGGCCGGTGCAGGATGTCCCAGTCGAACGCCTCCGGCATCACAACTCCCCTGTACGATCGAACATGTGTTCGAATTCTTGCTCGATCGCGACCGGAAAGTCAAACCACCTAGTGTGTCGGTCCTGGCCTCGACGGGACCGGTCTGCTAGGCGGCTCGACCCGGGTGTCCGCGGCCGGGCTCGCGAACCGGCGCTCCAGCAGCGTGAAAGCGTCGATCAGCTCCGGCGCCTCGTAGACGCGGTTGCGGCGCCCGTCCGTGATCTCGCGCAGGATGCCCGCCTCGACCAGCCGGGCCAGGCCCTGGTTCGCGGCCTGTTGCGAGCGGTCGATGAGCTGAGCCGCGGCGGCGAGGGTGAGGACCGGCGCTGCCGGAAGTGCCTCGATCAGCAGTTCGGCCGCGGAGCCGGCCCGCACCGGGTCCGCGCGCTCCCGCCAGGCAGCTTTCAGGTCGGCGGCGGTCTGCTCGAAACGCGCGGCCTCGGCGGTCGCGTGCGTGCAGGCGGTCGCGAACATCCGCAACCACGGGTTCGCGGCCGCGCGGGCCTTCGCGGTCGTCGCGCGTCCGACGTACCGGAATGCGGTCAGAGTGTCGACGTACTCCGCGGCGTGGGTGGCGAGTGCGAGCGAGACCGGCGGCACGGTGCGCGTGACCAGTCCGTCGGCGCGCAGGATCAGGTGGATCAGCGCGCGGCCGGTGCGGCCGTTGCCGTCGGCGAACGGGTGGATCGTCTCGAACTGCGCGTGGGCGATCGCGGTCTTGGCCAGCACCGGCAGCCGCGACTCGCGGACGAACGTCATCAGATCCGCGAGCAGGTCCGGGATCAGCTGGGCCGGCGGCGGCACGTAGTACGCCTCGGCGGGGGAGCGGCCGCCGATCCAGTTCTGCAGGTAGCGGATCTCGCCGCCGTACTCCGGGGTCGGCGAGTGCGCCATCAGCCGGCGATGCGCTTCGAGCAGGTGCTCGACCTCGAGCTTGTCGCCGGCCTGGACGGACTCGGTCACCCACGTCATCGCGTCCACCGCACCGAGGACCTCGTCGGCGGTCACGTCGTGCACGCGGTCGCGCAGTACGTCGGCCTTCAGCAGCCGGCGCGCACCGACGACGAGGCCTTCGATGTGCGACGACCCGACCGCTTCGGCGCGCAGCAGCAACCGCGCCAGCGCCTCGCTGTTGGTCAGCACGGCAGCGGTCGCGTCCAGGCGGGCCAGGTCGCCGGCGGCGTCTTCGAGCAGCGCCAGGACGTCGTCGCTCAGGTCGAACTCGCGCCCGGCCAGCGGATCCGGGAAGTACAGCTCGTACGACCCGCCCAGGCGCTCCGCCCGGGTGAACCCGTCGGGGTGCCCGGGCCAGCGGTGCAACTCAACCCGTGCCATACTCTTATTCAAGCTTATCCACAAACCTTGAACAAGGGCTGTGGAAACCCAACGCCGACTGGACCCCGGTTGTGGGCACACTTCTGCCTGTGACCCTGGACGCGCAGACGCAACGGATGGTGGCCGCCAACGAGGCCGACTGGAATGCTCGCGCCCCGCTGCACGCGGCGAGCGACTTCTACGACCGGCCCGCGGAGTTCTGGTTCGCGGACTACGAGTGGGAGGATCTCGGCCCGCTCGACGGCCGCGACGTCCTGCACCTGCAGTGCCATCTGGGCACCGAGACGATCGAGTTCGCGCGCCGGGGTGCGCGCACCAGCGGACTCGACCTGTCGGAGAAGTCGCTCGAAGCGGCCCGGGAGATCGCGCGCGAGGCCGGCGTCGAGGTCGACTACCTGCACGCCAACGTGTACGACGCCGTGGGTGCGGTCGGTGGCCGGCAGTTCGACGTCGTGTACACCGGCAAGGGCGCGCTGTGCTACCTGCCCGACCTGCAGCAGTGGGCCGAGGTGGTCCGCGATCTGCTCAAGCCTGGCGGCGTCCTCTACCTCGTCGAGTTCCACCCGCTGCTCAACGCGCTCCGCGAGGTCTCGCTCCCGGGCGAGTCCGACGAGTTGGTGCTCCGGGCCGACTATCTGGAGGGGCGCGGCCCGATCGCGCACGACTCGACCGTCACCTACACCGGCGACGAGGTGCCCGGCCGCCAGACCAGCTACGAGTGGCGGCACGGCCTCGGCGAGATCGTCACCACGCTCGCTTCCACAGGCTTTCAGGTCACCGGGCTGCGCGAGTCCGACGTCCTGCCCTGGCCCCGCTGGGCGGCGATGCGGCAGACCCCGGACGGTTGGTGGCGCCTGCCGGACGACGCCCCTCGCATCCCGCTGTTCTTCGCGCTGAAGGCGATCCGATGACCCGCGCGGACCGCGAACAGGACCTGATCGCCTACTACACCGGCGAGATCCACGCCCGCGTCGGCCGGGACCTGCCCGAGCCACGTGTCGCCCGCCGTACGGCGTACCTCGACCAGCTCCGCGCCGAAGGCCGCGACACCGTGCTCGAGCTCGGCTGCGGCCCCGGCCGCGACGGCGCGGCGATCGCGGCGGCCGGTTTCAGCTACACCGGAGTCGACCTGTCGCCGGCGAGCGTCGAGGCCTGCCGCGAGCTCGGCTTGCACGCGGAGGCCGCGTCGGTCCTCGACCTGCCGTTCGGCGACGCGACGTTCGACGCCGGCTGGACGATGAGCACCTTGCTGCACGTGGCGGACGAGGACCTCGATCAAGCGCTGCGGGAGATCGTCCGGGTGCTCCGTCCGGGTGCGCCGCTGGCCGTCGGCCTCTGGGGCGACGTCAGCGGCAGGGAACACGTCTGGGACGACGGCAAAGGCTACGGCCCCGGCCGCTTCTTCAGCATCCGCAGCGACGAGGGGATGCAGGAAGTCCTGGGCCGGCACGGCGAGCTGGAGCAATGGACCACCTGGAACGACGGCGGCGCCATGCACTACCAATGGGCAGTGCTCCGGGTCAGCGCTTCCTAGGCCCGCGGATCGCCACGTACAGCAAGGCAACGCCGAACGCCGCGACGATCGGGCCGACGGTGGCCCAGAGGGAGCTGCCGGTCATCGAGCTGCCTTTGAGGTAGCCGAGGCCTTGGAACGTCCAGACGCCGCCGATCGCGATGAGCAGAGCGGCGAGCGCGATGACGACGATCTTTCCCATGCAGTGAGGCTAGCTGAGCAGGTCGTCGCAGAGGTCGACGAGTTGCCGGCGGAGTGGGCGGGCGCGGTCGGCGAAGCCTCGCTGGGCGGCCGTGTACTCCGCTTTGCCGTCGGGTGTCTCGATGCGCACGGGGGAGTAGCCGAGCGGCTGGAGGTCGTACGGCGAGGCGCGCATGTCCAGCGTGCGGATGTCGCGGGCCAGCTCGAAGCACGACAGCACGAGCGAGCTCGGGGTGAACGGCATCAGCTTGCACGCCCACTTGTAGAGGTCCATGTTCGCGTGCAGGCAGCCGCCCTGTTCCAGCACCGGCTGCGACTCGCGGCTGGGCTGCAACGTGTTCAGCGGGCGCGCCGAGTCGGTGAAGAACCGGAACGCGTCGAAGTGCGAGCAGCCGATCTTGTGCGATTCGACGACCTGATCGGTGCCCTCGGCCCCTAACCGCAGCGGCCAGGACGCATGCCGTACGTCGGGGGTGCGGTACACCATCGCCCACTCGTGCAGGCCGAAGCAGCCGAACTGGGGCTGGCGGTCGAGCGTGGACGCGAGCAGTCGGCGGATCCACCTGATGCTGTCGGCACGGCGTTCGATCTCGGCCGGATCGAGCGACGCCGTCCCCTCGGCGACGACGTACCCCCGGCGATCGCCATAAGCAGTAGCCTCTTCCAGCCGCACGCCCGGCCCCGGGTGCCAGACCCGCAACTGATTGGGACGGGTCGGGTAGTAGGTGAAGAGGAAATCCTCGACGGGATGTGCCTCGCGCCGCGTTCGTCGTTCCAGGTGACCGGCCAGCAGGACGTCGACGCGCGCGGTGTGCTCCTCGGCGTACGACGTCCACTCGGCCAGTGTCAGCGTGGTCATAGGTCGAGGGCGAAGGCGTACAGATCGACGCCCGGGATGGGGGCCCAGTCACGCTCGGGGAGGCGGACGAAGCCGAGCCGCTCGTAGATGCGGTGCGCGGTCGTCATGTAGGCGGCGCTGCTCATCACGATCCTGCGGTGGCCGAACTCGCGGGTGCGCTCGATGCAGCGTTCGGTGAGCGCGGTACCGACGCCGAGCCCTCGCGCACGGCCGGCGACGCCGAGCATCCGGAACTCGCCCTCGTCGTCCAGCCCGATCTCGCGGTAGACGGAGCCGACAGGACAGTAGGTGACAGTGCCCAGCAGGCCGGACGGATCCGCCGCCACCCACAGCTCGGCCTTCGCCGCCCGGTCAGCCGCGGCACGCAGCGTCATCGCGTAGTCACCGCGCACGAACCCGTCGTGGGAGTAGGCCTCCACGGTCAGGTCGCCGACGGCGTCGTACTCGGCGGGAACCGCAAGGCGGATGTCGAAAGTCACCGCCTAACTGTCTCATCCCACCCCGACGGTAGGCTCGGCCCGTGCGTATCGCCAGATTCTCCGTGGACGACGAGCCGAGGTACGGCGTCGTCGAGACCGACGACCCCGAAGGGCTCGTCGGCACTGTCAACGTCCTCGACTCGGACCCGCTCTACCGGTCGGCGCAGTTCACCGGGGAGAAGCTGCAGCTCGCGGACGTCCGCCTGCTGGCGCCGGTGATCCCGCGCAGCAAGGTGGTCTGCGTCGGCCGCAACTACGCGGCGCACGCCGCGGAGCTCGGCAACGACGTGCCGAAGGAGCCGATGATCTTCCTGAAGCCGAACACGAGCGTGATCGGCCCGCGGGACGGCATCGTCTACCCGGAGCAGACCAACGACCTGCACTTCGAGGGCGAGCTGGCGATCGTGATCGGCCGGATCTGCCGGGACCTGCCCAAGGAGCGGGTCAACGAGGTGATCTTCGGCTACACGATCGCGAACGACGTGACCGCGCGTGATCTGCAGAAGAGCGACGGGCAGTGGGCCCGGGCCAAGGGGTATGACACGTTCTGCCCGCTCGGTCCGTGGATCAGCACCGAGTTCGACGCCTCCGATGTGCGGGTCAGCACCGAGCTGAACGGCGAGCCCAAGCAGGACGGGCGGACGTCGCAGTTCATCTTCGACATCCCCGAGGTGCTGGCCTACATCACCTCGTTCACCACGCTGCTGCCCGGGGACGTGGTGCTCACCGGTACGCCGGCCGGCGTCGGCCCGATGCTGCCGGGGGACGAGGTCTCGGTCAGCGTCGAAGGCATCGGAACCCTGACGAACAGGGTGATCGTGCGTGACTGACCCCGTGCTGGGCGATCTCGAGCCGCACGAGGTGCGCGTCCGGTTCCCGCCGTCGCCGACGGGTCTGCTGACCGTCGGCAACATCCGCAGCGCGCTGTTCAACTGGGCCTTCGCCCGGCACTTCGGCGGCAAACTGGTGCTCCGGATCGAGGACACCGACACCTCCCGCAACACCGAGGAGGGCTACCGGTACACCTACGACGCGCTGCGCTGGCTCGGCCTGACCTGGGACGAGGGCCCCGAGGCCGGCGGCGAGTTCGGCCCGTACCTGCAGTCCGAGCGGATGGAGCTGTACGCCGACGTCGTCGCGAAGCTGATGGCCGCGGGCAAGGCGTACCACTGCTATTGCTCGCAGGAGGAGCTCGACCAGCGCCGCGAGGCGGCCCGCACGGCCGGCCAGCACAGCGGGTACGACGGCCACTGCCGCGATCTCACACCCGAGCAGGTGCAGGCGTACGTCGGCGAGGGCCGTCGGCCCGTGGTGCGGCTGCTGATGCCGGACCACCCGATCGTGTTCGACGACCTGGTCCGCGGCGAGATCACCTTCCTTCCGGAGAACCTCGGCGACTACGTCCTGGTCCGGGCGAACGGCTACCCGCTGTACCCGTTGGTGAACCCGGTCGACGACGCGCTGATGGAGATCACGCACATCCTGCGCGGCGAGGACCTGCTGTCGTCGACGCCGCGGCAGATCGCGCTCTACGAGGCGCTGGCCGAGATCGGCATCGGCAGCGGCCGGATCCCGCGGTTCGGCCACCTGCCGATGGTGATGGGCGAGGGCAACAAGCGGCTGTCGAAGCGGGACAAGGGATCCGGCCTGACCGAGTACGTCGACCGCGGGTTCCTGCCTGAGGGCCTGCTGAACTACCTGGCGCTGCTCGGCTGGTCGATCGCCGAGGACCGCGACGTGTTCACGATGGCGGAGATGGTCGAGGCGTTCGACATCCGCAAGGTGAACTCGAACGCGGCCCGCTTCGACCCGAAGAAGTGCGAGGCGATCAACGCCGCCCACATGCGGCTGCTCCCGCAGGACGAGTTCGCGCGGCGGATGGTTCCGTTCCTGGCTGCGGCCGGTGCGCTGCCGGCGGAGCCCTCCGCGGAGCAGTTCGCCGTCCTGCAGGCCGCCGTACCGCTGGTGCAGGAGCGGATGGACACACTGTCGGAGTCCGACGAGATGCTCGGCTTCCTGTTCGTCGACGAGGCCGCGTTCACGGTCGATCCGGATGCCGCCGCCAAGGTGCTGACCGGCGACGCGGACGCCGTACTCGATGCTGCCGTGAAAGCGCTGTCGGACGTGCACTGGACGACCGCGGCGATCGAGGCCGCGCTCCGGGCGTCGCTGATCGACGGGCTCGGGCTGAAGCCGAAGAACGCGTTCGGCCCGGTCCGGGTGGCGATCTCCGGCCGCCGGATCTCGCCGCCGCTGTTCGAGTCGCTGGAACTGCTCGGCCGGGACAAGTCCCTGCACCGCCTCGAGCGCGCCCGCCGTACGGCGTCATGAGCGAGAAGACGGCGTTGACGCCGTACCTGCGGCTGCTGAAGAACGACGCGACCCCGCGCTCGTACGTCGTGCTCGGCGCCTTCACGATCCTCGTCGGCTGGATGATCGCGGGCATCGTCATCCTGGGCGCGCAGATGGCGATCCGGGAGGACCCGCCGGGGACGCTGTCCTGGTTCGGGCTGCTCGCGACCAACCTGACGCTGATCCCGCTGATCCCGCTGTCGGTGTACGTCGCCCGGGGGCTGAACAAGCAGACGCCGGGTCTGCTGTCGTCGGTGGTCGGCCGGATCCGGTGGCGGCCGCTGGCCTGGTTCGCGCTCGTCGCGGTCGTGCTCGAGCTGATCTCGTTCGCGATCATCCAGCTGGGCGACGTACCGCTGGCCATCGGCGAACGCCACGGCGGCGGGATGGCGCCGGATGCGATCGCGGTCGTCCTGGTCACGCTGCTGACCTCGCCGATCCAGGCCGCGGGGGAGGAGTACTACTTCCGCGGGTACCTGCTGCAGGCCGTCGGGGCGTACGCCCGGAGCTGGGTGCTGGCCGTGCTCGTCACGGGCCTGCTGTTCACCGCCGCGCACGGGATCTGGCCGTGGGAGAGCCCGGCGCTGTTCGTCGACCGGCTCGCCTTCGGGCTGGTCGCCGGCCTGCTCGCCGTCCGGACCGGTGGCCTGGAGGCCGGCATCGCGTCGCACGCGGCGAACAACGTGGTGACGTTCGTGTTCGCCGCGTTCACTGACACGGTCGGGGCGAGCCTCGGGGTCAAGGACGCGCCCTGGCCGCTGGTCACGATCGACGTGCTGAAGTTCGCGGCGTTCGGCGCGATCGCGCTGTGGATGAGCGGGCGGATGAAACTCGAGAACCGCTCCGAGTTGCCGTTGAGCGCCTTGTCAGTAGGCGGTCCGCGACAGGTGTGACGGGAGTGACAACGCGCCGGAGGGGGCCCGTTTTGCTGTCCGGTCCCTGCCTCGGGTAAGCTCTCCGAGCCGGGTTGATGAGGGCGGAAACGAACTCTTCAACCCAGTGAAATGCCTTTGGGGTATGGGGTAATTGGCAGCCCGTCTGATTCTGGTTCAGTTAGTCTAGGTTCGAGTCCTAGTACCCCAGCGGATTGGACCGCACCGATGAAAATCGGTAGAGTTCAACCTCGTTGCCCGGGCCGCAAAGCCCGGACGACAAACCTCTGGCCCCGTTGTGTAGCGGCCTAGCACGCCGCCCTCTCAAGGCGGTAGCGCGGGTTCGAATCCCGTCGGGGCTACCAGAGATCGACAGCCTCCCATCCGGACGGATGGGAGGCTGTCGTCATTACGGGCGTCATTCCGGTTTACGGACCACCGGGACCGGTTGGTGTCTGCGGGCAGCCTCGTGGGCCAGCCTCGGCGTCAGTGCCCGGCCGCCGGCGAGAAACCTCCGCAGTTGCGTGAAGCGGCCGGCCGGAAGGCTGAAGTCGGCCAACGCCCGATCCACCCGCACATGGACGCCACCCGCGACAGGCGTCGCGGTACCGACGAATGCGGCGTTCTGCTGACCGGTGAAGACCTCCGCATGCTCGTGGAACGTCAGACAGGCCCGGCCGGTGGCCGAGGCGCCGAATGAACCGGTCTGGACCACGAACCCGTCCGCGACCCGCTCGACTCCCAGCGATCGCACCGGGAGCGGCCAGCCTTCGGCATCGCGGACCGTCAGCACCGGGTTGCCGAGTCGCAGCGCGCGCTCGGCTCCCGGCCGCCAGTCGGCCGGCGGTGCGGCCCACGCCGGTGGTGCCGCCCCATCAGGTGCCGGGTCGGACGGCGGCGCGGTGACGCCGGCCGCGGCGTCCCATCGCAGCGGTTCGGCGTCGAGACGGCCGCCGGGCCACCACAGGATCCGCAGCGGCGTGACTTCGATCCACAGCCGGCTCCAGTACCACTGCTGCCGTCGTACGACGAACCACGGCTGCCCGGCCACCGTCTGCGGCAACTTCTCCAGAATGCGACGCAGATACAGGTCCGTGTTGCCCTGCAGATCAGCGTCCCGGACCGTCGCCAGACCCTGAACCAGCACCACCGGAGCGTCACGCAGCCCCGAACCGGTCGGATCGGAGAACAGCAGCGCCACGCGCGGGTCGTGCCGGGCACGCTCCGCCTTGGCCGGATAGGTGAGGCCGGTGCTCACGTCGATGGTCGCCGAAGCGGAGTCGTGATACGGCGTCAGCGGCCAGGTGATCGGTGCACCGGACCGGGTCAGCGACGCGTACTCGCAGGTGATGGCTCGCTCGACGATCGGCAGGACGGCAGCCGGCCAGACGGAAACCGCCTGTGTGGACAGTGCGTTCATGATTCCCCCTTGTGGTTGTGACGAGTGTCCGGCCAGATCCTTGGGATCGGCTTGGGGTTCGGCCACAAGTGCTTTCCAAGCGGGTGCCCGCAAGGTCGGAACATCGGCTCGAAAGGAAGGATTCATCATGACGATCGTCGATCAGCGGCGGCTGCTGCCCGGACAGGCGGCCGCGCCGCCAGGCCCGGTGGACGTGACCTCGATGTACGTCGTGCACCACGCGTTCCGTCGCGACCTCACCGCGTTCAAGGCAGCCGTGATCGGCACGCCGCTGGAGGATCGCGACACCTGGCGGGCACTCGCCGGGCGGTGGGGCAAGTTCCGCGAGATCCTGCACAAGCATCACACCGGCGAGGACGCCGGCCTGTGGCCGCTGCTGATGGTCAGGGCGACCATCCGGA
>Ga0247821_10002262_pt1 | contig 10611 bp, 15 predicted proteins | sample 13C_Glycerol_Day_FD_192481 | JGI IMG/M metagenome (GOLD analysis project Ga0247821, IMG submission 192481) | Soil microbial communities from agricultural site in Penn Yan, New York, United States - 13C_Glycerol_Day14 | ecosystem: Environmental > Terrestrial > Soil > Agricultural land | place... | reverse complement strand
ACTGCTGGCATCGTGCCTCCTGGTAGTTGATCGCCGCACCTTATCCCACCCTGATCGCCCCGTGGACTACCCCGGAAAGGAGGCCGCGTGACGTACCCCGAGACCATCGCTGACCGCCTCCGCCGCAAGGACGCAGAGCTGCGCGGCACGACCGCCGGCCTGCCCGAGTGGAGCCAGCTCCAGGACTCCGAGCGCGAGCGCTGGCTCCTGCTCGCGGACGAGGCGACCAGCGCAGTCCTGTCGGGCGCGCACGCCCGGCACCTGGCCGACCGCAACGCGATCCGGCCGAAGAGCGAGGCGTACGTCTGATGGCCAGACGCGCTTGCAAGGGCACGACGAAACGAGGCACGCCCTGTGGCGTGAACCCGCTGAACGCCGCAGCCGCCGCCCGCCGCGGCCTTCCGGAAGAGGATCAGGACTGGTGTGCCGCCCACCATCCGGATCTGACGGGAACCGACCGCTTCGGTTCTCCCGCGCAGGCGAAGGCCGCCGGCGAGCTGGGCGGACGGCCTGCGTTGCCGAAGCCGACGGATGTCGCGCGGCGCCTGGTGGAGGAGAACGTCGCGGCGATCTTGCGGCCGCACTTCAAGGCGCTGGGACTGCTGCTGCAAGACGACGGGACGGTCACGCCACTGGAGCGCGGTGCTGTGCTGACGGGCGAGTCGAAGGAAGGCGTCGTGAAGGCGTCGGACATCGAGGATCTCGCCGGGCAGATGGCGGCAGCGGAGAAGCTGCTGGATCGCGTGTACGGCCGGCCGAAGCAGGCGACGGAAATCTCCGGTCCCGAGGGCGGACCGATCACGACGTCGCTGATCACCGATCCGAGACTGGCTGCTGATGCTCGCGACCTCCTTCGCCGGGCCGCTTCAGCCGACGGGTGAGGAACGGCAGCTTCTCGCTCGCACGTCGCCGGCCGGCCTCGCGGTCGCGACGTCGAACGGGAAGTGGCGTCTCGCCCGGCACCTGGACCTGATCGACGAGTTGATCGTCGAGGCGGTAGCCGGCCGCGGTCCGCAGCGGCTCGTGGTCGAGGTCCCGCCACGTCACGGCAAGAGCGAGCTGATCTCGCACCGCACCCCGCCCTGGTACCTCGGCTGTTTCCCGGACCGGCAGGTGATGCTTGCCAGCTACGAGGCGACGTTTGCCGAGACGTGGGGCCGCAAGGGCCGCGACCTGCTCGAAGAGCACGGCCGGCGGTTGTACGGCGTGTCGGTCCGGCCGGACGCCCGCGCACAGGACCGCTGGTACACCAGCGAGGGCGGCGTGATGGGCGCGTCGGGCATCGGCGGCCGGTTCACAGGCATGGGCGCCGACCTGATGATCATCGACGACCCGATCAAGAACGCTGAGGAGGCGCGGTCGAAGACGATCCGCGCCAAGCACTGGGACTGGTGGCAGTCGACCGCCGTCACCCGCCTGCACCCTGGCGCCGTGGTGATCGTGCTGATGACCCGCTGGCACGAGGAGGACCTTGGCGGCATGCTGCTGGCTGAGGGCTCCGAGGACGGCGGCGAGCCGTTCCACGAGGTGCGGCTGCCCGCGATCGCAGAGGACGCCGACCCGCTCGGCCGCCAGCCCGGCGAGGCGCTGTGGCCCGAGCGCTACCCGCTCGAACTGCTCGAGCAGCGACGCCGCTCGGTCGGCTCCTACTGGTGGTCGGCGATGTTCCAGGGCCGCCCGTCACCTGAGGGCGGCGGCATGTTCCGCCGCGACTGGTTCCGCATCGTCGATGCGCTGCCGGCCGGCTCGGAGCACGGGATCCGGTGGGTGCGCCACTGGGACTTCGCCGCGACCGAAGCGTCGACCGGCAACGATCCCGACTGGGCGGTCGGCACGAGACTCGGCCTGCGGCCCGACGGCACCTACATCGTCGCCGACGTCCGCCGCACCCGCGCGACACCGCACGACGTCGAACGGCTCGTGCGACACACCGCCGAACTCGACGGCAGAGGCGTGCAGATCTGGCTCGAGCAAGAGCCGGGCAGCGCCGGCAAGATCGTGATCGACCACTACCAGCGCACCGTGCTCAACGGCTGGCCGGTCCGTGGCCGCCCCGAGTCCGGCTCGAAGGTGGTGCGCGCCGACCCGGTCTCGGCGCAGGCGGAGGCCGGCAACGTCTCCGTGCTGAGAGCCGCCTGGAACGAGGCGTGGTTCAGCGAGCTGGAGCAGTTCCCGCAGGGCGCGCACGACGACCAGGTCGACTCCTTCTCCGGCGCCTTCCACGACCTGCACCAGGCCGGCGCGGTCCAGACCGTCCAATACGCCGACTCGGCCGCCGGCGCCCCGGTTCGCCGCCGCGGCGATCTGATCCTCGAAGGCGAGCAGTACGTCGACCAACCCTAGGAGGGCTTGTGGCGATAGCAGACGTCGTCCGTAGCCTCCTCGGCAGAGCGGACCCCAGCAGCAGAGAGCAGCAGGACTTCCTGCGCGAAGCGGCCGACATGGGCGCCGAACGCACCGGCCGCTACCGGACCGCCGAAGACCTCTACGACGGCCGGCTCGCGCCGCCGCTCACGACCCGGCAGAGACAGTACCTCGACCGGATCGCGGGCTGGCCGGTCACCGAGAACTACATGGCCCCGGTCGTCGACAAGATGGCGTCCCGGCTGAGACTCGTCGCGTTCCGGGTCGAGGAGTCGCCCGACGCCGAGGCATACCTCAACGGACGCTTCTGGACGGCGAACAACCTCGACGACCTCCAGACGATCGTCCACAGCGAGGTGCCGAAGAAGGGCGACGGCTTCCTCCTCGGCGGCTTCGACAACGACCGCGACGTCGCCACCGTCCGATGGAACCGCCCCGAGATCTGCAAGATCGTCTACGACGAGGAGACCGGCGACGTCGTCTACGTCTCGAAGGTGTGGTCGACGTCGAGACGGTCCGCGTCGAACCCCACGGGGATGCCGATCAACCGGCTGAACGTCTACTTCCCGGACCGGATCGAGAAGTGGTTCACGGCCTCCAAGAACGACGACAGAGCCCAGTGGGCCCAGTTCTACGAGGCCGAGGGCGACGCGTGGCCGGAGGACTGGACACACAACGACGAGCCGCTCGGCGTGCTCGGCGTCCACTTCCGCAACAAGGCCGGCGACCGCGACTACGGCCGCTCTGAGCTGCGGCCGGCGGTGCCGTTCAAGCACGCGATCGACAAGTGGATCCTCGACCAGTTCGACGTGATGGACGAGCAGGGCGCGAAGCAGCGGTGGGCGTCCGGAGTCGACGACACCAGACAGCTCGTCGTCCGTCGCGGCCACTGGGTGACGTCGTCGAGAGCTGAGGCTCGCTTCGGCGCGATCGAGGCCGAGGATCCCGGCCCGCTCGGGGAGACGATCTACGAGACGTTGCAGCGGATGTCGGTCGCGACCGCGACCCCGTTCCACGACCTGATCAGAGGCACGCCGCCGACCGGCGAGGCGCTCAAGACCGCCTACATGGACCACGACGCCAAGTGCGAGGCGTTCACGATCAGAGCGAGAAGCTCATGGGTGACGGTCGCGCACAACGCGCTCAGAGCCGCTGACGCGTTCGGCAGCGAGAGCCCCGGCTACGACCCGTCGTGGACGATCACCGCCGAGTACGCGCCCGTCGCGCTCCGCGACGACCTGACCGAGTCCCAGGTCGCGATGGCCGACTACGAGCTGGGCGCGTCGAGAGCGACGCTGCTGCGCAGACGCGGCTACGACCCCGACGAGGAAGCGAGAGCCCGCGCGAAGGAGGACGAGGCGGCGATGAGACGCGCCCGCGAGATCGCGCCGCCCGCACCAGACGGCAGAGTCGTCAACCCCGACGACGCCTGACCTTTCATCACCTGGGGCGGTCACCCCGGGCCCGGCGGCGGCCACGCTCTCCCGCCGCCGGGCGACAGCTTCACGGCCCACCGGACGCGACGTCTACCGGGCCACGACCAAGGGAGGGATCCGGCGCGATGCTGGACACCACCGACCCGCTCCGCGTCGTCATCGACGGCGTCGAGCACTGGCAGTACCCCGACGGTCGCTCCCTGCCGATCATGGCCGGCGGCGACGGCACCGAAGGCGACGACGGAAGAGCCGGCGACGGCAGAACCACCGATGATGGCGCCGCTGCGACAGCGGACGCCGACAGAACGTCGGACGACGGCGGCACGGGCGACGAGAAGCTCGGCGACAGAGGCAAGGCGGCGCTCGACAAGGAGCGCCAGAAAGCCCGCGAGCTGGAGAAGCAGCTCAAGGCCGAGCAGAAGGCGCGCAAGGCGCTGGAGGACGAGAAGCTCTCCGAGACGGAGAGACTCAAGAAAGAGGCCGAGGAGGGGCAGTCGAAAGCCGCGACGGCGACCGACAAGCTCCGCAAGGCCAACCTCATCACCGCCCTCGCCGACCACGGCATCACCGGCGCCAACGCCAAGGCCGCCGCGAAGCTCCTCGACGCCGTCGAGTACGACGACGAGGACGAGCCCACCAACCTCGAGGACGCGATCAGAGCGGCCACCGAGGAGTACGGGCCGGCCCTGTTCAAGGGCGCCAGACGGAGAGCGCCGGCCACCGACGGCGGCGCTGGCGGCAGCGGGTCCGGTGACGGGCCGTCGTTGACCGCCGAGCAGCAGCAGATGGCTCGCGCGTTCGGCATGTCCGACGAGGAGTACGCGAGACACATGAAGCCGTAGGAGGCCGCTCGTGGCCCTCCCGGCACCGATCGAATAGGAGGGCCACGAGATGGCCGGCTTCCAGTTCCGGTACCGCCTCTGCGGGGCGATGCCGACGATCCAGGACATCCTCTTCAAGGACACGGAGACGCTCACCAAGGGCGACTTCGCGAACCTGGAGAGCGGCGAGATCGACCTCGCCGCCACCGCAGACGCGAACCTGCTCGGCGCGATCTACGAGACGCAGGCGGGCACCGACTCGACGACGCGCGCCCGGGTCATCACCGACGACGACGCCGTCTACGCCGTCGAGGACGCCAACGCCCGCAAGATCGGCGACGTGCTCGACATCAGAGGCGCCACCGGCGCCCAGGGCGTGACGTCGGCGACGAACAGAGAGTTCATCGTCGTCGCCGAGTCCAGCGCGACGCAGAAGACGCTGGTGCGCGTCAACACCGGCAAGCACTTCCTCAACAAGGCCCAGTAGGAGGCCACCGCTATGACGATGATCTCCGAGAACTGGGGCGAGCTTCTCGCGCCCGGCCTGCGGAAGGTGTTCCAGTCCCGCATGCGGGAGCTGGACGAGCTGTTCAAGGGCAGACAGATCTTCCCGCAGGACAGCACCGCCCGGGCGTACGAGGACTACCTCGGCGTGGGCGGCATCGACTCCGACATGTGGAACGAGTTCGAGAGAACCGGCCGCACCTCGTACGGCGAGTCGGAGCTGGGCTGGAGAACGCGCCTGGAGCCCCGCGAGTTCACGGGCGGCATCCAGATCCGCCGCAAGCTGATCGAGGACAACCTCTACACCCAGGCCGGCCTCCCGAACAACGTCACGGGGAGAGCGTCGCAGCTCGCGACATCGCTCGCGGTCCACCACGAGCGGTCGGCGGCGGCGCTGTTCAACAACGCGTTCACCGACTCCGGCCTCGACGACGAGGGCTTCCCGATCGCCGGCGCCGATGGCGTTGGCCTGTGCTCTACGGCGCACAGAGCGTCGCCGACGAACAGCACCACCCAGAGCAACGAGGGCGTGCTCGCGCTCACGTCCGAGAACGTCCGTGCAACGCGTCTCGCGATGCGCAAGCTCAAGGACGACAGAGGCAACCCGGTGTCGATGAAGCCCGACACGCTGCTCGTGCCGGTCGACCTCGAGGACCAGGCGCTGAAGATCGTCCGCACTGCGCAGGAGGTGGGGTCGGCGAACAACGACGTCAACCTCAACTTCAGCCAGGGCTGGAACGTCATCTCGTGGGACTACCTGGCCGACGCGAACGCGTGGTTCATGATCGACAGCGTCCTCAAGAACGACCACCTCGTCTGGCTGACCCGCAACGCCCCCGAGTTCCACGGCGGCAAGCTCGACGAGAGCACCATGATCGCGTCGTTCACCGGCTACAGCCGGTACAGCCGCGGCTTCGACGCCTGGCAGTGGATCTACGGCAACAACCCGTCCTGATGACCCACGCCTCCGCCCGCTCGGCCGCCCGTCAGGGGACGGCGGCCGAGCGGTACGAGCGCCGCATGCCCGGCACCGGCGTGCCGGAGGCGCAGAAGCAGGAACGGCAGGAGCGGCACGAGTTCAAGCAGGAGCGGCGCGAGCATCGCCGCACCGGCCGCAACCGGGGGATCGTCGTGCCCGCCGACGCGTGGGACCGCATCTTCGGACCGAAGGAGACGACGGCGACATGACCGACCAGAAGACCTACAGCGAGGACGAGCTGAACGCCCTGTCGGCTGACGACGTCGAGAAGCTCGCCAGCGACCTCGGCGTCGAGCCCGAGACCGGCTCCGGCGTGACCGGGAACGTCCTGAAGCCCGACCGGGTCGCAGCGATCCTCGCCGCGCAGCGGACCGAAGGAGACGACGGCGACACCGGCACCGTCCAGCAGGGCGATGGCCGCGAGAAGACCGCCATCGAAGCGGCGCCCGACGGCACCGAGACGGCCCTTACGGTCGACGCCGCCGCTGGCGAGCACGTCGAGATCCGCAGAACGAGCGAGCGCGCCTGGTGGTGCCCGATCTGCGACTACTCCCACCCGCACGGCGTCACGCTCTGCACCGGCTGCGGCGCCGAGCGCAACGGCGACGAGGTGATCGCACATGGCGATCAGTGACGGCCGCAGAGTCGTCACGACGGCCGGCAGAAGAGTCCAGCTGTCGACGGCCTCGGCTGCGGGCGGCCGGGTGACGATCGCGGCCGAGCCCGACAACACCGGCGTCGTCGTCGTCGGCGGCGCCACCGTCGTCGCTGCGGCCGCGACCCGGCAGGGCATCCCGCTGCACGCCTCGCCCGCCACGGGCGAGACCCGCGTGTCGTTCTACGCCGACGACCTCTCGACCGTCTACATCGACGCCGAGAGAGACGGCGACGGCGTCACCTACCTGGTCGAGGGCTGACCGATGGCCGACGTGGTGTTCAACGGCGTCAAGGGCAGAGTCAAGTACTACTGCGAGCTGCCGGCCGCCAACGACGCGCTGATCCTGGTGCCGCTGGAGGCGTCAGGCCTGGAGGCCGACGCGACCCTCGTCGACTACGACGACCTCGCGACCCTCATCGCCGGCTCGAGCAACGAGCAGACGACGCTGGGCCGCAAGACGATCACGGCCGTGACGGTGACGGTCGACGACACAAACGACCGTCTCGACATCGACATCGCCGACCAGACCTACACGGCCAGTGCCGGCAACAGAGTCGGGGCGGTGCTCGTCTGCTACGACCCCGACACGACCGGCGGCACCGACTCCAGCATCATCCCGCTGACCAAGCACGACGCCGTGTTCACCCCGGACGGCACCGACGTCACGATCAGAATCCCGGCCGACAGCTTCTACCGCGCCACGTAGCCGATGGCGGTCGCGTACCTCGGCGGACAGGGCACCGGCGCAGGATCCGGCACCTCACTCTCCTGCGCCCGCCCCGCGGCGGCCGTCACCGGCTGCTGCCTGGTGATGGGCGTCTACCTGGAGAACGCGGCCGTGACGCTCGCCGCGCCGGCCGGCTGGACGCTCGTGCAGACCATCAGAGAGGACTCGTCTCAGCTGGTCGTGTGGGCCCGGATCGATGACGGCTCCGCCGGGCCGTTCGCGATCACCTGGGGCGGCGCGACCGCCTACCGCGACGGGTGGGTGCACGCGCTCTCCGGAGCGGACGCGACGACGCCCGTCAACGCTTCGTCCGGCCAGTCGCAGAGAGCGTCGAGATCGATGACGGCGCCGTCGTTGACGTCGAGCGTCGCCAACTGCGCGCTGGTCTTCCTCGGCGCACCGAACGGCGCACCGGGCGGCGTCACGCCGCCCAGTGGCTTCACCGAGCGGGCCGAGCGTGCCGGCATGTACGCCGCCGACCTGCTCGACATGGGCGCCGCCGGCGCGTCCGGTGCGAAGACCGCGACGCTGGGCAACGCGATCGACTCATGCGCCGTCCTCGTCGCCGTCGCTCCCGTTTCGACCGTGACCACCGTCAGCGTCGGCCGTGTGTCCGAGAGCGACACGGCCCGCGCCCTCGCGCCCGCCAAGGTGCTCGGCGTCGGCCGCGCCGGCGAGAGCGATGCGGCTCGGACGCTCGCGATCGGCAAGACGGTCGCGCTCAGACGCGCCGTCGACAGCGGCCTCGCGCGCGCCGTCGCGCTGTCGAAGACCGCCATGATCGGCCGTGCGGCGAGCATCGATACCGGTCGGGCGCTGATCATCGGCAAGACGGTCAGCGTCGGCCGTGCCGGCGAGGTGGGCGCTGCTCGCGGGCTGACCGTCTCGATCGACCTGAGACCGACAGACCTGCCGACGGCGGTCACGATCGCGCCGACCGCCTCGACGACGCTGCCGCAGACGCTCGCCTCGACGGTGACGCTTGAGGTGCCGCAGACCTTCACCACCCTCGATGCAGGAGCGCGCGAGGTGACGCTCGATGGCTGACCCGAACTTCCCCAGAGGCGACACGACCCCGCCGCTGCGCATGTGCATCAGAGACCAGGCCGGCCTCGTCGACCTCACGGCCGCCAGCAGAGTGACGCTGTACGCCGTCAGCGCCAGCGACGTCATCACCGGCGCCGTCACGCCGATCGACCCGCCCGAGCCTGACGCCGCCGACCCCACGGTCCTCTACAACGCGCTCTACGACTGGCAGGCCGGCGACACCGACGCTCCAGGCGAGTACAGATGCCAGGTCGAGGCCGTGTTCGCCGGCGAGACGATCACCTACCCCAACGGGCAGGACGGCCAGGCCGCCTGGTTCACGTTCTTCGTCGTCGACCGGGTCGCCTCGGCGGCCGACGTGGGGCCGTGATGGCGCTCCGCCCGCGCAGAACGACCCCGGCCGCTCCGCCACCGCCACCGCCGCCCGCGCCGAGAGCGGGGGAGGCGACCTACGGCGTCCCGCAGACCGCGACCTACGAGGAGGCCGGCAGTGGCGATGGCACCGCGTGACCGGCTCCGGTTCGAGCTGGGCGACACCGACACGAGACTGCCGCTGTTCTCCGACGCCGAGCTCGACGAGCTGCTGACCGAGAACGACGGCGAGATCCTGCTCGCCGCTGCTGCGGCCTGCGAGATCATGGCGACCCGCACCGCGGGCGACTTCGACTTCGACTCGCTCGACCAGAAGAGCTTCAAGCGGTCGAAGGTCAGCGCGGCGTGGTCGGCCCGCGCCGAGGCGCTCCGTGAGCGTCATGCCGCGGCTACCCGCGGTGGCGGGCTGAACGTCGTCGCCGTCGAACGCGCCGACAGCTACAGCGACGAGGCCGAAGGGCTCGACGCGACCGGGCATGTGCGCGCCGGCTGGTGGAACCCCGACGAGGGGCCGGTCTGATGCCGCTGATCTCCGCCCGCGACATCGCCCGCATGAACGGCACGCTGGCACAGCTGTCGAACGCGACGATCATCGAGATCGCCGGCCCGGCCAGACTCGACTCGGCCGGCGACCCCGTCGGAGACCCGGTCGTGCTGTGGGAGGGGGAGGCGCGCGGCTTCCTCCAGCGCGAGGAGAAGGCCGTCACCACGAACGGCGTCGAGACGATCGAAGACGTCGACACGCTCCGCGTCTTCGAAGCCGAGGGCATGCCGACCACGATCGTCGCCGGCGCCGACTGGGACGCCTACACGGTCGTGATCGTCGACCGGCGGCCCGCGGTCGACGTGACGCTGCGGTGGACGGTCCGCGGCATGTCCTGGGACCACGACGGCACGCTCGACTCGCTGCTGCTCGAACTCGACGCGGAGGTCGCGGCCTGATGGCCACCCGTCGCCGTCGTCCCGCCGGCCTTCCCTACGAGAGACGACTTCGTCAGCTCGACGACATCTACGCCTCGGCGCAAGAGACGCTCGCGGCCCGCGTCGAGGCGGCGTTGCGATCCGGCGACCTCTACGATCAGCGGCGCTGGCGCTCGCAGCTCGCAGCGGCCGTAGCGGTCCTGGACCAGCTCGACGCCCAGGTGCTGCCCCAGGCGCGCCTCTTGGTCGCAGAGGCGTACCGGAACGGCTCTGAACGGGCGCTGGCGCAGATCCGCGGCCTGCGGGTCGAGCTGCCGGAGATCCCCGGCGCGTTCACCGGCGTCTCGGCCGACGCGGTCGAGCAGCTCGAGCGGGCGATCGTCGACCGGCTCGACGTCGCCCACCGCACGATCGGCCGGCAGGTCGCCGACGTCTACCGCCGCGAGCAGCTCGCCGCCGCGATGCGCGCCACGCTCGGCGCGACAGGATCACCGCGCGCCGCCGCCGCCGACCTGGCCGCACGACTGCGACAGGACCGGCTCGTCGCCGAGCTGGTGCGTGACGGGGGCGTCGGCTTCATCGACCGATCCGGCCGCCGCTGGCAGCTCGACTCCTACGCCCGCATGGCCACCCGGACCGTGACGCGCGAGGCCGCCGTCCAGGGATCGATGGCGCGGATGGTCTCGCACGGGATCGCGCTCGCCCGCGTCTCCACCCACGCGTCAGCGTGCGACGTCTGCAAGCCGATGGAGAGCCGGCTGATCTCGCTCGACGGCGCCGTC